>FWPV01005464.1_pt1 | contig 25362 bp, 32 predicted proteins | sample 2228371 | NCBI WGS metagenome assembly FWPV01 (sample SAMEA103939776, study PRJEB20133) | metagenome | reverse complement strand
GAAGGTGAATTTGTGAATATAAAACAGAGTACCATCAGGTCTGTTGAGGGAGGCCATATCGAGCTTCAGCAAGTAGGTGCATTAAGTGTTGACGGCGAAAAGGTGGAAGTAACACAAGGAGCTACAGTCTTTCTCAGAGGAAAAGACGTAAGTGTAAATCAAAGTATTAATGCAATATCTGCAGCTGACAATCTAACAGTAAATTTTTCTCTTACTCCTCTATCGATTTCGAGAGAACAGACAAACATTAATAGCTCCGCTGTCGGCTTAATAGCATCGAAATCTATAAACTCAGAAAATACTACCGCCTTTCTCGTTTTGTCAAATAAAATTGAAGGGAATATGACTACCCTCTTTGATTGCAAATCTGCAATTGCATTGGGTGCTATTTTAGGGGGCATCTGGGGACTCTTAACGATACTTTTTAAACGGAAATAGAATGGAAATACCTCCATATGTAGTTGATATCCTCTCTCGGGCTATCGAAGAAGATGTTGGATTCGGTGATATAACTTCAAGGCTTCTAATACCCGAAGAAAGTAAATCAAAGGCCATCTTTATTGCTAAAGAGGACTTTATTATTGCAGGCATTCCATTTGCAGAAAAGATTTTTTCACTTATAGACAGTTCAATTCTTTTTAATTACACATTAAAGGATGGCGCCAGGGTAAAAAGTGGAGATACAATTGCTGAAATATATGGAAAAACTCGTTCTATTTTATTAGGAGAACGAGTGAGTTTGAACATACTTCAGAGACTTTCAGGCGTAGCTACCCTTACAAGTATGTTTGTAGAAAAAGTAAAAGGTACAAAAGCAAAGATTGTGGATACGCGAAAAACAACACCATGCCTTAGATTTATGGAAAAATATGCGGTTAAAATTGGCGGAGGTGAAAACCACAGATTCGGGCTTTATGATGGGATCTTAATAAAAGATAACCATATAAAAGCGGTCGGTAGTATTTCAAAAGCAATAGAACTTGCCAAAAGGAGTCACCATTTATCAAAAATAGAGATAGAGGTCAAAAATATTTCAGAACTTTTAGAGGCTATGAACGCAGGGGCAGATGTAGTAATGTTAGACAATATGTCAGTTGAGGAGATGAAAGAGGCAGTAAAAATATCTGAAGGGAAAATAATGCTTGAAGCTTCAGGTGGGGTAACACTCGAAAGTGTGAAGGAAATTGCAGAAACGGGCGTGGATTTTATCTCCATCGGTGCTATTACTCACTCTTTTAAAGCATCTGATATAAGCTTGAAAATAATACCTTAGTTTGATATATTCTTTAGTCATAATCGTAAGAGGAGGTTCCCCATGACCATTAAAGAAATAAAAGAGTTTGCTAAATCGAAGGGTATAAAACTTGGAGCAATTAAAAGAAAGGATTCAATTATTCGCGCGATTCAGCGAGCAGAAGGCAATTTTGAATGTTATGGAACAGCAAAAGATGGCGTTTGTGATCAATATAATTGTCTCTGGAGAAAAGACTGTTTAAATCTAAGATAAGCAATTAGGGGAGTTTTTTTCTTTTATTAATATATACATATATAACAAGTAAGATAGCACATCCCGCTATTAGATAGAAACTCCATTGTTTGCTAACATGTAATATCCTTTCTTGGTTATTGCCAACAAAATATCCAATGTAGGCTAATATACCTACCCATATCGCTGCGCCCAAAGACGTATAAAAACAGAATTTTTTTAAGTTCATTTTAGCAATTCCTGCAGGAAAGGATATATAATGCCTTACACCCAAAATTAATCTCCCTATAAATGTACTAATATTACCATGCCGAAGAAAGAATAACTCACCTTTTTTAAACCTCTTCTCTGTAATACCAAAATATTTTCCGTATCTAAGTATAAATGGACGACCTAAATATACTGCGATATAATAATTAAAAAGTGCCCCAAGTAGGCTACCCACAGTTCCCGACAGAATAACACCCGTCCACGTCATCTTCTGCTTCGATATTAAATATCCAGCAGGTGGAATAACTAACTCAGAAGGAAGAGGAATAAAAGTGCTTTCTATAAACATTAATATTATTATGCCTGGATATCCCAAAGATCCTATTGTTTCAACAAGAAGATTCAAAAATTTATACATTAAAACCCTATTTTATTGGTCGGGGCGACCCGATTTGAACGGGCGACCACTCACACCCCAAGCGAGTGCGCTACCAGGCTGCGCCACGCCCCGATTTTCGTAATTTTTTAACGAAGTTGGCTCAGGATTTCTTTAAGCCTTTTTTTGATATGGTCTATTACTTGGGAAGGTGGTTGCTTTATATCTCTTTTATCCAACACCTGATCATCTTTAGACTCACTAGTAACTGAACTGAACCCAAGCTTTTTTCTGACGCCCTCAATTGTATATCTTTCTTGATATAAAAGTCTTTTAATCTTAAGTAAGGTCTCTATATCCTTTTTAACATAAACCCGCTGCCCTGACTTGCTCTTTCTTGGTTTTAAAAAAGGAAACTCTGTTTCCCAATATCTTAATACATAAGGCTCGACATCAACAATTTTGCTCACCTCTCCAATCTTATAAAAAAGTTTATCAGAAAAAGGTTTATAAGGTTTCGCCTTCTCCTGTACCTGCTTGTACATATCCTTTCTCCATGGCTGCCTTTAATTGGTTACTCGCCCTGAAAGTTATCACTTTTCGTGGTGTTATTTCGAGGTCCTCACCTGTCTTGGGATTTCTTCCCCTTCTCGACATTTTCTGTCTGACATTAAATGTTCCAAAGCCTGAAATCTTTATTGATTCACCTTCGATGAAAGTTTGTTTCATCACATCGAAGATTATCTCTATAATTTCCTGCGCTTCTTTCTTGGAAAGACCTATCTTTTCAAAAATCTTCTCAACTAAGTCTGCTTTTGTCATTTCTCTATCATCTTTAATTTTTTTAATTATATTAAGGAGATACACACTTGTCAAGAATAAAAAAGTGGAGATAATAACTAGTTGACATAAAAACTTGATTTGTATACTCTAAATAAAAATCAAGATTTTAAAAATATCAACTCTGGATTATGAAGGAAAAGATATTTAAGGCTTTTGAAGAAAGTATCCAGGTCAAAAAGGATTTTATTACTGAAACAAATGTTGATAAGATCTTTGAGGTATCTAAGATTATCGCTAACGCTTTTAGCGAAGGTAAAAAGTTAATACTCTTTGGTAATGGAGGAAGTGCTACAGATTCGTCCCACATCGCTGCCGAATTCATAAACAGATTCAAGAGAGAAAGGCCTGGTCTCCCCGCCATCTCGCTCAATACAGATATGGCGGTATTGACCTCTATTGCTAATGATTACGATTTTTCTGAGATATTTGCCAAACAGCTTAAAGCCATAGCAGAAGAAGGAGATGTTGTAATAGCACTCAGCACAAGCGGTAGCTCTATGAATATCCTTAAAGCAATGGATGTAGCAAAAAAAAAGAGATTAATTACAATTGCCTTCACCGGGATTAAAGGGGAAAAATTAGCGTCTAAAGCAAATTATGCCTTCGTAGTACCTTCGGATAATACTCCTCGTATCCAGGAAACACACATAACGATTGGGCACACCATTTGTCAGATGGTGGAAGAGATACTATTTGAAGTACCAAGAAAAAAATAGCCTTAGGCAATCATTTGAGATTAAAATTCTCGGCGTCGATCCGGGTAGCATTAGCTGCGGATATGGTATTATAAAAACTGTCTTCCCTTTTACGGGTGATTCTTCAAATCCTATATATATAGCTTCGGGCAAAATAAGAATGGCAAAAAATAATCCTCTGTCCATTAGACTTAAAACTTTATACGATGTGTTAGTAAAAATTATAAGAGATTATAGACCAGATCAGATGGTGGTAGAAAGCATGTTTTTTGCAAAGAGCGTAAAGGCTGCCCTATGTCTCGGACACGCCAGAGCTATAGCACTACTTGCTGCTGCATCTGAAGGTCTAAATGTATACGAATATAGTTCCCTCGAGGTAAAGAAAGCCGTCACGGGATACGGGAAGGCAGAAAAAAAACAGGTCAAGGACATGGTAGAAAGGATTCTTAAATTAAAATCATGTACCATTTCTGAAGATGCAAAAAATCTCTCGGAAGATAGTGCTGACGCCCTTGCATTAGCTTTATGTCATTTAAATAATATAAGTTTTATGGATAAAATAAATTTAAAATGATAGCTTCTCTCAGAGGAAAACTTATCTATAAACAACCATACAACATAATAATAGAAGCAGGCGGAGTCGGTTACAATATTAATGTCCCTTTAAATACTTTATCTGCCTTGCCGGAAGAGGGACAAGATATTTTTATTTATATTTACACTCATGTTCGCCAAGATACTTTACAGCTTTATGGATTTTTATCGAATGATGAAAAGAAGATATTTGTCGCCCTACTCGGTATATCAGGAATTGGACCAAAAATGGCATTAAATATACTTTCTGGAATTCCGTATGATAAATTAATAAATGCTATTGAGACAGAAGATGTAGCGTTGCTTTGTAAAATACCCGGTCTTGGTAAAAAAACAGCACATAGATTGATTCTCGAACTTAAAGAAAAACTTCCCTCAACTGTAGGACACTTAGATAAACTTTATGAAGATACACTTTCCGCCCTTATCAATCTTGGATATAAAAAATCTGTTGCGAAAGAATCTCTCGAAAAGGCCTATAAAAAAGGATTTGATAATATTGAAGATCTCTTAAAAGAATCTTTAAAATATTTAACAGGAGATTCAAGTGAAAAATCCTGATAAAGATATTTTAAATTCAGCATTATCTTCGGAAAAAAATAGCGAAGAACTCGGTTATGAACTTACACTGAGACCAAGAACTTTTGATGAGTTTATTGGGCAGGAGAAAATTAAAGAGAACCTCAAAATATTTATAGAGGCTACCGGAAAAAGAAAGGAACCCCTTGATCATGTTCTCTTTTATGGGCCACCGGGTCTTGGTAAGACAACACTTTCACACATCATAGCAGCCGAATTAAATGTAAATATAAAATCGACCTCGGGGCCTGTTCTTGAAAGACCTGGAGATCTCGCTGCAATTCTAACGAATCTTTCGGAATTGGATATCCTTTTTATAGACGAAATACACAGGTTACCACGAGTAGTCGAGGAAATACTTTATCCAGCCATGGAAGACTTTCAGCTCGATATAATAATAGGGCAGGGTCCAAGTGCTCGGACGCTTAAATTAAATCTCCCACGATTTACACTAATAGGTGCGACAACACGAACAGGCTTGCTTACCTCGCCCTTAAGGGAAAGATTTGGTGTTATTTGTAGACTGGAATTTTATAATCCCGAAGAACTTAAAAATATAGTGATTAGATCAGCCAAAATATTGAAAATAGAAATAGACGAAGATGCAGCTTTAGAGATCGCGCGTCGGTCAAGGGGAACCCCACGAATTGCAAATAGACTCCTTAGAAGAATAAGAGATTTTGCCCAAGTGAAAGGTGACGGTAGAATAAATTTGAACATTACAAAAACCTCACTTACCTCTCTCGATGTCGATGAGAAGGGACTCGATGATATGGATAGAAAACTTCTCTCAATCATTATAGAAAAATACAAAGGAGGACCGGTTGGAATAGAAACCTTAGCAGCATCTTTAAGGGAAGATAAAGAGACCATTGAAGATGTATATGAGCCCTTCCTTTTACAAGAAGGATTAATTGAAAGAACACCTCGGGGAAGATTAGCGACGTCGAGGGCTTACCAACATATGGGTATAGACATTCCAAAAGGGCTGTTTTAAAAATGAAGTTGCTAATGCATGTCTGTTGTGCTAATTGCTGTCTATATCCACTGAAAACTCTTCTCTCGAAAAATATAGAAGTAAAAGGTCTTTGGTTTAATCCGAATATTCATCCTTATATTGAATACAAAAACAGAATTGATGCCTTAAAAAAACTTCAAAATGAATGGGCTATAGATATCGAATTTATTGATAAATATGGCCTTAAAGAGTTTTTAAGAAAAGTTGTTAACAACGAGGATAATCGTTGTGTTTTATGCTACTACATGAGGCTCGAGGAGTGTGCGAGAATGGCGAAAAAAATGGGATTCGATGGTTTCACAACAACCCTCCTTGTAAGTCCATATCAGAAATTTGATATCATAATTAATGTTGGTAAGGAATTAGAAAAAAAACATTCTATAATGTTTTATATAGAAGATTTCAGGAAGGGATGGAAAGAAGGCCTTCAGATGTCGAAGGAATTAGGCTTATACAGGCAAAAATACTGCGGATGTATTTATTCAGAAATGGAAAGATATTTGAATTAATTAATTAATTTAATAAATCATGGATGGCATCCAATATATAGGCAAATTTCTTATAATCCTGGGAGTTATCATCATGGTAATTGGTGGATTATTACTTCTTTCAGGTAAGATCTCATGGATTGGAAGATTACCTGGTGACATAATAATTCAGAGAAAAAATTTTACTTTCTATTTTCCTTTAGCTACAAGTATATTATTAAGTTTACTATTAACTTTTATTCTATGGATTATAGGGAAAAAATGAGGCATTACATACTTAAAATTATTATTATGTATTTTATATTCATATCTACTGTTTGGGCTGAATCTAATATAGCCCAACCTAATATAAAAGTACTTATAGTTAATGAAGTCTATTCTAACTTTCCCGAAAAAAACGAGAAAATTGAGAAATTAGGGAACATGAAGGGAGACCTTCTTGTAATGGGATCCCGTTACTCAGGCGATATAGAAATATGGAAAGGCAATAAAGGTCTTTACATAGTTAATGAACTGCCTTTAGAGGAATATATTAAAGATGTTGTCGCTTCAGAGGTTAATCCTGACTGGGAAATGGAGGCGCTCAAGGCACAGGCTGTTATTTCAAGAACATATGCCTTGTACCAGAAACGATTAAATAGTAATGGGATATATCATATTGCTTCCTCTGTTATCCACCAACTTTATAAGGGCAACAATTCCCACGCAAGGGCAGCACAGGCCGTTGAGGAAACAAAAGGAGAGATTTTAACTTACGACGGACAGGTAATAGAAGCGCTCTATCATTCAACAAGCTGTGGCGCCACTGAAAATCCTGAAGATGTCTTTGGAAAAAGTTATCCCTATCTAAAATCTGTAAAGACGGATTGCGATATCTCTCCTTATGCGACATGGGAAAGGGAGATAAAACTTACAGAAATTGAGAAAGCGTTAAATATACAAAATATTAAAACACTCGACATTAAATCATATACATCAACGAAAAGGGTGAAAGAACTTGACGTAATTACAGATAATAGTAAAATTACAATAAGTGCAACGGATTTCAGAAAAAGACTTGGGTGGAGTAAAGTACCAAGCACTAACTTTTCCATAGCTCGACAAGAAGATTCGATACTTCTTACAGGAAATGGATATGGACACGGTGTGGGGCTCTGCCAATGGTGTGCGCTGAAGTTAGCACGCGAAGGTAAAAATTACAAAGAGATATTGTCATTGTATTATCCAGGTGCTACAATTCAACTTTATGAAGGTTTCTGATTTTAATTTTTTTCTTCCACAAAATCTTATTGCAGAAAGACCATTAGAAAAACGTGATAGCTCCAGACTTCTTGTTATTTATAGAGACGGAGGGTTAGAACATAGATATTTCTATGATCTGCCTGATTATCTTAAAAAAAATGATTTATTAATTGTAAATAATACTAAGGTCTTTCCTGCTCGACTTACTGGATTTAAAGAAAATGGAGATAGACTGGAAATCTTGCTTATAAAAAAGATTGAAAATAATGAATGGGGGGTACTTTCTAAAGGTAAATATACAGGAGCACTTTATTTCCAAAATGGTGTTACTGCGCAAATTTATAATGGGGATAAGGTTATCTTCAATAATTATTCAGAAAATTTTATGGAATTCGTATGGAAATATGGCAAGATGCCCCTCCCCCCCTATATCAAAAGACAACCTGACGACGGTGATAAAAAAACCTATCAATCAATCTTTGCTACTAAAGAAGGTTCTATTGCAGCACCCACAGCAAGTCTTCATTTTACAGAAACCCTGATGAGCAAGATTAAATCAAAGGGAGTAAAAGTGCGTGAAATTACGCTTCATGTTGGGATTGGGACATTTAAGCCTATAAGAACTGATAATGTAGAGGATCACCATATGGAAAATGAATATTTCGAATTAGATAAAAGTATAATTGACGAAATCAAAAGGACTAAGTTACTGGGAAATAAGGTTATTTGTGTAGGTACAACAACGACAAGAGCGTTGGAAGGATTAGTGAGTAAAAGATGTAATTTGGTATCAAAGAATGGAAAATACAAAGGAACTACTGATCTCTTTATATACCCTGGATACCAGTTTAAAGTTGTAGATTCTTTAATTACAAATTTTCACTTACCGATGTCAACCCCTCTAATGTTAGCATCAGCTTTATGCGGGTGGGATAAATTACGCAACGCTTATAAGGAAGCAATTTTAAAGGGGTATAGATTTCTTTCTTACGGTGATGCTATGTTAATATTATAAGTATTAACAATTTAATTTATGAATAAAAACGAATATAGTGAAAAGAGTTCTATATTTTTTATTGGTAAGTGGGTAATAATCCTCTCCATAATAGTAACATCTTCGCTTGGATTTATACTTGGTTATTTTGTAGGCAAAAATTCACAGCTAGAAGTTAAAGATAAATTAGATGCAGTGCCATTGCCTGGGGACAGCAGTAAAAAAGAGGCTTACTCAGGTGAAGCAGAGGCTACAAAATTAGAACAAGAAGTTATACCTGAAAAGCTATCTCAAACAGCACCACAGATGAAGGAAAATAATAATAATGTTGTAACAAGCAAACCCGAAGATACACAAGAAAAAACACCAAAAACTCAAAAAAATGATCTCGAGTCTATAAAAACACATAAGTCGCTGAGATACTGTGTTCAAGTAGGTGCTTTTAGAAACAGCAGCGAAGCCGATATTTTAAAAGAAAAATTAATAAAAAAGGGATACAACGCATTTATTACTCAAGGAAAAACAAAAAAAGAGGAGATAATATATAAGGTTAGGGTAGGTGACTTTTACAATAGAAAAGACGCAGATATTTTATCTGCCAAAATCAGAAAGCTGGAAGGTTTAAATTCTTTCGTTACTTTTAAATAAATAATTCTAATCAGGGGGAAATACGTTAACAGTAGAAATAGAATTAGATATAGAAAAAGAGTATAACTTATTGTACGGGGGACTTGACAAAAATCTTAAAGCCATAGAAGAAACGCTGGGGATTACCGTTTCTCAAAGGGGAAATAAAATCTTTTTGCAGGGAGATGAAAAATCAGTAGAAAAGGCTGAGAAGCTTATAGAAGATATACGTGCTATAAGCGCAAGTGGCTATACTCTTAACCCAGATGATATACGTTTTGCCCTAAGGTCTTCTGCAAAATCTGACGTTTATGTATCAATAAAAGATTTGTTTTTAAATAACATACCTGTCTCTTCTAAAAAAAGATTTATAGTGCCTAAAACAGAAACGCAAAGAGATTACATTGAAGCTATAAAAAATTATGATATAGTGATTGGTATAGGACCAGCCGGTACAGGAAAAACCTATCTTGCCATGGCTATGGCAATTAATGCATTTCTTAAAAAACAGGTCAGCAGAATTGTACTTGCAAGACCTGCTGTTGAGGCAGGAGAAAAGATAGGATTTCTGCCTGGTGATATATACGAAAAATTTAATCCATATCTCCGCCCCCTTTATGATGCGCTTCTGGACATGATGGATGCAGAAAAGGCAGGCAAACTGATAGAACGCGGGATAATCGAAATAGCACCACTCGCTTTCATGAGAGGTAGAACCCTCAATGACTCTTTTATTATACTTGATGAAGCTCAAAATACAACATCCGAACAAATGAAGATGTATCTTACACGATTAGGGTTTAATTCTAAAACTGTTATAACAGGTGATGTAACTCAAATTGATCTCCCCCATGGAAAGCTCTCGGGTCTTATAGAGGCTGAAAAAATACTCAGTAATATTGAAGGCATTAAATTTATATACTTTTCTGAAAAAGATGTTGTCAGGCATAAGCTCGTGCAAGAGATAGTGAAAGCCTATGAAAGATACGAAAAACGGGCAACCGAATAACAAATCTAATTTCCTCAAAAAACTCAATGAAAAGATTTGGAGAGGAGAAAACATATCATTACTTAAAAATTCTAAAAGAGACAGATTGATAAGGATTTATTTCTTTATACTATGTGGATTTATCAGTGCTTTATGTATACAAAAACAATTTGTTGCAGAACAAATAATAGGTGGATTTTTTATTTCATGCCTGCTCATTCTTCTCCTTTATAGGGATATATTAAGATATAAGCCTGCCTATCTAAAGAAATATAATATGCTTCTTCTCTTAGGATTGTTGCTCATAGGCACACTTCTTATAGGAAGATTGTTTGGATATCTTTTATTAACCCTCTCAAAAGGACTCGAATATAAAACCTTAGATAGCTCCTTTTTCGGAATACCAATCGCCGCAGGAGCAATGCTTGTTTCGCTTCTTTTCGATTTCCATACTGCCATTACTTTTTCATTTACAATCAGCCTTTTGACAGGTTTATGGCTTCGTGATGCCTCATTCACAATATATGCTTTTGTTGGAAGCATTACAGCTGCATTTAGTGTAATCAGATGTAAAAAGAGGGCTTCTCTACTTAAGGGTGGTGGATATGTAATTATTGCGAATGTTCTTACTGTGATATTTATACTTCTATTTAGAGGTGAACTTTTTACAGCGAAAGCCACATCTTCTATAATGTTTGCTGCTCTTGGGGGTATTGCTGTAACAGCAATTGTCTCCCTCCTTCTACCTCTGATAGAATATTCATTCAAGGTTTACACCGATATAAGTCTGCTCGAATTTCTCGACCTTGATCAGCCTATCATGAAAAATCTTATGGTGACTGCGCCCGGGACTTATCACCATAGTGTTATTGTAGGTAATCTTGTAGAATCTGCTGCTGAAGCAGTCGGCGCAAATCCGCTTCTCGCCAGAGTTAGTGCATATTACCATGATATCGGGAAGATAAAAATGCCTGACTATTTTATAGAAAATCAGGGCGGCTCTCTTAGTAAACATGAAAAATTAACCCCACACATGAGTAGTATGATAATTGTAAATCATGTAAAGGAAGGAGTCGAAATTGCTAAACAATATAAACTGCCAGAACCTATCATCGATATCATCGAGCAACATCATGGTACTATGCTTGTAAGTTATTTTTATCAAAAGGCGAAAGAGAAAACAGAAAATGGTATCCCCCTTGAAGAAGACTTTAGATACCCCGGTCCGAAACCACAAACGCGAGTCGCTGCTCTTGTAATGATGGCAGATGCGGTTGAAGCTGCTTCAAAAGTTCTTACAGACCCTACCCCTGCCCGAATCTCGTCACTTGTTGATAAAATAATAAATCATATATTTCTCGATGGACAATTAGATGAATGCGAACTTACTCTAAAGGATATTCACGAAATAAAGAAACGCTTCTCATATATCTTGACAGGTATTTTTCATAAACGTATTGATTATCCAGGCTTTGATTTTACAACAGATGAATATATATATAAAGAATCAGCAAAGGCTTATAAAGGTAAATCAACAGAGAATAATAAACCTACTAAAGAAGGCATTGCATCTGCTCGGTCTGAACAACGCTGAACTTAGTGTCCTTTTCGTTAATGATAGAAGAATGAGGATGTTGAACCGAAAATATAGAGGAATTGATAGGATTACAGATGTCCTTTCGTTTCCCCAGTTAGAAGTTTCGAGATTAATTTTATTTAAAAAAGGCACTCGAACAAAATTATCAACTTTCAATAATCAAACCTCTCCGATTCTTGGTGATATAGTCATTAATCTTCACCAGACACAGAGACAGGCAAAAGAACATAGTCTAACATTCAATGAAGAGTTAAAAAGACTCCTTGTCCACGGCCTTCTCCATCTTATCGGTTATGATCACGAAAGAGGTACGTATGACAAGAAGAAAATGAAGAAAAGAGAAAAAGAATTACTCGCTAATCTATAGTCAACTTTATTCATAAATTTATAGATACTTGTCAGATGCGGTATCGTCGCTCAACTGTTACCAAAAAGTCTCCGACTTTCACACGGACGTTAATTTTCGGCTCGATATACATCGAGCCGAGGGAAATTCTTTCTTCGAAAGAATTTAAACAGCATCTGCCAAATTTTTTATGAATAATATTATTTAAGTTAACCCGAATAACGCATTTTTGGGTTAAGGCATCTTTACTGATATTTCATAAGTACCTATGGAAACTTTATCCGAAAGTCCCTTTGCCCACAAAAGTTCAGTGACTTTTAATTTTTCATCTTTTGGCACGATCAAAATAAGTTTAGGGCCGAGCATCGATAGTGTTTTCCATCTTTCTGCCTGTTTGTCAGAGATGCTCTTTTTTGTTTCAACTTCTATAAGAAGAAGAATTATTCCATGATTCCCCAATATCATATCAGGATAAAGACCTTGATATTGAACCTTTTGCTCACCAATTTTGTTTATACCTATCTCTTTAAACTCGCTGGATAGTTTTTTTCTTAAATGTTCTGTTATAAGTTCATGAATAAGATCATCGTAATCCATCTTAATATTATATTACTGCAATCCGTCTATCTTTAAATGGTTGAGGCCAGTTATATGTCTCTATAAGCCACATTAAATGCTCTAAAAGTCTTGGCTGATTTCTTGTATTTAACTCCTCATCAAAAATAATTCCTATCAGATATATTTTTTTAAATTTCTTTTGCCAATCAACTTTGCCTTCTGTAGAATCCTCGCAAATCTTACCTTTTTTATCGATAAATGTAATTTTTATCTTTACCTTTTTTCCCTTACCTAAGGGGATCGTTGAATATAAACCTATACCTGAAAATGATATATTTGCTATTGTTGTATCAACAGTAATATCTTCTTTAGGAATGGTAATAGTTGCACTACCAAAAAATTGATATCTAAACCATCGACGTGTATCTATTGGAACCTTCTTTTTCTTTCTCATAAAATTCTTTCTCCTCGGTGAAATTAGATAAGCCCTGCTCTTTCCATTATAATTGGAACCTTGTCTTCCATACCTATAGCCATTATATGTACACCGTCACATATCTTTTCTTCTTTGAGTTGTTTAATATGTCTGGCGGCTATATTAAGACCTGTGTCAAGGGCTTTTTCCTTCCCGGCAGCCTTCAGTTCTTCGATCAAATCCTTTGGTACCCTTATTCCAGGCACATTTTTGTTCATAAAACTTGCCATACCTGCAGATTTTAAAACTACTATCCCGGCAAGTATTTTTACAGGAAAATTCCTCGCAAATTTCATAAAATCCTTAAATCTCTCTATATCATAAATAGCCTGTGTCTGAAAAAATTTTGCTCCTGCATTTACTTTTTTCTCAAATTTTATTAACTGCGGTTCTATCGGATCAGCCTCAGGTGTCACCACAGCCCCCATGTAAAATTCTGTTGAACCTTTGAGTTCATTCCCCGCCATATCTTTGCCATTATTGAGATTATCAACAATCTTGAGAAGCTGGACAGATTCAACATCATAGACTGGCTTTGCTTCTTTATGGTCACCGGCCGAAACATAGTCCCCTGTCATGCAAAGAACATTTCTCAATCCAAGAATATGTGCACCTAAAAGATCGGACTGCAATCCTATTCTATTTCTATCACGGCATGTCATCTGTAATATTGGCTCAAGACCATGATCAAGAACAATCTTGCACACAGCCATAGAACAAATTCTCATAACAGCTGATTGATTATCCGTTACATTAGCAGCATGTATTTTACCTTTAAGCAATTTAATATGATGAAGCATCTCCTGGATATCAGTTCCTTTTGGAGGGCCTATCTCTGCAGTTATAGCAAATTCACCAGAATTTAGGACATCTCGGAATGACATTTTAGCCTCCTTTGTAAAGGAAAATTAAGTAAAATACTATTTACCTATATCTTTTCTGTACCTTATGCCTTCAAAATGTATTTTATCTATATTTTTATATGCAACAGAGCAAGCTTCTTGTAAATTTTTTCCCCTTCCGACCACATGCAAAACTCTACCCCCATCAGTAACCAAGCCTTTTTTTTCTGAAAAACTTACCCCTGCGAAGAATATTTTGCAGTTGGGATCATTAATATTCTCAAGACCATAAATAGGATAACCTTTTCCATACCGGAAAGGATATCCAGGATACCAGCCTTTGCTTTTTCCATTTTTTACCTGTTTTGTTCTGCCAACTGCAGCTACCACATCACAATAAAAGTCATTACTCCATTTTACTTCCTTTTCGCGAAGAATGCCGTTAATTATCTGAAGACTTATGTCGGTTATTGGCGTGATTAATCTTGGTAGTATTACTTCTGCTTCGGGATCACCAAGACGAACATTTGCTTCTAAGAGATAAGGTATTTTATCCACTATCATGAGTCCCAAATATAAAATGCCTTTATATGGTATCCCTTCTTTTTCCCTGAATCCGTTTATTAGAGGGATAGCCACATTATTACAAATTAGATGAGCAAGTTCTTCACTTTCGAGACTATGAGGTGAATATGCTCCCATTCCTCCTGTATTTGGACCTTCGTCATTATCGTAAGCCCGTTTATAATCTTGTGCAACAGGCATTGGCACAACTGTCTCCCCATCCGTCATAACAAAAAAAGATATCTCTTTACCGTATAGCCTTTTCTCTATGACAACCTTATTCCCTGCAGCACCAAAAATTTTATCGATCATCAGTTTATCTACTGCCTCTTTTGCCTCCCTTATATTATTACAAACTATAGACCCTTTACCCTGGGCAAGTCCATCAGCTTTCACAACTACCTGATATTTTACGTACTCAATATAATCTTTCGCCTCATCTGGACTCTCAAAAACTTCAAACTCTGCAACAGGAACACCTATCTCTCTGCATAACAATTTTGTGTAAGCCTTACTACCTTCAAGAATGCTTGCCCTCTTAACCGGACCAACAACTGGTATTTTTTCTGCCTCAAACATATCAACAATCCCGTTTGTCAAAGGGCTCTCTGGACCAATAAAAACGAGATCAACCTTTTCATTCTTTGCAAGTTCAAGGATCTCCTCATTCTTTCTTGCGTTTTCACATCTTATCTCTTGAGCGATACCTGCGTTACCAGGAGCGCAAATAACTTCCCTTACATTGGGGTCGTTTTTAAACTGCCAGGCGATGGCGTGTCCACGACCACCACTGTCAACAACAAGAACTTTCATCTATATTCTCAATCCCTTTTATATTTATTAAATAAAGAAATAATCGTGTCAGCAGAATCTTGCTTTAGAGTGCCTTTTGCTCTCGCTACATTAATTGTATGCTTTCCAAGTTCGACGTATAAATTCATCAAATCCTGTCTCTCCTTAGATATCGCGTTAAGATGCTCCTCGATTATATTAGTATCTCCTCTTGCGATAGGACCGGTTAGGGCAGCAGGTATACCAATATTCTCAATATTTTTTAAAGTCCCTTTTATTAAAGGCATAAGTGCATTAAGGGAATCTTTCCTGCTGATTCCTGCTGATGCATGAAGCTCTAAACCAAAATCTATTGTAGCTACAAGAAAATTAGACACCACAGCAGCTCCTGCATGATAAAGGGCTTTTTTATCGATGTTTAAGGTTATCTCTTTTCCTTCAAGGGCCCTAACTATTTCTTTTGCAACTGAAATAGCTTTGACATCTCCTTCAATACAAAAATATGAACCAGGTAGATTCTGTACCGCCTCTTTCACATTCGGAAGACTCTGAAGTGGATGTAAGGAACCAACATTAGCACCCACCGTTTTTGCAGATTCCAAAATCGCAGACGATAAAGCACCACTGGTATGAAATACGAACCCATCTTCCCTGAATCCTTCACCGGCAGCAATTTTATCACACACTTCTTTAATCGCATTATCAGAAGTGGTCAAAAATACTATATCAGCTTTTTTGGCTATCGTTATTAAATCTATCGAAACATCGCCTTCCCCTATAAATTCTCTTGCTTTTTTGGCAGACTCTAAGGTTCGACTGGCAATTCCTGCGATTGTATATCCCTTGTTTTTAAGTAAATATCCAAACGCAGTACCAACAGGTCCAGCGCCTATGATTGAAATAGCAAATTTATTTTTCATAAAAAATTATGTAGGCTTCTAAGAAACCCTTTCAGCACCCATTTTTTCCTTTGCAGTAAACATCCCGGGTCTTCGGGTTTTCGACCAATCTTTTGCATCGATTTCTTTTTTAAGTTCATCAAGGCGACCGAGTTCTTTCATACGTTCGTATATTAATACCCATGCACAAGGGATATCGGAACTTACCTCACATTTTCCATTCTTTGTTCCACCACATGGTCCATTCAATAAACCCTTTGGGCATCTAGCAAGCGGACAAATTCCTCCAGTAAAAAATAAAATGCAATCACCACATGCAGCGCACATTTCTAAAAAATTTCCATTCCCATCGGCTGAACCTATAAACATTGTATTCATCGCCGGTAAAACAGAAATTGTCCCTAATCTGTCAATAATCTCTTGAACGCCTGCTCCACAACCCATTGAAAGAATAACCTCGTAACTCGCAACCTCATCCTTTATCTGGTCTATAAATCTTGGTTCACATTGTCGTGCTATTGTTTTTTCTCCTATAATAAAATCTTTTTCTTCTTCCTTCTTAATCATACGAAGGGCGGAAGCTAATAGTTCAACCTGTCTCTTGCCACCTGTTAAACACACAGCCACGCAGGTTCCACATCCCAATACTAAAATCCTTCTATAATTTTTAAGCATTTCTTTGATTTCTGTTAAGGGCTTAATATCTGCAACAATCATTTAAATCACCTTCTTTTTTATTTCTATTTTTTATTCTTGTTTCCGTAAACTACTTTTAGTTTTTCAGAATCCAACCCGATCTCTTCTAAGATCCTTTTTGCACCCTCAACATGTTTAAGTATCCATTCCTCACAACCTTTAAAACGGCATTCATGATATTCACATTTATTAATGTGCACAGCATTTGCACCAGATTCAAAAGGACGTAAAAGTTGTGCAACGTCTACCCTTGCCATACAAGGTTTACCAATTTTGTAAATTCCAGCCTTCTCATCTGATGCTGCCTTGGATTCCTGAAATTCACAGTGAAATTCGATTACGAAATTTTCAGGGGACTCTTTCTTAGCAATCTTTAAAGCTTCCTCAAGTTTTTCGCGGCTTTTTGCTTTTGTTTCTATTTTTACATCAATTGCAGAAGCGGGACACTCAGATGCACATATTCCACAGGCTTGGCATTGACTGATGTCAATTTTAGCCTTTTCTTCACCCGCTACAGGCACCCCGTATGGACACACAAGAACACAGTTAAAACATGCAACACATTCGTCTGAGATGACCGCTCCAGCACCACAGTTCAAACATCTTTGAGCTTCTGTTAAAGCCTGCTCCCATGTAAATCCAATATTAACCTCGTCAAATGTCTTGATTCTTTCCTGAACGGGTAGAGAAGGCATTTTCTGTCTCAATGTCTTCACGATAAGGTCTACAATCTTTTCATCAAGTGGTCTGATTATAGTTGGTTCTTCAATCTCTTTAGGTGGGAGCTTTCTTAAATAACGATGTATGGCATCTGCACCCCTTTTTCCCGAAGCTATTGCCTGAACAACGGTCATTGGTCCACTCACAACATCCCCACCTGCAAAAACTCCCTTTATATTAGTTGTGCCTGATTCATCCTTAACAACTATGGTGCCACCCTTTCCTAATATCAGTTCTATATCCTTGATTGTATCTACTTTTGGCTCATATCCTATGGCGAGAATTACTGCATCAGCTTTTATATCAAATTCAGAATCTTCTACTCGAATTAATGCACCACGTTTAGAACCAGATTTTTTATCAAGTTGCATTTTTACACAACGGACAGCTTCAACCTTTCCTGTACCCAAAAATTCAATCGGCGCCGCAAGGAAATAAAATTTTACCCCTTCAGCCTCCGCTTCCTCTACTTCTTCTCTACCAGCGGGCATCTCCTTTAATGTCCTTCGATAAACAATAGATACATTCTTTGCTCCCAGCCTGATGCATGTTCGAGCAGCATCAATCGCAGTATGACCTCCACCAATTATTACTATATTTTCACCGAGATAAGGTCGTTCTCCACGACTTACATTTTTTAAAAATTCGACAGCCGTTATTATTCCAGGTAATTCTATCCCTTTACATTTTGGATATAGACTTCTTTCACTTCCTAATGCCAAAAATACCGCCTGATACTCTTTAAGAAGATCATCTATACTAAAATCTTTTCCAAGTGCCATACCTGTCTTTGCATCTACACCCATAGAAAGAATAAAATCGATATCATCTTTGACTATACTTTTTGGAAGTCTATATTCGGGTATCCCACTAATTAACATGCCACCGAGTTCTTTTTGTGCTTCAAAAACAGTAACCTTATACCCTAATAATGCCAAGTCATGTGCCGCTGTTAACCCCGCTGGACCACTACCTATTATTGCAATTCTTTCGTTGTAATATGGTCCTGGGGGCTTAGAAAACTTTAAGCCTTTTGTTTGATCAGAAGCAAATCGTTTTAATGCTCCTATAGCTATTGGCTCATCTACTTGTCCTCGTCTGCAAGCAGTCTCACATACACGAGTACATATCCTTCCACAAACAGCTGGAAAAGGATTTACTTGGCGGATTATTTTTATAGCCGTTTCTACATCTCCTCTCGCAATTGCAGAAACGTAGCCTCGCACGTCTGTATGTATAGGACAAGCTGCCTGGCAGGGTGGCATTATGCTGATGCTCATTGATAATATCCTCCTTTTTTATAAAAAATACTTTATTAAATATATTATGTAAAAATCTGGTTTTAATTGCCAGTTATACCTGCCAACATCTTAGCAGCTTGAACAGTATTGTACATAAGCATTGTAATCGTCATTGGTCCCACTCCACCTGGAACGGGCGTTATTGCCTTTGCTTTTTCTTTTACGCTTTCGAAATCCACATCACCAACAAGACCTGTTTCCAATCTATTAACACCAACGTCTATAACCACAACACCATCTTTAACCATCTCTGCTGTAATCATCTTCGGTTTCCCTACAGCTACAATTAATATATCTGCTCTTCTCGTATGAGAAGCAATATCCTTTGTTCCTGTATGACAAATTGTAACAGTAGCATTTCCGCCTTTTTTTTGTAATAACATATTAGCAATAGGTTTGCCCACTATATTACTACGACCAACAACCACGACATCCGCACCATCTGTTTGAATGCCTGATCTCCTCAAAAGTTCTTGAATCCCATGTGGAGTACACGGCAAAAAACAGGGCTGTCCGAGCATCATTTTACCAACATTTACGGGATGAAACCCGTCTACATCTTTTTCTGGAAGAATGGCATAAAGTATATTTGTCTCGTTAATGTGCTTAGGTAAAGGCAATTGAACAAGTATTCCGTGAATTTTATTGTTATCATTGAGTTTTTTAATCAATGACAAAAGGTCTTCTTCTTTTGTATCAGCAGGCAAATCTATTCTCTCTGAGTAAATACCCAACTCTTTACAGGCTTTCTCTTTTGCGCCAACATAAACCTTAGAGGCTTCGTCCTCACCAACTAAAACGGTAGCTAAGCCTGGAACCAGGTTATATCTTTCTTTTAACATGGATATTTCTTTTTTCATTTCCTCTTTTATCTGTTTAGATATTTCAGATCCTTTTATTAATGTTGCAGACATTGTTATCCTCCTCTCTTTTAAAAAAATATACCATTATGCAAATATCCGAATTAAATTTTGAAAAGAGAAGTTCAAGATTATTAACTTCTATTCCCTCCTTTTGATCAATTCGAGTAATTCTTCTCTGGTAGACTGTTTTGTCCTGAATATACCTCTAACTGCTGAGGTAACCGTCCGCGTTCCAGGCTTTTTAATCCCTCGCATGCTGATGCAAAGATGTTCCGCATCTATAATAACCATGGCACCTTTGGGTTTTAGTCGTTCCATAATAAGATCAGCAAGTTGTGCTGTTAGGCGTTCTTGAACCTGTGGTCTTTTAGCAAGGACTTCGACCGCCTTTGCAAGTTCACTCAATCCAACTATTTTTCCTCCCGAAGGAATATAAGCAACATGAGCTTTCCCTATAAATGGTAAGAGATGATGTTCACACATTGAATAAAAGGGAATATCTTTCAACATAACTAATTCATCGTGGCTTTCGCCCTCTATAGCCCTGAGAAGTTCCTCAGTAGGTGTTTTTAGACCAATAAAAATCTCTTCATACATCCGAGCAACACGTTCAGGCGTATCTTTTATGCCAGGACGCTCCGGATCTTCCCCTATACCCTCAAGAACAAGTCTGATACCTCTCTCTATCTTCTTTAAATCCATGACCTCTTATGTAAGGCTTATTGTAGCACTGGAAAGTTTTTTCTGTCAAAAGCAAAGATGGAAAACTACTTTAATCTGAGTGTTAAAACTAACTATCTATGATTCCTGAAAAAACTCTTCTAACTTTCTTTAATAATTTTTTATGTATAAAAGGATTACCTGCAACAACATTCCCTGTCTTTAAGTGATCCTCTCCTCCAGCAAAATCTGTAATAACTCCACCAGCTTCTCTTATCAAGATTTCACCTGCTGCTATGTCCCACGGGCTCAGACCCAATTCAAAAAAACCTTCACATCTACCGCACGCAACATAGGCGAGATCAAGGGCTGCTGAACCTGCCCTTCTCAGGTCGCTTGCATTGTTAAAAATTTCTTTGAAGAGTTTAAGATATAAATCTATAAATTTTTTACTTCTGAATGGAAACCCTGTAGTTATTAAGCCTTCCTTCAATGAACTTATTGATGATACCTTTATCAGTCGATTATTTAGGAATGCCCCTTCGCCTTTTATCGCAGTAAAAATCTCTTTTTTAAAAGGATCATTTACTACACCCAATATTATTTCACCTTTATACTCAAGAGCTATAGAGATAGAAAAGACAGGGAATTGATGGATAAAATTAGTTGTTCCATCAAGTGGATCTATAATCCACCGATATTTTTGGGTTTTGGTTTCTTTTAAAGATTCTTCTGCAAGAAAAAAATGTTCAGGGAAATATGATCTGATTGTTCTAATTATAAGCCTCTCTGATTCTTTATCCACGAAAGTAACGAAATCCGAAGCCTTCTTCAGTCCAACGTCCTTCTTAGATATCTTTCCGAGGTTATCCAGTATAAAATTACCTGCTATTTTAGCGGCTCTGACAGCTACTTTAAGATATTTTCTATTCATACGATTTACACTATTCACATTCTTATTATCCTTTTATCAGTTATGATTATATCAACTTTAATGTCATGAGATTCTGAGGGAATCGATTGTAAAATCTGTTCTTCAAACGCAAGTGCAACGATGGTAACCTTTTTATTGATATTTGAGAGAAGAATATCATAGTATCCGCCTCCGTATCCAAGCCTATTACCAGAATGATCAAAGGCAACTCCGGGAACAACTATCAGATCAATGTCTTTTATATTTATAATTCTTTCTTTTGGCAAGGCAGGTTCGGGTATACCCATAAAACCTGCTCTTAATTCTTCCAATTTTTTTATTCGATATAATATGAGTTTATGATTAACTTCGTCCACCTTTGGAAGTACAACTCTTTTCCTTATTTGTAAAGATTCTTCCACCATCTTTAATGTATCTACTTCAGACCTAAAAGATGCGTAGAAAAGAATTGTTTTTGCCTTATTAAATTCAGGCAACGAAAACAATTTCTGTTTTATGTAGGTATTTTTTACAGACCTGATTTCAAAAGGTATTTGATCGCGCTTTTGTAAGAGTTCTCTTCTAATAATCTTTTTCATCAAAAATTACCTGTAATCAATATTACCGCATATACTAGGTAGAGACATCCGCCAAAAAGCATTGTAAAAGGGGAAAGTTTTCTTTTCATAGACAATTCTGTAAGAAGAATCAATGAAGATAAGATTGCTATGAAAGCTGAAAGAAAAGCCATGCCAGTTAGTTTCCATTCTGTAAACAATAGACCGATTGATACAGGAAATGTTGACTGAAAAACCATCGCTCCTGTTATATTCCCAATGGCAAGGGTATCTCTGCCTTTCCATGTCCATGTTATGCTATTAAATTTTTCTGGAAGTTCTGTTGCGATAGGAGCGAGAATAAGGGCAAACAGGAGAGGATTCATTCCGAATCTTAAAGAGACGCGCTCAAGATGTTCAACAAATGTATGTGCGCCAACGATCATCAACAAAAGAGCACCTAAAATTTGAAATATTATCGCTAAAATATGAGGGCTTTTTGATTCACTTAACCGGATTTTTCTTAAAAAACTCCACAAATACATTTCTTCGGAATGTTCTATACACGCGCTCTCACAATTAAAGGTTCTGTATGCATACGTACAGTAGCCTGCAATTAAAATTATAGCAATAGGTATTGCAAAAAGCCTTCCTAATAATACAGGTAATAATATTGCACTCGAATACATGGGTAAAAAAAAGGTTAAGTCTCTTTTTGTTGAACTGTGTTCTACTTTTATTTCGAACTTTCGTCTCTTTTTTATATAGGAAACTAAGATAGTAATACCTACAAGAAACAACGCGAGCGTGGACAGCATGAAGGGTGCCCCTAATATGGCACCAACGCCAATCTCTTTTCCTGAATCACCGTGATAGAAAAATATTGCTACTACTGGAAGAATTGTTTCGGGTAAAGCCGTTCCAACTGCTGCAAGAATACTTCCTACGACCGCCTGCGAAAGATTAAACCTACGTCCAAATGTCTCTAATCCATTTGTAAAAATTTCAGCAGCGATAAGAATAGATATAAGTCCAACTATCAGGAGAATTATTTCACTAAACATTAATGCACAACTAATATAGGGCAAGGAGATGATTTCAAAACTGCATCAGAAACACTGCCAAAAAGCATCCCTTTAATTAATCCAAGACCCCTTGCTCCAATTACTATCAGATCGATGTTATTTTTATTAGCAAAATCAACTATTAATTTATCCGGTTCACCTTCCTCCACAAATCCATTATTCTTAATCTCATATTTATCTATTATTTTCAATATATTATATCTTGCTTCTTCAAGTAATTCTTTTAATTCTATATTCCTGTCGTCTATCTCCTTAATTTTCCTTTTTATTAAAAATGTCGGGACGACATGTAATATATATAATTTTGAAGAAAAAATCGCTCCTAATTCTTTTGCTAATGCGAGTGCCTTATTTGAAGTTTCTGAAAAATCAATGGGACATAAAATATTTCTAATTTCTAAAGAATCATGCCTTGATTCTTCTAACCCCTTCCCCCTGACAACGAGCATCGGGATTTGTAGTCCTTTAATTAATTTCTCCGAGCTACTTCTTCTTAAAACGTGCGTTGTAAATCCCAATACTAACATATCAGGTTTCCATCTTTTTATTTCGGCATCAAAAGCTTCTTGTAACCTTCCTACAATTACATTTACACTCATTTCGATACCTAAATCTCTTAATCCATCACACATTCCTTCAATTTTTTCTGTGGCAATCTTTTTCTCTTCATCTATATAAGGTGATAGGTAGGTTGGTGGTGTTACAATATAATCAATTACATATAAAAAGTTTATTGAAGCATCGAAATTTCTCGCAAAGTATACTGAATAAGCAATAAGTGGTTCGGTAAAACGGCCTAAATCAATACCTACAAGTATTTTATCGATTTTCATGAGAATAATTAAAAAAATCTTGGATTTTATTCTTAATGATATCAACTTCCTTAACAGTTTCAGGTGAATGACTAAATGGAGCTATTCCTTTAATATCAGCCTCCATGACAGCATGATTAAACATTATTGAACCTAAGACATCTATATCTTTAAGATTGTTTCTTATAAAAACAATATCATCATCTCCTCTAACCTTGTTTGCTACTATGAAAACTTTTTTAACGCCGAGTCCAACCGCCATATTATTAACCGTCTGGGCTGTCTGGATACTTCGCTGACCGGGCTCTACAACTACAATGAATGCATCTACTGCCTCAGCAGTACCTCGTGTCAAATGTTCTATTCCTGCCTCCATGTCTACGACAACAACCTCATCCCTTTCCAAGATAAGATGTTTAAGTAATGTCCTTAATAATATGTTTTCTGGACAATAACAACCTGATCCTGCAGTTTTTACTTTACCAATGGTCAGAATTGTAATTCCATTTAACCGATAACCCAATCCTTCGGGTAAATCGTCTACTTTTGGATTCAACTTGAATATCCCCCCCATTCTTCCTGGTTTTGCTCCTGTCCTTTCCTCTATGAGGTCTTTCATCTCGGAAAGCGGTCTTATTTTCTCCATCTCCTCTTTAGAAATACCGAATGCTGATGCAAGATTTGCATCTGGATCTGCATCGACTGCAATAACCCTTTTGCCATCTTTTGCAAATAGATAACTCAATATCGAGGCTATTGTAGTTTTGCCAACCCCGCCCTTGCCAGTAATTGCTATTTTCATAATATTCCAAATCAAAAAAGTTTTTTTAGGACTTCACTACCGTGAATTCATAAAGACTTCTTAGTTGAAGGTATACCTTTAACTTTCGGATCAACTGCTACGGCTTGCCTCAATGCTCTACCTATAGCTTTAAATATAGCTTCAATTATATGATGGGCATTTCTTCCATATGGAGATGATACATGGAGCGTTATACAACTGTTGCTAACAAAAGCCTGTAGAAAGTCTTCTATAAGGTCTACATCAAAATTTTTAATTTTTCTTTTTTTATTAAAATCTACTTTATATACAAGATATGGTCTTCCGCTTATATCTACACATACAGATGCTATCGCTTCATCCATCGGCACAGATGCCTCTCCATATCTTGATATGCCTTTCTTGTCTCCAAGGGCCTGTTTGAAAGCCTTACCAAGCACTATTCCTATATCTTCTACTGTATGATGATCGTCAACCTCGAGATCACCTTTAGCCTTTATTTTCATATCAAAAAGGCCATGTTTACACATCAAGGAAAGCATATGGTCAAGAAATGGTATAGATGTATCTATTGAATACTTCCCCTCACCGTCAAGGTTAAGGTTTATCTTAATTTCAGTCTCAGTCGTTTTTCTATCTGCCCTTGCTGTCCTCATTCCACCTCCTAATTATTTTTTTATATCTTCAAAACCGATCTTTCCTTTATCAGCCTTTGATAAACCGTATTTATATATAAGCATATCTCTATTATCCATTTGCGA
>FWPV01001006.1_pt1 | contig 25364 bp, 21 predicted proteins | sample 2228371 | NCBI WGS metagenome assembly FWPV01 (sample SAMEA103939776, study PRJEB20133) | metagenome | reverse complement strand
AGGCCGAAGGCGCGGTGCCCGAGGCGCGGCAGCAAATCGAGGCCTGGGCCGAGCAGGCCCAGCTCGCCCGCCTGGCCCTGGCCGCCCTGGCAGGCCAACCCGGGCAGGCCGTGGCACCGCGCGCCCCCGACCTGCAGGCCCTGCGCGCCCTGCCCACGCCCACCGTGCTGCCGGCCGACCTGCTGGGCCGCCGCGCCGACGTGGCCGCCGCGCGCTGGCGCGTGGAGGCCGCCACGCAAGACGCCGCGCAGGCCCGCGCGCAGTTCTATCCCAACGTGAACCTGGTGGGCTTCGTGGGCCTGTCCAGCATCGGCCTGAACCAGTTGCTCGACGCCGGTTCGCTGCAGTGGGGCGTGGGCCCGGCCATTCGCCTGCCCCTGTTCGATTCGGGCCGCCTGCGCGCGCAACTGCGCGGCAAGAACGCCGACGTGGACGCCGCCACCGCCAGCTACAACGCCACCCTCATCGACGCCGTGCGCCAGGTGAGCGAACAGCTCGCCAGCGGGCAGTCGGTGGCGCGCCAGCAGGCCCAGCAAACGCAGGCGCAGCAGGCGGCCGAAGCCGCCCTGCAAATGGCCCAACTGCGCTACGAGAAGGGCCTGGGCAACTACCTGCAGGTGCTCTCCGCAGAGACGCAGGTGCTGGCCCAGCGCCGCCTGGCGGTGGACCTGCAAGCCCGCGCGCTGGACGCGCAAGCCAGCCTGGCCCATGCCCTGGGTGGTGGCTGGGTGCCCACCACCGACGCCACGCCCGTGGCCAGCGCCCGCCCCTGACCGCGCCGCGTTCGCGCCCCCTATCGCTTCCCGACATGAACCCCTCAGACAACACCCCCCAAGCCGCGTCCACCGATCCCCGCCAGGCCAAGCGCAAGAAAGCATTGCTCACCATCGCCGCTGTGGTGCTGCTGGGCGGTGCCGCCACGGGCGCCTACGAATGGCTGGTGGCCAGCAAGATCGAAACCACCGACAACGCCTACGTGCAAGGCCACCTGGTGCAGATCACGCCGCAGATCGGCGGAACCGTGGTGGCCGTGCAGGCCGAAGAGACCGACTACGTGAAGGCCGGCCAGCCCCTGGTGCGGCTTGACCCGGCCGATGCCCGCGTGGCCCTGCAACAGGCCGAGGCCCAGTTGGCGCAAACGGTGCGCCAGGTGCGCACGCTCTACGCCAACAACGGCGCGCTCGCCGCCCAGGTGACGCTGCGCCAGGCCGACGTGGCCAAGGCCCAGGCCGAGGTGGCGCGCGCCACCGAAGACCTCAAGCGCCGCGAATCGCTCAGCGGCAGCGGCGCCGTCTCGCGCGAAGAGCTGCAGCACGCCCAGGCCCAGCTCGCCAACGCCCGCAGCGCCCTGGCCGGGGCCGAGGCCGCCGTGGTGGCCGCGCGTGAGCAGTGGCAAAGCAACCAGGCCATGACCGAGGGCACCTCGGTGGAACAGCACCCCAGCGTGCAGGCCGCCGCCGCCCGCGTGCGCGAGGCCTGGCTGGCCACGCGGCGCGTGGCGCTGGCCGCGCCGGTGGACGGCTACGTGGCCAAGCGCAACGTGCAACTGGGCCAGCGCGTGGCCGCCGGCAGCGCGCTCATGACCATCGTGCCGCTGCAGCAGGTGTGGGTGGACGCCAACTTCAAAGAGGTGCAGTTGCGCCAACTGCGCCTGGGCCAGCCGGCCAAGCTCACCGCCGACGTGTACGGCAAGACCGTCACCTACAGCGGGCGCGTCGCCGGCCTGGGCGCGGGCACCGGCGCGGCCTTCGCGCTGCTGCCGGCGCAGAACGCCACCGGCAACTGGATCAAGGTAGTGCAGCGCGTGCCGGTGCGCATCGCGCTGGACCCGGCGCAACTGGCCGAGCACCCGTTGCGCGTGGGCCTGTCGATGGCGGTGGAGGTGGACGTGCGCGACCAGGGCGGCAAGACCCTGGCCGACGCCCCCAGCACCGTGCAGGCCCAGGTGGCCACGCTCGATGACGCCGGCGCGCAAGAGGTGGTGCAACGCATCGTGCGCGCCAACCTGGCCCAGCCCGCGGGGCGCTGAGCATGGCCAGCCCCGCGGCCCGCGCGCCCGCTTCTGCGCACCCACCGCTTGAGGGCTCGGCCCGCGTGTGGGGCACGGTGGCCCTCTCGGCGGCCACCTTCATGAACGTGCTCGACACGTCGATTGCCAACGTGTCGCTGCCCGCCATCGCGGGCGACCTGGGCGTGAGCCCCAACCAGGGCACCTGGGTCATCACCAGCTTTGCCGTGGCCAACGCCATTGCGGTGCCGCTCACCGGCTGGCTCACGCAGCGCTTCGGCCAGGTGCGCCTGTTCGTGACCAGCGTGCTGCTGTTCGTGCTGGCCTCGTGGCTGTGCGGGCTGGCGCCCAACATGCCCATGCTGATCGCGTTTCGCACGCTGCAGGGCTTCGTGGCCGGGCCCATGATTCCGCTCTCGCAAGCCCTGCTGCTGCAGGCCTACCCGCCCGCGCTGGCCGGGCTGGCCATGGCCATGTGGGCCATGACCACGCTGGTGGCGCCGGTGATGGGCCCGCTGCTGGGCGGCTGGATCACCGACAACATTTCCTGGCCCTGGATCTTCTACATCAACGTGCCCATCGGCCTGGTCGCCGCCGTGGCCTGCTGGGGCATCTTCCGCCAGCGCGACAGCGCCATTCGCAAACTGCCCATCGACAAGATCGGCCTGGCCCTGCTGGTGCTGTGGATCGGCGCGCTGCAGATGGTGCTGGACCTGGGCAAGGAACACGACTGGTTCGAGTCGCCCCTGATCCTGGGCCTGGCCGTGACCGCCGTGGTGGGCTTCGCCTTCTTCCTGGCCTGGGAACTCACCGACGAGCACCCGGTGGTGGACCTGCGCCTGTTCGCGCGGCGCAACTTCTGGGCCGGCACCAGCGCCACCGCCGTGGCCTACGGCCTGTTCTTCGGCAACGTGGTGCTGGTGCCGCTGTGGCTGCAGCAGTTCATGGGCTACACCGCCACCGACGCCGGCATGGTCACCGCGCCGGTGGGCCTGCTGGCCATCGTGTTCTCGCCCATCGTGGGCCGCACCGTGGCCCAGGTGGACCCGCGCCGCTACGCGACCTTCGCCTTCCTGGTGTTCGGGCTGGTGATGTGGATGCGCTCGCACTTCTCCACCCAGGTGGACTTCAACACCATCCTCATTCCCACGGTGATCCAGGGCGTGGCCCTAGCCTTTTTCTTCATTCCGCTCACCACCCTCACGCTGGCTGGCCTCACGCCCGATCGCATTCCCGCCGCGGCTGGCCTGAGCAACTTCGTGCGCATCACCTTCGGCGCGCTCGGCACGTCCCTGGCCACCACCGTGTGGGAAAGCCGCGCCGCCCTGCACCACGCCCACCTGAGCGAGGCGGTGCAGGCCGGGCGGCCGGTGGCGCAGGCCACGCTGGACGGCTTGCGCGCCAGCGGCCTGAGCACCGAGCAGGCCCTGGCCAGCATCGAGCGCCTGGTGCAGCAACAGGCCTTCACCATGGCCGCCAACGACATTTTCTGGCTCTCCTCTGCGCTGTTCGTGCTGCTCATTCCGCTGGTGTGGCTCACGCGCCGGCCCGCGCCAGTGGGGCCCAAGCCCGCCGGCGCCGCGGCGGCCTCGGCGGCGCACTGACACAGCCCGATACACCCTGCCCGCACCCCGGTGCGCGCCCGCGCTACACTGCGCGACTGCTCCGGGGTGCACAGGCGAAAAGCCTGGCGCTGAGACGGCCACCTGGCCGAACCCGTGAACTTGATCCGGTTAGTACCGGCGAAAGAAGAGCGCACGCCACGGGCGTGCTGGCGGCCGCCACCCCACGCGGGTGGTGGGCCGCCGCACACCATGGGGCGGTTCTCCGGAGCGACTTGTGTCCAACCACCGGAGAACGCCATGAACGCCCCCGACAAGCTGCAGCAGATGCTCTCGATCACCCGAGAGCCCTTCCCCGCCTCATCCAAGGTCCACGCCAGCGGCGGCCAGCCCGGCGTGCGCGTGCCCATGCGCGAGATCGCGCTCACCAATGGCGAGCGCGTCACGGTGTACGACACCTCCGGCCCCTACACCGACCCCACGGCCAGCATCGACGTGCGCCGTGGCCTGCCCGACCTGCGCGGCCCCTGGCTGGACGCGCGCGCCGACACCGAAAGCTACGAAGGCCGCCAGCGCCAGGCCCTGGACGACGGTGCCCGCCACGACGAGCGAGACGCCCCCCGCATCGAGGCCCTGCGCGCCGAGGCCGCTGGCCTGCAACGCACGCCCCGGCGCGCCCGCAGCGGCCACAACGTGAGCCAGATGCACTACGCGCGCCGGGGCATCGTCACGCCCGAGATGGAATTCGTGGCCCTGCGCGAGAACGGCCAACGCGAGTGGATGCGCGAGTACCTGGGCGATGCCGGGCGCGAAGCCCGCCTGCGCGGCAACGCCATGGGGGTGCGCCTGCCCGAGGTCATCACGCCCGAGTTCGTGCGCGACGAGGTGGCGCGCGGGCGCGCCGTGATCCCGGCCAACATCAACCACACCGAACTGGAGCCCATGGCCATCGGGCGGCTGTTCCGCGTCAAGGTGAACGCCAACATCGGCAACTCGGCCGTGACCTCGTCCATCGAGGAAGAAGTGGAAAAACTGGTGTGGAGCATCCGCTGGGGCGCCGACACCGTGATGGACCTCTCCACCGGCCGCAACATTCACACCACGCGCGACTGGATCGTGCGCAACTCGCCCGTGCCGATTGGCACCGTGCCCATCTACCAGGCGCTGGAAAAAGTGGGCGGCGTGGCCGAAGACCTGAGCTGGGAAATCTTCCGCGACACGCTGATCGAGCAGGCCGAGCAGGGGGTTGACTACTTCACCATCCACGCCGGCCTGCGCCTGCCCTTCATTCCGCTCACCACCCAGCGGCGCACCGGCATCGTCAGCCGTGGCGGCAGCATCCTGGCCAAGTGGTGCATCACCCACCACAAGGAAAACTTCCTCTACACGCACTTCGAAGAGATCTGCGAAATCATGAAGGCCTACGACGTGACCTTCTCGCTGGGCGACGGCCTGCGCCCCGGCAGCGCCGCCGACGCCAACGACGAAGCGCAGTTCGCCGAACTGAAGACGCTGGGCGAGCTCACGCAGATCGCCTGGAAGCACGACGTGCAAACCATCATCGAAGGCCCGGGCCACGTGCCCATGCACCTGATCCAGGCCAACATGGACGAGCAGCTCAAGCACTGCCACGAAGCGCCCTTCTACACCCTGGGCCCGCTCACCATCGATATCGCGCCGGGCTACGACCACATCGCCAGCGCCATCGGCGCGGCCATGATCGGCTGGATGGGCACCGCCATGCTCTGCTACGTCACGCCCAAGGAACACCTGGGCCTGCCCGACCGCGACGACGTGAAGCAAGGCCTCATCGCCTACAAGATCGCCGCCCACGCCGCCGACGTGGCCAAGGGCCACCCCGGCGCCCGCGCCCACGACGACGCCATGAGCAAGGCGCGCTTCGAGTTCCGCTGGCGCGACCAGTTCGCCCTGGGCCTAGACCCGCAGACCGCCGAGGCCTACCACGACGAAACCCTGCCCAAGGACAGCAGCAAAGAGGCGCACTTCTGCTCGATGTGCGGGCCCAAGTTCTGCTCGATGAAGATCACGCAAGACGTGCGCGACTACGCCGAGCAAGGCATGGCGCAAAAGTCGGCCGAGTTCAAGGCAGCGGGCAGCGAGTTCTACGTGCCCGTGGACAGCCTCACCAAGAAAGGCTGAGCCATGGCCCGCATTGGCATTGCCGGCGCCGGCGTGCTGGGGCGGCTGCTGGCCTGGCGCCTGGCCCGCGAGGGCCACGCGGTGCAGGTGGTTGACCCCGCGCCCGGCCCCGACGCCCCGCCCACCGGCTCACTGCTGCCTGGCCAGCCCCACGCCGCCGGCTTCACCGCCGCCGGCATGCTCAGCCCCCTGGCCGAGCTGGACTGTGGCGACGTGGAAGTGGCCCGCCTGGGCTGGCGCTCGCTGCCGCGTTGGCGCGCCATCGCCAATGCCCTGGGCGGCCCGCTGCCGCTCATGCGCCAGCACGGCAGCCTGCTGCTGGCCCATGGCAGCGACCAAGGCGCAGCGCAGCGCGTGCTGGCGCGCCTGACTGCCGCGCCCGAGCTGCCCCGCCCTGAAGCGCTGGACGCGGCCCGCCTGCAGCAGCTTGAGCCCGCCGTGGCCCCCGGCCTGCTGGGCTGGACCCTGCCGCACGAAGGCCAGGTGCTGCCGCGCGAAACGCTGCAAGCCCTGGCCCAACAGGCCTCTGGCGCGCAGTGGCACTGGGGCCGGCGCGTGCAGCGCGTGCTGCCCGGCGAACTGCTGCTCGACGACGGCCAGGCCCTGCGCTGCGACCTGGCCATCGACACCCGGGGCCTGGGCGCACGCGAGCAGGTGCCCGGTGGCCTGCGCGGTGTGCGCGGCGAGATCGTGTGGCTGCACGCCCCCGGTGTGGCGCTGCAACGCCCGCTGCGCCTGCTGCACCCGCGCCACCGCGTGTACCTGGTGCCGCGCCCGAACGACCTGATCGTGGTGGGGGCCAGCGAAATCGAAAGCGAAGACCGCTCACCCGTGAGCCTGCGCAGCGCGGTGGAACTCATGGCCGCCGCCCACAGCGTGCTGCCCGCGCTGGCCGAGGCCCGCGTGGTGCACCAGGAAAGCAACCTGCGCCCCGCCACGCCCGACCACGCCCCGGTGCTGCAACACCAGCCCGGCCTGCTGCGCCTCAACGGCCTGTTCCGCCACGGCTGGCTCATCGCGCCCGCCCTGGTGGATGACGCCCTGGCCGCCTGCGGCCTGGCCCCTCTCGTGGAGACCGCCCATGCCTGACATGGCCCCAGACACCCTGCAATTCAACGACCACCTGCTGCCCTGCCCCAGCGGCCTCACCTTGCAGGCCCTGCTGGCCTCGCAAGGCCTCGCGCCCGAGCGCGTGGCCACGGCGGTGAACGCGCGCTTCGTGCCGCGCACGCTGCACGCCAGCACCGCGCTGCAACCCGGCGACCACGTCGTCACCTTTGAAGCCATCGTGGGAGGCTGAGCATGCACACCCCAGACACCTTCACCGTGCACGGCGTCACCCTGCACAGCCGCTTCTTCCTGGGCAGCGCGGGCTACCCCTCGCCGCAGGTGCTGCGCGAGGCGCTGCAGGCCTCGGGCGCGCAAGTCGTCACCGTGGGGCTGCGCCGCAGCCACGCCAGCGGGGGCGACAACGGCTTCGTGGCCAGCGTGCTGCAGGCCGTGCGCGAACGCGGTGGGCAATTGCTGCCCAACACCGCCGGCTGCCGCAGCGCCACCGAGGCCGTGGCCCTGGCCCACATGGCGCGCGAGCTGTACAGCACGCACTGGATCAAGCTGGAGGTGGTGGGCGACGAGCACACCCTGCAGCCCTGCCCCTGGGGCACGCTGGAGGCCGCCACCCAACTCGTGAAAGACGGCTTCGCCGTGTTCCCCTACTGCACCGACGACCTGGTGAGCGCCCAGCGCCTGGTGGACGCCGGCTGCCAGGTGCTCATGCCCTGGGGCGCGCCCATCGGCTCGGGCCAGGGCCTGCTCAACCCCTGGGCCCTGCGCACCCTGCGCGCGCGCCTGCCCGACATCACCCTGGTGGTGGACGCCGGGCTGGGCCTGCCCTCGCACGCGGCGCAGGCCATGGAACTGGGCTTTGACGCGGTGCTGCTGAACTCGGCCGTGTCGCAGGCCCGCGAACCCGTGCGCATGGCCCGCGCCTTCGCCCACGCGGTGCAGGCCGGGCGCCTGGGCTTCGAGGCCGGCGCCATGGCGCCGCAGCCCATGGCCGTGGCCAGCACGCCCGTGACCGGGCGGCCCCTGCTGATCGGATGAACATGAGCCCTTTGATCTGGAGCATCGCCGGCACCGACAGCGGCGGCGGCGCCGGCCTGAGCGCCGACCAGCGCGCCGTCGAGGCCTTCGGCCTTCACCTGTGCCCGGTGCCCGCCGCCATCACGGCGCAGAACAGCGTGACCGTGGCCCAGGTGCAGGCCATCTCGCCTGACCTGCTGCGCGCCCAATTCGCCACCCTGCACGCCGACCTGCCACCACTGGCGGTGAAAACCGGCCTGCTGGGCAGCGCCGAGAACGCCCGCGAACTGGCGCGCGCCATCGACCGCCTGCGCCGCGAGCGGCCCGTGCCCCTGGTGGTGGACCCGGTGCTGCGCGCCAGCACCGGCGCGGCGCTGGCCAACGGCGCGCTGCTGGGGGCCTACCGCCACGAGGTGTTGCCCCGCGCCACCGTGCTCACCCCCAACCGACGCGAGGCCGTGGCCTTGCTGGGTGCCGCGCCCGACACGCCGGTGCCCGAGCTGGCCCAAGGGCTGCGGGGCATGGGCGCGCAGGCGGTGGTGATCACCGGCGGCGACGACGGCGGGGCCTTGAGCGCCGACTGGCTGCACACACCCCACGCCCAAGGCTGGCTCAGCCTGCCGCGCGTGCCCACGCCCCACCACCACGGCACCGGCTGCACCTTCGCCAGCGCACTCGCGGCCGCCATGGCCCTGGGCTGGGTGGCGGCCGATGCCGCCGTGCTGGCCAAGATGCTCACCACCCACGCGCTGCGCCGCGCCACGGCGCTGGGCGCGGGCGCCGGCCCGGTGCGCGCCGGCACCGGCTTCGGCCACGATCCGTCGCTCATGCCCCAGCTCTCGCTGGGCGACACCGCCCCCAGCACCTGGGCCGCCCCGCCAGCATCACCAGCACCGGGGCTCTACGCCATTGCCGACAGCGCCGCGCGCGTGCAGGCCTGCGCACGCGCCGGCGCCGACACAGTGCAACTGCGCTTCAAGCACAGCGACCCGGCGCGCATCGCCGACGAGGTGCGCGCCGCCCTCGCCGGCACCGACGGGGCGCGGCTGGTCATCAACGACCACTGGCACCTTGCGCTGGACCTGGGCGCGCGAGAGCTGCACCTGGGCCAGGAAGACCTGCTGGCCCTGGGCGCGGCCGAGCAGCGCCAACTGGCGCAAGCGCGCGCACAAGGCGTGCGCCTGGGCCTGAGTTCGCACAGCCTGTGGGAGCTGTGCCGCGCCCGCGCCCTCGCGCCCGACCTGATCGCCTGCGGCCCGGTGTGGCCCACCACCACCAAAGACATGCCCTGGCGCCCGCAAGGCCTGGACAACCTGGCCTGGTGGGCGCGCATGGCCGGCGCGCCGGTGGTGGGCATTGGCGGCGTGCTGGTGCCCGAGCAGTTGCGCGCCGTGGCCGCCAGCGGCGCGGCCGGTGGCTGCGTGGTGCGCGGCCTGGGCGATGACCCCGCCCTTACCCTGCCGGTCTGGCGCGCCGCCTGGCAGGCCGGCCGCGACGACACGCCACTGCCCTGCCCCGAGCTGCCCCACCCCACGCTCTGAACCTCGTGCCAGAAACGACAAAGCCCCGCCGAGGCGGGGCTTTGCCAACAGGGTGATGGCGAATCAGGCGGCGCTCTTGCTCACGGCCATGTGGTCCACCTTGCGGTCCAGGATGGCCTCGGGGTCTTGGGCCTCTTGCGCGGTGGGATGGTTCAGGCCCTGGTTCAGGCGCTTCATGTCCAGGTCACCCGTCCAGCGCGCCACCACCAGCGTGGCCACGCCATTGCCCACCAGGTTGGTCAGGGCACGGGCCTCCGACATGAAGCGGTCAATGCCCAGGATCAGCGCCAGGCCCGCCACGGGCACGCCGCCCACGGCCGACAGCGTGGCCGCCAGCACGATGAAGCCGCTGCCGGTGATGCCCGCCGCGCCCTTGGAGGTGAGCAGCAGCACGGCCAGCAGGGTGAGCTGCTGCACCAGGGTCATGGGCGTGTCGGTGGCCTGGGCGATGAACACCGCGGCCATGGTCAGGTAGATGGAGGTGCCGTCCAGGTTGAAGGAATAACCCGTGGGAATCACCAGGCCCACCACCGACTTGCGCGCGCCCAGGTTCTCCAGCTTTTCCATCATGCGCGGCAGCACCGATTCGCTGGACGAGGTGCCCAGCACGATGAGCAGCTCTTCCTTGATGTAGCGCAGGAACTTCACGATGCTGAAGCCGTGCAGGCGCGCGATGCCACCCAGCACCACGAACACGAACAGCAGGCAGGTGAGGTAGAAGGTGCCCATCAGCTTGCCCAGCGAGAACAGCGAGTCCACGCCGTACTTGCCGATGGTGAAGGCCATGGCGCCGAAGGCACCGATGGGGGCCACCTTCATGATGATGCCCACGATGTCGAACAGCACGTGCGATGACTTCTCGATGAAGTCGAACACCATGGTGCCGCGCCCGCCGAACTTGTGCAGCGCAAAGCCGAACAGCACCGAGAACAGCAGCACCTGCAGGATGTCGCCCTTGGCGAAGGCGTCCACCACCGAGGTGGGGATCACGTTCATCAGAAAGTCGGTGGTGCTTTGCATCTTGCCCGGTGCGGTGTAGGCCGCGATGCCCTTGGTGTCCAGGCTGGCCGGGTCCACGTGCATGCCCTCGCCGGGCTTCACCAGGTTCACGATCACCAGGCCAATCACCAGGGCCACGGTGGAGACGATCTCAAAGTACATCAGGGCCAGGCCACCGGTCTTGCCCACCTTCTTCATGTCTTCCATGCCGGCGATGCCCACCACCACGGTGCAGAAGATGATGGGCGCGATGATCATCTTGATGAGCTTGATGAAGGCATCGCCCAGCGGCTTCATCTCGGTGCCCAGCTCGGGCCGGAAGTGGCCCAGCAGCACGCCGATGGCCACGGCGACGAGCACCTGAACGTAAAGAGAACGGTAGAGCGGCTTGCGCGCCACGGTCGAAGACATGAAAAAGTCTCCTCGGGGGTTGGGGAGTGGGGACAGCGGGCCAGCGGGCCCGCCACGGTGGGCGACCGGGCCGCAAGGCCGGGGTCGCCCGAGTGGGTGCGGACGATACGCAGCGCCCGTGGCCGCGCCAACTGTGGCGTTTGACAGTAGGGTTACTACTTAGCCAAAAGGGCCGCGCGAACGTCCTTCAGCCACTGGCCTTGCGGCCCACGCTCAACCATTTGACTGACACCGCGCAAGGCCCGCCGCAGGCCGTCCCGCTCGGCCTCACTGGGCTGGTGCACCGCCACCCCCGTCTGCCGCTGCAGGGCCAGCAGCGCATCGCGGTCCAGCTCGGCCGCCCAGCGGTTGCCCTGCGCCAGCGCGGCGCGCAGCGCGTCGGTGAGCAGGCGCTGGTCTGCCATGGGCAGGCTGGCCCAGAAGCGCGGGTTGGTGACCACCGCGTAGCCCAGGTAGCCGTGGCCCGTGAGCGTGAGCTGCGGCTGCACCGAGGCCAGGCCCTGGGTGAGGAAGTTCGACAGCGGGTTCTCGGTGGCGTTCACCACGCCCGAGGCCAGGGCGCGGCGCGTCTCGGCAAACGGCAGCACCACCGGTTGCGCGCCCAGCGCGCGCCACTGCGCCTCGATCACGCGCGAGGCCTGCACCCGCACGCGCAAACCCGCGAAATCGGCCACGCGGCGCAAAGGGCGCTGCGCGCTCATGTGCTTCAGGCCGTTGTCCAGAAAACCCAGGCCCAGCATCTGCTGGCGCTCCAGCCGGCGCAGCAGGGCCTGGCCCACCGGCCCCTCGGTCACGCGGCGCACCTGCGCGGCCTCGCTGAACAGGTAGGGCAGGTCAAACACCTCGAACTCGGGCACGCCGGCCATGCCGAACTTCGACAGCGAGGGCGCCAGCATCTCCACCGCGCCCAGGCGCAGCGCCTCGATCTCGTCGTCGTCGCCCCAGAGTTGCGAGTCGGGGTGCACCTCCACCCGAAGGCGGTCGCCCGCGCGCTCGTGCACCAGCGCCTGGAAGTGCAAGGCCATGCGCCCCTTGGGCGTGTCGGGCGCCACCACGTGCGAAAAGCGCAGCCGCACCGGCCCGCGCCCGCTGGCCAGCGCGGGCAGCGCCACGGCGGCGGCCAGCAGCGCGCGCCGCGTGACGGCACGGGGCGCTGGCGGTGGCAGGGCAAAGGGCATGGCCGCTATGCTAGCGATACCCCCCACCACCATGCCCACGCCCCCGCTCGACTTCGCCACCCTGGACCTCAACCCCCAGAGTGCCCTGGCGCCCACCCGGCGCACCATCGCCGGGCTGGTGGCGCTGCTGGTGCTGGTGGCCGCCTCGGCCCTGCTGATGGTGGTGTACCTGCGCGGCGAAGAAGCCCAAGAGGCCGACCGTCGCCGCGTGGCCGACAGCGAGTGGCTGGACCAGACGCTGCGCTTTCACTTCCGCCGCCTGGAACGCGACCTGGGCGCGCTGGCCCAGGGCAGCCCGCAAGCCCCCGCCAGCCTGCGCGTCAGCCCCTGGTGGTCCGAGCCGGGGCTGGTGGCCTTTCATGGCTGGCTGCCCGCCGCCAACCAGCCCGACACCGCCCGCTGGCCACGCGAGCTGCGCGCCGCCGCCGCGCTGGCCGACAACGCCGACGCCCTTGCCGTGATGCTCGACACCACCCGTGGCCTGCAGCGCCCGGCCTACAGCGGCCCGCTGCCGGCCGCCGATGGCTCGGGCACCGAGTGGGTGTGGCTGGCCGTGCCGCACATTGAGCAAGGCCAGTTCCGCGGCGACTATCTGGCCGCCGTGCCGGTGCAGCGCGCCATCACCGCCTTTGTGCCCGACTGGTTCGCGCAAGAGCACGAGATCGGCCCCGCCACGGGCGCGGCAGGGCTGGAGGCCGACGGCCGCTTTCTCGTGCCGGTGAACCTGCCCGGCGCCACCTGGCGCCTGCAGGTGCGCTGGCTCGGCAACCCGGTGCCGCTGGCGCCGCGCCTGTTCTTCGGCGTGGCCCTGGTCTGCCTGGCCGGCATGCTGGTGGCGCTGTACGCCCTATGGCGCGACACCCGCCGCCGCCAACGCGCCGAGGCCCGCCTGCAAACCCAGCTCGCCCTGCGCACCGCGCTGGAACACTCCACCAGCGTGGGCCTGCGCGTGCTGAGCCCGGCGGGGCAACTGCGCTACGCCAACCCGGCCTTCGCCCGGCTGGTGGGCTGGTCGGCCGACGAGTTGCTGGCCCAGGCCGATGCCCCGCCCTACTGGCCCGCCGACGCCGGGCCCGAGCTGGCGCCGCTGCGCCCGCTGCTGCAAGACCCAGACGCCCACCCCGGCGGGCTGGAGCAGACCCTGCTGCACCGCGACGGCCACCACCTGAACGTGCTCACCCAGGCCGCGCCGCTGCGGCTGGCCGATGGGCAGGTGGTGGGCTGGGTGGTGTCCACGCTGGACATCACCGAGCGCCGCCGCGTGGAGCGCCTGGCCGCGCGCCAGCAGGAAATGCTGGAGGCCTCGGGCCGGCTGGTGGCCGTGGGCGAGGTGGCCTCCACCCTGGCGCACGAACTCAACCAACCCCTGGGCGCGCTGGCCAGCTTCGCCAACGGCCTGCTCAACCGCCTGCGCGCGCAGAACATCGCCCTCGACGACATCGTGCCCGTGGTCGAGCGCATGGACCGCCTGGCCTTCAATGCCGGGCGCGTCATCCAGCGCGTCAATGCTTTTGCCCGCCGCCAGGAAATGAGCCGCCAGCCCCTGGCGCTGGCCCCCTTCGTGGCCCGCGTGGCCCAGGGCGTGCCCCTGCCCGAGGGCGTGCGCCTGCTGCTGAACCTGCCCGACGGCGACGGCCCCACCGTGCCGGCCGACGCGCTGCTGCTGGAGAACGCGGTGCACAACCTGTTGCTCAACGCGGGCGAGTGGGCGCAGTCAGGCGCCTTCGATACCCCCACGGTCGAGGTGTCGCTGGTGGTGGGCGAGGGCATGGTCGGCGTGCGCGTGGCCGACACCGGCCCCGGCGTGGCGCCCGACATCGAGGCCAACCTCTTCGACGCCTTTGCCAGCCGCAAACCCGGCGGCATGGGCATGGGCCTGGCCATCTGCCGCTCGATCGCCGAGGCCCACCACGGCCGCATCGAGGTGGAACGAAGCCCCCGCTGGCGGGGGGCACAATTCACGCTGTGGCTACCCCTGCAACCCTGAACCCCACCGTGCACCTGGTCGATGACGACGCGGATTTCCGCGACGGCCTGGCCTGGCTGCTCGACTCGCGCGGCCTGCCCACGCAGGCCTGGGCGGCGGGCGACGCCTTCGTGCAGGCGGTGCGCGAGCAGGGCCTGGCCGACACCTGTGCCGTGGTGCTGCTTGACATCCGCATGGAGCCGCTGTCTGGCCTGGCCACCTTCGAGCAGCTCAAGGCCCTGGGCTGGCCCTGGCCGGTGCTGTTCCTCACCGGGCATGGCGACGTGGGCATGGCCGTGGCCGCCGTGAAGAACGGCGCCTGGGACTTTCTGGAGAAGCCCTTTCAGAACAACGAGCTGGTGGACAAGGTAGAGGCCGCGCGCCAGGCCGCCATCGACTGGCACACCCACTCACACGAGCGGCTGCGCTTTCAGCGCGCCCTGGCCAGCCTGAGCGCGCGCGAGCGCGAGGTGCTGCACGAAATGCTGCAAGGCCACTACAACAAGAACATCGCCGACCACCTGGGCATCACCCAGCGCACGGTGGAGTTCCACCGCGCCAACATCCTGGACAAGCTGCAGGTGCAATCGGCGGTGGAACTGGCCCACCGCATGGGGCAACTCAACGCCCAGGGCCGCGGCCCGACCGACCCGACATGAGCGCCCCCACCGACCACGACCTGCCCCCGCTTAACGCCACCCCGCCCGGCCTGTACCGCCACTACAAAGGCGGCTGGTACGAGGTGATCGACACCGTGCGTTGCAGCGAAACCCTGCAAGGCATGACGCTCTACCGCGCGCTGTACGGCGGCTTTGGCCTGTGGGTGCGACCGGCCGCCATGTTCAACGAGACCGCCGAGTTCGAGGGGCGCACGCAGCGGCGCTTTCGGCCACAAGACGCGGCCAGCGTGCCACTGGCCGACCTGGCCACCGCGCAAGCCTTGATCGCCCACCTGCGCGGGCGTGCCCAGCGCGCCGGCCTTGACCTGGACGCCGCCCTGCGCCGCCCACCGCCCGAGCCCACCACCTGCTGCGGCCGGGGCTGCAACGGCTGCGTGTGGGAGGGCTACTACGCCGCGCTGGCCTTCTGGCGCGACGACGCCCTGGCCCTGCTGGCCGAGCGCGGCGCGGCCTGAGCGACCGGCCCCCTCACCCACTTCAACAGCCCGGCCAAGCCCCGGGCGGCTGGGCCCTGCCCGCCCTTTGACACACGCTATCGTCAAAACTAGAATGGTTGAACCACTAACCATATGGAGACAGACATGCGCGCCCTCACCGCCCGCCGAACCCTGATCGCCGCCCTGGGCAGCACCCTGCTGCTGGGCGCCACCCTGGCCCAGGCCCAAGACAAATTCCCCAGCAAGGCGGTGCGCTTCGTCATCCCCACCGCGCCGGGCGGCAACCTCGACCTGCTGGCCCGCCTGGTGGCCGACAAGATGAGCCAGGCCTGGGGGCAGCCGGTCATCGTGGAACCGCGCCCGGGCGCCAACACCATCCTCGCCACCACGGCGGTGGCCCGCTCGCCGGCCGATGGCTACACCGCGCTGTTCACCATCAGCGGCTTCGCGCAGAACCTCGTGCTGCAAGCCAACCCCCAATACAAGGCCGAAGACTTCGCGCCCGTGTCGATGGTGGCGTCGTTCCCCATCGCCCTGGCGGCCACCACCAACCTGCCGGCCGACGACCTGGCCGGCGTGATCAAGCTGGCCAAGGCCTCGCCCGGCAAGCTCACCTTCGGCTCGTACGGCATGGGCTCGGGCGGGCACGTGATCGGCGAAGGCCTGAACAAAGCGGCGGGCGTGGAAATCAAGCACGTGGCCTACAAGGGCGAGGCGCCGGGCTTTGCCGACCTGGTCAACGGCAGCATCGAGCTGGCCTACGGCTCGGTGGGCTTCTATGGCCGCCAGCTCAGCGGCGGCAAGGTCAAGCTCATTGCCGTGGCCAACCCCACGCGCCTGAAAACCTACCCCAATGTGCCCACCTTCGCCGAGGCCGGCTACCCCGACGTGAACCTGCCCGGTTGGGGCGGCGTGCTGCTGCCCGCGGGCACGCCGCCGGCCATCGTGGAGAAGTTCTCCAAAGAGCTGCAGCGCATCACTGCCCTGCCCGACGTGCAGGCCAAGATCTTTGAGATGGGCTTCGAGCCGGTGGGCAACAGCAGCGCCGATTTCGGCCGCCAGATCGCCTCCGACGTGAAGCAGTGGGGCAAGATCGTCCGCGAAAACGACATCAAGCTGCAATGAGCGAGCGCGCCATCCACAACGCCGTGACGCAACGGCTGGGCATTCGCTACCCCATCGTGCAAGGGGGCATGCAATGGGTGGGCCGCGCCGGGCTGGCCGCCGCCGTGTCCAATGCCGGGGGCCTGGGCATGCTCAGCGCCCTCACCCAGCCCACGCCCGACGAGCTGGGCCACGAGATCGACCGCGTCCGCGCCCTCACCGACCAGCCCTTCGGCGTGAACGTGACCATGCTGCGCACCGTCACCCCGCCGCCCTACGAGCAAATCTTCGACACCATCATCGGGCGGCGCGTGCCGGTGGTGGAGACCGCCGGCAACGTGCCGGCCGAGGTGTTCGACCGCCTGGTGGGCGCCGGCATCACCGTGATCCACAAGTGCACCTCGGTGCGCCACGCCCTCACCGCCGAGAAGCGCGGGGTGCACATCGTCAGCATCGACGGCTTCGAGTGCGCCGGCCACCCGGGCGAAGACGACGTGCCGGGGCTGGTGCTCATTCCCGCCGCCGTGCAGGCCCTGAGCGTGCCGGTGATCGCCTCGGGCGGCATTGCCAACGGGCACGGCCTGGCCGCCGCCCTGGCCCTGGGCGCGCAAGGCGTGAACATGGGCACGCGCTTCGTGGCCACGCAAGAAGCGCCGGTGCACGAGCACATCAAGCAGGCCCTGGTGCAGGCCCGTGAGACCGACACGCGCCTGATGTTCCGCACCCTGCGCAACACCGCGCGGGTGTTGTCCAACCGCGTCTCCAACGAGGTGCTGGCACTGGAAAACCGCCCCGGCGGCTGCACCTTCGACGAGCTTCGCCCGCTGGTGGCCGGCGCCCGTGGTCGCGCCACGCTGGAGAGCGGCGCGCTGGACGACGGCGTGGTGTGGGCTGGCCAGGTGGTGGGCCTGATCGACGACATCCCCACCTGCGAGGCCCTGCTGCAGCGCATGGTGGCGCAATGCCGCCAGCGGCTGGCCGAGACAGCCACCCTTTGAGGGCGCGAGCGGGTCAGGCCCGCTCGCCCAGACGGCCGTCGCGGAAGTCGGTCAGGGCCTGGTAAATCTCCTGCTGCGTGTTCATCACGAAGGGCCCGTACTGCACGATGGGCTCGTTCAACGGCCGGCCCGACACCAGGATCAACCTGGCGTCGGCGCTGGCCTCGATCACCACGCCATCGGCTTGGGCCGCGTTCGCCAGAATCGCCATGCGCTGCACCGGCACCGCCTGCCCGGCGATGCGCACCTCGCCCCGGTACACGTACAGAAACGCGTTGTGATCGGCCGGCAGCGCTTGTTCAAAGCGCGAGCCGCTGGGCATGTGCACGTCCAGGTACAGCGGCTGGGTGATCTCGCGCGTCACCGCGCCCTGCACGCCATGGCTCGCACCCGCGATCACGGTCACGTCCACGCCCTCGGGGGTGCGCAGCTTGGGCAATTGCTCGCTCTGGAAATCGCGGTACCAGGGGGCGTTCATCTTCTCGCTGCTGTGCAGGTTCAGCCACAGCTGAAAGCCCTCCATCACGCCCTCTTCCTGCTGCGGAATCTCGGAATGGATCACGCCCCGGCCGGCCGTCATCCACTGCACGCCGCCGTTTTGCAGCAAGCCCTCGTGGCCCGCGCTGTCGCGGTGCAGCATGCGCCCGGCGATCATGTAGGTCACGGTTTCAAAGCCACGGTGCGGGTGGTCGGGGAAGCCGGCGATGTAGTCATCGGCCTTGTCGCTGCCAAAGGCATCGAGCATCAGGAAGGGGTCAAGCCGGCGCTGCAGGTTTTGCGTGAGCACACGGGTGAGCTTCACGCCCGCGCCGTCTGACGTGGGCTGACCGGCGATCAGGTGCTCCACCACGCGCGATGCGGTGACCGGCTGGGTTGAGGTGTTGGCGTTCATGTCGGGCTCCTTTCTTGAGCGGCAGGCAATGAGGGGGGAAGTTGGGGCCGGCGGGTTTTGGCAGGCCAACGCCCATTGCGCGCAGTCTATTGGGGAACAATCTTCTTGTTAACGCGATTGCCTGGATATCATTGATTCTCAAATGGAACAATCTGGCCAACACATCGACCCCAACGACCTGCTCATCTTCGCCAGCGTGGCCGAATGGGGCAGCTTCAGCCGCGCGGCCGAGCGCCTGGGCTTGCCCAAGTCCACCGTGTCGCGCCGCCTGGCCGCCCTGGAACAACGCCTGGGTGAGCGCTTGCTGACGCGCACCACCCGGCGCCAGTCATTGACCGAATTCGGCCTGCAACTGCTGGAGCACGCGCGCCAGGTGGCCTCTGAAGTTGAGGCCGTGGCGGCGCTGAGCGAGCGGCGCCAGGCCACCCCCAGCGGGCGCTTGCGCGTGTCCATGCCCAGCGACTTCGCCAGCCTGCTCTTGGCCGACACGCTGGCCGCGTTTGTGGCGCTTTACCCGGCCATTCGGCTAGACCTGGATTTGTCCCCCCGCCGCGTGGACCTGCTGGGCGAGGGCTTTGACGTGGCCCTGCGCATGGGGCAACTGCCCGACGACGCCTCGCTGGCCGCCCGGCGCCTGGCGGTCTTTTCCTTCGGCTTGTACGCGGCACCCAACTACCTGGCCGAGCACGGCGACCCGCAACACCCGGACGACCTGGTGCGGTACGAAGCCGTCCACCTACTGATGGCCAACGGTGAGGCCGCCACCTGGACGCTGTCACAAGGCGACGAGCGCTGGCAGGGCTCACCGCCAGGCCGCGTGAGCGCCAACGCCCCCGAGCTGCTCATCAAACTCGCCTGCGCTGGCGCCGGCATTGCCGCGGTGCCCGACCACTTTGCCGCGGCCGAAGTGCGCCGAGGCGCCTTGCGGCGGGTATTGCCCGGCTGGTGCCTGCCCAGCCACACCGCCTGGGCCGTGTTCCCCGAACGCAAGCTGATGCCGGTGAAGACCCGCGTGTTCATTGACATGCTGCAGACCGCCCTGGCCCAGGTGCAGACCTGACCGGTCATCGCCCCCGACCACCCCTTTTTGTCTCACCAATGGAACGATCATTCCCAAAATGACCGTCTAATCAAGGAAAGACACCAAAAATAGAATAGTTTCATGGCCGGCGCACACCGCGCTGGCGTCTTGACCGAAAGAAGACCCACCATGAAACTGCTCCACGTCGATTCCAGCATCCTGGGCGCCCACTCCGTGTCGCGCCAGCTCACGGCCGACATCGTCGCCAAGTGGTGCGAGAACCACCCCGACACCACCGTCGAGCACCTGGACCTGGCGGTCAACGCCCCCAACCACTTCAGCGCCGACGCCATCGCCATCAAAGGCATCGCCCAGCCCGAGCCCACCGAAGCGCAACGCGCCGAGAACGCCCTCTCGGAAAAGCTGGTCAGCCAGTTCCTGGCCTCGGACGTGATCGTCATTGGCGCGCCCTTCTACAACTTCTCCATCCCCACCCAGCTCAAGGCCTGGATCGACCGCCTGGCCCAACCCGGCCGCACCTTCAAGTACACCGAAAAAGGCCCGGTCGGCCTGGCCGGTGGCAAGACGGTGATCGTGGCCTCCACCCGCGGTGGCATGTACGCCAACAGCGAAGGTGGCCAGGCCATGGAACACCAGGAAAGCTACCTGAAGGTGGTGATGGGCTTCTTCGGCATCACCGACGTGCGCATCGTGCGCGCCGAAGGCCTGGCCATGGGCGAGGACGCCAAGAACCAGGCCCTGAGCACGGCCAAGGCCGACATGGAACAGGTCACCGCCTGACCCACCGGGGCGGCGCCGCCCTTGCCGCGCCGATTCACCCCATCCGTGTCCCAAGTGCTTTGCCTTTTGCGCCGGCATTGCCAACTCCCCACGCACTAAGATCGGGCTCGTTTTGCACCAACATGGTGCAGTTGAATCCGATCTCGGGAGAGTTGCATGGACATTCTGGGCATGGGCCCGCCGGCCCACATCGCGTTGCTGCTGGCGGCGGCGGCGCTGGCGGGGGCCTTGAACGCCGTGGCCGGCGGGGGCAGCTTCCTCACCTTGCCCGCGCTGGTGTTCACCGGCGTGCCCCCCGTGGCCGCCAACGCCACCGGCACCGTGGCCCTGCTGCCCGGCTACATGGCCGGCGCCTGGGGCTTTCGGCGGGACATGGAAGCCCCGCCAGGCCTCTCCATCCGGGCGGTGGTGGCCATCTCGTTGATTGGCGGCTCGGCCGGTGCCGCGCTGCTGCTGTTCACGCCCGACGCCACCTTCAACAAGGTGGTGCCCTGGCTACTTTTGGCCGCCACCGCCATGTTCGCCTTCGGCCCCCAGATCCGGCGCTGGACCGGCGCAACAGGCCACGGCACCGCCTCTCCCTGGAAAGCCGGCCTGGGCATGCTGCTGGTGGCGGGCTACGGCGGCTACTTCAACGGCGGCCTGGGCATCTTGCTGCTGGCGCTGTTCGGCCTGCTGGGGCAAACGCGGCTGAACGCCATGAACGGCCTGAAGAACCTGGTCTCGGCCCTGCTCACCACCATCGCCGCGGCCATCTACGCCGCTGGCGGCATCGTGCAGTGGAAACAGGCCCTGCTCATGATGGTGGCGGCCACCGCCGGCGGCTACGGCGGCGCCGTCCTGGCGCGGCACATTCCCGCAAACGTGATGCGCTGGGGCATCGTGCTCACCGGCCTGACCATGACGGCCTTGTTCTTCTGGCGGCAATAAGCGTCAGGTCGCTCTGAGCACGGAACTATCCGCCGGATCGCCGTCACCCAAGTGAGCGAACCAACTTCTTGGACGCCCAATTCGCTATCACATAATCGGCTCGACCCAATCATTGGCAACGCCGCCATGATGCCGGTGAAAGGCCAAGTCGATGGGAGAGGCATGAACAAGAAAACCCTGCGCGAGAGCAAGATCTGCGACGCGTCATCCAAACCCACTTGGCCAACGCCTTGATCGACAAGGTTGCCAGACCATGACGATCGTCGGCGACACCACCGGGGCGTTGAGCTTGCTGGGCAAGGGTTTGACCCTGCTGCGAGACCGCCTCGACCCTGCCCGCGCCCAAGCCAAGCGCCTCATCCAGACCTTCGAGGCTTATGGCATCGCCCGCCAGCAAATCCCGCGCCTTCTGCCGCCCGAGCTGAAGCAGCCCAACGCCACCTTCTCGACGCCCGACAAGCTGAAAGACAAGGTCACATCCGAACTGCTGGACTGGGCGGCGGAACATCTGGTGATCAGCCGGTCTTGGCTCGACAACGTCGATGAAGTGCCGCATCGGGCGGAAGACCACTACAAGGCGCCCGCAGGCTACCGTGACTGGCTGGCCAAGCGCATGGCGGAGGCGCCCGACGTGTACCGCCACCTAGCCATCTGGAAGCCACTGGGCCAGGAGATCCCTAGCGGCCTCGGCCCGCTTTGCCTGATCTATGAGGAAACCAGTGACGGCCTCGATGGGAGCGAGTTCACCCGCTACTGGCTCTTGTCGGACCACTGGAGCCTTCACCACGCCCCCTGTCTGGAGAACCTGCTAGCCGTAATCGCTGTGGCCCATTCACTGGGCATATGGGTGCTGGGGCGCGACCTGCCGATGGCAGATTTGCAATATCTGGAAGCAGGCAAGATGCTCATTCCCGATGTGGCAAAACGCAGCCGAAGGCAATGGCACCCGGAAGACCTGATCGATCCCCTTCCCGGGCAAGACACGGCCTGGCGCCAGGCCCTTTGGGAGGGCGCTCAAGGCTACCTGGCCGCCGACGGCATTGAGGTTTCCCGCCTCAGCCCCAAACCGTCTGCGGTGAAACAAAGCGAACCCGAGAAATAGCTGCCCGCAAGCGGGCGCCAGGACCACAAGAAAACAGGAGGAAAGTCCCATGCCCATTCAACACGCCATCTGGCTGGTCGGCGCACAGCCCCAGCCGCTCACCAACGGCAAGTTGCCCAGCGAACAGTTGCTGGAAGACATGATCGTGAGCGACCCGCGCATCCTGTCCAATGAATGGATGCTCATCGGCCGGCAAGAGGTCACCACCTTTGGTGGCCGGATCGACCTGCTGGCCATTGCGCCCGACGGCTCTCTGGTGCTGATTGAACTCAAGCGGGACCGCACGCCACGCGAAATCGTGGCGCAGGCGCTGGACTATGCGTCCTGGCTGCAAGGGCTCACGGCCGACAAGCTGGTGCAGATTTACAGCCGCTTTTCAAACGAAGGCAGTCTGGAAGAGGCGTTTCAGAAGCGGTTCGGCGCTGCGCTGGACGAGGACTCTCTCAACAAGACCCACCAGATCATCATCGCCGCGGCGGAGCTTGACCCGTCCACCGAGCGCATCGTCGGGTACCTCAACGAGCGAGACATCCCGATCAACGTGATCTTCTTCCAGGTGTTCCAGCACGGCGAGCACCAGCTGCTAAGCCGCACCTGGTTGATCGACCCGGGCGAAACCCAGGCCAACGCGGCGGTGGGCAAGGGCAATGTTGGAGAGAAAGAACCTTGGAACGGCGAGTTCTACGTGTCATTCGGCGATGCCTCCAGCCGCAGCTGGGAAGACGCCCGGAAATACGGCTACATCAGCGCAGGCGGCGGCACGTGGTACAGCCAGACGCTGAAAATGCTGTCACCGGGCGACCGTGTCTGGGTCAACATTCCGAAGCGGGGTTACGTGGGGGTTGGCGTGGTGGAGCAAGCCGTTCAACCAGCCAGCGAGTTCACCGTGAAGACAGATCAGGGCGACCAGTCCGTGATGGAGCTGACTCAGCACGGCGCGAAGTACAAGGCGTCCGCCGGCACGCCGGAACTGAGCGAGTACTTCGTCCGGGTGAAATGGATCGACACCCTTGACGCCAGCAAAGCCTTCAACGAGGTCGGCCTGTTTGGCAACCAGAACACGGTATGCCAACCGACAACGCCGAAGTGGCGCCACACGGTAGAGCGACTCAAGCAGGTGTTCAATATTCAACAGTCCCAGCCATGAAAAGCGCTCTGTTCGTCGATTTCGACAATGTCTACTCGGCACTTCGTCGTCTTGATCCAGCGGTGGCCGAGCGCTTCGCCTTCCAGCCCATCAACTGGATGCGCTGGCTCACCGACTCACTGATGGCCCCTCCATACGTGCCAGACGGGGCGAAGCGCCGCTTGTTGGTGCGCCGGTGTTACCTGAACCCGCAGGCCTACCAACGCTTTCGACCGGCGTTCAACCGGGCCGGGTTCGAGATCATCGATTGCCCACCCATGACCAGCGAGGGCAAGACCAGCACGGACATCCACATGGTGCTGGACGTGGTGGACCTGCTGCGCCACGAGGTGCACTACGACGAGTTCATCGTCTTCTCCGCAGACGCCGACTTCACGCCGCTCTTGCGCAAGCTGCGGCGCTCAGACAGGCGCACGACGGTATTGGCGGTGGGGTTTCCCTCGGCGGCCTATCAGGCGTCAGCCGACCTGCTCATTGACCAGGACGACTTCATCCGTTTTGGCTTGGGATTCGGAGAACCGGAACCATCACCACCGCCGCTCGCGGTGCCACTCACTCGCTCCACGGCCGACATCAACAAAGACATCAAGTCGCTGATCACCCGCTGCGTCGCGGAGTCACCAAAACCGGTGTCGCTGTCCTGGCTGGCCGGCAGGGCGCTAAAGGAAGTGGACGGTCTGGATGCGGCCACCTGGGCAGGGTACGGCGGGTTCAAGAGGCTGGTGGAAGCCCTGACGCTTCCCAAGCTGACCGTGGATTGGGAGAACGGCACGGTTCTTGACCAAGCGCGTCACACGTCCAACATCCAACAGCCAGAGAACACCGCCAAAGAAGTGCCGCTGGACACGGTGCTCGCGGAGGTGACACGCCTGATTCAGGCCGAGGTGGAACAGGCTGGGCGTCCGGTGTCGTGTGCACGGCTGGCCAAATCGATCGTGGATCGCCACAGCGCCTTGGCAGCCGACTGGGGTGGAAAGGGCTCCTTCCGCAAGTTCCTTGAAGCCCTGGATCTGGGTCGATTGGAGGTGAGATGGGAGAACGGCGGCGGCCAAGTCCGTGATCCGCAGGCACCAGCGGTTGCTGCGGCACCCGATCGGCCAGCTGGCACCCGCGCGCCAGACTGGGGCGAGCAGACCCATCTGTTCCCAGTCATCCATCAGATCCACGTTGCCACGGGCATGCCGCTACTGGCACCGCGGGAGATGCAGGGGCTGCTGGGCGCACTGGTCATGGACGTCGCCGATCAACCGTTTGCCCTGTCAGATACCGGCAAGCGGGTGCGCGATCGCTGCCGCGAAGCTGGCCTTGGGGTCAGCCGCGCAGACGTGAGTTATGTGCTCAAGGGCATTCTGATAGCGGGGCATGAATTCAGAACGGGCAACGACAAGGTTTCAGCACTGAGCGAGCGCTTCCTCGAAAGCATGCGTGTGATCTGCGCGGGTGAGCAAATGACCTTAGATGAGGCCACAGAAGCTGCACTTCGAGAATGGAGCGCGGGAACAGTGGACTGAATGAGACTCCTCGGGATACTCGCCGACGTCTGTCAACGGGTGGAGCGCAATGGTTGACAGAACCTGAGCCCAGCAGTTCGTGGTTACAGACGTCCACATCACGAGCGGCGCCACTGCAACCCTCGATCGCAATAAGCCCCTCACCGCAGGGTCAACAGGGGGATGGAACTTCCCCTTTAGCACTCACTCATAGAGAGTGCTAATATTTTGGGAACACCACAGGAGGTACCCCCGCATGACCCACTCGCTCGCTCCCGTTGCCCCGTCCGGCGCCGTGGCCGTGGCCAACCCGTGGTCGCTGGTGCCCCCGCTGGGCAACCTGGACGCCTACATCTCGGCCGTCAACCGCCTGCCCCTGCTCACCCTGGAAGAAGAGCAGCAGGCCGCGCGCAAGCTGCGCGACGACAACGACCTGCAGGCCGCGAGCCAGCTCGTGATGTCCCACCTGCGCCTGGTGGTCTCCATCTCGCGCCAGTACCTGGGCTATGGCCTGCCGCACGGCGACCTGATCCAGGAAGGCAACGTCGGCCTGATGAAGGCGGTGAAGCGCTTCGACCCCGATCAAGGCGTGCGCCTGGTCAGCTACGCCATGCACTGGATCAAGGCCGAGATCCACGAGTACATCCTGAAGAACTGGCGCATGGTGAAGCTGGCCACCACCAAGGCCCAGCGCAAGCTGTTCTTCAACCTGCGCTCGCGCAAGCAAGGTTTTCGCGCCGAGGCCATGGACGGCGACACCCACCGCGAGGTGCTGTCCGACGCCGAGGTGAAGCTGATGGCGCAAGAGCTCAACGTCAAGCCAGAAGAAGTGCGCGAAATGGAAACGCGCCTCTC
>FWPV01005463.1_pt1 | contig 25366 bp, 20 predicted proteins | sample 2228371 | NCBI WGS metagenome assembly FWPV01 (sample SAMEA103939776, study PRJEB20133) | metagenome | reverse complement strand
GGTCAACCTCATCCTTCTGGTGCACAACCTCATTCGCAGTCGGGTTCTCTTGAAGATGGCCGGGGTGGAGTTATGAGGTAGCACACGAAGGAAGTTTATATGCGAAAAAATTGAAATCCAAGGTGCGAAAATCACACCTTGGATTCCCATATCTTGTCTCTATGCCTTTGCCTTCTCCGCCAGCATATTCTTGAGCACGGTTTGCAGAATCCCGCCGTTCTTGTAGTAGTCCACCTCTACCGGGGTGTCTATGCGGGCTTTAACCTGGAAGGTCACCTGGCTGCCGTCGGCGCGGGTGGCTACTACGGTTAGCTCCTTGCCGGGGGTGATCTCCTCCAGTCCCAGGATGTCGAACACCTCGTAGCCGGTAAGGCCCAGGCTGGCGGCGCTCTGGCCGGGCTGGAACTGCAAGGGTAGTACGCCCATGCCCACCAGGTTGCTGCGGTGGATGCGCTCGAAGCTCTGGGCAATGACGCCCTTGATGCCCAGCAGATAGGTGCCCTTGGCGGCCCAGTCGCGGCTGCTACCGTTGCCGTACTCGATGCCGCCCAGTACTACTAGTGGGGTGCCCTCGGCTTTGTACTGCATGGCGGCGTCGTAGACGAACATTTCCTCGCCTGCACCGGGTTCGGAGCCGCGCTCGGACTTGGGCAGCTTTTTGGTGTAGGGGCCTTCCTTGCCGTCCAGCATCAGGTTGCGAATGCGGATGTTGGCGAAGGTGCCGCGCATCATCACCTCGTGGTTGCCGCGCCGGGAGCCATAACTGTTGAAGTCGGCGGGCTCGACCCCGTGGCCCATCAGGTAGCGGGCGGCGGGGGAGTTCTTGGCGATGTTACCGGCGGGCGAGATGTGGTCGGTGGTGATGGAGTCCCCCAGCACCAGCAAAGCCCGCGCCCCTCTGATGTCGCCAATCTCGCGGGTGCCCATCAGGTCGTCGAAGAAGGGGGGGTTCTGGATGTAGGTGGAGGCGGGGTCGAACTGATAGAGCTGGCCCGAGGGGGCCGGGAGGGCCTTCCAGCGCTCGTCGCCCTCGAACACGGTGGCGTACTGGCGGCGGAACATCTCGGCATCGAGGGTCTGGTGCACGGCCTGCTTGATTTCTTCCTGGCTGGGCCAGATGTCCTTGAGGAAGATGGCCTTGCCGTTGGGGTCGTAGCCGATGGGCTCACTGGTGAAGTCGATGTCCATGCGGCCCGCCAGGGCGTAGGCCACTACCAGCATGGGGCTGGCCAGGTAGTTGGCCTTGACGTCCGGGTTGACCCGGCCCTCGAAGTTGCGGTTGCCCGAGAGGACCGCAGCCACCACCAGGTCGCCCTCCTTCACGCCCTTGGAGATTTCTTCGGGCAGGGGGCCCGAGTTGCCGATGCAGGTGGTGCAGCCATAGCCCACGGTGTGGAAGCGGAGCGCTTCCAGGAAGGGCGTGAGGCCGGCGGCGTCGAGGTACTCGGTGACCACCTTGGAGCCGGGGGCCAGGCTGCTCTTAACCCAGGGCTGGGTGTCCAGGCCCGCCTCCACGGCTTTCTTAGCCAGCAGGCCCGCGCCCAGCATCACACTGGGGTTGGAGGTGTTGGTGCAACTGGTGATGGCAGCAATGACCACCGAGCCATGCTGGAGTTCGAACTCGTCGCGGCCCCGCTTGACCGTAACTTTGGTGTTCAGCTTGTCCGGGCTCAGGCCAAAGCCGCGCTCTTTGACGTCTTTGGTCAGGTGCTCCTGGAAGCTCTGTTTCACGTCCGAGAGGTTGACGCGGTCCTGGGGGCGCTTGGGGCCGGCCAGGGCGGGCACCACGGTGGAGAGGTCAAGCTCGAGGTGCTCGCTGTACACCGGGGCGGCCTCGTCGGTGCGCCAGAGGCCGGTGGCCTTGGCGTACTTTTCCACCAGGTCTACCAGCTCGTCGGGGCGGCCCGTCAGGCGCAGGTAGGCCAGGGTCTCTTCGTCAATGGGGAAGAAGCCCATGGTGGCGCCGTACTCGGGGCTCATGTTGGCGATGGTGGCGCGGTCGGCCAGTGGCAGCTTGGAGACCCCAGGGCCGTAGAACTCCACAAACTTGCCCACCGCCCCGTGCTTGCGGATCATCTCGGTTACGCGCAGCACCAGGTCGGTGGCGGTGGCCCCTTCGGGTAACTCACCCGACAGCTTGAAGCCGATCACCTTGGGAGCCAGCATGTAGTAGGGCTGACCCAGCATCACCGCCTCGGCCTCGATGCCGCCCACGCCCCAGCCCAGCACGCCCAGGCCGTTGATCATGGTGGTGTGGGAGTCGGTGCCTACCAGCGAGTCGGGGAAGGCGTAGAGTTTGCCGTCCTCGCCTTTTTGGGTCATGACCACGCTGGCCAGATACTCGAGGTTCACCTGGTGCACGATGCCGGTACCGGGCGGCACCGCCCGGAAGTTCTGGAGGGCGTTCTGGCCCCACTTGATCAGGCGGTAGCGCTCCTCGTTGCGCTTGTACTCGAGCTCCACATTCTGCGCGAAGGCATAAGCGGTGCCGAAGTAGTCCACCTGCACCGAGTGGTCTATCACCAGGTCTACCGGTACGCCGGGGTTGATCTGCTCGGGGTCGCCGCCCAGCTTGGCAATGGCGTCGCGCATGGCGGCCAGGTCCACTACCGCAGGCACACCGGTGAAGTCTTGCAGAATCACCCGGGCCAGCATCAGGGGTACGTTCACCTCGCCGGGGTCGGGCTGCCAGTTAGCCAGGTTGATTACATCCTCGCGCGACACCTTGTACTCGTCGTGGTTGCGCAAGAGGCTCTCGAGCATCACCCGGATGCTAAAAGGCAGTTTGGACACGGGCGCGATGCCTTGTTTTTCCAGCTCCATGATGTCGTAGTAGTAAACCTCGCCCATCTTGGTAGATAGGCTCTTGCGGGCTTTGAAGTCGTCTCGGTAGGCCATAGGTTCTCCTTTGCTGCGGTTAGCTTGTGGGTGCAGGCATGAAACCAGTGCTGTGGGTTGCAGAAGGTGTACGGCGGGTTCAGACGCGAGCGCCTGAGTCCTGGTTTTCCAAAGCATTTGTAGTTTACTCGAGATGCGCTCGAGTAAATAGCTTGTGGAGAACGGAAGTATCCGTTTTGGGTTGTGGGGCTGGTTTCGATGCCTGGGCGGGTGCGCCCTGCCTCAGACCACCGTCAGTTTACACCAAGGGGGCTGCAAAATGCATCCGGCAGGTCGGAGGAGCCTCTGCAAAATCCCAGTGAGTACATCGTCGTATAGATACCTGAACATTCTCACCAGAGTTTAGGACGTGCTCACGCTCACCAGAGTTTAGGACGTGCTCACGTCATTGCGAGCATCCACAGGATGCGAAGCAATCCAGATCGCCCAACCCGGCTGGTAATTTGGCAAACTTCTTCTGGATTGCTTCGTCGGCTAATGGCCTCCTCGCAATGACGGCCGCCACTTGAGAGACTGGTTGGCGAGCGTTCGGGCCACGGTTCCCCAGAATGTATAAGCTCCTTTACGACGCTGTAGTAAGCTTCACATGTTGGGCGGGCCTGTAGCGGTTGACGCATAGGGACGGGGCGGATTACCAGTCGTAAGTCTTTTGGCCCCTCTGGTTGTTCGGGTGGTGCGTGTGGAGAACCAACCCAAGCAGGTTCTCTGGCGGTACAATCCCCAACCCAATCCCGCCCTGGCGCACCCCGAAATTGCGGCAAAAATACAACTCTTGCACGAGTTTCTAACATCCAGGCCCTACACTCGACGTATGCAAGATGCCCAAACACTGGGCCAAGGGATTTTCCTCGAGGACTGCCGAGAACTGCTGCCCTGGAACTGTATCACCACCACAGCCCGACTCATTATGGGGGTCGAAAGCCACAAGACCGACAAGCGCACCCTGGTCTGGGAAGACCGGGTAATTCTGGGCGGTACGCTCTGCGCTCTGCATGGAAAGTTTGTGCGCGACGAGGGCCCGACATCCACTGAAGCACAGCGACGTTTGCGTTATGTGCAGTTTTACCCCAATCTGCGCAAACTTGGGGTGAACGCTCGAGCGGCCTACAACATGCTCCGCCTCGACCTGCAAAGTCGCCTGGGAACGCCCGCGGCCTCTTCCGACGGAGCAGACCTGTACCCCTTCACGCAGTGGGAGAGCAACGAGTTTTTGCTCCTGCTGAAAATAACAGGACACCCCCCCAGCGAGGTTTTTATGGGCGAGATATGGAAAAAGCCCATACCCAAGGGCTTGCAAGAGTTCACTCGGATAGACTAGGGTTATGGCCGATTCGCAGCAGGAACGATGGCAACAACTAAGCCAGGGGCTTTACCTGGAGCACCTGGATTTGATGCTGGAGTGGCACATCACCCACCGACAGGCCCGCACCAAACTGGGCTTCGAGGACCGGCGGCCCTCTGCCGACACCCTGGTCTGGAACCGGGTGCAGTGCTTGGGCGGCTTGCACTGCGACCTGTACGCTAAATTCATCCCTGGAGAGGGGTCCGCCAGCGACTCGCGCACCTTGCGCCTGATCGAGTTTACCGTTCATGCCGAGCAGCCCGTGGAACACCTCTACGAGGCAGTAAAGGCCCACCTGGTTCGGCTGCTGGGTGAGCCGACCCTCGAGTACGACGGCAACGATGGCAACCTGCGCTCATTTGTCGAGTGGGACTCGGATCAGGTGATGCTTTTGTGGAAGATTCTGGGCGGGGCCCGGCAGGGTTGTGTGGGTGAACTCTGGAGCAAGCCCCTGCCCAGGGAATACCTCAAGCTGACGCTGGCCTGAACTTACCGTCGGGTTGCCAAAAGCCGAAGGCTAAAAGCAACAAAGAAAAAGAGTATGTGCGACCTGGCACACGCTTTTACAGCATTCCGGCCAGAAAACCTTGTTCGCGCACGACCCGGATCAGGTCCATAACGGTGAGCTGCTGGGGGTCGTACTCGACCTCGAGCTGCCCAGTATCGGCAGGCTGGACGCTCTGTACGCCCTCGAATTTTCTGATGGCACTGGAAACCTTTTCAATCTGCTCGGGACGCTCCATGCCCCGCACCCCCAACAACACCCGATTCATATCCCCTTGATTTTAGAGGATGCGCCTGGGAGGTGATACCAACTTTAGGCGTGAGATCTACTTTCAGCGACGCACTATGGGAGGTAGGTAGGGACCCTGAACACTTATCCCCTGAGCCCAAACCCCTATCCCCTGTTACCTGCCTCACTGCTCCTCCAGTATGCAGAGTGTTCAAGCAATGATGGTGTTGCAGGGTATTTAGCCTCAAGTTGCGGGAGCAGGCTGGGTTTCCAGTCGTTCGCGTGCGGCACGGTACTGGAAGAAGTAAAACTCCGCCGCCAGCATGAGCGCTGCGAGCAGGGCTAGCCAGGGGGCCAGTGGCACCGTGAGGGTAGGGGGCAGGGACTGGTCGGGGCTGGGGCGAGGCAGCAGGGTTTCGGCGGGGGTCAGGAGGCCGCTGCGGAGTTCGCCCCTGGGCGCAATCAGGTTGTAGAGCAGCACCGGGAAGGCTGGCAGGTTTTGCAGGCTTTCGGCGGGGGGCAGGTACAACCCGTTCGGGTGATACCAGGCCAGGGCCTGGCCGGTTTCGCTAACGGCCAGGGGTTGCCAGCCGGGGGCTTGCGGACGTGGGGGAATACGCAGGCTGTAGCCCACCAGTTCGGCACCGCGCAGGTAGGGGAGGGTGCGCTCCACGTCGAAGACTGAAGCCTGTCCGCTGGCCTGGTCGGCCAAATAAACCGTAAAGCGGGTGGGCTCGCGGCGGGGGGTGCCGATTTCGAAGGCCATTTCGCTGGGGCTGCCCCGGCTGGTGCCCAGCAGGGCCAGGAGGCGCTCGAGGGCCGCCGAACGGCCCGATACCTCCACCCGCACCAGCCGCCTGGAGAAACGGGCCTCGTTGTCCAGGGCCAGGGCATCGCTGCCTGCAATCCGGGCGGTGGGTGTGGCCGAGGGCACCTCCAGGCTGCTAAAGCCCCTGGCGGGCACCTCGAGCGGATAGCGCCAGCCATCCACCAGCACCTCGCCCCGCCAAAGCCCCGGCCCCGCGTTGGCTACCGCCACAAAACCAGGGCCAATGGCGGTAATGCCCACGTTGGCGCCGTTGCCCGCCACATTCAGGTAGCCATCGGTACTGGGGGGGGCGGCCCGGTCGGCAAGGGTCAGGACGCGGGCCCTGGGCAAGAGGGCCTTGCCCCTGGCCACGGCGGCCTCGAGGTCGGCGCTGGCGACGGTGGCCTGAAGCCCCTCGAGGTTGCCCACCAGACTGCGCCCTGGGGCCGGGCCAAAGGTTCGAATCTGGCCCCCGGCAACTACCAAAACCGCCCTGGGCGAGGCCGCCAGGCGCTCACGGGCTATTGCCTTGGCCCGCTCCAGACGGCTGGGGCTCACATCGGTAGCGGCCATCGAAGCCGAGATATCCAGCACCACCACCAGCTCGCCAGGGCGGTCCAGCGAAACCTGGGGCGCGGATAGCGCCAGCACCCCCAGCAAAGCCGAAAGCAACAGCAAAAAGAGCCGTGCATCAAAGCGCCTGCGGGCCCGCCCCTTGCGGAGGGCTTTTTGCCAGAGCCAGAGCCCAGCCACCTTGCGCTCGGGAGGCCGCCGACGCCGATACCACCACCATACCAGCCCAAGCACGGGGGGCAGCAGCAGCAACAACCAGGGCAACCCAAACGCTACCTGCACCCCTTCAGCATAGGGGTATGGCCCTGTTGGCAATGCGGACTGGCAAACCAAGTGAGCAGGGGAAAGGGGTTAGGGGAGCAGAGGGTGAATAATGCTTTTTTGTATCAGGGTTATGGTTTCCCTGACACTCCAAGAAATAGCCAGGCCCCCTGTGAACCCGCACACGGCGCCAGGTTATACTCACACCGGACGGGAGGCCACATGCAACGAGGGTGGAGGGTCTGGATACTTCTGGCGGTGGTTCTGGGCAGCACGGCCTTCGCGCTGGGTTTTTCGGTGCGGGGGGCGGTGCGCTACGACCTGGGTCTGAACAAGCTGGGGGTGGAGGGGGAGCTCGAGTACGCCGACCGGCTCGATGCGAACCTGACCTGGGGGGTGCGGCTCAGTACCCGGGCCATTCCGTGGGACGCGCCCCTGGTGCTGATTGTGCCCAATGGCTTCATCGAGTACCGTACCGCCCTCAAGGACGGCCCTGACCTCTCCTCGAGCGCCTACGCCAGAGCCGAGGTGGGTCTTGGCTGGCTGCCGCAGTTTTTCCCCCGGGTGGTGCTCTCGGGCGGAATAGACAATCGCTACGCCGAGTATGCGGGCCTCCGGGACGTGTTTGTGCAGAGCAAACTCAGCCTCGACTTCATCCCCACCGAACGCCTTACGCCGGGGCTCGAGACCCGGGTGGGTCTGATTGTAATTCCGTTCGTGCCCTACCTGGCGGCTGGGGTGGACTACAACTTTGTAAACAGCACCCTTTCGCCCAAGCTGTTTGCCGGTAGCCTGCTCTTCCTTTCGCCCCAGTTCTTTTTGGGCGTGGAAGGCGGCCTGGACCCGAACGGTTTTGTTCGCCTGTTTTTTCAGTTTGCCGAGCGATAGGGGAGAGCATAGCTTCCCCAAGCAAAGGTCGTGGGTCTCGGAGCAACCTTTTCCGAGCATTGCTTTTGGCCTTTAGCCATTACCAGCGCACCTCATAGAACCCCCGGCTAATCAAGCTGTTGCCTTCTACCACGGCATACGAAAGCCCCGAACCGAAGCGCTTGGTCAGGCGCTCCATAAAGTCAGTTAGGGCCCTGGCCAGCTCGCGAGAGGTTTGCTGATCCAACTCGCTACCAATGGTTTGCGGAAGGGTGGCGCCGAGTTGCCCAAGCTGTTCCTGCAAGGCCGAGCCCTGGTTGCCAAAGGTGTAGCCGATGGCATTGGCCGGAATCCGGGCGCGGAAGCGCCGGAAGTTAGGGTCCTGGCTCCAGGGGGGGTTACCCACTGCCTGCAGGGCGCTTTTGCTGGTTGCAATCACCAGTCGGGTGGGCTCGAGCTTGTAGTAGAGGGTTCCCGTAAGCCCTAGCTCCACTGCTTTGAAGTCGCCCTCGTTGCCCAACACCTTGAAGCCGCCCTGGCCCTGCGGCGTCGAGAAGGCGGCCAGGCTTTGTAACAGCGCCAGCAGGTTGGCCTCAGCAGTGGCGGGGTCGCGCACCTCCCAGTAGATCAGGTTGTGGCCCAGAATGGCCTCGCTGCGGCCATCGGCGGCGGGGGGCGGCCCCAGCACCGCCACGGTGGCAAAGCGTGCCCCAAAGGCCCGCAGATCCAGGTTGAGCCGCACGTCAAACTCGCGCAACAGCCCGGGTAGATAGGCTCCCACCCGGCTCAGATCCAGCACCCCCGTCGAAACCGCGTAGCCCTGGGGGAGGTCGGCGGCGTTGTAGGGGCGCTCCCTGGGCAGTAGCAGGCTGGCCAGGGCGGGGTCGGGGGCGGGGTTGACGTCCAGGCGGGTCTCTTCGGTGTAGCCTCCGGCAGTCAGTTGAATGGCGTAACTGAAGCGGCGAATGGTGCGGGCTGCTCCGTTGGCCCTGGGGGGCAGGTTCAGGCTTCGGATCAGGTCTTGTGGCGGTGCGCCCCACAACACGATGTCGCCCCTGACCGGAGCTTGCAGGCCGCGGCGGTTTTGCAGGAACAAGCGGGCATACTTGGGCGAGGCCACGAACGCCAGCTCCCGACTGAAGCCGGTTTGCACATCCTTGTCACCCCCGACCAGCCAGCCGCCCTGCGAGCGCAGCCCCCGGCTGTCTTTCCGCAGGGCCCGCATAGCCGCTGCACTGGGCCGGGTTATGGCAAAAAATCCATCGCTGTACAGAGCAACAGCCACGCCGCCCGCAGCGATACCCAGCAAGTCGGCGTCGCTGCCGGCCTGCTTGCGCAGTTCGCGGCTAAGCAAAGCCTCCATGCCGCTTTGTTTCCAGTCGGCTGTCAGACCGTTCAGGTAGCGGCTGCCGCGCAGGTCGCTCATGTAAAAGCCTGCCACAGCGCCCTGGGGAGCCAGGGCAAGCAGGTTCTGGGCCAGGGCCGGGCCAAGCAATAGCAATGCAAAAAATAGCAGGCGAGCCATACATGTATGGTACTCGCCTTTGTCAAAAGAAGTGCCGACTTTGGCCCTGACTACTGTATAAAGATTACAAAGCCTCTCCGTTGTAGGTCACGGTTACGTTGTTGCAGGCGTTGTAGACCACGAGAAGCTTGTTGCCACGGGTGTCTTCCAGGCTCCAGCTTCCGCTCACGAAGGTCTCTCTACAAGAATTGCTGTATTTGAGGTTGGTGGTCCTGCCAGTGAGCCGGTAAAGTTTGGTCGCCGTGCGGAAATCCAGAGTGCCCTCGTAGTTGAAGGTGCCCCCTGTAAAGGGTGTTTGTGCATTATCGGGCGCGTAGGTGGCGATGTAGGCGTAGGTGGTGCCAAACCGCCCGTCGCTGCCGTAGATTTCAAAGTTGAAGTTGTAGCGAACCGCGTAGTTGGGGTTACTCCAGGTTACGTCCACATCCAGATCGAGTTTGAGACCGGACTCGTTGGACTTGCCGGTGTTAAAGGTGAGCTCATACTGGTTGGTATCCAGGGTGTAGCCGCTCTTAGGGTCGTTGTCGTTTTTATCTCTTAGCACGATCCCCCCCTTGAGCCGGGTGTCGCCCACCGTGCAATCTACCTGGTAGCTGGCCTGAAGTGGAATCTTATCGTTATCCAGGTCTTGTTGCTGGGCCTTGGGGGGGGTCTCGCTGGCTGTACAGTTGATGGATTGGGCCTCGAGGCCCGAAGCCAGGATTACATTCGCAACCGGCGAGGGTAGGTTCAGACCCCCCACGCGGCTGGTAGTGACCATCCCCGATGGGCTGGCGATGGATGCAACCAGGTATTTGTTGCTTTGTACCAGGGACTCTTTGAGTTTTTGAGCATCGGATCTGGTGAGCGGGTCGGTGGTAGGCTGCTGACCGCAGGCTGCGAGTAAACCCACCAGTCCCAAAGCGAGTGCGTTGTATAGTGGACGCAAGTTGCTCATACATCCTCCTAGGGACACTGCCCTTTAGAATGATAGTTCTATCATTCTAACCAATCAACACGTAGCGGCGTAAACTAAAGCCTGTATTAAATCATGGTCAGAAAACCATTGGTCTGGCGGCAACGATTTCGATATGCGTTGCGATTTCCACAGTGAACCGCAGAAGGCAGCTCCAGGCAATCGCCATGCTTCTTACCGTAGAACAAGTTACCAGAGCACTATGAGTACAAACGCCAGGCCCCCACGAAAGCGCCGCGACGGCCAGGCCACCCGCCAGCGGCTCATAGAGGCCACTGTTGAAATTCTGAGCCGCGAGGGCCTGGGGGCGGTTTCGACGGCTCGAGTAGCCCGCGATGCGGGAATCGTGCAGTCGGGGTTTTATGCCCACTTCGCCAGCCTGGAGGATTGCGTGGTGGTGGCGGCCGAGCACATCGGCCAGCGCATCCGGGACTCCATCCGTGAGGGGCTGGCCCTTTTGCGTGAGGAAGGCGTGGACGACTTCGAGCTGGTTTTGACCCAGTACCGACGGATTCTGGGCCAGCTCGAGGCCCAATGGCGGTTTGTAGAGCTTCTGCTGCGCTATTTCCGCGAACCCACACCCTTAGGGCGTACCCTGGCCGCTATACAGCAGAGCATCCGCGACGAACTAACCCAGCACCTGATGGCCTTGCTAAAGCCCCTGGGCATTCCCAACGGAGGCCGCCCCGAGGCAGCTTATTTGGCCGACCTGATGGTGAACATGCTACTCAGTTCAGTGCAAAGCCTGCGCTGGGAGCCTTCTTTGAACAAGGAGCTGGTGGCTTACCTGCTTACCGTCGAGACCATTAGCATGGCCGCCCGCACCTACGACTGGATGACCGAGAAAGGCTACTGGCCCGACCCAACACCAGGGCACCGATAGCCGCAAGTTGATACCAACTTTACGCGAACAGTTACTGAGAACGGCTGCGACAGCGGCAGAAGGGTCATCGAATTCAGCGACAAAACCACCTGTCATTCCGAGGAGGCATTCGCCGACGAGGAATCCGGTACAGCACAGGGCTAGTAAATGTTGGGGAAGGTGGCGTATCGGATTCCTCGCTGCGCTCGGAATGACACTTTTGATTGAGATTTTGTGCCTTTCACTTCGCCGTCCTGAGTATCTCTAGGATGTAGTTCCCAGCCCCCTCATCTGGCGAAACCCCAGGCGCAGCTAAAGGGGTCCCTGCCGCAGTTCCTACTATGTCGCTGGCGGGGTTTCGCCACCTTCTCCCGCGAGGGGAGAAGGTAAGGGGTTCAGTTCAATTCGGTATGAGCACCCATGCCCTCGAGCCGGGAATACAGGGGATGCCCCGCGACTTTAGGCTTCGGCTTTCTGCCGCTCGGCAATCACCTTCTGGGCCAGATTGGGAGGCACCTCGGCGTAGTGGGAGAACTCAAGGCTGTAAGCGCCGGTGCCCTGGGTCAGCCCTGAAAGGGTACGGCTATACTCCAGGATTTCGGCCAGCGGGGCCTCAGCGCTCACCACAGCCAGTGCGCCTTCCTGATCCATACCCAGGATGCGCCCCCGCCGCGACTGCATGTCCGACAGAATATCGCCCACCCGCTCCTGGGGCACGAAAATTTTGAGGGTATAGATGGGCTCCAGTAGCGTCGGGCTGGCCTGGGCTACCACGTTCCTGAAGGCCAGTTGGGCGGCGAGCTGGAAGGCCATGTCGGAGCTGTCTACGTCGTGGTACGAGCCGTGGTAGACGGCAGCCCTGAAACCTATCACCGGATAACCGGCCAATGGTCCGGTTTTGGCGGCCTCTTTGATGCCCATTTCCACCGACTCCATGTACTTGGTGGGGATCACCCCGCCGGTAATTTCCCACACGAACTCGTAGTTCTCGTGGGGTTCCAGTCGGAGCCAGACATCGCCGTACTGTCCGTGCCCGCCGGTCTGCTTTTTGTGTTTGCCCTGACCTTCGGCCTTCTTGCGTATGGTCTCGCGGTAAGGGATTTTGGGCGTGCGGCTGATGATTTTGACCCCGTAGTCGGCCAGGCGTTCCTTGGCGGTTTCCAGATGAAGGTCGCCCATACCCCACAGGATCTGCTCCCCCGTCTCCGGGTTGCGTTCAAACTTCAGGCTGGGGTCTTCTTCCAGCAGCTTGCGCAGGGCATCGCCGAGCTTGGCCTCGTCGCTGCGGGTTTCCGGTGCAATGGCTTGCATCACCACCGGGTCAGGAAGGCGTGCGGAAGGGAACTCCAGGCGCTCCCCCTGCCATAGCTCCATGCCCTTGTGCAGATTGTCGGCTTTGGGCAGGGCCAGAATAGTGCCCGCCTCGGCCTCCTCGAGCTCCACCAGATCCTTGCCTTTGGCGGTGTAGAGGTGGGCCAGCCGCACCGTGCCGTTGTCGGACTGCAAGGTGTCTCCTACCTTGACCTTGCCGCGGTACAGCCGGGCAAAGGCCACCTGCCCCATGAAGGGGTCTACCTGCACTTTGAACACCTTGGCTGCCGCGCTGCCCTCGCCCCAGCGCTCGGTGGGGGAGGGAAGGGCCTCGAGGAACAAATCGAGTAGCATATCCAGGCCAATCAGCGCCCCGGACGAGCCTATTGCCACCGGATAAACCTGGCCCTTGCGTACCGCTTCGTGGAAAGCCCTCGAGAGGGCCACTTCTTCCACCTCGCCCCCTTCCAGGTATTTTTCCAGCAGACTCTCGTCGGTTTCAATGATGGCCTCGCGGGCCTCGTTGCGGTACTTTTCGACTTGAGCCCTCTGTTCTTCGGGAATGCTGGCCACCACCGGGCGGCCTTTCTCGTAACGGAAGGCGCGGTCGTGTAACACGTCAATCAGGCCCACCCACTGGCCGTTTTCATACAGCGGCAGATGAGCCGGGATGATATGGCCCAGGGTGGAGCGCAGGTCCTCCAGGAGGGCAAAAAAGTCGCCCCCTTTCTCCAGCTTGGTTACCACCACCATGCGCGGTAGCCCCAATCGCTCGGCCACCGTCCAGGCCCGCTCGGTGCCAATCTGCACGCCGGTTTCGGCAGAAACCACCACCACCGCCGCATCGGCGGCTTCCATGGCCCCGCGAATCTCCCCCACAAAATCGGCATAGCCGGGCGCGTCGAGCAGGTAGACCCGATGCCCTTGGTAGGTCAGGGGCAACACCGCAGTGCGAACCGAGACCCGATGGGTCTTTTCCTCCGGGGTGTAGTCCGAGGTGGTGTTGCCCTCTTCCACCTTGCCCATGCGATCCTTGCCCCCGGTGAAGTAGATGAGCGCTTCGCCGAGGGTGGTTTTTCCGCTGCCGCTGTGCCCCACGAGGGCGACAGTGCGAATCATGATTGACCTCCTTTTGTGGCAACAGTATAAGGGTTGGGGGGAGACAAAAATACTTTTGCGCTGATGGATCGGCGCTCATAGCGGATAGCCGAAGTTCAAGCGGTCTTTGGTTGGTTCGCTAGCAGGGTCGTTTGGTTTCCGACAGGTTGTGTGTCTCAGGTCTCAAGTCGCAAGTCGGTAACCGCTTTCAGCTTTGGGCTTTCGGCAAGTGGCTTTGAATCCGGGCATCCAGAGAGGGTAAGTTCGTTCGCCCCATTATTCTGTTCCTAACAAAACGAATGTGATACCCTGTTGCTGGGTTATGCTGGAACGCCTCGAGGTGCAAAACCTGGCAGTGCTGGAGCGGGTGGCGCTCGAGTTTGGCCCTGGCCTGACAGTGCTTACGGGCGAAACCGGCGCGGGCAAGAGTGTTCTGGTGGATGCTTTGTCGTTGCTCCTGGGCGAAAGAGCCGAGGGCCTGATGCGCCCTGGGGCCGATACCCTCCTCGTAACGGCTTTCTTCAATGGTAAAAGCCTTTCGCGTAAGGTTTCCCAAGGGCGCAGCACCCCGCGCATCGAGGGCGAGGTGGTGAGCCTGAAGGAACTCAGCGACGAGGCTGCCCAGCACCTGACCATCCATGCCCAGCACGCAGCCCTGGCGCTTTTTGGTCGCAAGGCCCAACGTAAGCTGCTTGATTCGCAGGTAGAGCCGGCTCTGCTAGAGCAGTACCAACGGGCCTACTCGCATTTTCAGGCCATTCTGAGCGAGACCGAACGCCTCGAGGTGGCCGCCCGCGAACGCGAGCGTAAGCTGGATATTCTGCGATTTCAAACCAGCGAAATTGACCAGGCCAAACTGGTGATGGGGGAAGATGAGCAGCTCATGCAGGAGGCTGAACGCCTGCGCCATCTGGAGACCCTGCGGGAGCGGGTTTCGGCGGCCATTGCGGCCCTCAGCGGCGATGGCGACGCCCTGGGCCTGGTCACGCTGGCCTCGCGGGAAGTGAAGGCTGCCGGGCGCTTTGATGCACAACTGGAGCACCTGGGCCTGGACCTTGAGACCGCCCTGGATGGTTTGCGGGCGGTGAGCCGCGAACTCGAGGACTACCTGGAGGGCCTTGAGGCCGACCCAGAGCGCCTCGAGGCGGTGGAAGCCCGGCTGGCCCTGATCGAAAAACTTGGACGCAAGTACGGCGAGGGCATCCCGGCCATCCTGGCCTTTGCCGAGGCTGCTCGACGCGAGCTGGCCGAGCTCGAGGGCGCCGAGGATCGCCTGGCCGAACTTTATATACAAAAAGAAAGCGCCTGGAACGCGCTCATGTCGGCAGGTGAGCAGCTCTCCAGGGCCCGTGCCCAGGCTGCCGACTGGCTTTCCAAAAAAGCCAGCGAGGAGATTCGCGCCCTGGGGATGCCAGCAGCGCGTTTTCGGGTGGGGCTCTCGCCCCTGGAAAAACCCGGCCCCGAAGGCCTGGAAGAAGTGCAGTTGTTGTTTTCGGCCAACCCAGGCCTGAGTGAAGCCCCCCTGGAGAAAGCCGCTTCGGGCGGGGAGCTTTCACGGGTGATGCTGGCGCTGGCCCTCCTGACCGGCTCGGAAGCCGATACGGTAGTGTTTGACGAGGTGGATACCGGGGTAGGCGGTGAAGCGGCCTGGCAGGTGGCCGAACGCCTGGCACGGCTGGCCCAGCAGCGCCAGGTGCTGGTAGTGACCCACCTTCCACAAATCGCGGCCAGGGCCCAAACCCACTACCGGGTGGTCAAGAATAGCCAATCGGTGCAGGTGCAGCAGGTGCAGGACGAGGAGCGGGTGCGCGAGCTAGCCCGGATGCTCTCGGGCAGCTACTCTGAAGCAGCCCTCGAGCATGCCCGTGAACTACTGATGGGCTCGGTCACGTAACCGGTTAATCACGGTTGCGTAATGCCTGGGGTCGCTCCTAGACTTAAGCCCTATAGCTCACCTTCTTATATCTGCCTTCCAATACCCATCCTATGAGCACCCCTGCCCCTCCCCTCGAGCCAGAAACCCTGAACTGGCTTAACCAACTTCCAGAGGCGGTGGTTTGGCTGGACGAAAAAGGGCAGATTGGCTGGTGCAACCCCGTGGCCACAGCCCTTATCCCCGACCCCAATCCCCTGGGCAAGCGGCTGGAAAACTGGTTTCAACCTGTGGCGCGTGAATCGCGAATGCACGAGCCGATGAATGCCGGTTGGTGGCAGAACAACCCTCAGAGAGGATTGGTGGGCATAGCGGGCAAGCGGTGGCGTTGGTTTCAGGTTTGTCTGGCCCCCTACCAAAACGGTCAGCTATGCATCCTGAGCGAGGTAACGCGCGAGTACAACCAGGCCCTGGCCTACCACTCTTCCCTCGAGGTGCTTTCCAGCCTGCTCACCCAGGAAGAAAAACTCGAGGAACTCCTCATGCGGGTGCTGCAAACAGCCGTCGAAGTGGTTCCGGGTGCCGAGGCCGGAAGCCTGACCCTGCTGGAAAACGGCGAGTTTAGATTTGTGGCTCAGATTGGCTTCGCGGAGGATTTAACCCAGCATGCCCTGAGCTACAGCCACGAGCTGGCCTGGTATGGGCTGGGAGAGAAAGACTGGTTGCTGGGTAAGCCCCGCTTGCTGGTATCGCCCCATATCCAGGAACGAACCCGAAAGCACGTCTCCCACGAGCTGGATATGTTCAATCAGGTGGGCAAACTGGAGGAGCTGAAGGCCACCGTGACGGTTCCGATTGTGCTTCAGGGCCAGGTAATGGGTACCCTCAACCTCGATTCGCTCACTTCTACCGAGGCCTTTCCCCCCGAGAGCCTGACCATTGCCCAGACCTTTGCTTTACAGGCCGCTACGGTGCTGTATGGCCTGCTTACCCGCCGAAATCTTTCCGAGCTGGCCCTGAGCGATGCCCTTACGGGGCTGGGCAACCGGCACGCCCTGGAAGAGAACTTCCCCAAAGTTAGGGCCCAGGCCGAACGCCTGGATCTCCCACTCACACTTATTTACTGGGACATGGATGGCCTTAAGCGGATCAACGACCAGTACGGTCATGCGGCTGGCGATCAGGCGCTCAAAATTCTGGCAACCACCCTCAAGAGCGTCTTCCGCCAGGAGGACCAGGTTTTTCGCATCGGGGGTGATGAGTTTGTAAGCCTGCACCTGGGGTTACCGCTTTCCGAGGTGCCCGAGATGGTACGCCGGGTACGCTCAGCCATCCACGTCGAGGTGAGCGCAGGAGCGGTGGCGATCACCCCCCTCCAGGATTTACAGGCCGCCCTGGGGCAGGCCGATCAGGCCATGTACAAAGACAAGCGCCGGGTTCGCAACTCACTCGAGCTTTAGCAAGACCCGCACCCCATCGGCCACGTACTGCACCGCCAGGGCTGCCAGCAGGATGCCCAGCACCCGGGTAATCACATTGATGCCGGTACGACCCAGCGAACTCGAGAACTTCAGGGCGGCCCTGAGCGACCAGTAGGTCAGGAACAAAACCGTTGCCGCCATCGCCAGAACCAGCGCGAAACCCACAATCCCCTGGGGGGCCGACCCGGCCAGAATCAGCACCCCGGCCAGGGTACCCGGCCCGGCGATGAGCGGAATGGCCAGCGGAAATACCGAGATATCGGCCCGGGCCTGCGACTCGGCATGTTCCTCGTCGGTCTCACGCTCGAGCTGGGCGTTGATCATGTCCAGGGCAATCTTGAACAAAAGCAAACCCCCCGCCACCTTGAGCGCCTCCAGGCTAATGCCCAGGTAGCGCAAAATCACCCCACCCAGCAAGGCAAAGGCCAGAACCAGGAGGCCCGCCACCAGGGTTGACCTGAGCGCAATGCGTTTTTGCTCCTGGTAGCTGCGGGTGCCCACTAGGGCCAGGAATAGCGGAATCAGGCCGATGGGGTCAATCAGCACGAACAGCGTCAGAAAGGCCTTGAGAGCAAACTCGACCATCGTGATTCAATCCTCATGGGCAGAAAAGCACCCGGCAGGGGGTTTATAGCGTGACCGCTTCGTCAGGCCCCCTGGCTGCCCTGGTGTTCAGGTTAGCAACCCTTCGAACTCCTCTTGCAGGGCTTCTGCATCCTGAACCGTGCGGCCCACTACCAGAATCGAATCCTCTCCCGCAATTGTGCCTACAATGTCGTCCCGGCGCAGTCGGTCAATCAGCAGGGCGATACCTGAGGCGTGCCCTTCGGACACTTTGAGCATCAGGATGTTCTCGCCCCGGTCTACGTCCCGCACGAAGGTACGAAAAATGCGCCGGAGTTCTTCCATTACATCTTCGGCCAGGTCGAGATGGGCCAGGGCGTATTTGTGCTTTCCCCGCCCCAGCGGAACCCGTACCAGGCGCATTTCGCTGATGTCGCGGCTCACCGTAGCCTGGGTTACGTCATAGTTCAGTTTCCGTAGCCGATCCACCAACTCGGCCTGGGTAGATATGCTCTCTCGAGTGATAATTTCTTGAATAGCCCGGTGACGCTGTTCCTTGCTTGCCATAGCGATTGCTCCCCGAATCTCGATTTGTGATTATACAGGCCGCGTGCGGCTTGGGATTATACAGAGTACCTGCCCAATGCTCAGGGGCGGATGTTCGATGCAAAGGGGACAATTTTCAGCCGACCCGGTTGCCAGGCCCATGCATGAAGATGCGGGCTGACCGGGGTCGGCCCGCTTGCAGTCGGGTTTCGCGTCCATCAATCAGCGGGTTCGATGACTTCGCGGGGGTACATCTGGTCAAGAACCTTGGTCAAACGATCCTCCGCAATCAGCCCTTCGCCAATCTGAAGGCGCCCGGTCTGCAGTTCCTGCATGGCCCAGGTGACTGCGTTGGGGTCGGGTTTCTCGCCCTCCAGGGTCCGCATGCGGGGTATCTCGTCGCTGTTAAGCACCGTGTTCTTGAAGTCATAACGCAGCAACTGTTGGGCGCGCTTTGCCGTTACCACGGTCAGGCGGTACTTGGAGTCGGTCAGGGCTAGAAGGGTATCAATGCCGGGTTCTGCCATAGGTCTACCTCTACAACTAAGCTCCGATTGTACAGCACAAAGTGAGAAATGTTTACTGCTCCTGCTCGCCCGCCTCGAGCCGTTTGCGCTCGAGTTCATCGAGTTCGCGTTCCAGAACTGGGTCTACCGAGAGGGCGCGGGCCAGCGCTTCGCCCATGCGCGGTTGTAGCAGCCGCTCAGCCTGAATGATGGCGGCAAAGTCGGAGACGGCTTTGTCGAGCTGGTCGTTGACCAGCACGTACTTGAACTGGTCGGCCATGCGAATCTCTTCTTCGGCCCGCTTGAGCCGCTTGTGAATCTTGGCCAGGCTGTCGGTTCCGCGAACCAGGAGCCTTCGGCGCAACTCCGATAGCGAGGGGGGAATGATGAAGACCAGAATCGCTTCCGGCATGGCCTGTTTGACCTGTAAAGCGCCCTGTACCTCTATCTCGAGGATCACATCCTGTCCTTTGCTCAGGGCTTCTTCCACCGGCTCCCTGGGGGTGCCGTAGTAGTCGTCCACATACTGCGCCCATTCCAGGAAGCCGTTTTGCGCAATTTTGCTTTCAAACTCGGCTTTGCTGACAAAGTAGTAGTCCACCCCATTGCGCTCACCCACCCTGGGTGTCCGGGTGGTCATCGAGATCGAGTAGTACATACGGTGATATTCCAGGAGCCTTCCCCGGATGGTGCCTTTGCCCACCCCCGAAGCCCCAGTCATGACAAACAGATTCCCTCGCGGCATAACTGGGGCATGGTATCAGAACCGATGACCCAGTGCCACCCGCCCTTCACATAACGAAATGCTGTTTGCCTACACTTGAGATTTCGCCCTTAAGGTTTAGACTAACCCCTGGCAACGTGCAGACGTTTTCGCGTGGGAGTATGAATGACACCTGAATGGGTCAAAGACGCGGTTTTTTATCAGATTTTTCCAGACCGTTTTCGCATGGGGGCCGGGCCCCCGGCCAGCCCAGCACCGGTACACAGTGGTTTTGAAGCCTGGGACGCGCCCCCCACCCTGCGCGGCTTTAAGGGGGGCAACCTCTGGGGTGTGATCGAGAAGCTGGACTACATCAAGGAGCAGGGCTTCAACGCGCTCTATTTCTGCCCCATCTTCAGTTCGACCGCCAACCACCGCTACCACACCAGCGACTACTTTCAGGTAGACCCCATGCTGGGCGGCAACGCTGCTTTGCGGAAGCTGGTTGAGGAGGCCCACCGGCGCGAGATGCGGGTGATTCTGGATGGGGTCTTTAACCATTGCGGGCGGGCGCACTTTGCCTTTCAGCACGTGATGGAAAACGAGGCGGCCTCGCCCTACCGCGAGTGGTTTCACATCTACAAGTTTCCCCTCCTCGCCTACGCCAAGCATGCCAACTACGCAGCTTGGTGGAACAACCCCGAGCTGCCCAAATTCAACACCGCCAACCCCGAGTGCCGCGCGTATTTGCTGTCGGTGGCGGAATACTGGTTTCAGTACGGCATTGACGGCTGGCGGCTGGACGTACCCAACGAGATTGACGACGACGAGTTCTGGCGCGAGTTCCGCCGGCGGGTCAAGGCACAGAACCCCGAGGCCTACATTGTGGGCGAAATATGGGACGATGCCAGCCGGTGGTTGCAGGGCGACCAGTTCGATGCGGTGATGAACTACCCGCTGGGACGAGCCATTCTGGGCTTTGTGGGGGCGGAGGTGCTGGACAAAGACCTGGCGGCCAAGAGTGGTCTGGGGCGGCTGGAAAGCCTGGGGGCTATGGCCTGCCACAACCGCCTCGAGGAGCTTTTTCGGCGCTACGACTGGGACATCGTGACTGCCCAGATGAACATCATGACCTCGCACGACACCCCGCGGATTTTTAGCCTCCTGCGGGGGCAGCTCGAGCGGGTGCAACTGGCCTTTGCCATGCTTTTTACCCTGCCGGGCGCACCAACGATTTACTATGGCGACGAAATCGGCATGGCCGGGGGCCATGACCCCGACAACCGCCGGGGCATGATCTGGGATGAGGCTCGCTGGCGCAAGCCCCTCATGCAGACCATTCAACAGATGGCGGCCCTGCGGCAGTCGCTGCCGGTGTTGCGGCGGGGCCGATACCAGTACCTCTATGCCCAGGATGCCCACTTAGCCTTTGCCCGAATCCACGGACAAAGCAGCGTGGTGGTGACCATCAATGCCTCGCCCGAGCCCTGGCGGATCAACATCCCGCTGCACGGGCTGTGGCCCAGGGGTGAGCAGGCCATAGACCTGCTGTCGGGCAAAGAAGGCCGGTGTGTGGGGGGCTACCTCGAGGACGGCGTCCTCGAGCCGTTTTCCCTGGCCGTATGGCAGACCCTCGAGCAGGCTTGAACGCCAGAGTGCGGAGGGCGGGGGACATCAGGGCCCCTTAATGCATCGAAGCTGGCCTTGATGCAGAACCACCAACTCCCTATTGTAAAAGGGTCACCTTACTATCCCTCACGGCAATACCAAATGACGAGGCTGTTTCTGTTTAAGACAGAACCATTTTAGACGCGTCTACTACTTATGGTAGTAAATCACAAGTTTTCCCGCTATATATTCGGACTGGTAGGCTTGATTTTCTTTTGATACCTACAGTATTCTGTTTATACCCAAATCAAGGGCTTTTCCAAGACCTCTTGTCAAAAACATACAACGGGTAGTAGTATCTAGCGCGGAACCCCCCATATCTTGGGCCGCAATGACGGCTGGGGAAATCTCGCTTAAATTTGGAGGACACCATGAATAACTTCACGCCCGCAATATTTGATGATCACGCCCAGGCCATCGCCAAGCGCCAGTACATGCAACCGGGCGATGGGGACGTATTTGGAATGTTTCGCCGGGTGGCTACCTGGGTAGCCTCGCCCGAAAAATCTGATCAGGACAAAACGTACTGGGGGGAGCAGTTTTACCAGTTGATGGCCTCCAAACGCTTCTGCCCTGGTGGGCGGGTATTGGCGGGAGCGGGCACCCAGCACGGCAACGTGCTCAACTGCTTTGTGCAGGGAGCCACCGACCACGACCCCAGCAGCTTTGACGGCGTGCTGGAAGTGGCGACCAAGCTGGCTCTGGTTACCAAGGTTGGAGGGGGCAACGGGGTCAACCTCGACCCCTACGTCTCGCGCAAGAATGCCGGCCCACGTGGAACCGTGCGGGGTTTCGCCTACATCTCTGCAGAGCACGCCGACGTAGAAGACTTCATCAAGGGCATGATGCGCCCCCCCATTAACCCCGATGGCGACAAGGAAAATATCACCGTGCGCAACTGGACGCGGGTGGTCTATGGCCTCCTGAAGCCCGAACTGGCCGCGCTGGCCCGGCGCAACGGGGTCATGACCGTGCGGGAAAAGCCCAGCGATGTGCTGGTTGTGCCCGACGACATGCGCGGCATCATCGAGGCCGCCAGGGCTGCCCTGAGCCTCGCGGTCAAAGGGCAGGAACCCCATGTGGACTTCAGCAGCCTGCGTCCCGAGGGAGCCGAAATTAAGGGCAGCGGGGGCACCAGCAGCGGCCCGGTCAGCTTCCTGATGGAGATTTTCGACAACTTTTTGGAGTGGGCCAATCTGGGAGCCGAAAAAGCTGGCCCCGTGGCCACCCTGCGCTATGTGTATGCGCCGGTGCTGCGGGTGGTACGCCAGGGCGGCACCCGCCGGGGTGCCGGGATGGCCACCATCGCCATTGACCACCCCGATCTGCTGGACTTCCTGACCGCCAAAGACCTCGACCGCGAGGCCAGCGAGGGTGATATCTCCACTTTCAACATCTCGATTCTGGCCACAGAAGCCTTCTGGCAGGTATTGCAGGCCGATGGCCTGTGGGCGGTTGAACCCTCCGAGGTGCCGGGCAAATACTACCCCTACCCGGTGCAAGGCCCCTACAACGGGGTGTTGCCCGACCTGCCCGAGCGCGTCCAGGACGGTGCCCGCCCCATTCCGGTCTACGACGGCAAAGTACCGGCCAAGTGGCTCTGGCACGAAATTGCCTGGCACGCCTGGGCTACTGGCGAACCCGGTCTGATTTTCGTGGACCGCATCAACGAGCTTTCGGCCCTCAAGAACCTGGGGCCCCGCTACCAGATTCGCTCCACCAACCCCTGTGGGGAAATCCCCCTCACGGTGGGCGAGCCCTGCGACCTGGGGGCGATTAACCTGGCGGCCTATGTAGAAAACGGCGAGTTCAACTATGCCGCTTTCCGACAGGATGTTCACACCGCAATTCGCTTTCTGGACAACGTGCTGGACGTGAATGTATTTGCCCTGGAAGACAACCGCGTTGCCAGCCAGAGTTTGCGCCGTCTGGGGCTTGGGGTGATGGGTCTTGCCGATATGCTCATCAAAATGGGCTTGCCCTATTCCTCGGAAGCGGGCCGCCGGGTGGTGGCTCAGGTGATGAACGTCATGCGCGAGGAAGCCATTGCCGAGTCGGAGCGGCTGGGTCAGGAGCGGGGCGTGTTCCCGGTCTACGAGCAGCACCGGGCGGCCTTCGAGGCGCTGGGCATCCGCCCCCGTCGCAACGTGGCGGTACTGACGGTGGCCCCCACCGGTACCACCAGCATGTTGATGGGGGTTTCCAGCGGCATCGAGCCGATGTTCTCGCCTTTCATGTGGCGGCGCATTGGCGGAGAGTACAAGGCTTTGTTGCACCCCTTGTTTGTCGAGATGATGGAGCAGTTCCCTGCCGAGGGGCGGTTTGAGAAGAACGGTGCCTGGGATTGGGATGCCATCATCCAAGCTATTCAGGCCCACCACGGCAGTGTGAAGGGTCTGGAGGGCATCCCCAGCGCTATTGGCAATGTGTTTGAAGGGGCCCACGACGTGCCGCCGCTGGATCACGTCCGGATGCAAGGGGTGGTGCAGACTGCCTTCGACGCCGAGGGCTATGCGGCCAACTCGCTCTCCAAAACCATCAACCTGCCCAACCAGGCCACCGTAGAGGATGTGGAGGCGGCCTACACCGAGGCGTACATGACCGGTTGCAAGGGCATCACGGTTTACCGCGATGGCAGCCGTGAATACCAGGTGCTTTCAGTGAGCAAGGAAGAAAAGAAAGCCGAGGACAAGAGCCAGGAGACCGTAGCCGTGCAGCCCGCCTTGTTAGAAGTTCCTGCTAGCCCGGTGGCAGAGCAAGCAGGCCAGCCAAACGCCCGCCCGGTTTTCGAGCGCACGGGCCGCTTGGTGGGCTACACCGACATGGTCAAACTCACCGCCGCCGACGGTACCCGCCGGGGCTTTCTGGTGACGGTGAACATGCAAGGCGAGCACCCGGTGGAGGTTATCCTGACCTCCGGCAAGGCCGGCGACGAGGCCAATGCCGATAGCGAGGCCCTGGGCCGCATCATCTCCAAGGCCCTGCAATACGGCGTACCGGTGGCCGAGCTGGTCAAGACCCTGCGGGGCATTAATGGCGGCCTGTACGGCAGCTACCAGGGCCGCTTTGTGACCAGCAAGGCCGACCTGATTGCAGTAGCCCTGGAAACCACCAGCAAAATCCAGATTGCCGAAGGCGAGCGCAAAGCCGCCCAGATGCCCCTGGACGACAACATGGTGCCCCAGGCCATGCAGCGGGCCATGACCGCGCCCATCCAGGCCAGCAAGCAGCACCTGAACGCACCCCTGCAGAACATCCAACCTGCCAAACCCCATACCGGACTGGGCAGGTGCCCCGAGTGTGGCGACGAGAACCTGGTGCGTGAGGAAGGGTGTACCAAGTGCTATAGCTGTGGTTACAGCAAGTGCGGTTAGGTGTTACTGTACCTGGATCGTTATCTTTTAGAGGCATTCCTGCACCCGTTCATCCGGCGACTCCCCAGACGCAGTTTTAGCGCTCTTCATAGATGTGGCCGCCCATCCCGGTGGCCACTGTTCTGTCCTGGACAAAGGATTCTTAGTCCCCAATGGCTCGGTATCTGTGAGCAGTGCTCTAACTTTGGCTGGCACTCGAGTTCATTTACGAGTGGCCCTACATTCTGGAAGGGCGAGCCCAGATGCCGAGCGGACGGCCCATCTGGAAGGGCTGAGGTTGTGCATGATTCGCTGAAGTAACGCTGAGGTAATGGCGTGCCTGGCCAGGGTGTGTGAGCGGCTCAAAGGGGAGCTTGCCAAGGGTGAGGGTCAATTGGGTTATTGACAAACCCGGACTTTGGGTACTCTGCAATGGTGAAGCCGAGACTTGATCAGGTGCTGGTGTGGCAGGAGCAGGGCCGTGCTGTGGTGCAGGTCGAGTTTTTTGACCATCTAGGGAAACTGCGGCGTGAAGTCTTTCACCGACCCACCCGCAACCTGGAACAAGCCCTGGAGGAAGTGGCTGGGGAACTGGCCGAACGGGGGATGCAGGGGCAGCCCAGGGTGCGGCGCAGGCAGGGCAACCGCCTGCTGGCGGCCCCGGAGTTGCAGCAGCTTTTTTGGCAAGCGCTCAACTCATAAGCGTGCCTCAAATGCCTCTGGCAATGCTCTCTTGCTTGAGCAACTCCATCACCCGCTGCCCCCAGGCCCGCACGGCGGCGGGGTCGCGCCAGTCGCCTTCGGGGAAGCCCTGGCTGGCAAGGGTTTGGCGGGCGGCCTGGGTAAGTTCTTCGGGGATAAACTTGCCTGCAAAAAGGCCCACATCTACCGGCTCGACCAGTTGCCGCACCGGACGCAGGTAGCGCAGGGCGGTTTGGACGTGGTCGGGGGTGTCCTGGTGCATGGTCATGGAGACCAGATAGTAGAACACCGGGATGGTTTTGAGCTGTTGCTGGTGTTTGGCCACAAATTCCACTGCTTCGGGCAGCCAGCCTTCTTCGCGGATGGCGCTGCCCACAAGGACGACGCGGTAAAGGGAGAGGTCGTGGATTGCGCTGAGGTCGCGGGCTACGCTGGGAATACCTCCAGCCTCGAGGAGGCGCTCGAGTTCCTCTGCAATCTCCTTAGCACTTCCGGTCAGGGATGCATAAGCGATGAGGACGGGTTTTTCGAGCACGTCACGCCTCCTGGTTTGATTGTCCGGCAAGAGGGAGGGGACATTTGTCAAGGAGGTTGGTGCGCACCGCAGGCGGTGACGCTGCCATTTTTGTGAGGCGGCAACATGTTCTACCAACTCTGCGCGTGAGCGGCGCTAAACGCGCCCCTCACTTGCCGCGCCAGGGGGCGCGTCCGAGGGTCTCTTATATCGCTTTTGGGTC
>FWPV01005458.1_pt1 | contig 25368 bp, 15 predicted proteins | sample 2228371 | NCBI WGS metagenome assembly FWPV01 (sample SAMEA103939776, study PRJEB20133) | metagenome | reverse complement strand
TAGCGCTGAATCAAAGGCAAAAGCACGGCCTTGTCTTTGACAAGATCCACCTTGTTCAGCACAAGAATGACCGGTGTGGCCAGTTTTTCCATGCATTGCAAAACGAACCGGTCCAGATCCATGCCCTTGGAGGTCACATCCACGATGAAGGCGACGGCATCCACATCACTCAAGGTCGCCAGAGCCGTTTCCACCAGAATCTTGTTAAAGGTGTCACGGGCCCGATGAATCCCCGGGGTGTCCACAAACACCATCTGCGATGTGGGCGTGTTGTAGATTCCCAGAATCCGGTTTCGAGTGGTCTGCGGCTTGGGGCATGTAATGGAAATCTTTTCCTTGAGGATCTGGTTCATGAGCGTGGACTTTCCCACATTGGGCGCCCCCACCAACGCCACAAACCCCGATTTGAAAACATCTTTCTTCATAATCTGCTCATGAGTATTTAGTTTTTACCGGCAAAAACCAAGTCTTGAATTTCGGCCTCAATTCGGTGGAAAGCCTTCAAATTTAGAAAACCTGGTTTTTCACACCCACGAATGACAATCAGCTTGCAAATATCTTTAATGCATGAACGGCCTCGTTTCCACGGCTCGGACCGTAGCATCCATCCTATCATCATTTCAAGAACCCAATCTTGATTTCATCAGAAAAAATTAGATCGACCTTTTATCATTCGACGAACCGCGAGCTTGAGAAGGGCTCATGGAAGAACATCGCAACACGGCGTTCACACATCTCTTTCGCCTTGACCTCGAGGCTTTGAATTTCTAACGTGAGGGGCGATTTAAGCCGGGTGAAGAAATCGTCATGAAACCTAGGGAGGACACGATGGTGGGACCGAAAGCTCTCATTACCGGCATCACGGGACAGGATGCCGCATATCTGGCAAAATTTCTACTGGACCATGGTTACGAGGTGGTGGGCACCTATCGCCGCACGGCTTCATCGAACATGTGGCGTTTGGAGGAAATGGGAATCCTCGAACGCATCCAGATGATGCCCATGGACCTCTTGGAGTTGACGAATATTGTGCGCGTGGTTCAAAAAGTGCGACCTACGGAAATCTATAACCTGGCCGCTCAAAGCTTTGTGGGAGTTTCCTTTGAGCAGTCGGTGTACACGAGTCAGGTCAACGCCATCGGAGTCTGCTATCTTCTGGAAGCCATCCGCACAGTGGATCCTAACATCCGATTTTATCAAGCGTCCACTTCGGAAATGTTTGGTAAGGTTCGGGAAACCCCCCAAAACGAAAACACCCCATTTTACCCGCGTAGCCCTTATGCGGTGGCCAAGGTTTACGGGCACTACATGACGGTGAACTACCGAGAGGCTTACAGCTTGCACGCTTCAAGCGGCATTTTGTTTAATCACGAGTCCCCTTTACGAGGCAGGGAGTTCGTCACACGAAAAATCACCGCCTCTTTGGCAAAGATCCATTATCGACAGCAAGACGTTCTGGAGTTGGGGAATCTGGATGCTTGTCGTGATTGGGGATACGCTGGAGATTACGTGCGCGGTATGTGGCTCATGCTTCAACAGCCCCAGGGTGACGATTACGTGTTGGCCACGGGAGAAACGCACTCGGTGCGGGAATTCTGTGAAAAGGCGGCCCAATGTATCGGTTTTGACTTGCAATGGGAAGGCGAAGGGGTGCACACTCAAGGCATAGATCGACACTCCGGGAAAACAATTATTCGTGTGAACCCAAGCTATTTTCGTCCCGCGGAAGTCGACCGGCTTTGCGGGGATGCCTCCAAAGCCCGCCATATTTTAGGATGGCGTCCAGAAGTAACTTTTGATCAACTGGTCGAAAGAATGGTGCGGGCCGACATGGATCGGGCATCGCGAGGAGTTTTACAGCATTTAAGGTTCTAAGTCCTTTTGCGGTGATGTTGGAGAGCCACTCTGTGGACGTTTGGAAATCAAGCGGATACCCATAAAGGACGTCCCTTTTCGGGCAACGGCGGTGAAACGAACCTACTGGCTTCCCCTGCATTCCATGAAAACTTAGGAGGTTTTTTCTTTGATCGAGACGCGCATTCCCGAAATTGACCTCGACACCCTCGTCAGGCATGTCCGTGAAGAAATGGAACGTCTTCATAACACGCCGACTTCGTTTGACTTCAGTTCAGCCCATGAACAAAAAGACCAAGAATTTACTTGCAAAAACTTTGAACACTCCACAATCCATTACTCGAACGGTAAATCTCCTGCTGCTTATGCCAAGGAATCCACTATGACAGCAGCCGGAGCCGAAGTGGATTTTCGTGCACTCAGCACCCATGCTGGAGCGACTTTTGTGGACCACGCCTATCGCGCTGTACTCGGTCGATCCCCGGATCCTGAAGGATTAGCCTACTGCTTGGAAGCTCTGTGTTCCGGTCGAATCTCCAAGGCGGAATTGGTAGCCCATTTGCGTCGAAGCGCCGAAGGGCAAGCACACGGCGTGCGTCTTCGGGGTCTATCTCCGGCACTGGCGGCAGCGCTTCTGCGCAAAATTCCCATCTTAGGTCGCTTCCTGCGCCGTCTGGATGCGCTCGAACATATCACAGCTCGCAAGGCGGAAGAACTGTCCGCCGGCATGGATGCCCTCCAAAACGCCTTGGAAGGCCTTCGCCAGGAGCTTTTTTCTTCGGTGCACCATCTCCGTCAGAGCATGAACGACCTTCTAGCGAAAGACCCTATCGGTCACCTGCAGAATCATGCTCGGGCCATCGCCCAACTGAGGGAAGCACTCGCCGATCATCAACGACGCCTGGCATCTTGGGTAGAAGGCTGGAGGGCACCATATGGATTCTTGAAGACCGGGCCCATCACATCGAGGGATCCTTCCGATTCGGCACATCCGCAATCCGGTGATGCAACGGGAGAAATCACCTCCCCTCACCAAGCATTTGCTGCTGCCTACGGGCGCGAGCAGCTCCTTGACGCTTTTTATACCGCGTTGGAAGAAGCTTTTCGAGGCGATTCAAAAGACATCTCGAATCGGCTTCGATTCTATCTGCCGTACATTGAAAAGCTTCCCTTGGATCTTGCCCCCGTTCCTGTGGTTGACGCCGGGTGCGGCCGAGGGGAATGGCTTGAGTTGCTCCGATCTGAGGGCTACCAGGGCTTAGGTGTGGATATGAACCGCCTGATGGTGGCCCGGTGTCGAGAAAAGGGCCTGAAGGTCGTCGAGGCTGACGCTATAACCTATCTCGAGGAGCTTTCGCCGGGGTGCGTCGGTGCCGTCACGGCTTTTCAGCTTATCGAACACTTGGAATTGGAAGATTTGCTTCGCTTTTTAAACGCGGCCTATGAATGTTTGGCGCCAGGAGGCATGTTACTTTGTGAGACGCCTAATCCGGAAAACCTGTTGGTTTCCTCGTACTCTTTTCATCTTGATCCCACCCATCGGCGCCCCATACCCGCGCCCATGGCCGTATTTCTTTTGGAATCCGTTGGATTCTGCGATGTCGCGGTGGTGAGACCTCCTCGAACGCACCCACCAAAAAGTGAGGAAATCAGGAATTTACCACCGCTTCTGCAAAAGCTTCTGTCCGCCGAAGAAGATTATGCCGTCATCGGATACAAACCGCCCTGTTCTCATGAACTTTAATTTTCATAGGGGGCCGCAGGTCGCCGCGTTGTGGCGGTCTTCCGGGGCTGTTCTTTCGGCAAAGGCTCGTACAAGGACACGCGCAGGAGCTATGTCCTCGAAAAAATTTCTGGATACTCCTGCCCACACCGGTTCTGCTTTCGGCGGCCATGGTCGACACACGCCCTACGCATCTTTTGACGGCCGCAGGTGTTCATGATACGCGATGATAAAGACCGTCATTTTTTAGCCGCCGATGCGTTGATGAGGAGAGATCGGAGGACCCGCTCCATACGATCGGCGACGGCCGGCCATGCGTTATGGGTGATCCAGCGATCCTGAGCTTCCTGCAGGGACGCTCTTTTCCTCGGATCGGCCAAAAGCTCCCCGATCCCATGGGCCAAAGCCTCAGGATCCGTCCCAGGAAGGGTATGGACCACCGAGGCCACATCATCAAAAATGCGCAGCGGTGTGCAGGCCGTAGGGCGCCCCGCGGCGATCCCGAACCTGACGGCGGCACTGGAAGATTCCATCGTATGTTGGTAGGGATAGACCACGAGATCCGCCGCCTGCAACAAAGCCAAAGCTGCCTCTTCCTCGAGAAAATCCGTGAGAAAAAGCGTTCGTTGTTGCAAACCCATGTGCTGGATGGCCCGCCGGACTTCTTCAGCATGACGGTCCGAATCTTCCCTAGGGTATTTGGAAGTGGCCAGGACCAAAAAAAGGTCGGAAAAACGCCTTTGGAGTTTTTGAAAAGCCTGTAGAAGCTGCAAAACACCCTTGTGGGGCATGAGGAAACCAAAGGTGGCCAGCACGGTGTAATGTTCCAGCCCGAAGCGCCGTTTGGCGGTATCCAGGGGCTGTGGCGGACACTGAGGAAGCCCGTGAGGCCACAGGACGGTGATTTCATCCAGACCCAGTTCCCGAAAGAAATTCATATCTTCAAGGGTATGCACCGCCAAACGAGCGGCTTTTTTCAGCATCGCCGCGCCTTCCCGTAACTCCTTTACCACATAGTGCAGGGCATGGAACGTGATCCACACAAGGATGCCTCGGTTTGAGAGAGCCTCCACAAGGGCCAGCAATCGGTTTGCGCCGAAAAACGCCGGATGATACTGAATGACGACCACGGCAGCTTCGGCCTTTTCGGCCCCCGCCACGACGCTTTCCAGCACTTCGGGGCCTTGAGGACACCGACGGACAAAGGGTGGGTCCGGCACCAACGGAGATTCCCAAGACGGAGCGAGCACGGTGGCATGGACGGCCCCGGGGCGAGAGAGCATGGGTGTGAGAAGATATTGGGAATACCGGGCGATGCCGCAGCGCCCCCCCCACGTGGACACCCACACCAAGGGAATGGGACGACGTCGCCACGGCTGCGGGGTCTGAAAAAATTGCACGGCCTGTTCGGTTCGCTCCGCCCAGCGGTCCCATGTGAAATGCGTTTCCACGAAACGCTTCGCGGCATCTCTACGTGGCCGAAGCTCTTCCGGGGAGGCCGTTGCCACGGTGCGCATGGTTTCGGCCAGGACCTCGGGATCAGGTTCCAGCCACAAGGATCCCGGGCGACTCAAATGGGATCTCGCGTAGGCCCAGCGTGCCGGAACACACCAGGCCGTTTGGGGTGTGCAGAAGTCCGCCTGACCGCTTCCTTCCGTAACGATCACCGGAAGACCTTCCAGCATGGCTTCCGCCATGGGAAGCCCGAAACCCTCGCCGCGGGTCGGTGCGACAAAAGCGTGACATCGCCGGTACAGATCCCGAATCACGCCGTCGGGAAGATCAGCATCGATGATGACGATCCGGGGCGGGTTTACGTGCTGTTCCCGAAAGGCTCGAACCAGGTCGTGAATACGGTTGTGAGGGTTGGGAAACGTTTTGATCACCAAAGTCACGTCGTCAAAGCCCGTAAAAGCCCTGCCGTAAGCGTCCAAGAGAATGTCCAGGCCTTTTCGAGGAAAACCCGATGAGATGTAAAGAAACCGAAAACCATGCCCCAGGTCCCCATCGTAGGGAATCGACGTGACGCGGGTGATATGATCGACCCCAAGACCGCTCACGTGAATCGGTAAAGGGACGCCGTTATCGATAAGTATCTTTCGAACCGAACGGGACATGACCGTGATGCCGTCCAGGGCCTGAAGAAAGCGGGCGATATATTCCTGAGGGTACCCTGTTTCTTCCCAGCCGTAACTGTGAAGGACGCTCACTAATCCAGGTCGCCCGCTCACATAAGGCGGGTACGAATTCCACAAGACGGTTTGCACGGCCGGGATTTTTTCCGCTCGCCGGAAGAGTTCGGCAAGATCCGGATGGCGTTCAAGAGCTCCTAGGGTCAGGCGTGAATGGTTTTCGGGACGTCCAAGAAAATCCAATCCCACCGACCCGGGATGCCGTCGTTCCAAAGCACGGGCGCCTTCCCGATTGACCAAAGCCAGACTGTAGCTGGTATCAAAGGGGCCGTCGATAAGAAAGGCTAGGCGCTGAAGAGGGCTGTTATGCCGAAGCTCCTGGAAACGCCGGAATTGAGCTTCCGCGGTGTAGCGACAAACCGAGCGGTCGCGGAGAAAAACCCGCAGAAAAGCTTCGGTTTCTGCGGTTCCGTTACTCTGAAGGTGGAGCTTCGCATGCCCAAGGAGTCTGAGGGTTTCCTCGGGTGTCTTGGGTCCGGTGAGGATGGGAACTTGACAAGCCATAGCCAGCTTGAGCCAGGGTTCAAGGCATGCAGAAGGCCAGAAGGCCAGGAAGGCATGAGCGCACCGAAACAGAGCGGCCGCTTCGGAAGGGGATGGATGAATGATGGTCCAGGAGCCATTGGATTGTGCAAGCCTTTCCGACAAAACATTTTCCACGGAGAGTGCCGGCTTCAGGTCCTCCGTTTGAGCGGGCCGAAGGCCCGTCCCCCCAGGAGAACCAATGTCTTTGTTCATTTTCGGGTGGAGTCCTAGGAACACCACCGGACATGGAAGACCCACAGCCTTCGCAACCCCTTCGGTCAAGGAACAAAGGAGCGACTTCGCATCGTCGAAACATGACGGCGAAGGTGTGGCGGCAACAAGAAGCAAAGTGTCTCGGTACCTGGAAGCCGTCACTTGGTCATATGCTTCGGGGAAATCAAAGTCCATAATCAGCGCAACTTTTGAGAGTTGGAGTGGGGATCAGGAAAAAGCTAAGGGACACGGGGTTTCCCTGTTGTGTTCGCAATCCAGACGACCACAGGTTGGGAAAACGTTTGATGACCTGCAGCATCGACGGCCATGGCCTGAAGGGTCACTGGTCCATCGGGAAACTTTTCGGTGTTCCAGAAAAACCTGTACGGAGGAACCCATCGTTGACGAATCCTTTGCTGGTCGACCGTCAAGACAACCTTAACCGGACCGTTCCAATCCCCGGCATCCAGAACCACTTGAACCCATCCTTGCACCTCCTGGCGAGGACAAGGAGTAAGGATTTCCACCCAAGGTGCCGTGAAGTCTTCATTTGAGTAAGAATCCGCCTTCAGAACAGCTTCCAAGGCGTGAAGCCGACCCCATCCGTAGAACACATCAAATCCGACAGGTCCCAAGTCAACACTCGAACCCAGAAGAATGTCTTTCACCATTTTGGGTGAGAGATTGGGTTTAAGGGAAAGTACCAGGGCCGCCACACCGGCCGCCATAGGCGCAGCATAGGAAGTTCCCGAAAAAAGGCCAATATCTTTATGCAGGTTTGCAGTGAGAATATCTTCACCCGGTGCCGCCAGATCCACCAAAGGGCCGTAATTGGAAAGGGGCCAAAAGGTATCGGCACGGGTGGTTGCCGACACGCGTACGAGAGTCTCCCAGGCGAGCCCGTCGATTTCCTGAAAACCATTACCTATGGGGGCGAAAACCAGGCCCCCGCGAGATCCGAAATACTCTATAGCCCTTTCCAGATTGACCTCTTCAGAAGGAACATCGTACCCCAGCACGGCCACTCGAGCTCCTCGTCGAGCCGCTTCCACAAGACCTCGTGCAATGTCGTTGACGTAGGCCCAGGTACTGTTGGCTTTAGCACTTACCTTGACAGGTAGAATTTTGGCGTGGGGAGCGATGCCCACCCCTCCTATGTCGTTGCCGGCTCGGGCGGCCACGATGGCCGCCAGCGCCGTGCCGTGGCCTGTGAAATCCCGAGTGTCCTCATCTTCTTGGACCACATTCCAGCCTGCCAGGACAGCACCTTTCAGGTCTGGGTGTGCGGCGTCGACACCGCCGTCCACCACCGCCACCACGACCCCTTTGCCCTGTGTCATATCCCATGCAGGCAGGACCTGAAGACTTTTCACATGCCACTGTTCTCGGAACCAAGGATCTTCCGTCACCGTATGATCGCAGGCAAAAAGCTTGCGGTCGCCGCTCACCCCTTGAGTCGAAGGACGATCGAGGAGGGCTCGGGCTGCTTTTTCGGAAGAAAACCAGTGTCGAGGGATCGTGTAGCATCCCGTAGATACAGTGTGGCTGCGCACGAAAAGCGGACAGGCCGGAGCAGCCGTCATCCAGGATACAACATCTTTTCCCCGAACAAAGCCCGCCCCTGAATGCCTGTCCCTTTCCCTGAAAACGGTAAAAGCCTCGCACTGACACCCCACCCCCACGACAAGAACCACGATCAAGCAGCTCAAGAGGATCCAAAAGTCCACCACGTTGGGGACATGAGTCCTTTTGCGATGGAACCAGCGGTTCCCATGGGGTGGAATGCAGCACAACTTTGTGCCCTCACATTCCATTCTCTTCCACCACATCAATCTGTGGAATGGAAAGAGTACGTGAAGGTAATGACCTGACCTGTTTCCTGCAACACGACCGTGACGGTGTCCACCACGCCGGGCTTTCCTCCAGGAATGTAAAAGACGGCGACTCCTGAGGTGTCCGTCAGGCTGGTCTGCTGCTTTTGGTATCCGTCCGTTCCGACGATGCTGAAACGCACTGTCAAGCCCTGCGTCGCCGGGGACACTTTTGCCGTGACGGTAACTCCTTGATAGGCTGCAGGCTGGGCCGGGGACGCCGAAACCGATAAGACATAGTCCAAGGAAGTCTGATTTCCTGGATCCGTTGGAATCACGGTCCCTTCCCCAGGCTTCAGATCCACGTCCAAGACTTCACTGGTGTAGTCGTCTCCAACCACCGTAATGTCGTATTCCCCGGGAGAAACAGGAAAAATCTGTTTCGAATCATCTCCGCTAAGCACGGCAATGGAAAGAGGAAGATTTGGATCTTTGGGAATGCCAAGAAGATTCAAAATCTTTTCCACATCGAACCCATCCTTGAAGGCAGGGGTCACATAGGAAAGACCAAACTCTTTGATCTTGTCCAAGAGATCGGAGATGCTTGTATGAGCCGTGGCAAGGGTGACCTTGGCTTCTTTTTCCACTTCGTCCGCAATGACATCAGCCACTTCACCTGCACTGAAGTCATCCAAGCCGATTTTGTCTTTGAGAAATGTCTTGGCATGATCTTTAAGGGCGTCTTTGGCTAAGTCGGTCGCCAAGCCTTGATAGTCCTTTTCATAAATCTGGTTGATCTTATTAATCGTATTTTCAGCCTTTTCAAAACCATCGCTGAACTCAGGTAACTTGGTTCCAATCACTGTTGTAGACACGGACTTCACCACATCCACCCCGGCTTCCAGACCCTTGGCGCCTTCTTCGTGCGCGATCTTGACCGGACGTTGATCCTTGCCGCTCTTGTCTGCAGCGTTTTGATATCCCTCATTGAAAGTGATCAGTTCATTGTGCATCTGATGGGCGGCTCCGTCTAACTTGCCCTGTTCCAGATTCTGGACAAGTTCTTGAGGACTGCTCCCAACTTTGTCTCCCCACCTATCCTTCAAATCATTGTAGGCGGATTGCTGCTCTTGAGGGGACATGTTTTGAAGGTTATTTAAAATGCGTTCTCTGGCCTTGACGGCACTGCCCCAAGCCCAATTGTAAAAGAAGTTTTTGACGGAACTCAGGATACCACTGTTTTCCACGACCAAGTTTTTGGCACCTGAAACGGCCTGATTCGGCGTGTTGAGATAAATCAAAGCCTCATCATAGGCTTTTTTCGCTTCAAGAACCTTTTCGATTCCCTTGCCCATTTCTTCGTAATAGGCATTCTGAAATTGGAGATTTGGAGAGAACAAGAGCTTGGTTCCGTTGTCCGAGAACAGGTTCAACAGGTCTGCATAGAGGGACGCTTGAGCCGAAGCCATGCGTACGATGGCCTTGAGCGCCTCCTCGTTGCTGGTGATACTTGAATGCCCCAAAACGGAATTGATCAGATCTTTGGCATAAGTGACGGACGTCTCATCGAAGTTAACCGAAGAAATGATCAACAGGGCTTGGTTTCGATGGATCTGGGAAGTCCAGAGCTGCCCCGTTTGTTGAAACCTTTCCACATAATACTGGCTCACCTGCACCTTGTTCCAGATGGTGTTCCAATTTTGGCCGTTTTCCGCCCGCGCGGCATTGATGATGTGGCCGATCACAGCTCCAGGTGTCGACTGGCCTGTGCGAAGCACGTTGACCCAGTATCGCACCCCGGAGTCCTGAGGTCCCACGTTCAGGTTGAACAGATTTCGGTACACGGCCTGCACAAAAGCCGTGACATCCCCTACGGTGGCTGCCCCGGGATTCTTGAAGTACGCGTAAATGCCTTTGGCCTCCTCGGACAACGCAAAGTTTTCAGCAACGCCGACGGCATCCAAGACTTTCTTTTGGATCTGCTGGGTCCAGTACTGAAAACCTTCTGGGTCCGCCGCCCGGTTCCAGTAGGCCGTATAGAAAGAATGGACCCAGATGGCATCGCCGCTTAGAGTGGCTCCCTGAGCGGTCGGCACGGGGGCACCGCCTCCGGCCCATAAGGCCACGATAAGAATCACCGCAAGGATGCGAGAAAGCCAACGTTCAGGGGTTCGGGTCTTCGCTGCGAGGACTCCGTGACCATCATGATTTCTTCCACGAATCTTTGACACCGACATAAACCTCCTCCTTCTTTTAGGGTTTTAGGGTTTTTCCAGGGTTTCTTTCAACCTGGGGGAAACCCTTCTTCCAACTGAGGGATTTGGAATCGTGGATCTAAAAAGAACCGAGGAGGGTGTCGATACGGTCCTTGGCACGTTGAACGCTGGCCGGATCCTCACCAACCCCGACAAGCACCTCAACGGCATAACCCCGCAACGTCGCGCTCCAAGGTGTCATTTTGTGACGGAGACGCTCGGCAAAATACATGCCGACTTCAACTTTGTTTCGAATCACAAACCAGTCCGAGGAGGCTCCTTCCATGGCGGCATTGATCACGTGACCAATGAGACGGCCCGGCGTGCTATGTCCCTTTTCCAGCTCGCCCACCCAGTACTGCATTCCTTCCGCATCCGGTTCACGATTGAACAAATGGACATACACATCGTGGACGAAAACACGCCGATCATTTGTGGTGGCTGTATTCGGTGAACGGAAATACGGATAAACATTTTTAGCTTCTTCTGACAAGGCAAAATTTTCGGCCACCTCGACCGCGGTAAGCCAGCCATGTTCAATCTGGGATAACCAATAGGCCTGCCCTTCAGGATCCGGACATCGACCCCAGTAGGCCACATAAAAGGACGTGACCCATCCGAGGTCGTCTAAGCCCACAGGTGAAGGCTGCGGCGGATTGATCACAGGTGGACACGCCGAAACACCTTGTTTTCGGCCGAAATTCTGAACCCAATAAGTGCGGTACGAGCTGGATGGTGCATAAGCGTAACCGACCCCGATGTCGCAAAACGTATTCGTGAGGATATTGGCTCGATGTCCCGCACTGTTCATCCAAGAGGCCATGACTTCCTCCGGAGTCATTTGACCCGCCGCAATATTTTCTCCACACGCATTCCAGGAATAGCCGGCCGCTGTGATCCGATCTCCAGGAGTGCGACCATCCAGGCTCACATGACTGAAATAATTTTGAAAGGCCATGTCTTCCGCATGTCCTCTGGCCGCCAGCCCTAAGCGGTCGTCCCAAGCGAGATCATACAAACCTACCAGTCGTCTTTCCCTGTTGACCAGACCCGCCGTTTCATACTCGACGGAATAAGCCGCTAAAGGTTGGCGGGACTCCTCGGTGAAAGATTCGGCCAGTTCGCGCACCACATGAAGGGATCCCTCAAGAGGGCGAATGTGGTACATTTTTCGGCCTATCCTCACACTGCCGGCGACGCTTTCGTCGCCAACGGACAAAACAACCCACCCCCCCTCAGAACCAGCAACCCGGCCCCGCCAGAGGCGCCCCCCTTCGGGTCCTTCCTTAAAGCCGATGCAGGTGGCTTCCACAAGCACATCCTCAAACAGATTCAAGATAAGCTCGGAACCCACCTGAAAGGGGACAGCTTCGGGATGTGCCCAAACCAGAGTCTGACGCTCCACAAGCTGCGGGTCCACTTGAGGCATACAATCCTCGGGCGTTTCGTATGTCGAGAAGAGCCTGTGTCCGTCCTGGGCATATCCCGGGATGCCGCAACCCAGAGCAAAAACCGCCATCGCTGCAAGCATATAAACGGTGACCCTTGCCTTCATGACACACCTCCAACGGTACAGATGTTCACTTCAGCGGCTGAGTCTCTCCGCACACATTGCTTATAAACACCCAAGTCGCGCCTCAATGGCCGAGATATGGGATCGAGTATATTACTTAAGAGCGCCCGGGAGTCCACCGTAGGGGCATGGCATTGAAGGAGGACCTTGCCGTGACACTCGTCCTATCATGGTCCATGGCCGGATGGATGTTTCTTCTTCAATGCGGCCCGAAACGGCCTTTGTTTTCCATCGTTAAGAAACTCAGATCAAGCTCACCGCTTTCGGTGACGGGTAATGGCTCCGCGACACGCCCATGCATTTCGGTAAGCTTGCCCAGCGTCTGAAGGTGCTGCATGGACAGAAGCTGACAAAACACCATAGCTACGGCGCCGGCTTGGTGCAAACGGTAGAGCGCTTCGGCATCAAGACTGTTCCATTTGGCTTCATCAATCCGGTGAAGGCCTTGCACGGGCCGGTCACCTTCCGCCCCTTTCACCACAATGGACCAGGGCACAATCAATCCTTCGGCCTGCAAAGCGGCGCACATCCTTGTGGTGGCAACCGCATTGGCATGCACTTGTTGGAGAAAGTTGAGCACATCTCGAACGGCTTGGCTGGGTTCCCCCTGTTCGTCAAAAAAGAGCTCACCCGCCTCTTCCCCCACAAGGCCGCTGTCCATATCGACGCAAAGCACCTGTTGACCGTCGTCGGTAGAGGCCATGGCAAAGGGATAGCCCCGGTAAACAGCCGGAACATAAGAACCCACCCAACGGCCGTCGGCGGTGACATAAAGGTTCTGGCCCGGCTTAAGGCCTTGGACGGCCACGGGCGTCAACGCATCACCTCGGAAAGTGAAGGCTATGGGAAGGCTCATGCAGGCACGGGGCAGTTCCTGCGCCACAAGCGGAACGACGGCGTCTTGAGCCGCAAAACGGTAGTTTTCATAGCGTTTCCAACGAAGATGCAAGAAGTCCGGCTTACTGATGGCTTGGTATCTTGGCATGGGTGGCTCCTTTATTTGCACGGGGGCGCATGCCCCGAAAATGCGCGGAAAATTTTTCCACCTTAAAAGCGCTATATCGGAATCAGAGGTCGCGGCACCTCAAAGTCCTCTGTGGTATGCCACGTGTTCCATCCGGGCCGTGGGCTCCTTAAAGCCGAACAGATGACTCCCTTTCAGGCTCTGACTTTTTATGGCCCGGGAACCTGTCCGGGAACGCCCAAGGACCGTTGCGTCCAATGACTATTTCACCCCGCCCAGCCTCCTGAGCAATGGCAAGGTCTTGGTCACGAATCTTTCCAGACGGACGGCCAATTCCCTTATGGTTTCCTCGCCGTAGGGCACCGGTGTGCCGTCTTTGAGCAGCGACTTGTTTAGGGCTCGCAGTCTCTCTTCCACACCTTTGGCCACGTCCTCCACCGACCCGGCCCCTTTCATGCTGGCATCTAGAGCCATAAACTGAATTTCGTCCAAAGCGTAACCGCTTCCTACTGCCGGCAAGGCCAAAAATCTGTAGGGTGCCCCACGGGAAACCGCTTCGGCGATCACCTGGTTGAACTGAATGGCCGACTTCTTCTTGGCATCGGGAACAAAGAATCCTACGGCGTGACCATGGGCCAGAAGGCTGATGGATTGCAGAATGGAGCCCACGCTCAGCTGCGGCAAGCTCTTAGACAGTTCCGCAATTTTCATGGGGCCCTTGCTCAACGCCTCGATGATGGGTCTGTACACCTCTTCGCGTCCTGTGACTTCCCCAAAGCTTGTCTGGAATTTCAGGGAGACGGCTTCGGGTTCCTGAATCAGGGTGACCATTTTTTGGGCTAACAGGTTAAGCTGCTCGCCGGTCCAGACCGGCGTTAGCCCTCGAACAAACACATCCCGCCGGAAACTTTGGTTGATAGCAAGGTCCTTGAACAGTTCGCGCAGAACCGGATCCGGAGCTTGGGCAATGGCTTCGCGCAGCTTTTCGGGAAGCATGCCATCATAGTTTTCCGGCAAAGTGGCACTGCCTAGAAATCGAAGCTTGGCCTCGGCCGCTTCCTGAGCGATCTGGGTGAAATAGAACAACGTCCAGGAGTCGTGGAAATATTCGTGGTAAAGATAGCTCTGGTCCACTTTGTTCAGTTGTTCCAGGCGGGTGTGGATCCCGGGCTGCGCGCTGAAAAGAGCTGCTCCGGCCTGCTTGAGATTCTCCAAGGCCTTGAGGGCGGATGTAAAGCTTGCGGCGTTGACGCCGGTTCGTTGCGCGTATTGCATCATCAGGTGCTGAACGGGATGCGTGGCCAGCCAGCCAGGCAGGGTGTTATAGCTGAAATAGGCCAGACCACCTGGGGTGAGGCATTGGTCGATGATCTGGTAGATGGCGCTGCGCACCTTTCGGTTCACCCAGGTAAGAACCCCGTGTGCCACGACGTAGTCGCAGGGCTTGTAGGTTTCCGTTTTCAGGAAATCGGCTTCATGGAACTCGATGTTGGTCAAGCCGGTGCGTCGAACCAGGCTGCGGGCATGGGCGATATGTTCCGGATTAAAATCGACACCGACAAACTGCATCTCCGGGTTGGCCGCTGCCAGAACGCAGAGGCCAAAGCCCTGGCCGCAACCGAGCTCGAGCATGCTGCGGCACGTCCTTGGCGGCTCAGAGCCTTTCAGCAAAGCGACCCAATCCAGCCAGGTGGGTGCAAACTCCCGGTAAAAGCCGTAGGTGTAGGACGTTTCAGAGTAATAGCCATGGTGCCAAGATGTGGGCATAGGACAAGTCTCCAACGTGATGAACCAAACGAAAACATCAATGACATTGTACTGGACAGGACTCAAAAAGTCATCCAAGGAATGAGCGACAAAAATAGGGAAACGGATTTGGGGCAATGTTCAGATTGCCTTATTTCCGGCGTGGAAACTGGGGCCACGCCGTTCCGAGCGTTCGGCGCCAATGCTTAGGCGACAGTCAATTCCAAGGCCCAGCACGGGAAACCCTCTCCGGCACCCCGACAAAAGCTTCCCGATGCATGGTGAAAACTGCCTTAGGGCCGCGTGATCACGTTGTGGCGAAAGGTCTTTCCGTTGGCCTTGTCACCGGTACAAACGGGTGCTAGAGTTTTGAAAAAGCGCCAAAAGAAGGAGCAGACTCCATGAGCCTCGCCGGATCATCTGTGAACGAAAGAGAACTCAAGGATTGGATCGCTCAGAGCGTTGAACACCTTTTTCAAGAAAAAGTGGATGAGCTTTTGGCGCAAAAACTCGCGGCTTTTGTGCAGACAAACGAACTGCGTGCCCGCGAACTTTCCCTGATGGAAAGGGTGGTTCGCGTCGAAGAAGAGCTGCGAGCCCTCTAGGAAATCCAGATCGTTCATTTCCAGGCTTTCGAAAAGCGCTTTGAAGCTATGGAAAAGCGCTTTGAAGCGCTCCAGCGTGAGATGATCGCCCGCTTTGAAGCTGTCGATAAGCGTTTTGAAGCGCTGCAACGTGAAATGAACGCCCGTTTCGAGGCCATCCAGCGCGAAACCAACGCCCGCTTTGAGGCTATGGACAAGCGGTTTGCCCAGCTCCAATGGATCATTGGCTTGGGTTTCAGCCTGATGGCGGCGCTCATGGCGACGTTGCGCCTTTTCGGGTAAACGCCAGGCGTGTTGTTTCACCACAGAGACGCAGAGCACGCAGAGGTTTGCGGCGCGGCGCTGAGACGGCGCCGCGCCGCCATCGCTCCATACTGGCCATGAAACTTCCGGCAAAACCTTGCTGCGCGCAGCGCCTATTGCGCCGAAGGCGCGGCCTCGTGGGCTGTGGCGGCGTCTCAGCGCCACAGCCCACAGTTCGGGGGGCACGCCTCGGCGTGCACCCCGGCTCCGTGTCCTCTGCGTCTCTGTGGTGCCATTCCTTCCTAAGGCCATGGCCACCGTTTCCACTTTTGTGGCCATCGTGATCGCCAAGTTCTGTGATGCCCTGCCTCCTGAGCGCCAAGAAAAAATCCTTGCCCGTATGGGCATCGATCTGTCTCGGTCCACCATTGGTCGGCCGGCTCATCACGATTGCCCAAAATCTGGAACCTCTCATGGCTCAATGGAAGGTGGCCCTTCTTTCGGGTCCCCTGATTCAGGCGGATGAAACGCCGCTTCAGGTCCTCAATGAGCCGGGACGTTCCAACACGACCAAATCCACCATGCGGAACGACAAGGGCTATTGTCAAATGGACGGCTTTGCCATGCGGGTTGTTTCTCCTAAGCCATTCATTCGACGGCGTTCAGCAGCATGCTCAGCTTGGCTGGATGGGACGCCGTCTGCGAAGCAAAAAAAGCCTGTCACCCATGCCATGAATTTTACCATGCAGACCAGAGACGATGCTCGCCGGGGGGTCCGTTCCCGTTATGACGGCCATGGGTCCAGCAAGCTCGACCCGGCTATCCCGTTCTAAGCCGCCTTTTCGTTGATCTCTGCCTCGATAAGCAATCAGCCTGAATCATTGCCCTTGCTTAGATCAGGCCCAGTGCAGAAACACTAAGGGCCATCCTCGCTGATTCGGGAAAGTGCAGTTTCCCGAAGGCTTAAGCTTCAAGCGGTCCGTATTCTAGCCGAGCTTCCAGCCCAAAAGTACACGCTCCGAATCTCAGATAACAGGCTCTTAAGCTCGCGCCGGAAAAAACCCCGGCGCTCGATTGAGCAACCGGGGCTGAGCCGTTTTATCAGTGCGGCCGGCGTGCCATTCACGTGCCCACGCCGCAACACTCGGTTTTGCTTCAGATGACGAAAGCAGCCTCGTTGATTGTCGTCACACCTTCGAGCTTGATCACCATGTCTACCACACCGTCGTCACTGACGTCGATGTAGAGCAGATTGGTCGATCTATCCAGCGCGGCGTTAACCCAGGGATTAAAATCGAGCGCACCATTGGCCACAAAGGTCGTGGCATCGGCGGCGTTGTTGAACACATCAACCCGGATGCCGTCGAACCACCAAGGTGTGACAAGGCTCACATCGATAACGTCACCATTTCGCTGAGCCAATCCCGCAGCACCAGCCGGGGTTACGGCGCCTCCAGGTCCTTGTCCGACGGTGTTGGCCTGGAAATCCGTGATGGTGTCATATTTCGAAATGGTGCTATCTGTGTTGCTCCAAAAGACATACGTGTCCTTACCGGGACCGAGAGTGATGAGGTCAGCTCCCGGAGAGCTGTTGACCAAGTCGTTGCCTGCACCAAGGTCAATGACGTCCGCACCCTGCGATCCCGCGACCCAGTCATCTCCTGCACCGGTTTGGATGGTCGCACCCTTGGTATTTCCAGCGACCCAGATCCAATCGTCCCCGTTGCCGGTAGTAACGGTCAGCGGCTTATCCGTAACCTGGGCGTTGAAGATCACCGCCGCAGCCGCGCCCGCACCCGTGGCCAGCGTCGAGTTGACCCCAGAGGCATCCAACTCCACAAGCTTGGGCAGCCAAGAATTGGTAAAATCGATACCATGGTTACCGCTGACGACCACCTTGGTCGCATCGGGGGCGTCGAGCCGCACGACGCTTGGGTTCAGCGGGTCAGCGGCAGGGTTGCTGTCGGTCGCTACGATGTTGATGGTCTCCACACCCTGCACTAACAAGGGCGCCGTATTGAAGATATTCGTCGCACCGTTCAGTTTTAGGTTGAAGACATCGTCGGCGGTATTAAACTGCATAAAAACGGCGGTGAAACCATTTAAGTCCCCGGTCAGCTCGAGAGTGCCGTTGTTGGCCATATGGGTAATCGTGAGCTGTCCCTCCGGCGTACCGGCAACACCCTTAGTCACTTCGTTCACAACAAATGCCGCCCCAGTTGTGGTGTTGTCCACAATGGTAATGTCTGATACATTCCCTGCCGCCTCTTTGTAGGAGAACGTCAGAGTGTCGCTGGAAGTGTCATAGGCGATTCCATCAATATTGGGGTCGGCCCCCTGAATGAACAGCACCGCGCCGGCAATAGCTGCGCCAACCTCATCAACGGTCAAATTGGGCGCCAATGCAATGCGTGCCCCAGCGACGACAACTTCGCCACCGGTTGCGTCAGTGCCCGACAAAATCGTCACTTGCTGTGTCTCGGATAGAGGTGGAACGTATGGGACGGCATTGTCAGTTACGTCAGCGGTTACACCTGTGCCCCCTAGATCGGTGAATGTCGCGGTAGGCGCATTACCGACGGCCCCCTCGTAAATGATGGTCACTGTATCGCCAATAGCCGCTGCCGTGTCGACGCCTGCAATACCAGCCGCTTGGATGGCGGCTGCCATGTTCGCTGCAACTTGATCTTCGGTTTGCCCGGCGATCACAGTGAAGTCGACATCGTTACCCAGCACGTTAATCCGGACCAAACCGGTGGCTGCGGGAGCGGTCGTGATTTGTACGGTCTGCTGCTCGGGCACTTCGTTGGTGCCGTCAATCCTGGCAACGTCCGAGAAGAGAACACCCGAGGGGTTTTGCTGGACTGTGATGTTGGGAACGTCGCCCGCTCCATTGTTGTAAGTGATGATGAGCTCATTCTCAAATCGTCCAATCGACTGAATGGCCGGGTTCGCTGCGATGATGTCGGCAGCCTTCGCTTCGACCGCCAAAGCAACCCCGACAGCGCTGGCGTCATTCGGCACCACCACGCGGACGCCGCCCACCAGAAGCTCGCCGCCGTTCGCATCGGCTCCGGTAAACGTAAGACTCTGTACTTCAGCTACTCCGGTTGCTGCCGCCGTCCCCGCCGACTTGACATAGCTAATGTTGTTCAGGTTCGCCAGATTGACAACGTCGTTGCTACCAGCTGTGGTTTGCGCCAGAGACAGCACTTCAAAGCCGTCGATAGCCTTAGCAAAGGTGTTATTCGCCGAGAGCGCTGCAGCCAGGGCCGAGGTCATCGCCAGGGTGTCGGTGCCTTCGCCCCCGACCAGCTTGCCAGTCACGCCCAGTGCCGCAGTGACATTCACGGTGTCGTCGCCTGCACCCATGTCGATGGTCTTGGTGGTGGCACCAACGGTAACCACATCTTTGCCGTCTCCACCGGTAAAGGTCACTCCGTCTCCCAGGGGAGCCGTGATGGTCACGCCGGTGGTATTCGTCGACGTGACGCTCGTGACTTTGACGGGCACCGCCGCCAGCGTCAGGCCAGCATCACCCGCCAGATTGAGCGCAGTGGCCGCGCCGGCAGTCAAGGCAATGTTAGATGCCTTACCGGTAGCGGTGATTGCCACGCTGGTTGCGGTGTTGTCAGAAATTACGGCACCGCCTGTGACATTGTCCACTGCCAGGTTGAGAGTGCGCGTCCCGGCAGCGGCCACGACGGTGGCGTTTTGGTCGGTGTCCTTGAGCGAGAGACTCGTCAGGGCGTCGGAAGTAACGGTCAGGACATTGGAATTACCAATAACGGCAACGGACGTCAAAGTGTCAGCGGTACTTTTATCGCTAATGTCGACTTTAGCCGCACCAGACACGGTCACGCTGGTGGCATTGCCGTTGGTGTTGATCGTAACGTCTTTTCCGTTGCCACCATTCTTGTCGTTGTAGGTGACTTTTTGCAAACCGACGATGCCGGTCAGATCCAGGGTATTATTCTTGGCGTTGTTGGCGGCGTCGTAGATGAGGTTTTCGACGTTCTTGATAGTGGCAAGGCTGAAATTCACGCCAGATTTCGAACCGGTGTCGCCGATGTAGAGGGTGTCGGTGCCGGCACCACCGTCGATGACGTCACCCAGGGTGAGTGTTTTATACGTACCATTGATGGTGTCCTTACCCGAGGTGCCGATAATGTTGTCCAGATCCTCTGTGAGTGTGAAGGTTTGACCAGGGACTTCCGCGATGGCGTTTTCAATCTTCTGGTTGACATCGTTCGGATCGCTGTTTGCATCGACGGCGGCAATGATGGATTTTACCTGATCACTGAGGGCTGTGGTCCAGGTGATGTTGTTTTCAACCAAATAATCGGTGAAATACTCGGCCGCCAAAGCCTTGTTGTAGAGCGTGTTCCAATCGTCGGCGCTGGCGCCTTCTTGGCCTGCCCATGCTGCATAAATGACGGTGGCGAGAAAGGCTCCCGGGCTGATGGCTCCGGTTTTCAACTGGTTAATCCAATAGGCCTTGCCCTCCGCATCGGGAGCACGGTTAAACATGTTCTGGTAAGCCTGGGTCACAAACTGGTCGTACATGGCATCGTTAAGGGGATATCCCGGGTAGTTGTAAAAAGTGTTGAAAAGGGCGTATTGTGCTGTCGCTTCCGCCTGCTGGGCGAAGTTTTCCGCAACACCGGCCAGATCCAGCACGCCCGTATTCACAAGGTTTAACCAATACCCCACACCTTCGGGATCCCCTGGACGTCCGAAGTACGCCACATAAAACGCTTCGATCCATTGCTTGTTCGTCAAAGTTGTGGCCATCTTTTCCTCCTCACGTTCGTGAAATCTTTTTTGAAATGGTTGATCATTTCAGCTTGTTCTCACTCGTAAACTGGTTTGCGTGGCTCGACATTCGTTGCCTTGCTGTGCATCCCCCCTTTCGCCTGCTTTCATGAGTGAATCCCTAACTAAAAGTGAGCACATGCATCCCGTCACACGTAGAGCTTGCGCTATTTTTATCACCTTTTCCCGTACCTAGTGCCCCAGAAGCAAGACAGTGTCAAGCCAAAAATGGCAAAGATCAAGGCGTGCGAAGTTTCCCAATGGCAGCTTCCAGCAAAGGATATGCCGATCGCAAGGCATGGGGATCGGCACAAGGCGCCTCGAGAGCCCGTGACAGCCTGTCCGGGAAGTTGAACCGTGCCGTTCTAGGCCGAGAGGTAGGGGCGAGGCGGCGCCTCACCCCTACACCCCAAAGCCTTGGTTCTCCTGGGGGCCCGGACCTCTCACCTGCCGTTTCTGCGGGCGGGACGCCGGGGCTCCCAGGAAACAGCCCGGTTTCCGGTTTGTAGGGGTGCCGCGGCGCGCCCCTACCCCCTACCCTGAAATGGCCCTAGAGACTTTGGAATTGCAGGTTCTGAATGGCTCAAATGAGCCAACGCCGGTTCAAGCCGACCATCCTTATCAGGGGTCCTCAGGGTTCCCATGCCGACAGAAGCTTCGCGTCACTTCCCAGGTCGTTTGGGACCCTATGTCGGCTCACCAAGCTTTCGGATTGGGCATGGTTTATGGTAAGGGTAACGGTTGGGTGAACCAGACCTTTTACGAAAACTTTTGACCGGGTTCTGTCCATGGGGATTCGCAAACACACATGTTAAGCCGGTGAGGGAATATTTGGGCATCTTTTGGAGTGTGCGTCGTGAAGCAGGTCTGCAGACAACGGCGGGTGAGCGTCTGGCTTGGGGTGGTTGTGGTGGCGGTGCTTCTGGGGTCGTGGGGACGGGTCCATGCCCAGGAGTCAGCTCCCGGATTGGTGGAAAGCGCCTATCTGGTGCGGCTCATTAACGAAGCGCGGGTGGCGCCCCTGGCCATGCTGGAACGTGCCGGAATCGATCCCGCGTGGGCTCGGGAAGCCATGGGGGCCGATGCCTGGATCCTGGACCATGGCCTGCCGCCTCTTTCGCCCAACGATCTCTTGGCCGCATCCGCCCAGGCGCACCTTCAGGACATGGTCCAGAGACTTTACTACAGCACGATCACTCCTGAGGGACTGGGGCCGTGGGATCGGGCCGTGGCGGTCGGTTATGTGCCGGTGGCCATTGCGGAAAACCTAGGGCTTCTGGAAGTGGTCACCTTCGTGGACGGAAGGGAAGCCGTCTGGACCGTGTTTCGTCAATGGCTGCTGGCAGACATTACGGCGGTTCGCCCTGAAGATCGAAAAATTCTTGTTCTGTGGGCCAGAGATGCGGGAACCGCCTTTCAGCCTGTGACGGTCCTTGTGGACGGGGTTGTTTTCAATGCTTATCTAGCCGTGTGTGACCTGGCGCTGCCTGAGGTCTTTCTTCCTATGATCGTGGGATCCGTTCGAACAAAAACGGCGGACGGCATCTTTTTGGACCCATGGCAAGTGCTGCCATCCACGGTAACGGTTCGCTGCCGCAGCCAGGACGGCACCATGTGGTGGGAAGCTTTCACAGATCCGTTGGGGGGCTACCGATGCCCTGCTGGATCGTGGGAATCTCCTGTGATTGTCGAAGTGGTCCATGGGGACACCGGGGAGGTGCTCACCAGCTCCGTGACGGCGGCCGGCGAGACCCACGTGTGGTTGGATGTGTTCCTTTAACCGACAGACAAAAGAAGCCGGCGTTCACGCCGGCTTTTTTGTGCCGATATCGATGGGCGTCGGCGCCTGGTGCGGGCGCGTTTCTTTGTGAACAACTCAAGGGTTGTCGAGAAAGGGGCACGGTTTGCGGTTTCGGCTGGGCCTGGCCGCTCTGATGGTTGCGGTGCTGGGGACCGCAGCCCGTGGAGCGGACGAACCCGGCTTCACGGTGGCCTTGATTTCTCGTGAAATCCGCCCCTACCTTCTGGCCGTTGAATCCCTGGAAAAAGCTTTGGGGCGGCCGGTTTTTCGAGTGTACCTGGAAGACGGTTCGGCTCGAGTGCACGCCGTGCTCCGCCGCCCTGAAAGACCTCCTCAGGCCGTTGTGGCCGTCGGTCCCGAAGCCGCCGATTTTGTGGCATCCATGGAAGCCATGCCGCCTCTGCTGGCCCTGATGGTGGTTTCGGCACCATCCTGGCCCAAAGATTCTCCACCACCTTCCGCCGTCATTCTGCAGATACCCCTTGAAGACCAGCTTGGACGCCTCAAAGCGGTTTTTCCCGACCTGGATGCCGTGGTGGTCCCGTCGGAGTCGGAAAAGGCGTCGGCCGATTTCGGTCGGGTTCTCGCCGGAGTGCGGGCGGCGTCGGGGCTTCGGGTGCTGCCGCTGGCCTTGGAAGATCCCCCGGTTTGGAGCCGGTTTCTGGAGAGGGCATCCGAAATGGGGGCTCGAGCCGTCGTGTTCCTGCCGCACGCGAGCCTGACGTCCACGGCCGTCATTCGTCATGTGGTGGCGGAAACCATCCTTCGTCGCATGCTTCCCATCGGGTATAATCGAGCCTTTCTGGAAGCGGGAGCCGGCGCCGCGTTTCTTTTCGATCCCGAGGAAACGGGGCGTCTTGCAGCGGACATGCTGCGATCCGAGCGGTTCGGGAAGGAGCCTGTGGTCCAGGGAGCCCCCTATCGCATGCTGGTGAAGGGGGCCACCGTGAGGCATCTGGGCTGGAGCCTGCCCGAGCCGTTGCCGTCGGGAGTGGATCTGGAGTGAAGGCGGGACGTCGGGAAGCGGGGAAGCGGGGAAACGGGGATGGGGGAAAGTGGGGAGTGGGCGTCGAGGGTCATCGGGACAAGGGTGTGCGGGGTCGGTGAAACATTGTAGGGTGGGTGACAGATTGTAGGGGCGAGGCGGCGCCTCGCCCCTACGGGCGTCGCTGTTGTTGGTGTTGTTGTGGGGTGATGGAGGACGGATTCTGTGGCGAACATCCATCGCCGTTTCGAATCTTCGGCACCCGTGGAGGATCTGCACGAGCGAGGTGGGCCGGAATCCGCGATTTTTCAGGGACCATCGTCCCCTGAACCGGTCCGTTCCACACCCGGCGGTAACTCGCGACAACGGCCGTCCTTGGGGCGGCGGCTCATCCTTGCCGGGACGGCTCTGCTCACCGTCACGGCGGTCCTTGTGGCGGCCTTGGGCGCCCATACCACGGCGGCATTCCTCACGGCGCGCTATCGAGAACATCTTCAAGGGCTTGCCGAATACGCCGCCATGCATGCGGAACTGGGCATTCTGCTGCAGGATTCGCAAATGGTTCGAAACGCCGTGGCGGCGCTTCCGGATCGCCCGGACCTGGTGGGGGTCATCGTCGTCGATCAAGACGGGCGCGTTCTTTACACCCACATGAAGGAAGCACCCGTCATGGAAGAACCTTCCCATTGGGTGGAAGCTCCCGTGTGGACCCGTGAAGTGCAGGAAGCCGGCCCAGGTCTGGAAGCCGGCACCACACGGCGCCAGGTGGGCACCGTGCGTCTGGGTTACAGCCTGAACGTGCTGCAGCATCTTCTGTGGAAACTGGGCCTTCGTTTCGGGCTCATCACCGTCGGTGTCATCCTTGTTTCGGTGGGTGTCTATGGCTGGATGGCTCGCAACCTCACGCAGCCTCTGCGACGCCTGGAAGCCGTGGCTCAGGAAGTGGCCCACGGACGCCTGGAAGTGCGTGCCCCAGAAGGCGGCTTTCGTGAAACTAATCAGGTCGCTTCCATGTTCAATTTCATGCTGGATGCCTTGGCTCGACGTGAAAAAGATCTGGAACGGCTCAACGCCAGGCTGGCCCGGCGCGAAGCCTTGGCGGAAGTGGGGCGGTTTTCCAGCATGGTGGCGCACGAAATCAAGAATCCACTGACGATTATTCGAGGAAGCCTGCAGGCCTTGCGTCGCCCGGACCCTGAAGGCACCGCTCACGCCACGGCTTTGCGTTTCATGGAAGAAGAAACCGCCCGCATCGATCGGCTGGTGGGGGATTTTCTGCTGTTTGCCAAACCCATCGTGGCTCATAAGCGGGTCGGTGACTGGAACCAATGGCTGCAACGTGCCGCGGAAAAGATGCGGCTTATGGCCGACGGAGGCGAACGGCTGGTGGTGCAGCCGCTCCCGCGGCAGGCGGCTTCGGGGCGGTTTGACCCGGCGCTGATGGAAACCGCTCTGGGCCATCTGGTGCGAAACGCTCTGGAAGCGGATCCTCGGGGAACAGTCCGCCTTGAAACCTGGGTGGAGATGGAGAACCGGGGAAGCGGGGTTGCGGGGTTGCGGGGTTGCGGGGTTGGGGTGAAGGAACCGGCGGCGGTGGATTGGGAAACCGGCGTGGCCGCGTGGTGGTGTGTGGCCGTGGAAGATGAGGGGCCCGGGATTCCGGAAGAGCATCGTGCCAAGGTGTTTGAACCGTTTTTTACCACCAAGGCCAAGGGCAGTGGTTTGGGACTGGCCATGGTGCGACGTATTGTGGAAAGCCACGGCGGTTCGGTGGATTGGGAACCGGGGGCGGAAGGTAAAGGATCGCGCTTTGTGGTGCGCGTGCCCGTGGTGGGGGGGAGGGGGGCGGAGGAACAGCGTGGGTAGCACATGGGCGGTGGGTAGCACATGGGCGGTGGGTTGGATATGGGCGGTGGGTAGGGGCGAGGCGGCGCCTCGCCCCTACAGGGTACCTGACAGTTGGACACACTTGACACCGTGGGTTGTTTATGGCACATAGGGAGGGATGAAAGTATGCGGGCTTGAATTCACACAAGAGGCGTTTGAGGTCGTTCGAGAGGCGG
>FWPV01002265.1_pt1 | contig 25370 bp, 22 predicted proteins | sample 2228371 | NCBI WGS metagenome assembly FWPV01 (sample SAMEA103939776, study PRJEB20133) | metagenome | reverse complement strand
AGGTTATGATTGGTGGTTTAAGTTTAAGAACCTTAACTGATAAATTAGTTGATTTTCGGACCGATTCCTCATCAAGGAATCGGTTTTTTTATTTTAACAAAATGATAATCTGGCCTTATTATCTTTATTTAAAAACTTTATTATATTTAGCACAGATAAAAAATATTAGAGGCAAAAATGAAAAAACTATTACTATTTCTTTTATTGATTACTCCACTTTCCTTTGCTCAGTTACTTCTGGAGGAGAATTTTGACTACGGGACAGCTGACAATCCCGATATTACAACCCTTACTGCAAACTGGGTCAGACACAGCGGAGCACAAGGTCCCGCTTATGTTTCAGCAGGTTTAAATTATGTTGGTTATCCATCTTCGGGAATTGGTGGTGCTTTAGCATTTACTAATGGATCTTCTGGTACTAACGATGGTGATATTAATAGAAAATTCTCTGATTCTATTACAACTGCTCAGAATATTTATGCATTTTTTATGCTAAATCTTTCTTCTGCCAGAGCTACTGCTGATTACTGTTTCCATTTAGGTCCATATACTATTGGAACAACTTTCAGGGGAAGAGTTTTCTTCCGGAGTTTTGGTTCGGGTTATGTAGTTGGACTTTCCAAATCCAACGAAACCAGAACAGAAGATTCTACCGTTGTTCTGAATTTAAATCAAACATATCTTTTTGTTCTAAAATATATGTTCAACCCTGCTGCTGCAGATGATGATCAGGTGGTATTGTATGTTTATGATAATTCGTTCCCACTTTCTGAGCCGGGTTCTCCGATTCTTACTATTGGTCCGATTGGAACGGGTGTTGGTTCTGATCCTGCAAATATTGGCGCAGTTGCTGTCAGACAGGGAACAAACTCTCCAACCGGTGTAATTGATGGAATAAGAATCGCCACCAATTGGAACTCAATAGTTCCTGTTGAGCTTGCTTCTTTCAATGCCGCTGTGAATGGAACGAATGTAACTTTAAAATGGACAACTGCAACTGAAGTTAACAACTCAGGTTTTGATGTTGAGAGAAGATCATCAAATGGCAACTGGTTGAAAATTGGTTTTGTTACCGGTAAGGGGACTACTACCGAAAAGCAATCTTACTCTTTCATTGATAAAAATTTAAGTAAAGGCAATTACCAATACAGACTCAGACAAATTGATTTTGATGGCACATTTGAATATTCAAAAGTTATTGAGGTTGAAGTTATTTCACCTTTAAAATTTGAATTAGCACAGAACTATCCTAATCCTTTTAACCCGACAACTTCTATTAGTTTTACAATTCCACAGTCGGGCAATGTAAAATTAGCAGTCTACAACCTGCTTGGTCAGGAAGTCTCAGTCTTAGTAAATGAGTTCAGAGAAGCCGGTACTTATGATTTAGAGTTTGATGCGAGTAAATTAAATAGCGGAGTTTATCTGTATAAACTCGAAGCAAATGGTCTGACCTTTACTAAGAAGATGACACTTCTTAAATAATATTTGCTGATATTGTTGAAATTAAAAAGATGACAACTGATAATCGGTTGTCATCTTTTTTTTAAATCAATCATCACTGAAAAAAAAGAAAATCAAAATGTCTGGGTGTCTGTCTGAACTTTGCACAGAAATTCTGAAACAAAGAAATCCGCAGCAAGCGGCTATCCTGCAAAAGTTTTTCAAAACAGGTAAGGGTGAATATGGTGAAGGAGATATTTTTTATGGAATAAAAGTTCCTGTGCAAAGAAAAATTGCTAAAAGGTTTAAAGATTTATCATTAAGTGAAATCAGAACACTTCTCAGTTCAAAAATCCACGAAGAACGGCTTATTGCATCACTGATACTCGTTGAAAAATTTTCAAAAGCAGATGAAGAAGAGAGAAAAAAACTTTTTTATTTTTATATGAAGTATCGAAAATGGATTAATAACTGGGATATTGTTGATCTCACTGCTCCGAAAATAGTTGGCAGATATCTTTTGAACAGTGAAAAGAAATTACTTTATAGCCTTGCTAAATCAAAAAATTTGTGGGAAAGAAGAATCGCAGTTATTTCAACATTTGAATTTATCCGTAATAATCAGTTTGAAGATGTCTTAAAAATTTCAGAGATACTTCTTAATGATAAACATGATCTTATTCACAAAGCAGTTGGCTGGATGCTAAGAGAAGTCGGTAAACGGAATTTTCAAGTTGAAGAAAATTTTCTTATCAGTAATTACAAAAAAATGCCGAGAACAATGTTGCGATATGCAATTGAAAAATTTCCGGAGAAAAAAAGAAAAAAATTTCTTGAAGGGAAAATATGATGAGAAAAAATTTTTTATCAGGCACAGTTTGGGAAGATATTGTCGGATACTCACGCGCAGTGAAAGTTGGTAATATAATTGAGATCTCAGGAACCACTTCGGTTGTAAACAATGAAATAATCGGTAAAGGGGATGCATATCTTCAGACAAAAACGATTTTAGCAAAAATAAAGGATGTGCTCGAACAAGCAGGAGCCACAATGAATGATGTGGTCCGGACAAGAATGTATGTTACAGATATAAGTCAATGGGAAAAGATTGCAAGGGCACACAGTGAGTTTTTTGGTCAGATAAAACCAGCATCAACAATGGTTGAAGTTAAATCACTGATTGATCCGAATTTGCTGATTGAGATAGAAGCAACGGCAATAGTTGATTAATTATTCCAGCCACTTTCCAAATAAGCTTAAGTACATAAATCTGTAAATGTCAGTATTATCAATCTTACCTCTCATCTTTTCAGAATGTAAGCCGTGTAATCTTGCAACGACACCACCTGTAACATCACCATAACAACTCCAGCTTACTGCAAAAGGAAAGCGATTACCATTTTTGTCTGGTGCGGAGAAAAATGGTAATGTTCCCGTTCCTTCTCTTCCATCAATAGGAGCACCATTTGCATCCCTCTCAGGAAGTGGATTTAACTCAGATAAATTTTCAATTTCATAACCTATCACTTCCATTCCGCCTGCTTCACTGTCAGATGCAGTAATAAGCATTGTGTTTGGATTTTTTTCAATAAATTCAAGTGCAAATCCTATTGCTTCATCAGCATTGTTTAGTGCTTCGAGTTTTCCATTGGCGTTGTTCCTGTTGCCAAAGTTGTCGGTTCCTTCTTCTTCCACTATCAGGAAAAATTGTCCCTTTTGGGATAAGAACTCGATTGCAAATTTTGTCATTTCAGCTACGGTGGGTGCAGTTGGATTAAAATTAGGTAATCTTTTTTCTTTTAATTCTTCTTCTGTTCTGTCATTGAAAGTACTTCTTGCAGCAAAAACACCAAGTATTTTTTTCTCGTTGAACGATGTGTTTAACAATTCATCTCTTGTATAAACAACTTTATATCCATTCTTTTCTGCCCATTCAATAAGATTTAATCCGTCTTTTCTTTTGCCATTTTCAGAAAATCTACCTTTGGTTCCTTCAGGAAGAAGAAAATCTTCACCACCACATAAAATTAAATCAACGCCTGATTGAATAACATCTTTGGCAATTTCAGTGTAGTTGCCTCTTTTTGCATTACTTGATACAAAAACAGCTGTCCCAGGTTCTTCAATTGAACCTGAATTAATTAATCCTGTGAAAATGCCTCTCTCGATTGCTTCTTTCATTATACTAATTCTTTTTCCGGATCTTGCTAAAGGAATTTCATTATCAATAAGGCCAAAATCTTCAACATCAGCTTTCACTCCGTAAGCATGTATAGTTGCGCCGGCATTTGATGACGCAGTTACTCTGTTTCTTATATGTCCCTGGTAAAGCCCGATCGAACTCATTTTATCCCAGTGAAGATCATTATCAGCACCGACCTTTAAAAGTCTTAATGCGTTCCAATCAGCTAAACCGGTTCCATCAGGATGAATAAAAATAACATTTCCAAATTGAAATTCGGATTGACTAAAACCAGTAGAAATAAAAAACAGAAACAATAAAAATTTTATATGTAACATTTTCATTCGATATTTCTTAATGATGAAATTTTTTCATCATAAATATAAAATCATCAATGTTAATTTGATGTTAATAAATGTTTTGTATTCTTTCAGTGTGGAATTAAATTTGTGCCGCTGTTTTAATGATTAAACATTGAGGAGAGATTTATTTAATGGCAAAAAAAAATAACAGCAAAGTTGCTAATGGTTCAATTTTCTTTACTGATAAAGAAGACCCTGAGAGTTTTTCTATTTCAAACCAGTTTGCCGAACATCTGGAATTTACACTCGTAAAAGATAGAATCACCGTTACAAAAGATGATGCATATTATGCTTTATCACTTGCAGTTCGTGACAGAATGGTAAGAAGATGGCTTCGCACTCAAAGAGAATATCATATTAAAGATCCCAAAAGAGTTTACTATCTCTCTCTCGAATATCTGATGGGAAGATTGCTTGGCAATGCACTCATCAATCTTGATTATTATGAAGAAACACGAGAGATGTTGAAAAAGGATGGTTACAACCTTGAAGAGATAAAAGAATATGAACACGATATGGGACTTGGAAACGGCGGCTTGGGTAGATTAGCTGCGTGTTATCTTGATTCAATGGCTACTCTTCAACTACCTGCATTTGGTTACGGTATCAGATACGAATATGGAATCTTTACCCAGGAAATTGAAAATGGCTATCAGGTTGAGTATGCAGATTACTGGTTACGCAACGGGAACCCCTGGGATATTCTTAGACGATCGTTACAATATCGTGTGAAATTTTACGGAAGAGTTGAAAAGAAAGTTTATCCCGATGGTACTTATTATTTTGATTGGGTTGATACGGATGATGTGCTCGCAGTTGCCTATGATGTACCTGTGCCGGGTTACAAAGTAAAGAATGTAAACAATCTCCGGTTGTGGCAGGCAAAAGCTGTTTCTGATTTTGAGTTTTCGGATTTTAATCGTGGTAATTATGTTGAAGCCGTCGCAAAGAAAAATGATTCAGAAACCATTTCAAAAGTTCTTTATCCAAATGATACTTATGTTGAGGGAAAATTTTTAAGGTTGAAGCAGCAATATTTTTTTGTTGCAGCAACTTTGCAGGATATTATCCGTAAGTTCAAAATAAATCACGATAACTGGACAGAATTTCCGGAGAAAGTCTGTATCCAGCTGAATGATACTCATCCGGTTGTTGCAATTCCGGAACTGATGAGAATATTAATAGACCAGGAAAAACTTGGATGGGATAAAGCGTGGGACATCACATCAAGAACCTTCGCTTATACAAATCACACTGTTGTTCCTGAAGCATTGGAAGAATGGAATGAAAAAATATTCGGAGAACTTCTTCCAAGACACCTGCAGATAGTTTATGAAATTAACAGAAGATTCATTGAGGATGTAAAAAAGAATTTTACATCTGATGAAAAAGTGCTTGAAAAATTATCTATCATTTCGTCAGGACCAGATAAAAGAGTGAGAATGGCAAATCTCGCAATTGTAGGAACATTTGCAGTTAATGGTGTTGCAGAGCTTCACACTCATATTCTTAAAACAAGAATATTTCCTGACTTCCATAAAATTTATCCGAAAAAATTTCTTTGCGTTACGAATGGAATTACACCACGAAGATGGATTCGTGCCGCAAATCCTGAATTATCAAAATTAATTACTTCTAAAATCGGTGAAGATTGGGTAAGAGATTTATATCAACTCAAAAAACTCGAACAATTTGCTGATGATGCCGGCTTTCGTAAAAAATGGCGGGATGTTAAAATGTATAACAGAAGATTGCTGATTGATTACATTAAAAATGAAAACGGCATTGATATAAATCCTGATTCAATGTTTGATGTGCAGGTAAAAAGATTTCATGAATACAAACGCCAGCTGCTGAATGTTTTACATGTCATTACTCTTTACAATCGTATAAAAGACAATCCGGAAATTGCCATGGTTCCGCGTACTGTAATTTTCGGAGGCAAAGCTGCGCCCGCATATTATGCAGCTAAAATGGTAATCAAACTTATTAACTCAGTTGCTGATGTTGTAAATAATGATCCCGATGTCGGGGACAAACTTAAAGTTGTATTTCTGAAAAATTATTCTGTTACACTTGCCGAAAAAATTATTCCCGCCTCAGATTTATCTGAACAAATTTCAGTTGCAGGACTTGAAGCATCGGGAACCGGAAATATGAAATTTGCGGCTAATGGTGCTTTAACAATTGGAACAATGGATGGGGCAAACATTGAAATTCTTGAAGAGGTTGGAGAAGAAAACATTTTTATCTTTGGTTTACTTGCTGAAGAAGTAGTGGAACTTAAAGCTAAAGGTTATAATCCCCGTGTTTATTATGAAAACAATTCTTCATTGAAAAGAGTAATTGATATGATTGCATCAAACTACTTCAATCCAAAAGAACCGGGAATTTTTAACGATATGATAAACGGTCTGATGAATGTAGATTACTATTGTGTGTTGGCGGACTACCAATCTTATATAGAAACTCAGGACAGAGTTGCTAAAGAATTTCTTAATCAGGAAGAATGGACAAAAAAATCAATTTATAATGTTGCAAGAATAGGAAAGTTTTCAAGCGACAGGGCAGTCAGTGAGTACGCTAAAAAAATATGGAATGTAAAACCAGTAAAACTCAATAATGGAAATTCTAATTTCGATTAACAAGAAAGGGCGTCAATTATCTAATGGCTTATGAGATTAATCCAAAGGTAAAAATCGGTCACATCCACCTCACTGTTTCAAACTTGGATAAGGCATTATCATTTTACAGAGATTTGCTGGGATTTCAGGTTACTGCGAGGTTTGGAACTTCGGCAGTCTTTTTATCTTCAGGCGGATATCATCATCACATTGCTCTTAATACCTGGGCCGGCGAGGGAGCTCCGCAACCACCGAAGGGAACTACCGGTTTATATCACTTTGCCATACTTTATCCTTCAAGAAAAGAACTTGCTCAGGCATTCAAAAGAATCTGGGAATCCAAATATCCAATCGAAGGAGCTTCTGATCACGGTGTTTCTGAATCCATCTATTTGAAGGATCCGGACGGAAACGGAGTTGAACTTTATGCAGACAGACCTTTTGAACTCTGGCCAAAAGATGAAGATGGAAATATTTTAATGGTAACAAAACCACTCGATTTACCGAATCTTTTATCAGAACTGGAATAATGACATGCTAAGTGTATTAAAAAAATTTTTATTTGAAGAAGAAGAACAAACCTCTGATAATAATTATCATTCAGAGAAAGATGATCAAAAGAAACTTCAGATTGCTGCTTGTGCATTATTCATTGAACTTGCTAAAGCCGATGGTAGTTTCACAGATGAAGAAAATAATTTTATTATCAATCAGATGAAACAATGTTTTAACTTAGGTGAAGATTATGCCAGAGAATTAATGGAACTTGCCGAAAAGAGAGTTAAGGATAGTGTAAGTATTTATGAATTTACCGGTGAAATAAATGAACATTTCAGTCAGGAACAAAAGGAAAGACTGATTGAAAATTTATGGCGATTGGTATTCGCTGATGAGAAAATGCACGCTTATGAAGATCACTTAATGAAAAAAGTCAGTCTTACACTGAACATTGAACATAAGAAGCTGATTGAGAAAAAACTTTTGGTTAAATCAGAATTGGGATTGATATAAAAGGAAGTCACCCCGGAATTGAATTTAGAAGCAGTGCCGCGCATCAAAACACTGCCTAATAATTAACCGGAGTGACTAATACCGAAGTTGTTAATTAAGTTCTTTTTCTATCAATGAAACAATTTTTTCACTTGTCGGATCAACAGAACTCGGAAAACGAGCTAATATATTTCCATTTCTCCCAACAATAAACTTTTCAAAATTCCATTTTATATCTCCCTTCCCTGTTGTTGGGTTATCTGTCAGTAAAGCATAAAGAGGAGATTTGTTTACGCCGTTTACATCTATTTTATCAAACAAACGAAATGTTACATTGTATTTTGACGAACAGAAATTTTTTATCTCCTCATTTGTTCCGGGTTCCTGATTGCCAAACTGATTACAGGGAAAAGCGAGAACTTCAAATCCTTTATCTTTATAAGTTTCATAAAGCTCCTGCAATCCGGCATATTGTTTTGTATATCCACAGAAACTTGCAACATTAACAATTAACAGAACTTTGTCCTTATACTCAGAAAGATTTACTTCTTTTCCGTCAATATCTTTCACTTTGATCGAAAATAAGTTATCGCTCACTTTTGCTCCTTTTTGATTTTGAGAAAATGTAGTTGTAAGAAATGAGATTAAAATTACAAATGTTACAGTAAGAGTTTTCATTTTAATTCCTTTTCGTTATTAAACTGAATATTGAAAAAATTAGTTCAATTTGATTTAATGTTTCTGAACAAATCCATAACAAGACAAGATGATGTCAGCATTTTATTATCTTTTCTGAAATTTGATAATTTTACACCCGTAAATTGTCCCAGAAAATAACTTGCAATTATTATCGGATAAGTGTATAACTCAAAACCTAAACCAGAGGAAAATCTTGCAATAACAACAAATGGCACAGGAATATGAATTGCAAGTATCCATTGAAAACTGCGTTTCCGGACATTGGCTCTCCAGTACCCAAAAGGAATATTTAATAATAATGTAAAAACAGTAACAAACAATAAATTCATTATTGAAGGATATTTTTTCGGCAAACATATTCACATTACGCTGTTTGAAACAACATAAAATTATCAACTGGTCAGAATCGCAGTCCGGTAATTATTGTGAAAATATTAATAGGTTATTACTGCAGGTTGGTTTTAAAAAATTAAATTCAGCTTGACTTACAATAAAATTTTTTATCTTTTTCGGGAAGTAAATTTTTCTCTCGCTGGGCGGAAAAAATTCTTTTTAATTCAAATCAATTTTTGAGGTATAGTTATGAAGCACATTGTAACTATTTTGATTATTTTTAATTCGTTTATAGTTACTGCACAAAATTATAAGCAGGTGAAAATTTACCTGGATGAAATTAATAATCTGTCAAGACTGATTTCTTTAGGTTTTTTAGAGGAACATTTCGAATATGATAAAGATAATTCTATTACAGCAATTATTTCAGATGAAGATTTTTCAAAGCTTGTAGCAGCTGATTTCAATTATCAAATAATAATTGATGACTGGAATAAATATTACAGTTCGCTTCCAACTCTCACCGAATCAGAAAAACATTCTTTCAAAACGGAAAGCAAAGAAAAGTTTAATGTAGATGGATTTGGATTTGGTTCGATGGGTGGATTTTATACCTTCAATGAAATTGTTGCGCAGCTTGATTCAATGTACAATCAATATCCAAACATAATCACTCAAAAATATCAGATTGGAATGAGTCAGGAAGGAAGACCAATCTGGGCAGTGAAAATTTCAGACAATCCCAACATAGGTGAAAATGAACCTAAGGTTGGTTACGATGCGCTTATTCACGCACGCGAACCTCAGTCTATGGCTTCAATGCTTTATTTTATGTGGTACCTGCTTCAGAATTACGGCACAGATCCGGAAGTAACCTATCTGGTAGATAACAGAGAAATGTTTTTTGTTCCTTGCTTTAACCCTGACGGATATGAATATAACCGACTTACAAATCCAAACGGCGGAGGAATGTGGAGAAAGAACCGAAGAAACAATGGTGATGGCAGTTATGGAGTTGATCTGAACAGGAATTTTGGATATATGTGGGGCTATGATAACAATGGCTCAAGTCCTATTCCATCCGATGATACATACAGAGGTCCATTTGCTTTTTCAGAACCTGAATCACAAGCGATAAGAAATCTTGCAATACTGAATAACTATAAAACTCATTTTAATATGCATTCTTATCAAAATGCTTTTCTTTATCCGTGGGGTTATATCAATGCTTTAACCCCAGACTCAGCCATATATCGTGAATTTGCAAGTGATATGGCTACATTCAATCAATATGTTTATGGCAACAGTTATCAGATACTCGAATATAATTCCAATGGTTCGGTCAGAGACTGGATGTATGGTGAACAAACAACAAAGCAGAAAGCATTTGGTTATACAGTTGAGATTGGTTCCGCAAGCGATGGATTCTGGCCTCCGCAAAACAGAATTTTTCCTCTTGCTCAGGGAATGTTAAAACCAAATCTGTACAATGCGTGGGTTGCTGGAGATTATGTAGTGCTGCATAACTATTCTTTTTCACAGCAATATTTTAATCCGGGTGATAATGTTCAGTTAAATGTTCTAACAGTTAGAAACAAAGGTCTTTCTGATGCCTCGCAAATTTCATTTCAGCTTAGTTCAGTTGAGCCGGAAATTACAATTACAAGTAATCTGATAAATGTAGGAAATGTTCCTGCAAGAACGACACAATCAGTAAATCAGTCTTTTTCGTTTACAATAGGTAATCTTGCACCCGAAACAAAAGTTAATTTACTGGTAACTTCTTTTTCTAATTCATATCCAATCCGTGTTGATACGATTAAAATAATGATCGGAACTCCTGTTCTTTTATTTGCAGATACAACTAACAACATAACTAATTTGTGGACTGTAACAGCAACACCGGGCAATAGTCCCGTTTGGGGAATAACAACATCAACATTTGTATCACCACCAAATTCTTACACTGACAGTCCTGTTGGAAATTATGTTAACAGCGCAACTGTTACAATGTCACTTACTAATCCGATAGATCTCAGTGCCTACTCAGCTCCCCGATTAACTTTTTACACGAGATATGATATTGAAAACAATTATGACTATGGACAGGTTAAGATTTCAACAAACAACGGTCAGAACTGGATTCCGCTGCAAGGGCAATACACTAATCCGGGTACCGGTAGCTTCCAACCAAATGGCGAACCGCTTTATGATGGAACTCAAACAACCTGGGTTCAGGAAGAAATTAATTTAAGTGGTCTAACTTCACTGCAATCAAAATTAAGATTTGAGTTTAAATCTGATCCTTCAATAACTCGCGATGGTTGGTATCTTGATGATATTTCAATTTTTGTTTTTGCAGTTGTGCCGGTTGAATTATCTTCATTCATTGCAACAATTTCTGATAACAAAATTTATCTTGGTTGGGAGACCTCGAGTGAGCTTAACAACAGAGGTTTTGAGGTTCAGAAAAAGAACTTAAACAATAATTCGGAATGGCAAAAAGTTGGTTTTGTTGATGGAGCAGGAACCACAACCGATAAACAGAGTTATACTTTTGTTGATAGTAATCCTGGTAACGGTACAATACTTTATCGTTTAAAACAAATTGATTATGATGGTTCATTCAAAATCTATCCTCCGGTTATGATTGAGTTTAATATTCCTGATAAATTTTTACTGAGTCAGAATTATCCGAATCCCTTTAATCCAGGCACAAAAATCAGTTGGCAGTCGCCGGTAAGTGGACAGACAACACTGAAAGTTTACGACTTACTCGGTAATGAAGTAGCCAAATTAGTAGATGAGTACAAAGCTGCCGGTAATTATGAGGTTGAATTCAACGCCGGCAATCTTGCAAGCGGAGTATATTTTTACAAACTAACCACTGGTTCACTTGCACAGGTAAAGAAGATGATAATCAGTAAGTAGAAAAACCTATTCGTTTCAAGTGTTAAGCAGCGGGTGAAAAAAATAATTTTTAGAAGCTATTGCAAATAAAAATATATGAACATTTTTCTCCTCGGAAAGATTAGCGTTGTATAATCAACTGCGTAGCAGTGTAATGTTAATAGCAGAATAAAAATAAAGATCCCTATGAAGCTCCAGAGGAGTGACACAAAAAACCGGAGTAGTGAAATTTTTTGTTTCAGGTTTGTAAATTTCTCCGATTAATTTCAGTCACTGCGTTTGTTAACCTTCCGCTCCTACGGAGCTTTGAAATTAATTGTTTTCATATTTTCTATTAACATATCGCTCCCGACGGAGCTATTAAAATTTATTGCAAATAAAAATATATGAACATTTTTCTCCTCGTAAAGATTAGCGTTGTATAATCAACTGCGTAGCAGTGTAATGTTAATAGCATAATAAAAATAAAAATCCCTATCAAGCTCTGGAGGAGCGACACATAAAACCGGAGTAATGAAATTGTTTGTTTCAGGTTTGTAAATTTCTCTGATTAATTTCGGTCAACAGAGTTTATTAACCTTTCACCCCTACGGAGCTTTGAAATTAATTTCTTATTCATTGTCTATTAACATTTTGCTCCTTGTAAAGATTAGCGTAATAAAATCAACTGCAAAGCAGTGAAATGTTAATAATAAAAAGATATAATAAACTTACCCAAGCTCCGTAGGAGCGACACAAAAAACTTAGCAGAAAAAGTCTCGATTTTACATCTAATAAGTTGTTTCACAAACAAATAAAATTATTTTTGCTTTATAGAAATCAAGCAGCTTTGTTGAAGAATAAATTTTTCCTTACGACGATTATTTAATGGAATAAACGAAATTACAATCTTAAATTAAGCTTCATAAGTTCAGAGTAAATTATGGCAAATACATATACACAATTATATGTCCATGTTATTTTTACAGTAAAAGGCAGAAATAATTTGATATCATCGAAGTGGAAAGAAAAATTACACCAATACATTTCTGGCATCATTACCAACAAATCACAAAAATTAATGATAATAAATGGAATGCCTGATCATATACATATGCTGATTGGTTTAAAACCAGATTGCAAGTTATCTGATTTAGTGCGCGATATTAAAGCAAATTCTTCGAAATGGATAAACGAAAAAAAATATGTAAAGGGTAAATTTGAATGGCAAACAGGATTTGGGGCATTTTCAGTAAGCCAATCGCAATTGAAAAAGGTTATAAATTATATTCTCAACCAGGAAAATCATCACAAAAAGAAAACTTTTAGAGAGGAATATGTAGAGTTTTTGTCCGCATATGAAATTGATTTTAATCCAGAATATCTTTTTGAAAATCTAGATTCCTATCCTGCGGAGATCTGAAAATGATGAATAGATAATAATCAAGCTATAATTGTTTCGCTCCTACGGAGCTTTTGAAATTATTAATTTTAATATTTTCTATTAACATTTCGCTCCTGACGGAGCTATTAAAATTTATTGCAAGTAAAAATATATGAACATTTTTCTCCTCGTAAAGATTAGCGTTGTATAATCAACTGCGTAGCAGTGTAATGTTAATAGCAGAATAAAAATAATAATCTCTCTCGAGCTCCGTAGGAGCGACACAAAGAACCAGATTAATGAAAATGTTTATTTCTGGTTTGCCAAAATTCTCTGATTAAATTCGGTCAACAGAGTTTATTAACATTTCGCTCCTACGGAGCTTTGAAATTAATTGTTTTTATATTTTCTATTAACCTTTCGCTCCTATGGAGCTTACAAATTTTTGAAAACAATCGAATCTATTAACATTCCGCTCCTGCGGAGCTATATATAATCCAAATAGCTGCGTAGCATTATCACATTTTCAACAGAATCTGCTCATACCATTTTCTCAATATTCCATACAAAGGCGTGAATGCCTTGCTCTTCTGCTTCTTTGTCTATTGCTTTTATTTTCTCAAGCAATGGCTCTACCATATCGTCATTTACAACTGTAATTATAACTGCATTCTGACTGGGCCAGATGTGCGTGCCGAGATGTGGTTCACCTTTAACACTTCCTTGTCCGTGTACATTAAGGAATTTTGTATAGCCACGAATTCCAAGCCCTTCAAGTGCTTCGTTTACTTCTTCAGTTATTCCGTGATTATAAACTATCATTACTGCTTTCATAAAATTTCTCCTTAATCAATTTCTTTCTTTTTCTTTTTAAATCTTGTTTCGAACACTGAATAAAGCACAGGTACTAAAACAAGAGTGATGAGTGTTGAGAAAAACAATCCGCCAATTGTTGAAATACCTAATGGTCTCCATACTTCTGAACCATCGCCGGCACTTACTGCAAGTGGAATTAATCCGAGTAATGTTGTAAATGTTGTCATCAATACCGGACGTAATCTGTTTCTTCCGGAAAAGATTATTGCTTCTTTTAATTCATATCCTCTTGCACGTGTAATGTTTGTGAAATCAACCAGCACTATTGCATTCTTAACAACTATTCCTACAAGAATTACACTTCCGAGAAATGCAATAACACTGAAGGTTGTACCTGTTACAAACAATCCGATAAACACACCTGAGAATGCAAATGGAACGGAGAACATTATAATGAATGGATCAATCAGTGATTCAAATTGAGCAGCCATAACCATATAAACCAGAATAATGCTTAGAGCAAGAAGCAATAACAAATCCTGAAATGCTTCGGTCTGTTGTTCTATTTGTCCGGCAAACTCAATAGTTGTATTTGGCGGAAGCTCAATTTTTGAAACATAATTTTTAATATCGTTAGCAATTTCACCAAGTGATCTTCCGCTTACATCGGATAGTACACCGATTACTCTTTCCTGTTCTTTTCTTTTGATTGTTGGTGGAGAATATTCCTGAACGATTGTTCCAACATCTTTAAGTCTTACAGTTGTTCCTAAAAGTGTTTTAATCGGAAGATTTTCAATTTCAGAAATACTTGATTTTTTATCCGGCGGTAAACTGATAAAAATATCATACTCATCACCAAGCTCACGATATTTACTTGCAACTATTCCGAAATAGTTATTTCGTAATGTGTTACCTACAATAGCTGTATTTAATCCGTTAAGAGCGAGTTTTTCCCTGTCGAATATTATCTGTAATTCAGGTCTAGGATCACCAATATCAATTCGCACATCACGAGTTCCATCTAATTTAATCATATAATCTTTGAGTTCGTTTGCAATCTTATATGATTCTTCCAAATCAGGACCAATGATGTCAACTTCAATTGGAGCACCTGTTGCACCAGTTAAAAAAGCGCCTGCTCCAGCCGTATTAACACTAAAACTTTTTATACCAACAAACTGGCTTAGTCTTTCACGAAGTTCGTCTGCCATTTCAAAAACAGTTCTTTGTCGATCTTTTAATTTACTTGTTCGTATCTGAAATCCGGCAATGTTTGACCCTTCATTTTGTCCGAAAAGGATTGATGAGAAACCGGCGTCGTTTACACCTGCGCGAACTGAAACGAATTCAACCTCGGGAAAATCTTTTTTAATTATTTCTTCAACTTTCTTTACATATTCAAGAGTTTCCTCCAATCTTTTGCCGGGCTCTATTTCAAGAAAAATCTGAAACTGAGACGAATCAGATTTTGGAATAAATTCTGTACCGAGCATTGGAATTAATGCTATGGATGCGATAAATATTCCCAGCGCAATAAAGATTACAGATTTTTTATGACTTAATGCCCACTCGAGTGTAGCTTTATAAAAATTATCAATTGAAGTGAAAATATTTTCAAGTGAGCCATCAATCTTTTTCAGTAATGGATTTTTAATTTCCTTTGCTTCCTTTCTGGACTTCAAAAGTTTTGAAGCCATCATTGGAATAAGAGTTAATGCTGCAAGCAAAGAAACAAGAATCATAACTGTAACAAGAAATCCAAGCTGATTAAATAAAATTCCTGCAATACCTGATATGAAAACAAGCGGAAAGAACACAGCCACAATTGTGAATGTCGCTGCGGCAACAGCCAAACCAACTTCAGCTGAACCAAACACAGCGGCTTCGCGCGGTCGTGCGCCCTGTTCCACATGTCTCGATATATTTTCAAGTACAACTATCGCATCGTCAACCACAAGTCCCACTGCAATTGATAGTGATGAAAGCGAAATAATGTTAATTGTATTACCGGTAAAGTAAAGATAGATAAATGCACCGATGAGTGATACAGGAAGAACAAGAACAATAATTATTGTAGCACGCCATTGTCGCAAGAAAATCAGAATTACGAATACAACAAATATTCCACCAAGTAAAACTGCTTCAGTAAGATTTGCAACTGATTGAATTATAAATTCAGATGAATCCTGTATAATATCAATTTTAACATCTGAAGGAAGATTCTTCTTCAATTGTTCCAATTTTGCTTTAACATCTTTAACAACCTGAACAGTATTAGCTCCGGATTGTTTCTGAACAATTATCTGAAGACCTTTCCCTCCATTCAATCTTACATTTATAGTTCTTTCTTTCAAACTATCAGTAACATCAGCAACATCTCTTAAGTAAACAAGTTTTCCGTTCTGCTGCGATATGACAAGATTTTTAATTTCATTAGCGCTTGTAAATTCAGCAGGCACACGCAGATTATATTCCATGTCTCCCATTTTTATAGAACCGGAAGGCAGGTTTACATTTTCTGCCTGCAGAACCTGTGCGATCTGTGAAGCGGAAATATTGTATGCTTCTAATTTGCTTTCATCAAGATGAATCAAAATTTGTCTGATTGGTCCGCCAAATGCCTGAACAGTTCCTACACCGGGCACTCGTTTTAACGGATCGAGGATTTCATTTTCTACTAACTTATTAAGTCCGATATAGCTTTCTTCTGCCTGAACAGCAATAAACATAATCGGGAAAATGTTAGTGCTGAATTTGAAGATAATAGGATTCTCAGCATCATCAGGCAAAAGTCTTTTTGTAAATTCAAGTGCCGAACGAATGTCATTCGAAGCTTCATCTAAGTTTGTCCCAAATTCAAATTCAAGCTGAACAACAGAAATATTATCAATAGAAACTGAACGGATTTTTTTAAGATTAGTTATTGAACTCAATCCGCTTTCAATTTTTTTAGATATGTTAAGCTCAACATCCTGTGCACTTGCACCTGGATACTGAGTGAGAACACTGATTACAGGCGGCTCAATTTCAGGAAATAAATCAATTGGTAATCTTTGGAAAGAGACAAAGCCAATAATAACAATTGCAATAAACAACATTATTGTTGTTATTGGTCTTCGGACTGATATTTCAGGTAAATTCATCGTGTGCTCTCCTTATTCTGCTTTCTTCTTGATATCAACTTTACTTCCATCTTTTAACAAACCTTGTCCGCGTGTAACAAGTAATTCTCCTTCATTTAATCCTGATGTAATCTCAACAAGTGAATCGAATTCTTTACCAATAATAAGTTCAACTCTTTTTGCAATGTTATCTTTTACGATAAATCCGTAATAAGCATTTGAGCCAAGTTGTTTTAATGCTGCAGAACGATTAACAATTATTCCTTCAGTTTTTCCGGTTAGAATTTTTGCCCGAACATACATTCCTGGTTTAAGTTTTTCATTAGGATTGGGAATTTTAACTTCAACCTCGAATGTTCTGCTTACAGGATTAATTGCCGGATTTATTCTGCTAATCGTTCCGGTGAAAGTTTCATCAGGGAAAATATCTGTTTGTACCTGTACTGATTGATTCAGTTTTACATCTTTCAGATTATTTACGCTTACATTAAGAATAAGTTTTAAAGGATTGATTTGCATCATCGAAATTATTGTTGGTGCTCCAACTCCACCTTCCGATCTAAGAAAAACTTCACCTTCATTTAATCTCTTTGCAGTTACAACTCCGCTGAATGGTGCACGGAATTGAGTGTTACTTAGAAGCAACTGATAAGTTTTCTCAGCAGTTTCATAAGCAGCTTTAACCTGATCAAACTGTGATTGGGAGATTGAGCCTGTTTCATAAAGTGGTTTTAGTCTGTCATAATTATCCTTTGCAACCTGATACTGAATTTTTGCCTGTGCAAGTTGGGTATCATCCATTTCGAAAAGTAAATCGCCTTCTTTAACTCTCGAGCCGGCATCAACATAAATCTTCTGAACTCTTGCAGTTGTTTGTGCTGCGAGGTTTGCTTCTTTCCAGGCAAGAAGATTTCCAACCAATTCAATTTCACGATCTATCAATGATTTCTTAACAAGCGTAACCTCTACTGGTATTATTTCATCTGCTTTGCTTTGGTTGTTATTTTCTTTTTTACTACAACTTGCAATAATTACAACTGTAAGCAAGATTAACAAAATTGATTTTGCTTTATTCATTTTAATATTCTCCTAAAAAATTCTTATTTAATTCGTCCGAGTACTGTTTCAAGATCAGCTTCGGCAACTTTGAAATCATAAATTGCCTGAAGCCGGTTTAATTTTGCCTGACGAAGTGCAAGTTCCGCATCATTTACTTCGAGTTGAGTTCCAACATTGTTCTCCAATCTTCGTTTTGCAATTTCATATCCTTCCTGTGCAGTTTTCACAGTTTTATTCTGTCCTTCTATTCTTTTAATTGCCTGCTGAACTCTGTAAAGAACACTTAGTGCCTGAGTTTTTATTGCTTCAGTCAGATTTCTTTTTTGTTCAATTGCCTGATTCAAACCAATCTCTGCCTGACTAACTCTTGATTGGGTTTTAAATCCATTGAAAACCGGAATCTGTAATTGTAAACCAAGAACAAAAGTTTTTACCCATCTGTAATCCGAGAATTTAAAATCATTTGCCTGAGTTTGATATTGATAATTACCAAAGCCGGCAAGTGAAGGGAAATAAGCTGCCTGCTCAAGCGAAACATTTCTGTCATTTAACTGAACCTGCTTCTCCAGTATTGCAAGCTGAGGATTATTTTGTAGTAATTCTTCAATAATTTCCTGTTCAGATAGAAGTTTGTAACTTTGATCAAAATCCATATAACCAACAATATCAATATCCTGATTTGCATCAAGCCCAATCGCAACTTTCAAAGCTTCTAATGATAATTTGTAATTATTTTCCATTTGAAGAACAACCGGTTTTAAATTTTCAACCTGAACTTCTGCTCTCAACACATCGTAGTCGGATAATGTTCCTGCTGCATTTAATCTTTTTATATTTTCAAAATTTTCTTCTGCATTCTTAAGACTTTGCTGCATAACATCTTTTGTTTCTCTTGTAAGAATCACAGCAAGAAAAGATTTTTTAACATCGCCAACTATTTTATGCTTAACTGAATTATAATTTTTATAAGCAATCTCCAGTGCATCAGATGCTAACCCGATTCCTTCATAAAGAGGTAATGAAAAAAGCGGGAGTGATAACTGGGCAGTTGCTGAATAAGAATTATCTGAACCAATCTCGAGTGTTGGTCCGAATGGCGATCCGGGTGGAAGAAAAATTACCGGCTTGTCAATAAATCTCTGATACTGACCGCTCAAATCGAGTTTGGGAAAAAGACCACTTCGTGCCTCACGAAGTTTCTGTTCGGATTTTTCCACTTCCATTTTTGCGATTTTAAGCTCTGAATTTTTTTCGAGAGCCAGATTAATTGCTTCATCCATTGATAAAGTTAATTTGCTTTGCTGAGCAAATACAGAAATGGAAAAGACACATAATAATGCGAGAATGTTCTTCAATTTTATCCTCCGATTATATTAAACTTTTAATCCTTCAAAAATCAGTTTGAGAGCAAAGATCATATCATCAAATGCTTTGGTGAAATCAATTCTTCTGTTGATTGAAAAAGATGCAAAATAAAATTCACGATGTCTTAATGCTTCAGAAATAGTCAGGATAAGTTCGGCAATCCTTTTGGTATCACATTTTTTTATTTCTTTTTTCTTAATACCATCATCAAGCACTTTTTTGAACATTTCAATCTCTTTTTTATGAATTATTTGAATTTGTTCGAACATTTTACTTTTCATTTCAAAAAGTACGCTTGTTGAGATTTCGTGCATCTTTATTGTTTCAGCAACATATTCAAACTTTGCTCTTTCATAGTTAATAATTTTATTAAAGGTAGAGTCATTGCTTTTCAGTGCTTCTTCAATCAGTAAACAGAAATTATCTCGTTCACGGTTCATCACATCCTCAATCAAAGCATCTTTATTTGTGTAATAATAATAAAGCGATGACTTTTTCATCCCCAATGCCTGAGCAATATCATCAAGAGTAGTTTTAGCAAAACCATTTTTTGCCAGAAGCTCTCTTGCTGTTTTAAGAATCAGTTCTTTTTTGGTATCTGTTGTATTCATAGCTATCAAACTTTTTAATTGATTGTTCGAAAAATAGAAACATTCAAAATGTATTCAATAGTTCAACTTCTGTGTATTATTGTTTTGTGATAATTATCACCAAAAATCCAAGGTTATTAATCCTTCTTAAAAAGCTTAGGAAACGCGTGATTGTCTAAAATGTTTTCATTGTTTTGACAACTGCTTATTTTTGAACAAAAATTTTGAGGATTAAATTCATTATTGACACATATACACAGTAATAATGAGTCAAGGTCCGACAAGAATCTGATCATAACTTTTTTCCTGAATTTAGTTATAACTATTGTTCAGGTAATTGGCGGAATAGTATCAGGAAGCTTGTCTTTGATTTCAGATGCGATGCATAACTTCAGTGATGCTGTCGCAATCATCATCACCTTTATTGCACTGAGATTAAGTAACAAGCCCCAAACACCCAAATACACTTTTGGATTAAAGCGTGCGGAAATTATTGCGGCTGTGATAAATGCCAGTACTCTTATTATTATAAGTTTCTTCTTAATTAAAGAAGCAATTAAAAGGCTAAGCAATCCGACTGAAATAACCGGCAATGTGATGCTGGCAGTGGCATTCATAGGATTTATTCCGAATGTAATCGGCGCATTGCTTCTTAAGAAAGGTTCAGAGAAAAACATAAATATCAGAGCCGCATATTTTCATTTAGTTAGCGATGCAGTCTCTAGTATTGCAATTATTATCGGGGCAATTTTTATAATCGCTTATAAAGTTTACTGGGTTGATCCGATACTGACAATTCTGATTGCTCTCTATATTTTGGTTGAAGCATATAAGATTCTGAGACAATCGGTTGATATCTTGATGATGTCAAACATTGAAGAAATTGATCTTGAGGAGATAAAAAAAATAGTAGAGAAGATTCCCGGTGTTAGAAACATTCACCATATTCATATCTGGAAACTGAATGACAATGAAACTCATTTTGAAGCTCACATTGAGGTTGAAGATATGACTGTGAGCAAAACTTCTGAAATTCAGAAAAAAATATCAGCTGAACTTCACACGAGATATGAAATAAATCATACTACTCTTCAGTTTGAATGTGAGCTTTGCGAAAAGTTTGATTTGTTAGCCCGTCATTAAAAAACGACAAGTAGATAAAAGTATTATAATCGGGACAGATATTGAGAGACATTGCGCGGTGTAACAAAATATTTAAATAATAATCCCAACATACATTTATTCACTTTATATCTTCATAAAGAAAATTGTTTTTACAAATTAAGAGGAGAAAAATTTTTCAATAGAATTTCAACATTTTAACCAATGTGCCGATAATAGAATAAAAAGAAAACGAATGGGAAAGAAAATTTTAGTACTTTGTACTGGAAATTCCTGCCGAAGCCAGATGGCGGAAGGATTCTTAAAGTCATTTGATCCGGAGTTGGAGGTTTATTCTGCAGGAACAAAACCAGCAGATAGAGTAAATCCATTTGCAATTAAAGCAATGCAGGAAATCGGCATTGATATCAGCCATGGATTAGCAGAAAATGTTGATAAATATTTATCTCAGTCTTTTGATTATGTGATTACAGTTTGTGATAATGCAAAAGAAACATGCCCGGTATTTATGGGTGAAGTTAAACATCGTTTGCACATCGGTTTTCAAGATCCGGCAGAAGCTATTGGTACGGAAGAAGAAGTAATGCCTGTTTATCGCAGAGTAAGAGATGAAATAAAAAAAGATTTTTATGAATTTTATCTCAGAGAACTAAAAAAACAGAAATAACATATCACAAGAATTATATATTATTCAAACAAGTAAAATTTTTATTGAGGATGAAAATGGAATGGCTAAATAATTTTGAGCTTGCAAAAGAAGAAGCAGCAAAATCAAAAAAACTTATCCTGCTTCAATTTGAAATGGATAACTGTGGCGGTTGTAAAAAAATGGAAGCCACAACCTATAAAGATCAAAAAGTAATTTATGAGTTGAACGAATTTTTTGTATTACTAAAACTTGATTTGCTAAAAGAAAGAGAAATACGAAAATCACTTGGGGCTTACTGGACTCCTGCTTTTTACTTTCTTGATCAGAATGGAAATTCATATTACCATTTTAATGGTTATCTGCCTGCAAACGAATTCAGAGCAATGCTGAAACTTGGAATTGCTGAAACAATTATGCCTCGTGGCAGATATGATGATATTATCAATATCATTGACAAAGACCTTGATGAGTTGAAGAATACATCCTTTTATCCAAAACTTCTGGTTGCAAGAGAGACAGCACGCTACATCAAAATAAAGGATAACTCACAGTTAAGAAGAACATTAAAAGAATTACAAACTACTCATCCTCACTCAACGGAAGCTAAAATGTATTTCTGGGATGAATAAATTACTTTCTGGAAAGTAAAATGATTTCAATTAAAGATTGGGTTCTGGGTACAGAAAATGTCAGACACCAAAAGCAAAGTTGAGAGAGTTGGTTGCTGAAAGAGGTATTGATGCAGTAGTTGGAAAAGCGATGGATATTCAGGGGTCGATGAATTATTTAATAATTCCAAAGGACGAGCAATTGCTTAAATGGATTATAGAAGATTGATTCAAATTATTAAATAGAGGAAATGCTAAAATGTATTCTGATATAACCGGAGTTATTCTCGCGGGCGGTAAAAGCACAAGAATGGGTGTAAATAAATCTTTTTTACAAGTTGGTGATAAGAAAATTATAGAACGAATATCTGACCTGATGAAATTAATCTTTGAAAAAGTAATTCTTATTACCAATACACCTGATGATTATAAATTCCTTAATCTCCCTCTGTTTGAAGATGTTTATAAGTGGAAAGGACCTCTTGCAGGAATTCATTCAGCTTTAGTTCATTCAGGAACAGAAAAAATATTTGTCCTTTCCTGCGATGTTCCTTTTATGTCAAAAGAAATGATAGAGTACATCGTTGATTATAAAACAGATTATCCGGTTACAATTTGTAAAGTTAATGAACACATTCAGCAATTAGTTGGAAAATATTCAAAATCAGTGCTCTCGGTAATTGAAAAAATCCTTTCAGATGATTTATCTGTTGAGAATGTATCTTTACGGAAAAAAAGAAGTGTTAGTGTGCTCCAACTTTTGGAAAAAGTTGGTGCAGACATTATTAATGCTGAATCTCTTGATTTTTATTCAGAGCAATTATTTGTTAACATAAACACACCACAGGATTATGAATTTGTCATTGATATATTAAAGAAGCAATCATACTTTGAATAAAATATTAACACAACTTACAAGAGATATAATTATCTCAGGAGTAAACAAAGCTTATGAAACTAAAACTTGAATTACAATATTTTGAAGGTTGTCCAAACCATAAAAAGATGAGCGACAATCTTTATGAGGCGATAAGAGGTTTAGAGGATAAAATTGAAATGAAAGAAGTTTTAGTTGAGGATGAAGAAACTGCCAGGAAAGTTTCTTTTCGTGGCTCACCAACTATTTTGATTAATGGTGAAGATATTGAAGGTATTCCCGTACCTGAAAGTCTCACACTTGCTTGCAGATTTTATCCGGAAGGAATCCCCTCTTCAAAGGAGCTTCGGAATGTTATTCTCAATAAACTAAATGACGAATAATCCCAGAGAGGTTGAATTCGATTAAATATCAAACCGGCAATCAATTATATTCCAGAACTCCAAAGGAAAAATTTTATTATTCTTTTGAAAATTTTTTCAATTATTTGAGCTATTCATAATAATTAATTTTACAGCCGCAACCATCCCACTTTCTGTCATAAAAATCCAATCTTTCCTTAAGAAGATTTTCCGCATCATCAAGCGAGTTCATTTTTCTGAGAAGAATTTCATTCTTATCTGACATTTCCTGAAAGTAAATTTCATCATTGTACTTGAGAATCCTTATAAAGTCTGAAAGGCAAGTATCAACTTCTTTGATTACAGTTGAACAAACGAGAAAAATTTCAAGTTCCTCTCTGTTCAGTACAATGTAGGGCATCGATTTAGCCTGTGCCAATATTTCTGAAACTGACATTTTCTCAACTCCTGAAAAATTTCACTTAGTTTGATGAATTAAGTAAACAGAGGTTTCGTTGGTAATTATTGAGAATTGAAAACAGCTACAGGACAATGGCAATTATTAAGAATTCTTTCGACTCGCGGACCAATATAGAGGGATTCGCCAGCAGGTCTGACATCAGTTCCAACAATTACTAAATCAATATTAAATTCAAGAGCTTTATTCAAGATAGTATTCTCAACATCAGCACTGAATTCCACATAAACACTTACATTTAATCCGAGCGATTCACCAAGTTTTTTCAATTCCAACAGACTTTGCATTGCAAAACTTTTCTGCCTTTCTCTTACATTCCCTTCCACATCGAGGTTATAATCATCTCTTTTAGTTTCAATTACTGTTAAGATAATCACTTCTTCATCTTTACTTTTTATCAGAGAAAATGCTAATTCTGCAGCTCGTTTTGAAGCCAAACTGGCATTTGATGGAACCAGAATTCTCTTTGGTTGCCAATTTTCTTTAAATGAAGATGCCTGTATAACAAGACTACGACAGGGGGATAATCTTAGTAATTCATCAACTAAGGGATTAAATATTTTCAATGATTGAGGAGTTCTTTCCGTTGCCCCAATAACAATTAAATCATATGATTTTTTTGCTTCTTCGAGTATTGAATTAAGAGGATTATCCGATACGACTACTTTTTTATTGAGGTTGGAATCAGAAAAAAGGCCGGATAAATTTTCAATAAAGTTTAAGGATTCACTTTTTTGTTTTTCATCGGTAACGGTTAATATGGTAACAGAAATATCTTTCTTAAGGGCAATTCGTTGAATGATTTTTGCCTCAATCATCTTTTTTTCGTAATCGGGTCTTCTTCTTACAGGTAATAGAACCCTGTTAATAGATTTAATAAGTAAATCTTTAGTGATTTCTTCATGATGAAGTCTTTTCAATTCCGATTCTTTGGGAATAACTTTTTCCAGTGTGAATTTAAGCATAACGGGTGAGATGATTGAGGTGAGAACTGCCATAAGAATTATAACAGAAAAAATTTCGGGAGAGATTACATTAAAGGACAATCCTATTGTGGCAATAATAATCTGAATAGCTCCTCGGGCATTTAATCCGGCTCCAAAACTCAATGCAGTCCAATGATCTGCTTTTGCTAATAATCTTGCACCAGCATAAGCACCAAATATCTTACTGATAGTTGCAACTAATATCAGAATAAGTGCAAGTAATGCCAGCTCAGTATCAAACAAAGATTTAATATCTACTTTCAATCCTGCCGAGGCAAAAAATATTGGAGCAAAAACTCCAAATGTTACACTTTCAATTCTGACTATTGCTTCCTTTGGTACACTTGAAATCTGAGAGAACACAATGCCAATGATGAATGCGCCAAATACAGCTTCCAGATGTATTGCCTGTGCAATTGAAGAATATAAAAAAATGAAGCTGAAAATT
>FWPV01005455.1_pt1 | contig 25376 bp, 20 predicted proteins | sample 2228371 | NCBI WGS metagenome assembly FWPV01 (sample SAMEA103939776, study PRJEB20133) | metagenome | reverse complement strand
GAGGCGCCGGCACCCGCCGCCAGGGGCGCCCCGCGGCGATGGCGGCCGCCCGGCCGAGCCATCCGCTCGAGCCGGCCCGGCACCTGCGCCTCTCGCCCGGCCAGCCGGGGCAGGCCATCCCTTCGGGCGCTCGATCGATGGTCGAATGCGGAAGCCGCCCTCCGGGCCTGTCGCGGCGCGGCGACGGTTGGTGCGCGTTCGCGGACACCACAGGGCGCCGCCCCGCACGGCCGGGGTCGGCCGCGTGCCGCGAGCCGAGCTCGGCACCCACGGTCGACGGGACCCGCATCGCCTGCCCGCGACGAAGCGCGCGGTGCGGACGCGCACCTCGCCTGTGCTCGGGCGAGAGCTGCAGCCGAACCTTTCGCTGGCTCCCGAGGCGCCGCTACCGCTCCGGCGCGAGGTGGCCCACCGGGCGCGCCGCGCGTTCGACGCCGGGCGTGCGACGCCCGCGGCACTCCCCTGTGGCCGATGGGCGACGCCCGGACCGCCCGCCGCACCGCGACGGCGTCGTTCCCGAGGCCCCTTCCCCGGCCACCGGGCGACGAGGTCGCCGTGCCTCGAGCGGGCCCGGGGGGCGGCCGTTCGGACCGGTGAACCGGGTCCGATCCGCGGGGCGCTTGCGCTCGGGACACCGGGCGCGGGTCGCCGTCGCGTCGGGCGGCCGAGTGCAGGCCGGGCGGGCCACCGACGCTGCGATGCTCCTGCGGCTCGGTCCGCGCGGTGGAACCGACTTCGTCCGGGGCGAGCACGTGAACCGCTGGACCGTGGCCGAACGGTCGGAGCACCGCCCGCCGCGCGGACCTCCCGGCGCGAACCCCGAGGGCGAACCGTTCAGGCGGCCAGGGCGCGCGACTGTTCGGCCACCGGCAAGGTGAAGCACAAGGCCGCGCCGCCCAGGGCGGAGTCCTCGACCCAGATCCGCCCGCCGAAGCGCTCGACGATCTGTCTGGAGATCGTGAGCCCGAGCCCGGTGCCGGTGGGCTTCTGGGTGTTGAGGTCGCCCGTGAGCTGGTGGAACTTCTCGAACACCGCCTCGCGCTGATCGGGCGGCACACCCGGCCCGTTGTCCTCGACCCGGACCTCGAAGACCCCGTCCACCTGCGCCAGCGCCACCCGCACCCGGCCGCCGGGCGAAGGGACGAATTTGCAGGCGTTGGACACGAGGTTGAGGACCACCTGGACGATGCGGTCGGGATCGCAGACCACCGGGGCCGGAGCATCAGGGATCGCCAGCTCGAGTGCCACCCCGCGCTCGGCCAGGATGCCCTGCGCGGCGCGGATCGCCGCGCGGACGAGTTCGCCCAGATCGGCCGGGGCGACGTGCCAGTCCATCCGCCCCGATTCGATCTTGGAGAGGTCGAGCACGTCGTTGATGAGGCGCGTGAGGCGCTCCGATTCGCTCGTGATGATCCGCAAGAAATGGGCGCGTTCCTCGACGTCCAGATCGGGATTGTCGAGAAGGATCTCGGAGAAGGAGCGGATCGACGTGAGTGGAGTGCGCAGCTCGTGGCTCACCGTGGCGAGGAAGTCGTCCTTGAGGCGATCGAGCTCCTGCAGGCGCTCGTTGGCGCGCCGGAGCTCGGCCGTGGCCGCCTCGAGCTCGATGGACTTCTGCTCGAGCCTACGGCTGTATTCGAGAACTTTCTGGGTCTCGTCGAGGATCTCCATGAGCGCATCGGGTCCGACGGTCTCGCCGCGCACCGCCGAGGCCACCACCGCGCGCGCCGAGGCCGCACCGATCGCCCGGGCCAGCTGGCGTTCGGCCCGCTCGACCAATTGGGCATCGGCCGCCTCGGCGGGATCGAGCGGCCGGCCGCGTCGTGCCGCCTCGGCCCGCCAGATGGCCTCGGCCGCCGGTCGGCCGAGGAACCGGACCAAGAGCTCCTCGAGCGCGCCCACCTTGGCCTCGCCGCGCCACAATCGGGGCGTGCGGCGGCTCTCCTCCACGTCCACGAACAGGATCGCCTGCAGCCGCTCGAGATCGGAGGCCCGGGTCGAGAGGCTCACGAGCACGAGCAGCAGGGTGTTGACCGCGAGGCTCCAGATCGCGCAGTGGGCCACGGGATTGAGACCCTCGAGCCCGAACAGCGCGGTCGGCCGCAACAGATCGAGGCCGAACGGCCCGTCCGTGACCAGACTCCTGGGCAACACCCCGGCGGTCACGAAGGAGGGCAGCACGAGCGTGTAGAGCCAGACCAGGAAGCCGGCCACGAGCCCGGCCACCGCGCCGTTGCGGTTGGCGCCCTTCCAGGCGATGCCCAGGATCAGGAGTGGTGCGAACTGGGCCACCCCGGCGAAGGCGATGTAGCCGATCGAGACCAGACCCATGGCCTCGCCGACCGCGTGGAAGAACAGATAACCGCCCAGGATGGCGAGCAGGATGCCGGCCCGCCGCACGCCCAGGATGAGACCGGTGAGATCGGGCTTCCTGGCCAGACCCAGCGACTCGATGCGCAAGAGAATCGGCATCACGAGATCGTTGGAGATCATGGTCGCCACCGCCACGGTCTCGACGATCACCATGGCGGTGGCGGCCGAGAGCCCTCCCAAGAAGGCGAGCAACGCCAGCCAGCTCTGGCCGTGGACCAGGGGCAAGGCCAACACGAAGCTGTCGGCCTCGGCCGGCGTGCCGCCCAGGATCAGCCCGCCGAGCGCGATCGGCAGCACGAACAGGTTGATGACGAAGAGATAGAGGGGGAACAGCCAGCTCGCCCGCCGTAGATGGCCGATCTCCAAATTCTCGATCACCACCACCTGGAACTGGCGCGGGAGCAACAAGGCGGCCAGGCCGGAGAGCAAGGTGAGCACCAGCCAGTCGACGCCCGTGAGCCGGGTCCCGCCGAAGCTCAGCCGATCGGTGAGCCCCGCTTCGCGCACGCGCTCCATGAGATCGAGCGGCCCGCCGAACAGGCCCCAGCTCACGAACAGGCCGACCAGGAGGAAGCAGACGAGCTTGACGATGCTCTCGAAGGCGATCGCCAGCACCATGCCCTGATGGTGCTCGGTGGCGTCGATGTGCCGGGTGCCGAACAGGATGCTGAAGGCGGCCAGCACGAGCGCCACGAGCAACGCCGTGTCCGCTCCCACTCCCCCGAGCGCGGGGACCGGCCCGCCGTGCGCGATCAAGAGCCCGATGCCGGTGGCCACGGCCTTGAGCTGCAAGGAGATGTAGGGGATCGAGCCGACCAGGGCGACGATCGTGACGAGGCCGGCGAGCGCCCCGCTCTTGCCGTAGCGGGCCGAGGCGAAGTCGGCGATCGAGGTGATGCCGTAGGCCTTGGCGATCACCAGGATCTTGCGCACCAAGACCGGGAAGAGCAGAGCCAGGAGCGTGGGGCCCAGATAAACCGGCAAGAACCCGACCCCTTGCGCCGCCGCCACGCCCACGCTCCCGAAATAGGTCCAAGCGGTGCAATAGACGGCGAGCGAGAGCGTGTAGACGTAAGGATTGGCGATCACCGAGCGGCCAGCCTCGGCGCGCCGGTCGCCGAACGAGGCGATCGCGAACAACAGCGCCAGGTAGAGGAGCGAAACCAGGATCGTGACGGGGGCGAGCCAGTTCGCGGGGCTCATTCTCCACCCTCGCCGGCACGCTCGACGATCACGGCACAGGCGCCGATCACCAACGCCCAGGCCGAGAACAGATAGAACGGCAACAGCGGCACGTCGGCCAGCGCGATCCGGTCGACCAGCACGAGGATCGGCGGGTGGAAGAGGATCAGCGCCACCAGCGCCAGGGTCAGCAGGCGCGCGGTCCGCCGGTCAAGCATCGCGGCCGACCTCCACGGGCCGGGCCCGCTGGCGGCGGATCTCGACCATCGAACGGCTGGCCCGGATCGCCTCGCCCAAGGTCGTGATCCCGCGCACCTCGAGCAGGCCCAACAGGCGAACCAGGATCTCGGCGGTGGCCAGGCTGTCGCCCAGAGCGGTGTGACGGCCGCGGATCGGCACACCCAGCCTGGCCGCCACTCCATCCAGGCTGTGATCGCCCTCCTGATCCTGCAGCAGCGCCGAGATCAAGAGCGTATCCAGCACCGGCTGGTCGAGCGTGCAGCCCGCCCGCGCCTCGTACTTGCGCAGGAAGGCGAGGTCGAAGGCGGCGTTGTGGGCGACCAACACCGCCCCCTGGGCGAAGCGGGCGAAGCGGGCGACCACGAGTTCGGGCGGTGGCTTGCCGCGGACCATCTCCGCGGTGATGCCGTGGAAGCGGATCGAGGCCTCGGGGATCGGCCGGCCGGGATCGGCCAGACAGTCGAACACCTCGCCGTGGATCACCCGGCCGTTGACCACCCGCACGGCGGCGAGCTGCAAAAGATCGTCGCTTTCGGCGTCGAGCCCGGTGGTCTCGCAGTCGAAGACCACGTAGGTGAGGGAGCGCAACGGCCGCGCCTCGAGCGCGCCGGCCGAGGCCTCGAGGTCGAAATCGTAGAACTCCGGCCGCGCCGGCAGGACCGGTGCGGCGCGCACCGGGTGCAGGCCGTTGGGCGGCGGCAGCGGCAGATGCAACGCGGCCCCCTCGGAAGTCGCGGCGACCCAGGGCTCGGCCCCGTGCCGCTCGGCGATCTCACGGGCGGTGAACGGCAGACCGAAGCGGTCGAGACGCGTATCCAACCAGGCGTCGAGCTCGGCGCGAGCGGGTGGCGGCCCCGGCCAGGCCAGCCGCAAGGTGGCACCGCTCGAACGGGCACGGGCCGACAGCCGCGCCTCGCGCACGCCACGGGCGGCGAGCCCCTCGAGGAAGCTCGCGAGCAGCACCACGAGCGTGCCGGCATCGGCGCTCACCCACACGCTCTCGCCCTCGCCACTCAGTTGGATCGGCACCCCGCGGGCCACCAAGCGTTCGGCCAGCACGCTCAGAAGATCGCCGGTCGCCACGTCGTAGAGCGGCCATTGGCGCAAGGTGAGCGCGCGCGCCTCGGCGGCGAGCTCGCCGAGCAGGGTCTCGAGACGTCCGGTCTCCTCCTCGACGACCCGGGCGAACCAGGCGCTCTGCTCGTCGAGCCGGCTGTCGCGCAGCACCTCGGCGGCGGCGCGGATCGACGCCAGCGGGCCGCGCCAGGCGGTCTCCAGGCGATCGAGCAGGCGCCCGGTACCGCTCGCCACCTGCAAGCCGGCCTCGGCGATCGCCAGCACGAAGCCCTCGGCACCGGGCGGGGAATCGCCCACCAGGCTCAGCCGGCAACGCAACAGCCGGCCGGTCTCGGCGGCGGCGGCGATGAACGGCTCGCCGGCCCGCGCCGGCCCCCGCTCGCCGGCGGTCCGGCGCAACAGATCGACGTGGTAGGTCAAGGTCTCGCGCGAAACCACCTCGAACACCGATCGGCCGAGGCCGAGCCCGGCGGGCGCGCCCAGAAGCGTCACCGCGGCGTCGTTGTAGAGCAGGATCCGCCCGTCGGGGGCGGCGTGGATCAGCCCCTCGCCCACGTCCTTGAGGATCGCCGCGAGCCGGCGGCGGTCGGCCTCGGCGGCGGCCTTGGCCCGGGCCCGCTCCTCGGCCAGCCGCTCCTCGGCACCGGCGACCCGCTCCAGAAGCTCCTCGAGCCGCGCGGGCAACGGGTCGAGCCCGTGGCGAGCGGGCAGCGGCAGGCGCTCGCGCCGGCCGGTGCCGAGCACCGTCTCGACCGCCCGGGCCAGGGCCCGCACCGGGGCCAAGAGCCAGCGGTCGACGGCCGCGGCCAGGCCCAGGGCCACGCCACCCAGAGCCGTGGCGGCGAGCAGCGCCGCCGTGCCCGCCCCCGGTGCGACGTCGTGCAGGCGGGCCGAGGCGAACACACCGAGCGCGAACACGCTCGCGGCCAGGGCGCCGCCGGCGAGCCACACGAGCCTGCGCGGCGAAGCCAAGGCTCCTCCCTCAGCCGGCATCCAACATGCGCTTGACCCGGTCGACCAGCTCGCGGGTCGAGAACGGCTTGGTCACGTAGGCGTCGGCGCCCAGCGCCAGGCCGCGCTCGCGCTCGGCCTCGCGGCCGCGGGCGGTGAGCATGACGATCTTGGTCTTGCGCCATTCCGGGCGGGCGCGGATCCGCTCGCAGACCTCGTAGCCGTCGACCTCGGGCATCATGACGTCGAGCAGGACGAGATCGGGCGGCTGGCCCTCGAGCGCCCGCAGCGCCTCGCCGCCGGTGCGGGCGACCTGCACCTCGAAGCCGGCGCGGCGCATGAGGAACTCGAGGCTCAAGACGATGTTGGGCTCGTCGTCCACCACGAGGACACGTTTGGCCATCCCCGCCTCCCCGATCGGCCGGCCACTCCCGGTCGCACCGATCCGTCGCTCTGGTTTCTCTCATAAGCTCCGTACCGGCAAGCTTGCGAGGCCCACGTCGCCGCAGGCGGCGAACGGGCGGCGCTTCCCCGGGCGCGCGCGGCGCGCTAGAAGCCCGCCGACCTCGTCTCCCTTCCCGAGCGATCCGACCGTCGAGGAGCCGCATGGCCGCCTATCAATACATCTACGTGATGCGCCGGCTGACCAAGATCTATCCCGGCGGCAAGAAGATTTTGGAGAACGTCACCCTCGCCTTCCTACCCGGCGCCAAGATCGGCGTGCTCGGCATCAACGGTTCGGGCAAGTCGACCCTGCTGCGGATCATGGCCGGACTCGACAAGGACTTCGCCGGCGAGGCCTGGGCCGCGGAAGGGGTCAAGGTCGGCCTTCTGGAGCAGGAGCCACGGCTCGACCCCACCAAGGACGTGCTCGGCAACGTCATGGAGGGGGTGGCACCGATCAAGGCCCTGCTCGACCGGTTCGACGCGATCTCGGCGCGCTTCGCCGAGCCGTTGGACGAGGAGGAGATGAACGCGCTGTTGGCCGAGCAGGCCGAACTGCAGGAGAAGATCGACGCCTGCGGCGGCTGGGAGCTGCAGCGCCAACTCGAGATCGCCATGGACGCGCTGCGCTGCCCGCCGGGCGACGCCGACGTGACCAAACTCTCCGGAGGCGAGCGGCGCCGGGTGGCACTCTGCCGGCTCCTGCTCTCGCAGCCCGATCTGCTGCTGCTCGACGAGCCCACCAACCATCTCGATGCCGAATCGGTCGCCTGGCTGGAACGCTACCTCAAGGAGTACAAGGGCACCGTGGTGGCGGTCACCCACGACCGCTACTTCCTCGACAACGTGGCGGGCTGGATCCTGGAGCTCGACCGCGGCCGAGCGTATCCTTACGAGGGCAACTACTCGGGCTGGCTCGAGCAGAAGCGCAAGCGGCTGGAGCAGGAGGAGCGCGAGGAGATCGCCCGGCAGAAGACGCTGGCCCGCGAGCAGGAGTGGATCGCCGCCTCGCCGCGCGCCCGCCAGGCCAAGGCCAAGGCCCGCGTCCAGGCCTACGAGGAGCTGTTGCGGCGGGCCCAGGAGCGGGCCCCGGGCAGCGCCCAGATCGTCATCCCCCCGGGCCCGCGGCTGGGTGATCTGGTGATCGAAGCCCAGGGTCTCACCAAGGGCTACGGCGATCGGCTGTTGATCGACGGGCTCGACTTCAAGCTGCCGCCGGGCGGGATCGTGGGCGTGATCGGCCCCAACGGTGCCGGCAAGACCACGCTCTTCCGCATGATCGTGGGCCAGGAGAAGCCGGATGCGGGCACGATCCGCATCGGCGAGACGGTCGTGCTCGGCTACGTCGACCAGACGCGCGACGCCTTGAGGCCCGATCGCACGGTCTGGGAGGAGATCTCGGAGGGCATGGACGTCATCGAGCTCGGCAAGCACACGATCCCGAGCCGCGCCTACGTGGCCGCGTTCAACTTCCGCGGGCCCGACCAGCAGAAGAAGGTGGGCCAGCTGTCGGGGGGCGAGCGCAACCGGGTCCACATGGCCAAGCTGTTGAAGTCCGGGGCCAACGTCATCCTGCTCGACGAGCCCACCAACGATCTCGACGTCGACACTTTGCGGGCGCTCGAGGATGCGCTCCTGGAGTTCGCCGGCTGTGCGGTGATCATCAGCCACGATCGCTGGTTCCTCGATCGGATCTGCACCCACATCCTGGCCTTCGAGGGCGATTCGAAGGTGGTGTGGTTCGAGGGCAACTATCAGGACTACGAGGCGGATCGGCGCCGACGGCTGGGCGCCGCGGCCGACCAGCCGCACCGGATCCGCTACAAGCCCTTCCGGGTGGGCTGAGGGCCCGGCAGCCGAACCGCCGGAAGGTCCGCGCAGGCGGGTGGAGAGCGAGGATGAGCAGGCAGCGACGCACCGCCTCGGGTCGCGCCGTGGTCCTGGCCACGGCCCTGATGCTCTCGGGGTGCGTGGATCCGATCGTCAATCGGCCGACCGGCGAGGTCGAGCGATGGGCCGGGCGGGCCGAGGCGGCGGGGGACGAGCCGGGATGCGGCGCGGTCGAGTTCGCGCTGTTCCGCGAGGGCGTGCGGATCGGTGGCACCGCCCGGCCGCTCGAGCCGGCGGGCGAAGGCCTGCTCGCCGCCACCCGAAGTTGGTGGGTCGAGGGCACCGTCAATCCCAACGGCACCTTCCTGTTCAGCCTGCGCCGGCAGGGCCCCCTCCTGGCCGAGGGACCGCGGCCGGCCTCGGTCTGGCGCGGCCGCTTCGCGGGCGGCGAGGTCGTGGCCGTCGAGCAGCCGCCCTCCTGCGGGCGGCAGGTGCGGCTGGTGCGCCGGGCCGAAAGCGGGCCCGCTTCCTGAGCCCGCTCCCCCGGCCGGCCATGGGCGCCGCCAACAGCCCCTTCACGCGCCTGCGGGCGCGGCTCTACGAAGTGCTCGAGGACGAGGAGGCGGCGAGCTCCGCGGTGCGCGCCACCCGCGGCGGGCTGGCCGGGGCGATCGTGACCGCGAATCCGGTCGTGGTGGCCCAGTCGGTCGAACCCGGCTCGCCGGCGCTCGTGAGGGGGCTCGATGCCGCCGAGGCCGGCTTCCTGCTGCTGTTCACCGGCGAGTACGCGCTGCGCCTGTGGGTGTGCGTCGAGGACCGCGCCGGTCGCTGGACGCGACCGGTCGTGGGCCGGCTTGCGCTGGGCCGTCACCCCGGCCGCGCTCGTCGATCTCGTGGCGATCCTGCCGCTCTGGGCGGCGCCGCTGTTGTCGGGCGATCCGTTCCTCTTGCGGCTGTTGCGGCTGTTGCGGGTCCTCAAGATCGCCCGCCTGTCGCCGGCGCTCGCGACTTTCCGGGTGGTGCTGTACGCCGAGCGCCGCCAGCTGACCGCCGTGGGTCCGTTGCTGGCCATCCTGCTCCTGCTGTTGGCCGGGGCCGTGCACACGATCGAGGGCCCGGCGCAGCCCGAGGCGTTCGGCTCGATCCCCAAGGCGCTTCATCGGGCCGTCGTGACGATCGCCACCGTGGGCCACGGCGACGTCGTGCCGGTCACCCCGCTCGGCCGGCTCGTGGCCGGCGCGGCGGCGCTGCTGAGCCTCGCCACGATCGCCTTCCCGACGGCGATCCTGGGAGCGGGCTTCGTGCGCGAGATGCAGCGGCGGGACTTCGTCGCCCGCGCCGCCGTGGTGGCGCGGGTCCCGGTGTTCCGGCACCTGCGACCGGCGCAGCTCGCCGAGATCACCGCGCTCCTGCGCCAGCGCGACCTGCCGCCGCGCCACACGGTGGTGCGCCGCGGCGAGCATCCCGAGGCGATGGACTTCATCGACCGCGGGCGGGTCGTGGTGCGCGTCGGCGATCGCCGGGTCGTGCTCGGTGCCGGCGCCTTCTTCGGCGAGCTCGCGCTGCTCGAGGGCCGGCCGCACGAGGCCACGGTCGTCACGCTCACCGCCTGCCCGCTCCCGGAGCTCGATGCCTCCGACTTCCACCGGCTGGTCGGCGGCGATCCCGAGCTGCGCGCGGCCCTCATCGGAGAAGCGCGCGAGCGCACCCACGCCCCGGGTCATCCCCCGCCCGGCGCCGCCGCGCAGAGCGAGGGCGGCGCCCCCGGCCGCTAGGGGCTCAGCCGGCCGCGAGGAAGGCCTCGAGCGCGGCGGCGGTGGCCTCGGGTGCCTCCTCGGGCAGGAAGTGCCCGCACGCCAAGGGTCCCCCCTCGACCGTCGCCGCGGCCTTCTCGCGCCAGGTCGAGAGCACGTCGAAGCAGCGCTGCATCAAGCCCTGGGCACCCCACAGCACGAGCAGCGGGCAACCGATGCGGCGTTGGGCGTCGGCCGCGTCGTCCTCGAGATCGACCGTGGCCGCGGCCCGATAGTCCTCGCACGTGGCGTGGATGGTGGCGGGGTCGCGGAACGCCGCGCGATAGGCCTCGAGCGGGGTGCCGGCGAAGGGAGCGAGATCGCCGGTCCCCGACCAGCGGGCGAGCAACGCCTCGAGCCAGAAATCGGGATCGGCGCCGATCATCCGCTCCGGCAGCGGTGCCGGCTGGGCCAGGAAGAACCAGTGGAAGTAGCCCAGTGCCAGCACCCGGTCGACGGCCGCGAAGACCGTCCGCGTGGGCACGATGTCGAGCACCGCCAGCCGCTCGACCCGATCGGGCTGGTCGAGCGCCAGCCGGTGCGCGACCCGGCCCCCGCGATCGTGGCCGACGAGCGCGAACCGGCCGATCCCTAGCGCATCAGCGAGCTCGACGACGTCGCCGGCCATCGTCCGCTTGGAATAGGTGCGGTGGTCGGGATCACCCGGCGGCTTGGCCGAGGCGCCGTAGCCGCGCAGGTCCGGGCAGATCACGGTGTGCGAGCGGGCCAGGCGCGGCGCCACCGCGTGCCACATCACGTGGTTCTGCGGATAGCCGTGCAGGAGCAGCACGGGAGACCCCGAACCGCCGACGCGCAGCGCGATCTCGCCCACGCCCACGCGCACCCGGCGCTCGACGAAGCCTTCGAACATCAGTCCTCCTCCTCGAGCACGGCCAGGTCGACCGGGCGGTCGAGGCCCTCGACCCGACGTGCGAGCCGGACCTGCCAAGCCGCCCGCAGCCGCCCGCCCTGGGCCTCGGCGAGGCGCAGCGCCGCGAGCTCGACCACCGCCGCGACCGCCTCCGCCTTGCAGTGCTTCTCGAGCTTGGCGGCCCGGTTCACGGGATCGCCGATCACCGTGTATTCGAGCCGCTCGACGTCGCCGACCGTCCCGAACAGCACCCGGCCGACCGAGGCCGCGGCGTTGACCCTCGGGGTGTCAAGTCCGCGTGCGGCACGCTCGCGGCGCCAGGCCACGGCGTCGGCCACCAGGTCCTCGACGGCGGTCACGGCGCTCGCCGCGAAGTCGGGGCTGGGGCCGGTGGCACCGAAGGCCGCCAGGATGCCGTCGCCCATGAACTTGTCGATGCTCCCGCCGTGCCGGCGGACGATGGCCACCACCCGCGCCTGGTACTCGGCCAGGAGCGCCATCACCGCGGCCGGCGGGGCGGCGGCGGCGAGGACGGAGAAGTCGCGCAGGTCGACGAACAGGACGGCCGCCTCGCGCAACTCGGCTCGGCCCGGCTGCAGCGCCAGCCCCTGCTCGCGGATCCGGCGGGCGACCTCGGGCGCGAAGAACCGCGACAGATCGGCCGCCGCCTGGCCCTCCATGGCGGCGCGCACCATCAGCTTGCGGCCGCGCTGCAGGGCGACCGCGAGGATGGCGGTCGTGACGAGGATCGAGAGCACCTTGTCGACCTCGGCGCCGATCAGGATCGCGTAGGACTTGGCATAGTCGGGAAAACGCCGGGTGATGCCGACCTCGGCCGAGGTGACCAGGGCGTAGGCCAGGAGGACGAGCCAGCCGACGGCGCCGAGGAGGCCGGTGAGCAACACGAGGCCGGGCTCGAAGCGGAGCGCGCGGAGAGCGATCAGCACGAAGATGTACATCACCGTCGGTGCGCGCAGGTACATCGCCGCCGGCTCCCCGTACTGGAGGTGGAAGCTCCAGATCGTGAGCAGCAGCACCGCCACGTCGAGGACCACCGAGACGGCCAGGACCGGCGCCGCGAGCCGACCGCGCAGCGCCAGCACCAGCCGGCCCAAGGTGAACAGAAGATAGAGAGCGAGCGCGATCGGCACCGGCTCGAAGGGCACCTCGGGGGGAAAGGCCTTGGGCGTGATCGTGTAGACCGAGGCCAAGAAGCCGATCGCCACCAGTTGGAACAGGCTCACCAGAACCTCGCTCTGGTCCTGGTCGGCGCGGATCGCGCGCGCGACGTGCGGCGGAAGCCGAGCCGGTAGCGGCGGGCCGAGCACGGTCTCCCGCAGCCGCGCGAGCCGCGGCACCGCGATCGGCACCCGCCCCTTCTCGTCCATCACCGGCTCCCGTTGCGGGCACGAGCGCATCGTGGCCGGCCCGGCTGCCTTCCCTCGCACCGTCGAGCGGGGCCGACAATCCCCGGCCGGTCGGCGCCGAACGGCCCGGGTCGGACACCGTGGCAGCCCCCATCGTGGCCGATGCGACACGCTCGCGGATGCCGGTTCTCGCCGCGACGCAGCACCACCGCCCTCGTCCCCCCTTCGGCGGTGTCCACGGTCTCGTGCTCGCGCGTGCGGGAGCCGCGCGCCAGCGGAAATGCTGCTGTGCAGCAACGGGGCTTCGGGACGGGCTCGACCACGCCATATGACGTCGCGCGAACGACACGGTCCCTCGCGCGATCGTGTCGTTCCGACGACAATTGGATCGGACCTGTGGAGACGTCGATGACCAGCACGAGCGTCGCGGGGGGCGGCCTCGCGCACGCGGGCGAGACCCGCCGCGGTGGGCTTTCCGCCCTGATCGCGCAGCTGATCGCCTGGTGGGACGAGCGCCGGCGCATCGCCCGGACGATGGCCGAGCTCGAGCAGCTCACCGATGCCGAGCTCGCCGACATCGGCATCAGCCGGGCGGACATCGAGCGGGTGGCGCGCGGCGCGGTCCGCCGCGAGGCCTGAGCAGAGGCGGGGCGGCCTCGGCCGGCCCGCCCGCACCTCCTGATCCCTCACAGCAACGCGCCCGTGAGCTCGCTCTTGAGCCGGGCGCGGAACTCGTTGATCGCCTTGAAGGCGTCGCGCAAGAGCTCCCGCTCGCGTGAGGACAGCTCGCGCGGGTCGACGAAATTGCCGACCGGCCGACCGGCTTCGTAATCCGCCAGCTGCCGGCGCAGCTGCAGAAAGGTGACGAGCGCGAAGGCGGCGCGCAGCTCGTCGGCCTCGCGCGCGCTCACCTGGCCGATCGACGACAGGCCTTCCAGGCGGGCGAGCGTGCCGGTGGCCGCCACGCCGTGGCGCAACGCCAACAGCCGCACACCCTCGGCGAGCGGGAGCGTGCCCATGAGCTTGAGGTTGATCTGGCCCTTGTGCGCCGGATCCTGCCGCTCGGTGACGAACCGGTTGAAGAGGCCCAAAGCGGCGCGGTGATCGGCTTGGATGCCGAACATCTCGCGCAAGAACAGCGGGTGGCGCGGCACCGTCTCGGTCACGAAGGCACGCAGCTCCCGGGCGAGTGCCGCCTCGCCCCAGACCGGCAAGAAGTCGAAGAAGATGTCGCAGAACAGCAGCATCGCTTCGTGCTTCTTGCGCATCCACCCGGTCACTTGCGCCTTCCACTGGGGCAGGGTCTTGCGCCAGAGCGGGTTGGTGGCCATCACGCCGCCCTTGCAGAGCGGGAAGCCGAGTCCGTCGAGCGCCCGGGTCATCCGCTCGGCGCACTCGATGAACCACGGATCGATCGCGGCGTGCGCCTCGTCGGGATAATCGGCGAGCACGAAGCCGTTGTCCTGATCGGGGAACAGGAAGCTCTCCCGACGCCCACCGGAGCCCATGACGATGGTGGCGAATGGGACCGGGGGCCGGCCCCAGCCGTCGGCCTCCATGCCGGCTACGACCAGCCGCATGACCCGGCGATAGATGTCGTTGTTGATGTCCGAGACCAGCGCCTGGATCTCGGGGGCCGGCACCGCGTCGTCGAAGAGCGCTCGGACGAGTCGGACCTGGGCGGCCTTGACCTGAGCCAACCCCTCCAGACTGTCCTCGTGGGTCAGGCGATCGATCTGCTCGACCAGATGGCCGGTGGCGACCGCCAGGGCGTCGTGCAGGAACAACATGCCGACGAGCCGGCCGCCGTCGTCGACCACCGGCATGTGCCGCAGCCGCTTGCGGCGCATGAAGCCGATCGCCTGGTAGAGCTGGTCGTCGGCGCGGATCGTGAGCACGGGCCGGGTCATGAGCCCGTCGACCGGCTGATCGCCGATCCGCCGGCAGGCGATCCGGCGGACCACGTCCTGCTCGGTCAAGATGCCGTGGATCGCGCCTTCGGCGTCGACGACGACCGCCGCCGAGGCGGCGGTGGCCGCCATCCGCGCGACCGTCTCGGCGGCCGTGGCTCCGAGCGGCACGACCACCGGCGGGGCCACCATGTGATCGCGCACGAGATGACGGAAGACCGCGGTCTGCGAATGCGGCATCGGCCGACTCCGACGAGCTGCGCGGGGATCTTGGCCCGCCTCGCGCCCGGGCGCCAGCTTCCCCGGCGCGCCGGGTCGCCGCACGATCGGCGGCCACGCGTACCGGCGGATGGGGGCGGGGTTGGCGCGATCCGCCGATCGGATGTATGAACCGGTGGCCGGCGCCGTGCCGCCGTTCCACTCGCCTCGTCCAGCCACACCGGGGAACGGCCGAGCCCGTGAGCGACACCGACCGCGTCAGCCTCTGCATCGTCAACTACAACGGCCTGCGCCACCTCGAGCGGACCTTGCCGGCGGTGGCCGCGATCGCCCACGAGTTCGTGGACGTCCTGCTGGTCGACAACGCCTCGACCGACGCGAGCGTGGCCTTCGCCCGGGCGAATTTTCCCGATCTGCGCATCGTCCAACTCGCCCGCAACGACGGGCCGGGGGCGGCCCGCAACGCCGGGCTCGAAGCGGCTCGCACCGATCTCGTGCTGTTCATCGACAACGACGTGGTGCCCGAGCCGGGCTGCGCCGCCAAGCTCGCCGCGGCCCTCGCCGCCGACCCGCGGGCGGCGGTGGCGGCACCCCGCATCCTCTACGCCCACCGACCCGAGGTCGTGCAGTACGACGGCGCCGACAATCATTATCTGGGGCTCATGATCCTGCACCACCAAGATCAACCGCTGGCGGTGGCGAGCGACCGGCGGGTGCGGGCCGTCGACGGCGTGGTGAGCGCGGCCTTCATGGTCGCCCGCTCGCGGCTGGCCGGCGAGCGGTTCGATCCGGCCTTCTTCATCTATGTCGAAGACCACGATTTCGGCTTGCGGCTGCGGTTGACCGGAGCGCGCATCCTCTCCGTGCCCGATGCGCTCTGCCTGCACGGCGACGGCAGCGACGGCCTTTCGGTCCGAGCGGTCGGCAACTACACCCGCAAGCGGGCTTATCTCCTGATCCGCAACCGCTGGCTCCTGTTGCTCAAGAACTACAGCGGTCGCACCCTCTTCGTGCTGGCCCCCGCCCTGCTGGTCTTCGAGGCGGCCCAACTCGCCTTGGCCACCAAGAAGGGCTGGCTCGCGGAATGGTGGTCGGCGTTGCGCTGGATCCTCGCCCACCGGCGCGAGATCCTGGCCGAGCGGGCCCGCATCCAGGCCCGCCGCCGGATCGCCGATCGCGAGCTGTTGCGCGGTGGGCCCGTGCCGTTCCGCGCCGAACTCACCACGAGCCCCTTCGAACGGCTGGCACGGCGGCTCCTCGACGGCTTCGCCATCGCCTATTGGCGGGTGGCGGCGGTCCTCCTCTGAGCCCGGCCGTGGCCCTGGCCGAGCCCGTCTCGCGCGATCCCGCCCTCCGCCCGCATCCGACCGGCCGGCGGCTGCGGATCTGTTATCTGGTCCCGGGCCACGGGCTGCTCTCGACGGTGGGCCCGTCGCGCAACGTGCTCTCGCTCTCGCGGGCCCTGGTCCGCTACGCCGAGGTCACCTTGGCCTTCCGCTACCGGCTCGAGGACCGCCTGCCCGAGGACCTCCCGCTCGTCGAACTCCAGCCCGAACGACGCCCGGTGCAGGCCGTCGACGACGCCGCCATGCAGGGCATGGGGCCGGTCGAGTTCGCCCGCTACCTCGCTCGACTGCGCCGCTTCGTGCGCGATGCCGCCGGCCGCTTCGACGTGATCTTGGAGAAGAGTTGGATCCTCTCCGGCCATCTTTCGGCCTACGCCCGAAAGTTCGGGATCGCCGGGGTGCCGGTCGAGAACGTGGTGCCGAGTGGCGCCCGGCACGATCGCGTCGGGCTCGCCAAGCGGCTGCGGGTCGAGCTCGGGCGGCGGTTGGCCGGGCCGGCCCTGCGGCGGGTCCCGGTGGTGCTGGCCGAGACCGAGCAACTCAAGGAGGCGATCGTCGCGGTTTGGAAGGTCCCGCCTGAGCGGGTCGCGGTGGTGGGGCTGGGCGTGGATCGCGAGCTCTTCCGCCCCCGTGATCAGGCCGAGGCGCGCCGCGCCCTGGGACTTTCGCCCGAGGCCACGATCCTGCTCTACGTGGGCGTGCTGGACGAGACCCACACCCTGGACGGCATCCTCGCCGGCCTGGCCGAGATCGCCCCGGCGGGTGTGCAGCTGCACGTCGTGGGCGACGGCCCCAAGCGCGCGGCCTATGCCGCCGCGGCCGCGGCCTGCGGCGGTCGGGTGGTCCTGCACGGTCGGGTGCCGCACGATCGGGTCCCGTGGTGGATCGCCGCCGCCGATCTGTGCCTCGCGCCTTACGAGCCGCGTGCCTTCGCCACCGGCGCGCTCGGCTATTCGACGATGAAGGTCCCCGAATATCTGGCGGTCGGCCGGCCGGTCGCCGGCAGCCCGAGCGCCCGGATGCGCGAACTCTTGCGCGACGGCGAGCTGGGCTTTCTGATCCCCGCCGATGCCGCCTCGTGGCGCGCGTTCCTGGCCGACCTTCCCGACCGCGACCGGCTCGCGGCCATGGGTCGGGCGGCGCTGCGCTACCCGCAGCCCTCCTGGGACGACACCGCGCGCGGCTATCTCGCGGTCTGCGAGCGGGCGCTGTCCGCCATCCGGAGCTGAGCCTTGGGCCTCCCCTACCCTCTGGCCGCCTTCGCCCATCTGCTCTTGGCCGTGCTGGTCACCGGCTACGCGCTGTTCTGGGCGATCATGACCCTCTCGCTCGCCAGGAGCCCGCGCGCCGGCGAGAGTGCCTCGCTGCTCGCGCGCGTCGCGGCGGCGCGCTGGCCGCACGTGGCCGTGCCGCACGCCTGGCGGTTGCCCTTCACGGTGCTGGGCTGGCTCCTGCTCGCCGGGGCGATCGGCAGCGGACTGCTCGTCGGCGCGGTGAGCGGCCCGCGCGAGCTCGGGCTCGTCTTCTGGCTCAAGCTCGCATCCGTGATCGTCCTGCTCGGCCTGCACCACCGCCTGGTCCGCCGGCCGCGCGGGCCCGTGGCCTGGGCGGGTCTGATCCTCGTGCTCGCGATCCTCGTGCTCTCGGTCCCCCTGGTCCGCTGAGGGGCCCATGACCACCCACCAGTTCGTCGTGGCCGTGCACCTGCTCGCGATGGCCCTGTGGATCGGCCACATGCTGGTCTGGTCGATCCTGGCCGGCCCGGCCCTCAAGAAGGTCGAACCCGAGGCCGACGCCGCGTTCCTGCGCGAGCGGATGGTCTATCTGGGCGGGCTCGGCTGGCCGGCCCTGATCGTGCTGGTCCCCACCGGGTTCTATCTGTTGTGGCTGCGCGGTGTCGGCCCCGCCGAGCTCCTCTCCGGCGCGTTCCTGGCACGGCCCGACGGCGGGGCGATCGGCCTCAAGCTCGCCCTCGTGCTCTGGATGATCCTCTATCAGAGCATCTGGGGCCATCGTCCGGCCCCGCTCGCCAACTGGGTCAACATCGTCGCGGCCCTGGGCGTGCTGTTCTGCTCGGTCGTCATCGTGCGGGGCTGGCCTTGACCCGGCGGGTCCTGGTCCTGGCGCTGGAGCTCGGCGACGGCCGCTATCTGCGCCGCTTCGCCGCCGACGGTGCGATGCCCACGGTGCGCGAGCTGTTGGGCCGCGGGGTCTCGGGCGAGCTCGCCACCCCGGCCGAACTGTTGCACGTGGCGGCCCTGCCCTCGCTCTACACGGGTGTGGGCCCGGGCCGGCACGGTGTGTGGTTCACCTTCCAGCCGGCGCCGGGCGTGCAGGGTTGGCGGCGGTTCGCCCCCGGCCTCTACGGTGCCCCCACCTTCTGGGCGTCGGCCGCCCGCGCCGGCCGAAGCTGCGCCGTGTTCGACACGCCCTACGCCCACCCCGAGCCCGACTTCCCGGGCCCGCTCGTCCTCGATTGGGGGGCCTGGGCCCGCTATCTCGGCCCGACCGCCCGCCCCGAAGGCCTGCTGGCCGAACTCGAGCGCGCCGTGGGCCGCCATCCCCTGGGCCTCGAGGCCCACGCCTTGGGCTTCGCCCCGCTCGATCCGGCCGATACGGCGCAGCGTCTGGCCCGAGCCCTCGAGGTGAGGGCCGAGGCCACGATGTGGCTGCTGCGCCGCGGCCCGTTCGACCTGTTCGTCACCTGCCTCGACGAGACCCACGCGGCGGCGCACTATTGCTGGCTGCCCCCGGCCGACGACGCGCTCGAGCCGCCGCCGGACCAGCCGCATCTGCGCACCGTCTACGCCGCCCTCGATCGCTGCTTGGCCAAGATCCTGGAGGCCGCGGGGACAGGGACCACGGTCCTGCTGGTCTCGGGCGACGCCATCGGTCCCAACCGCGCCGGCTGGCATCTTCTGCCGCAGGTGCTGGCCCGGTTGGGCCACCTCATCTCCGCCGATCTGCCCACGGGCGAGGTGCGCGAAGAGGCCGCGTCCGCCGGGCGCTTCGATCCGGTCAAGGCGGTCCGCGACCTGTTGCCCGCGGATCTGCGCAAGCGGCTGGCCGGCCTGTTGCCGCGGGGTTTGCGCGACAAGCTGGCGCAGCGCGTCGACACCGCGGCGATCGATTGGAGCCGCACCCGCGCCTATTGCCTGCTCACCGACCTCGAGGGCTGCATCCGCGTCAATCTGCGCGGCCGCGAGCCCCAGGGGATCGTTCCGCCCGAAGACTACGGCGCCCTGCTCGACCGGCTGGAGGCCGAGCTAGCCGAGCTCGTCGAGCCCGTGAGCGGGCGGCCGGCCGTGACCCGCATCCTGCGCGCCGATCGCGAGCTCGCCGGCCCGCGCGCCGCCTTCTTGCCCGATCTCGTGGTCCACTGGGCGCGCGAGCGGCCGATCGCGGCGCTCACGAGCCCGCGCATCGGTCGCATCGAGGGGCGCTCGCCCGACCCCAGGCCCGGCACCCACGCCGGACCGGGCTTCGCGCTCTTGGCCGGGCCCGGGATCACGCCCGGCCGGCTGCCGGCCGATGCCGCGGTGGTCGACGTGGCGCCCACCGTGCTGGCGGCGCTCGACGTGCCGCTGCCGCCCGATCTGGAGGGCCGCCCCTGGCCCCTGCCGCCCGCCCACCCTTCCGCCCCGGCCTGACGAGGAGTGGCTCCGTGACCGTCCGCATCCTGCAGATCGGCGCCGGCATCCGCGGCCGGCACTGGCTCGACTACGTCGCGGCCTTCGCCGGCACCGAGTGCGTGGGCCTGGTCGAGCCCGACCCGGCCAACCAGGAGAAGGCCCGGGCCCTGCTGCCGCCGCACTGCCCGATCTTCGCCGAGCTCGACCCGGCGCTGGCGGCGGTCGAGGCCGATGCGGCGCTGATCGCGAGCCCCGACCGGCTGCACGCCGAACAGGCGATCGCCTGTCTCGCGCGCGGGCTCACGGTCATGGTCGAGAAGCCCTTCACGCCCACCGTGGCCGAGGCCGCGGCCGTGCTCGCCGAGGCCGAGCGGGTCGGCCGCCAGGTGATCGTGGCCGAACAGTACCGCTTCTGGGCGGCCGAGCGGACGGTCAAGAAGCTGCTCGAGGAGGGCCGCATCGGCCGGGTCGATCATTGCACCTTCGTCGACCATCGGGCGATGCGCGCGGCGAGCGAGGGCCCGTGGCTGGCCGAGATCGACTACCCGCAGCTGCAGGCCGTGGCCGTTCATCACTTCGACTCGCTGCGCATGTGGTTCGGCGAGCCGCGAGCCCTCGCGGTCAAGGCCTGGCGGGCCCCCTGGTCGGATTATCGCGGCTGCGAGTGCACCCAGGCGCTGGTCGACTTCGGGTCGGTGCAGGTGAGCTATCTCGGGACCATGAGCGCACCGCGTTACAGCTGCGCGATCCGCATCGACGGCGAGGCCGGCACGATCTGGACCGACCGCCGACGGGTGTTCCTGCGCAAAGGAACGAGCCGCTGGTACTGGCCGGTGCGCAACGTGCGCGTGCCGCCGGGCGACGAGAAGTCCTATCCCCAGGGCGGGACCACGGCGCTCTTGATGGCCCTTCAGGCGGCGGTGGAGAAGGGCGTCCCGGCCGAGACCCGCGGCCAGGACAACATCTGGACGATCGCCATGCTGGAGGCCGCCAAGCGCGCCGCCGCCGAGGCCCGCACCGTGCGGGTGCGCGAAGTCGGCGACGGCCGCTTCGTGCCGACCGAGCGGGAGGCCGCGCCGTGAGCGGGCGAAGCCGCCGAGTCCTCCTGATCGGCCTCGACTCCGCCGACGCCGACCTGGTCGAGCGTTGGGCCGCCGCCGGCCATCTGCCGACCTTCGCCCGGATCCTGGCCGAGGGCTCCTGGTCGCGGCTGTCGACCACGGCCTCGATCCTGCACGTTTCGGCCTGGCCCACGATCTACACCGGTGCGGGGCCCGGTCGGCACGGGCTCTACCACGCCTATCAGGTCCGCGCCGGCGATCAGCGGATCCACCGCACCGATCCGACCTGGCGGGCCCTACCACCCTTCTGGCAACAGCTCGATGCCGCCGGCCGGCGCTGCATCGTCTTCGACGCCTTCATGGACTGCCCGCTGCCGGGGTTCAAAGGCGTCCACGTGGGCGAGTGGGGGACGTGGACCTGGTTCGGCGAGCCCTTCTCGAGCCCCACGGGCCTGCGCGACGCGCTCGTCCGCGAGGTCGGCCCCTACCCCGCCCCCGAGCACAGCCTGCAGGTCACCGTCCCCGACCAGGTCTGGTTCCGCGATCGGCTGGTCGAGGCCGCCGCCGCCAAGGCCCGGGCCACCGATTGGCTGCTGCGCAACCACCCCTGGGACATGGCCTTCGTCACCTTCGGCGAACCGCACGGGGCGGGGCATTATCTCTGGCACACGGGCGATCCGGAGCATCCGGCGCACCGGCCGATCGCCGGCTTGGCGCATCCGCTGCTCGACGTCTACGCCGCGGTCGACCGGGCGATCGGCGAGCTCTTGGCCCGTCATCTCGACGATCGCACGACCGTGCTCCTGGTCTCGGGCGACGGCATGGGGCCCAACTATTCGGGCGCCCATCTGATGCCCGAACTCCTCCACCGGCTCGATCTGTATTTCGCCCCCGGCGTCGGCCGCGGCACGGAGCAGGCCGGGCCCGCTGCCCCGCGGCGCAGCCTGGCGGCCCGGCTGCGCGAGGCCATCCCGCTGCCGGTGCGCCAGTCGATCAGCCGCTGCCTGCCGCGCCGGCTCAAATATCAGCTCTCGCTCAAGTGGATGAACACCGACATCGACTGGAGCCGCACCAAGGCCTTCCCGATCCCCAACAACAACGAGGGCTTCGTGCGGCTCAACCTCGTGGGCCGCGAACCGCGCGGGATCGTCGACCCACGAAGCGAATACGCCGAGCTCGTCGAGCTGGTGGCGGGCGAGCTCGCCGCCCTGACCAATCCCGCCAACGGCCGGCCGGCCGGACGGGTGAGCCTGATCGACGAGGCGTTCCCGGGCCCGCAGCGGCCCCATCTACCCGACGTGGTGATCAGCTGGGACGAGAACGCCCGGGTGCTCGATCGCCTCGCCGGCCCGCGGGCGGGCCTGGTGTGCGGCAAGTGCGGCTTCGAAACCCCCGCCTATTACACCGGCAACCACCGGCCCACGGCCTTCCTCGGTGCCGTGGGTGCGGGGGTGAGCGCCGGGGCGCGGATCGAGGGGGGCGACATCCGCGACGTGCCGGCCACCGTGCTGGCGCTCTTGAACGTCGACCCGCCGAGGCATTTCGAAGGGCGCGAACGGACCGCCGAGCTCGTTAACCGTTCGTTGACCGACGCGCTCTAGGCTGCGGCGCGGCGGCCGCGGGAGAGGATCGATGTGCGGATTGGCGGGCGTGCTCTGCCGCCGCCCGGGCATGGCCGGGGCCCAGTACGCGCCGGTGGTGGCCCGCATGTGCCGGACCATCGCCCATCGCGGCCCGGACGACGAGGGCATCTGGAGCGAGGGCCCGATCTGCCTGGGCTCGCGCCGGCTCGCCATCCAGGACCTCTCACCGGCCGGCCACATGCCGATGCTCGACCCGACCGGCCGCTACGCCCTGGCCTACAACGGCGAGCTCTACAACGCCGCCGAGCTGCGCGCCGAGCTGCGGGCGCGCGGGGTCCGGTTCCGCTCGACCGGCGATACCGAGGTCGTCCTCCACAGCTTGATCACCTGGGGGGCGGAGGTGCTGACCCGCTTCGCCGGGATCCTGGCCTTCGCCTTCTGGGACCGCGAGCGGCGCGAGCTGTGGCTCGCGCGGGACCATCTCGGGGTCAAGCCGCTCTATTACATGGAGAGCGGCGATCTGTTCCTGTTCGCCTCCGAGATCAAGGCGCTCCTGCCCGAGCACCCCCACCCGCAGCTCGACGAGGCGGGGCTCCTGGAATGGCAGCTCTACCGCAATCTCGATGCCGCGGGCCGCGGCACGCTGGTGCGCGGCATCGAGGCAGTCCTGCCGGGCGAGCTCGTCGTCGTCGACGCAACAGGGCGCCACCACCGCTCCTATTTCCGGCCCACCGATGCCGTCGATCCGGCCGAGTATCGGCGGCTGCGCTCGCTCGCGCCCGAGGCATTGGTCGAGGAGCTGCACACGGCGCTGCGCACGGTCGTGCGCGAACAGCTGGTCTCCGACGTCCCGGTCGGCACGCTGCTCTCGGGTGGGCTCGATTCCTCGGTGCTCACGGCCCTGGCCGCCGAGGAGCGAAGCGATCTGCGGGCCTTCCACGTCTCGATCGCGGGCTTCCCCGAGCACGACGAGCGCCCCTGGGCGGAAGCCCTGTGCCGCGACAAGGGCCTCGCCTTCGTGCCCATGACTCTGGACGGGCCCGGCTTCCGGCGGGCCCTCGCCCGCACCGTGTGGCTCTCCGATCTGCCGCTCACCCACCCGAACTCGGTCGCCTATCATCTGATCAGTAAGGTGGTCCGCGAGCACGGGGTGATCGTGGCGCTGGCCGGCGAGGGGGCCGACGAGCTGTTCGGCGGCTATTCCTGGGCCTATCGGCGCCGCAGGCGGCTGCAGCGGCTGCGGCCGTGGCTGGCCCGCGTGCCGGCCGTGGTCCGCGAGAGCTTGGCCCTTCTGATCTACGCCGAAGCCGATCTGCCGGTCACCTCGATCCGCTTCCGCGAGCTCTTGCCGCCCATGGTCCACTTGCTCGATCGCGGCCGACGCCGCGAGTGGCTGGGCGCCTGCGAGGAGGCCTACGGCTTCGTCGAGCCGGCCGCCGATCGCGAGATCCTGGGCGCCATGCTGGCCGATCTGTCCGACTTCTTGAGTCCCCTGTTGCGTCGGCTCGATCGCACGAGCATGGGCGCTTCGGTGGAGTGCCGGGTGCCCTATCTCGATCCGCGGCTGGTGCGCCGGGCCGTCAACCTGCCGCTCGATTACAAGCTCGGTCGACTGGCCGACAAATGGATCTTGAAGCAGGTGGCGGTCCGCCACATGCGCAAGGAGCTCGTGTTCCGCAAGAAGATGGGCTTTCCCCTGCCGTTGGCCGAGTGGGCACGGCCCTATGCGCGCATCGAGTTCTTCACGGACGGCTTCCTCGTCGATCGGCTCGGGTTCGGCAGGCGGACGCTCGAACGGCTGATCGCCCGGGCCGAGCGGTGGGTGCACGCCTTCTTCGGGCTCGTCACCCTCGAGATCTGGGGTCGGCTGCACTTCCAGGGCCGCAGCCTCGCCGAGGTCGAGGCGTGGCTGGCGAGCTTCGAGCCGCCCCCCGGCGTCGAGGCGGCCCGGTGAGCGAGGCCGCCCGCACCGCCCGCGGCACGCTCGTGGTCACCGCCGGCCAGCTGGCCCTCGCTCTGGCCGGGTTCTCGGCGGCGCTCCTGCTCGCCCGCGAACTCGGTCCCGCCGCCTACGGCGTGTGGGGAATCGTCTATTCGCTGCTCACGGGCATCGAGCAGATCGGCCGGCTCGGCATTCCGCAAGCCACGAGCCGGCTCGTGGCCGAAGCCGGCGGCGGTGATCCGCTCCTCGAGCGGCGCGCTGTCACCTTGACCGCGCTGCTCTTCGCCGCGCTGTTCGCCGGCCTGTGGCTCGCCGCCCCGACGCTCGAGCGGGCCTTCGCCATCCCCGAGGGCACCCGGCTGTTGCGCATCGCCGCCCTCGACATCGTGCCGTTCGGCCTGTTCATGATCGCCATCGCCGTGCTCAACGGCCGCCGCGACTTCGTGCGCGAGGGCCTCGCCAACCTGGTCTACGCCGGCACTCGCATCCTGGGCCTCGTGGTGCTCTGGCCGTTCGGCTTGTCGATCGAGGCGGCGCTGTGGGTCACCGTCCTCTCGTCGGTTTGCGGGCTGGGGGCGTGCCTCCTGCGCCTCGGCACGGACCCGTTGCGGCCGCGCTTCGACGGCTTTCTCCCGATCCTCGCGGTGGCGGCACCGGTGGCCGTCGCCTGGGGGGCTTCGGGTCTGTTGGCCCAGCTCGATCTGTGGGCCTTGAACGCCTTCGGGCGGGCCGTGCCGGCCGAGGTCAAGGGCTGGTACACGGCCGCCCTCAACCTCGCCCGGTTGCCCAATCTGTTGGCCTTCGTCGCGACCTCGATCCTGGTCCCGACGATCGCCCGCGCACTCGCCGCCGGCGACCACCCGGCGGCGCTGGCCGCGCTGTGCGAAGGTACGCGCTGGATGCTCGCCGTGGCGCTGCCGGTCGTGCTCGTCGGCGCGGTCGAGGCCGGACCGCTCCTGACGCTGGTGTTCGGCCCGGCCTTCGCCGCCGGCGGGCCGCTCCTGGCGCTGCTCCTGGCCGCCCACGGTGTGCTGCACACCGGCTTCGTGGCCCTGGGCTCGGTGCTCCTGGCCGCCGGCCGCGAGCGGACCGCGGCGCTGCTCGCCCCGGGAGCCGCTCTGGCGGGCCTCGTCCTGGTCCCGGCCGGAACGGTTCTGGGTGGCGCGCTCGGCACGGCGCTGGGCGCGTTCGCCACCGCGGCGCTCGCCTGCGCGCTCGCCGCTTTCGTCGTCCATCGCCGCGTGGGCCCCCTTCTGCAGCCGGCCACCGGCTCGCGCATCCTGCTCGCGAGCCTGGGTGCGACCCTCCTGGCCCTCCTCCTTCCGAGCCGCGGCCTCTGGCTCGTGGCCGAGCTCCTGTTCGTGGGCCTGGTCCATCTGGGACTTCTCTTGCTCCTGCGCGCCGTCGAGCCGAGCGAGCTTTTGGCCCTCTTCGGCCGAACCGGCGGCGCCCCCTCACGAGCGAACCGTCCCTTGGCCGGGCCCGTGGACGGTCGCAGCCCGAGCGTGTAGGGATGAGCGTCGGGCGGCGCGCGGCGCCGCGCCGCGGCGCCGGG
>FWPV01004127.1_pt1 | contig 25399 bp, 24 predicted proteins | sample 2228371 | NCBI WGS metagenome assembly FWPV01 (sample SAMEA103939776, study PRJEB20133) | metagenome | reverse complement strand
TCGCAGCCGGTGCGGAATCAGGCGCGGCGACGCGCCATCATGCCGATCAGCAATACGCCGCCGAGCAGCATCGCCCAGGTGCGCGGCTCGGGTATCGGCGCCGGCACCGTGGCCTGCAGGCTGGCCACCTCCCAGCCGATGTCGTCCAGCGCCGCCCAGTCGAGGTCGGTCATGTAGCGCCGCTGGCCGGACGGAATGAAGGGCGACAGCAGCGGCAGCTGCGAGTTGCCGTTGGCGACGCCGCGCAGGGTGGTCGCAAAGTGGGCATCCGTGCCATCGGCCTGCAGCGCGACGGTCGCGCCGCCGTTCGTGGCCGTGGTGACCGCGCCGGTGAAGGTGTCGCCGACCACTGCATCGAACCAGCTGTCGGCCGTGCCGAAACCGAACACGTGCGCGGTTTCGTGCATCGCCACGGTGTAGAAATCAAAGCCGGAAAAGCCCTCGGCCGTCGACACGTCGCTGTCGAAGTACCAGTTGATGTTGGCACCGAAACTGATGGACCCGCCCCACGGCCCGAAATCGGTCTCGACCGGCGTCAGCGCGCCCGGCTCGCCGCGCGACAGTCCGTTGTTGATGAAAGCCGTGCTGCCACTGATGCTCTGGAAGCCCGGGCCGCCGACGCCCAGCGTCTGGCCGCTGAAGGCGTGTGAGCCGACGAAAATACGGATCTCGTTCTCGGGAATGCTGAAGTTGTTGATCTGGAGCGTCGTGCCGAACGGATCCTCGGGGTTGTAGAGGCGCGCCGTGAAGGCATTGCCGCCTGAGGGCGTGATCGCAGTCAGCGTGTCGAGCAGGTTCAGGCTGAACACCTGCGCCACCTGATCGAGCACCACCCGCTTGTCGCTGGTGAAGAAACCGGCGCTGTCGTAGGTGTAATCGAACACCACATCGATGGCCTGGGCAGGCACGGACAGCGTGGCAATCAGCACGGCACTCGCTGCAATCAGGGGCTTTTTCAACGCAATCTCCTCAAGGTTGCCGCAGGGTATCGCAGACTCCGTGCAACGCAGCGTGCAATTGTGCACGGCCCGAGTCGCCCGTTTCAGGCAGTCCTCGTGCAGTTGCGCCCGGCATGCTTGGCGGCGTACAGCGCCTGGTCGGCACGCTCCACCAGCATCTCCGGCGTGTCTTCGGCCCGCCACGTGGTGAGGCCGGCGCTCACCGTCACCGCCAGCGCCTCGCCTATCGTCGGCAACGGGCAATCGGCAATCCTGCGCCGGATGGTGTCCGCCAGCACCAGAGCGTCCGCTTCGCGGCAATCGCGCAGCACCAGCAGGAATTCTTCCCCGCCCCAGCGGCACGCCAGGTCCGACTCGCGCAGGCTGGCGCGGATCAGGCCGCTGACGTGCTCGATCATGCGATCCCCGGCCAGATGGCCGTGACGATCGTTCAGCGCCTTGAAATGGTCGATATCGAACAGGATCGCCGACAGCGACTGACGCGCGCGCCGGGCATCCGCCAGCGTCTGCACCATCATGATCTCGAACGCGTGCCGGTTCAGCAGGCCGGTCAGGCGATCCGTGGTGGCCATCTTTTCCAGGCGAAGCTGGTAACGATCCAGCGTCAGGCTGGCCAGATAGACCGTCACCAGCGTGATCACCACGCACAGGCAGAGGTTGATGTAGAGGGTGCGCCGGATGTCGGCGAGGGCGTCGTCCTCGACCTTCTCGACCACCAGGAACCATTTCATTTCAGGCACATAACGCACGTTGAGCAGATAGTTGCGCCCCTCGCTGCGGTACTGGAACGAACCCGCTTCCGCCGCCAGCATGGCGGGCGCGATGTCGCGCAGCCCTTCGACCTCGTTCAGATGAGCCGCGCCGTGCCAGGGGGTTTCGCCGAACAGCACGACCTTTCCCTGCTTGTCGACGAAGTAGACGCTGCGCTGATAGCGCTGCTGGTAGCCGGCCAGCAGTTTGCGGACGGTATCGACCGTCAGACCGACACCGGTCACGCCCATCAGGCCGCCGTCGTAGTCGTACACGCGGTAGTTGATGAACACGGTCAGCGTGTCGCGGCTGCGCGTATCGGTGTCGACATTGATCTCGTAGGGCTCTTCCAGCCGCCGCACCCTGAAATACCAGCTGTCCTGCGGGTTGTCTTCGCTCACCTTGCGCAGCAACCCGTCCGGGTGATAGTAGTTTCGCGTGCGCTCCGATACGAAAAAGCTGGTGAAGGTGCCGTAACGGCTGCGCACTTCGCCGAGGAACTTGGTCAGCGCCGGCACATCGCGTTCGCTGCGCAGCACCCAGTCGCGCAGAAAGGTGTCGCCGGCCATCATCGACGCGATGAATACCGGGCGGATCAGATCCTTCTGGATTTCCGAATAGATGTTGTCCGACGTCAGCGGCAGTTCGCTGTCGACGATGGCGCGATGGATCCCGTTCTTCGACACGTGGTAACTGACCAGTGTCGTCATGACGAACCCGAGCGACAGCAGCAGACCGAGCAGCAGCAGCAGCCGGTGCTTGCCGGTCACGCGACCGCGCGTGCGTCGGCTCACGGTCTGCACGGGCAACGGCGTCGAGGCGGCAGACGCATCGGCGTCGTTGCGCTGCAGTGGAGTCTGCCGGGAAGTCATGGGATGGAAGGTAAGGAAGAGGCTGCAGGATTAACGGCAGTTCGCCGGACGACTGCAACCCGGCTGCCTGCCGGTACGGGTACCGGCAGGCAGCGGCTCAGCGGGCGATCGGCTTGTAGCGGATGCGGTGCGGCCGGGCGCCGTCTTCGCCGAGGCGCTTCTTCTTGTCGGCTTCGTATTCCTGATAGTTGCCGTTGAAGAAGGTCCACTGCGAGTCTCCCTCGGCAGCGAGGATGTGCGTGGCGATGCGGTCGAGGAACCAGCGGTCGTGCGAGGTGACGAGCACGCAGCCGGAAAACTCGAGCAGGGCATCTTCCAGCGCGCGCAGCGTTTCCACGTCGAGGTCGTTCGACGGCTCGTCGAGCAGCAGCACGTTGCCGCCGGCGATCAGCGTCTTGGCCAGATGCAGCCGGCCACGCTCGCCGCCCGACAGGTTGCCGACGATCTTCTGCTGGTCGCCGCCCTTGAAGTTGAATCGGCCGATGTAGGCCCGGCTGGGCATTTCGAAGCGGCCCACGGTCAGGATGTCGGCGCCGTCGGCGACTGCCTCGAACACGGTCTTCGTGCCATCCAGGCCTTCGCGCGTCTGGTTGACTGCGGCGATCTTCACCGTCGGTCCGACCACGATTTCTCCTGAATCAGGCTTGTCCAGGCCCTGGATCATGCGGAACAGCGTCGATTTGCCGGCGCCGTTCGGGCCGATCACGCCGACGATGGCGCCCGGCGGAACGCTGAAACTGAGGTTGTCGATCAGCAGACGGTCGCCGAAACCCTTCGACACGCCGTTGAATTCGATCACCTTGTCGCCCAGGCGCTCGCCCGGCGGAATGAAGATTTCATGCGTTTCGTTGCGCTTCTGGTACTCGACGCTGCTCATTTCCTCGTAGCGCGCCAGACGCGCCTTCGATTTGGCCTGGCGCGCCTTCGGATTGCCGCGCACCCATTCCAGCTCGGTGGCGAGTGCCTTCTGGCGCGCCGATTCGGTGTTCTCTTCCTGCTTCAGGCGCGCACCCTTCTGGTCCAGCCAGCTCGAATAGTTGCCCTTCCACGGGATGCCGTGGCCGCGGTCGAGTTCCAGAATCCACTCGGCTGCGTTGTCAAGGAAGTAGCGATCGTGCGTCACCGCCACCACGGTGCCGGGAAAACGCACCAGGAACTGTTCCAGCCACTCGACCGATTCGGCATCGAGGTGGTTGGTCGGTTCGTCCAGCAACAGCATGTCCGGCTTGGACAGCAGCAGCTCTTCGCGTCCCACGGCGGCAGGCGCAGCGCGTCGGCGGCAATTTCCATCTGGGTTTCGATGTCGGCACCGGCGGTCGCCAGCACGTTTTCGTACTTCGCCTGTTCTTCGGCCAGCTTGTCGAAATCGGCGTCCGGCTCGGCATAGGCGGCGTAGATCGCGTCCAGTTTCGTGCGCGCTTCCATGATGTCGCCGAGACCGGATTCCACTTCTTCCTTCACCGTTTTCGCAGGATCGAGCTCGGGTTCCTGCGGCAGATAGCCGATGCGGATGCCCGGCAGGTGCTGCACCTCGCCCTCGAATTCCTTGTCGGCACCGGCCATGATGCGCAGCACCGTCGATTTGCCCGAGCCGTTCAGGCCGAGCAGGCCGATCTTTGCGCCGGGAAAGAAGGAAAGCGATATGTCCTTGATGATCGTGCGCTTGGGCGGAACGACCTTGCTCACGCGGAGCATCGACATCACGTATTGGGCCATGGTGTGCTGCGGGGATGACTGGAGAAGGCGGAAGTATGCCGCAAGCCGCACGGCTGCAGCCGCAGTCGCCTCAAACGTGCCGACTCGCACTACCATCCCGCGTCGGCGTGTCGTTCAGGCGCCGCCTTCAGACCACCCAGACCGCACACAGGACACCCCATGATCGGTTCGATCGGCCTCATTCTCATCGGCGCGCTGCTGCTGGCGTCGAATCTGGAGCTCTTTTCGCTGCGCGACCTGGGCGAGATTCTCGGCACCTGGTGGCCGGCCGTGCTGATCGCCATCGGCGCCGCCGGACTGATCAAGCGCAAGTAGCTGCAGTGCCCCGGTGCGCACGGCACCTCGAAAACGTGCATCAAGTCACACTTGCTGTTGCCGATATCCATGGCTTGTCCGGATTTCGGGGAGCACGTCCATGTTTGCACTCACAACCCTGCGCAGCAGACTGCTCGCGCTCGGTGCCGCATCGCTCTTCGGCCTGCTCATGGCCGGCGGTTTCGGCCTTTTCCAGCTGGCGCGTCTCGACCGGGGTGTCGCCATTGACCTCGCGCAGATGGGCCGTGCGGTCGACATCGTGCTCGACGTGCAGAACGCCGGCATCGACTTCAAGACCCAGGTGCAGGAATGGAAGAACACGCTCATCCGCGGCAATGACCCTGAACAGTTCAAGCGTTATCGCGACGGCTTCGAAACGCAGGCTGCCGCCGTCGCCGAGCGGCTGGGCAGCATCAGCGCCCGCCTGAAGGAAGACGCCTCGCCGCGTGCCGCGGAAGTCGATGCGCTGATCGCGGCGCATGGCGCGATGCTGGCAAGCTATCGCACGGCACTGCAGTCATTCGATGCCGCTGACCCTGAATCCGGCAAGAAGGTGGACCGGGCCGTCAAGGGCATCGACCGCAGCACGACCGATGCGATGACCGCGCTGACGCAGGGCATGGCCGAAGACGTGAAGGCACTGGGCCTGCGCACGCAGGCGCATACCGCCGCGCTGTACCAGACCGGACTGACGACGCTGGTGATTGCCATTTCCCTGCTGTCGCTGATCCTGGTGACCGGCGTGGTGCTCACGGTACGTCGGCTGGCGCACAGCCTGCAATCGCTGCGCGCCGCGCTGGCGACCGCACGCGAGCGGCTCGATCTGACGGTCAAGGCGCCGGATCACCTCGGCGACGAGCTGTCGGAAGCCGGTGCCTCGATCAACGCCCTGTTCGGCGAGCTGCGCAGCGTACTCAGACAGATGCGCGACAACGCACAGCACATCGCCAGTCATTCATCCTCGTTGCACGGTTCGGTGTCGACGCTTGCCGCCGCCGTGTCCCAGCAGAATGACTCGACGTCGAACATGGCCGCTGCCGCCGAAGAGCGGGCGGTCAGCGTGGCGCACGTCAGCGACAGCGCCGGCAGCGCGCGCGATGTGTCCCGATCATCGACGGAACGCGCCGAATTCGGCGGCGGCGTGATCGGGTCGGCCTCCGGCGCCATGTCGAAAGCGGCACAGGACGTTCATTCGACGATGGAAGGCATGAATGAGCTCGGCACGAGCATGGCGCACATCGGCAAGATCGCGGCCACCATCAAGGACATCGCGGACCAGACCAACCTGCTTGCGCTGAATGCGGCAATCGAGGCCGCTCGCGCAGGCGAACAGGGCCGCGGTTTCGCGGTCGTGGCAGACGAGGTGCGCAAGCTGGCTGAACGGACTGCCTTGGCGACGCGCGAGATCGATGCCGCGGTGGACACCGTTCAATCGGTCAGCTCGAGCGCGGTCGGCAACATGACGACGCTTTTCGATCAGTTCGATCAGTTCGAACGGATCGGCGCATCGACCCATGACGCAGGCCTGGCGATCGCCGAGATCCAGGCCGAATCACGCAAGGTGCTCGGCGCCACGGAAGACATTTCACGCGCGTTGCTGGAGCAGACCTCGGCCAGCGAAAGCATCGCCTGGCAGGTCGAATGCATCGCCGGCATGAGCGAAACCAACCGGCACGCCGTGGTCAGTGTCGGCGACGCAGCTGACGCGATGAACAGCCTGTCGCAGAGCATGCGGCAGCGGCTGGAGAAGTTTGTCGTCTGACCTTTCGTCAGCCTTCCAGCGCCGGCGGACGCCGTCCGCCGGCGCTGCCCGCGCGCTCACTTGCGGCCGTAGGTGTCCTCGAAGCGCACGATGTCGTCTTCGCCAAGATAGCTGCCCGACTGCACCTCGATCATTTCCAGCGGCAGCTTGCCCGGATTTTCCAGCCGGTGCGTCGTGCCCAGCGGGATGTAGGTGGACTGGTTTTCCGACAGCAGCAGGATGTTCTCGCCGCAGGTGACGCGCGCGGTACCGCTGACGACGATCCAGTGCTCGGCGCGGTGGTGGTGCATCTGCAGCGACAGCGAAGCGCCCGGATTGACGACGATGCGCTTCACCTGGAAGCGCGGACCGGCGTCGATCGAATCGTAATAGCCCCACGGGCGATACACCTTCCGGTGGTTTTCGGCCTCCGGCCGCTTGTTCGCCTTCAGATGGGCGACGATGCGCTTGACGTCCTGGGTGCGGTCCTTCGCGACCACCATCACCGCGTCGCAGGTTTCCACCACCACCACATCCTTCATGCCGAGGCAGCTCACCATGCGGGTTTCGGCAAACACCAGACTGTCCTGCGTGTCCTGCAGCAGCACGTCGCCGCGCGACACATTGCCGTCGGCATCCTTGGCAGCCACCTGCCACAGCGCGTCCCACGCGCCGACATCGGACCAGCCGGCATCGAGCGGCACGACGACGGCCGGCGCCACGCGCGGCTCGCCGGCGGCCAGCGGCTCCATGATGGCGTAGTCGATCGAGTCGGACGGGCAGGCCGAGAATGCGGCCTTGTCGATGCGGTAGAAGTCGTGATCGGCGGCACCGCGCTCGAAGGCCGTGCGGCTGGCCGCTTCGATGTCCGGCCGGAAACGCTTCAGCAGGGCCAGCGCCACGCTCGCCTTCATCATGAAGATGCCGGCGTTCCACAGATAGTCGCCGCTCGCCAGATAGGCCTCGGCGGTTGCCGCATCGGGTTTTTCAACGAAGCGGTCGAGCGTACGCGCCGGGCCGCCGGCGAGCGCTGCGCCGGTCCGGATGTAGCCGTAGCCCGTTTCAGGCTTGTCCGGCGTGATGCCGAAGGTGACCACCGCACCGGCCTCGGCGTGTGCAGCACCCAGTGCCACCGCGTCGCGGAAAGCGCCGGTATCGCGGATCACATGATCGGACGGCATGACCAGCAGCACCGGATCGGCCGCGCCGGCGGCGAGCGCTGCCAGCGCCAGCGCCGGTGCGGTGTTGCGGCCCACCGGTTCGAGCAGCAGCGAGGCCGGCTGCACATCGATCTGGCGCAGCTGTTCTGCGGTCAGGAAGCGGTATTCCTCATTGCACACGATGAGCGGTGCGGCAATCGTCAGTCCGGGTGCGCCCGCGCGCAGTGCGGTGTCCTGCAGCAGCGTGCGCTCGCCATCCAGCGGCAGCAGCTGCTTCGGATAGCGTTCGCGCGACAGCGGCCAGAGGCGGGTGCCGGAACCACCGCACAGGATGACGGGTTGCAGGATCATGACGGAAACCTGAGTGAAGATCGGAGCCCCGAAGTCTACGTCATGCCCTGCGGCGCTTCGCGATAAATCCGTTACAGCACAACGCGTTCGTTGCGTCTCACCGCGCGAGGGCAAGCGAAAGGACAAGGACCGGGCACTTGCGGACCCGGCCCCCTTGTCTGCTACTGCCTTGAACGATCAGTGGGCGAGGCGGAAGCGACGCACCGTGCCGTCAAGTTCAGCCGACAGATCGGACAGATCGCGTGCCGAACCGGCCACCGAACCGGCGGCGCTGGCGTTCTCTTCCACCATCTGAACGATGCGCTCGACGCGCTGCGCCAGATCCTGACTGGCGATGGCCTGTTCCTTCAAGCCGCCGGATACTTCGGAAATGGTGCCCACCACCTGCTGCGCATGGCTATCGATGGCGAGCACCTTTGCACCTGCGGTTTCAGCCATCTGCAGACCATCGCGAACGCGCCCCACCGTGTTCTGCATGTGCTCGGATACATCGGCCGCCCCCGACTGGATACGCTGCACCATCTGGGTGATTTCACTGGCCGAGCGCGCCGACTGTTCGGCCAGCTTGCGCACTTCGTCGGCCACCACTGCAAAGCCGCGGCCCATTTCACCGGCGCGCGCCGCTTCGATCGCGGCATTGAGCGCCAGCAGATTGGTGATGCGCGACACTTCTGCGCCCAGATCGTTGGCGCGCTGCGAACTGGCTTCGATGCCTTCGGTCACCTGCTTGATCTGCGACACCATGGCGCGGATGTCCGCTGCGCCTTCGGATGCGCGATGCCCGGCCTCGACCGACGTCGCGTTGGCCTCCTGGCTCAGTTCGCTGACATGGGTGATCGAGGTCGACATTTCTTCCAGCGACGCCGCCATGGCCGCCGCCAGTTCCGCCTGCGATTCCGACGAACTTCTGACCTGATCTGTCGCGCCCGACAGCTGCAGCGCCGAATCGCTCAACCGGCTGTTGGCACTGCCGATGGTCGTCACCATCTGGCGCAGTGCCTGCTGCATGGCCTGCACCTCGACCTGCACGCTGGCCAGTTCGCTGCGCCCTTCCGGACGCAGATCGCTCGTCAGGTCGCCTTCGGCAATGCGCTTCACGGCGCCCAGCGTTTCGTTCAGTTGCCCGGTGATGCTGCGCGTGATCACGAGGGAAATCACGATGCTCGCCGCGATGACCATGACCGCGGCAACGATGACCGCGAGCTTGAGCGATTCGGCGCCGGATTCCAGCGAGGCGATCGAGCGGGCGTTGCGCGAGCGGACCGCCTCGCTCAACTTTCCGGTGGCTTCATTCAGCGAGATCGCCGCCGGACCGTGGGCCGCATGCAGCAGCGCGTTCGCTTCGGCGTTGCGGTTGGCGAAGGACAAGACGGCGATGTCTTCGGTGATCTTCTTGAAGGCCGCCCAACGATCCGTGATGGCAGCCGCGGCGGCCTGCTCGTCCGCAGGCGTATCCGGCAGCGCCACCAGCGCTGCAAGCTTCGCAACCGCTGTTTCTGCCGCCGCTTCGTACTTGTCGAGCTTGGCGCGCACGGCAGCCAGTTGCGTGTCTTCGGTTTCGATGATGGCCGAACGCGAATAGACCCGCACGCGCTGGATCGCGTCATTGATGTCGGCGATGGCATCGACCTTGGGCTGCGTGCGTTCGCTGACCTCGTGCGACACATCGGCGATGTGCATCGACTGGATCTCGATGAACACGACGACAGCAGCGAAAATCATTACGATCAGGCCGAAACCGAGACCGAGCCGCGCGGCGATGGACAGGTTCTTCATGGCGATTCCCTCTTTATGAGGCGTCCGCGCAGGTCTATCCCGCGTCTGGGTGGGAATGGTGCGTCATCACATATCCCCGGACACCGTGGGGACTTTTACGACCTTCGGGTTAAATTCCTTTAGCAAATGTGCGCCCTGTCCCGCACATATTTCTGTCGCGGTAGAAAGAGCGATACATAGTGTGCTAAGCGGCGCCCGGATCAAGATCGGCGGGCACCGGCAGGTCGGCAGGCGGACGGGGCTTTTCGACGCCCTTGGCGAAGGCGTCGTTCAGCTGATAGACGTAGGCGAGCACTTCGGCGACCGCGCGGAACAGCCTTGCCGGCACCTCCTGCTCGAGATCCACGTGCTTGTGCAGGGCACGCGCCAGCGGCGGCGCCTCGACCAGCGGCACGCCGGCTTCGGCGGCCAGCGTGCGGATGCGCAGCGCCACTTCGCCAGCGCCCTTGGCCACCACCCGCGGTGCGCCGCCCTTGGCCACGTCGTACTTCAGCGCCACCGAAAAGTGGGTCGGGTTGGTCACCACGACGTCGGCCTTCGGCACATTGGCCATCATGCGGCTGCGCGCCATTTCGCGCTGCTGCTGGCGGATGCGGCCCTTCACCTGCGGATCGCCCTCCTGCTCCTTGAATTCCTGCCGCGCCTCTTCCTTGGTCATCTTCAGTTCGGACTGGAAGTGCCAGAGCTGGAACGGCACGTCGATCGCGACGATCAGCGCCATGCCGGCCACCAGGATTACCGTCGCGGTCATGATCAGGTCGCCGGTCGCCGCCAGCGCCACGTCGACCGGCGCGCTGAACATGGCGAACAGCATGTCCTGGTCGCGCAGCACGACCCAGGCGGCGACGCTGCCGACCAGCGTGGCCTTGCCGACGCCCTTGCCCAGTTCGACGAGCGCGGTTTTCGACACCATGCGCTTGAGGCCGGCCAGCGGATTGAGCTTGGAGAATTTCGGCTCGAGCGCCTTGGGCGCAAACACCGCGCCGCCCATCAGGAAGGGGGCGACCAGCGCAGCGACCATCAGCGCGAGCATCAGCGGCGCCAGCAGGATCAGCCCATCGACGATGCGGTCGATCAGGATGGCAAACATCGCCGACGGATCGAAGATGGCGCGCCGGTCAATCGTCAGCCCGTCGCGCAGCAGTTGCGCGCTGCGCGGCCACATCCAGCCGGCCAGACCGTACATGCCGGCCACACCGGTCATGGTGACCAGAAAGGTCGCCAGCTCGCGCGAACTCGGTACCTGCCCCTCTTCCCGCGCCTTCTCCAGCTTGCGCTGTGACGCGGGTTCGGTTTTTTCGAGATCGCTTTCTTCTGCCACGTTCGCAGATCAGCCGGGAATGAACAGGACACCGATTGTGCGATTGCCGCGCGCCGGGCGATCGGCGGAAAAGGCGGGAAAAAGCCTGGCGAACTGCGTCCGCGAAAGGCAGTCCGCCTGTGCGGCGCGTCCGCTGACCCGTCACACCTTTAAAGTTAATTCAAAAAACGACTAAGCAATTCGTTTCTTATTATTTCCAGATATGGAAAGGGGTCCGTAGGCTTTCGGATCGACATTCGATTCATTTCCGAGACCACCCATGCACATCACTTCCCATCCATCGGGGCGACGACCATGAGCCGGAGCACCCGGCGCGTGCTGCCGGGCTTCAATCTGACGCTCGGCTACACGCTGTTCTATCTGTCGGTGATCGTGCTGATCCCGCTGTCGGCCGTATTCATCAAGACGACCGAACTCGGGCTGGCTGAGTTCTGGGCGGTGGTGACCGCGCCCCGCGTGGTCGCCACCTACCAGCTCACTTTCGGCGCATCGCTGCTCGCCGCCGCCATCAACGCGCTGTTCGGCCTGCTGCTCGCCTGGTCGCTGGTGCGCTACCGCTTTCCGGGCAAGAAGCTGGTCGACGCCTTGATCGACCTGCCGTTCGCGTTGCCGACCGCGGTGGCCGGCATTGCACTGACGGCGCTGTATGCCAAAAACGGCTGGCTGGGCCAGTGGATCGAAGGTGAATTCGGCATCAAGGTCGCGTTCGGCCCACTCGGCGTGCTGGTCGCGCTGATCTTCATCGGCCTGCCCTTCGTCGTGCGCACGGTACAGCCCATCCTCGAGGACCTCGATACCGAACTGGAAGAAGCGGCCGCCAGTCTGGGCGCGCGCCGCTGGCAAACCTTCCGCTACGTGACGCTGCCCATCCTGCTGCCTGCGCTGCTGACCGGCTTCGCGCTGGCCTTCGCCCGCGCGGTCGGCGAGTATGGCTCGGTCATCTTCATCGCCGGCAACATTCCGATGGTGTCGGAGATCACCCCGCTGATCATCATCACCAAGCTGGAACAGTACGACTACGCCGGTGCGACCGCGATCGCGGTGGTGATGCTGGTGCTGTCCTTCATCCTGCTGCTGACCATCAACGGTCTGCAGGCCTGGACCAACAAGGTGACCGGGAGGGACCGCTGATGGCTGCCGTCACGTCGCTGCACGCCGCGGTCGATCACGCCGCCAGATTCGAAACGCGCTCGGCCACCCGTGAGCCGACCTGGATCAAATGGACTATCGTGGGCGTTTCGCTGACCTTCTTCACGCTGTTCCTGCTGATGCCGCTGATCGCGGTGTTCGTCGAAGCCTTCCGCAAGGGCTGGGACACCTATCTTGCTGCGCTGATCGAGCCGGATGCGCTGTCGGCCATCAAGCTCACGCTGATTGCGGCGGCCATTACGGTACCGCTGAACCTGAGTTTCGGTGTGGCCGCCGCGTGGGCCATCACGAAGTTCGAATTCCCGGGCAAGCAGGTGCTGATCACGCTGATCGACCTGCCGTTCTCGGTATCGCCGGTGGTGGCCGGCCTGATCTATGTGCTGGTGTTCGGCGCCCAGGGCTGGTTTGGTTCCTCGCTGGCCGACAACGACATCAGGATCATCTTCGCGGTACCGGGCATCGTGCTGGCGACGATTTTCGTCACCTTTCCCTTCGTGGCGCGCGAACTCATTCCGCTGATGCAGGCGCAGGGCAAGGAGGAGGAAGAGGCCGCCGTAGTGCTGGGCGCGAACGGATGGCAGACCTTCTGGCACGTCACCCTGCCCAACATCAAGTGGGGCCTGCTGTACGGCGTCATCCTGTGCAATGCGCGGGCGATGGGCGAGTTCGGCGCCGTGTCGGTGGTGTCGGGCCACATCCGCGGGCTGACCAACACCATGCCGTTGCACGTCGAAATTCTTTACAACGAATACCAGTTTGCCGCCGCCTTCGCCGTGGCCTCCGTACTGGCCCTGCTGGCGCTGGTCACACTGTGCATCAAGACGTGGATCGAGCATCAGGCTGCAAAGACCAAGGAAGAATCATGAGCATCCAGGTACAGAACATCCACAAGGGCTTCGGCGATTTCGTGGCGCTGGGCGACGTGTCGCTCGACTTTCCGACCGGCGAACTGGTCGCGCTGCTCGGCCCGTCCGGCTGCGGCAAGACCACGCTGCTGCGCATCATCGCCGGCCTGGAATTCGCCGACAGCGGCCGCGTGCTGCTCGACGGCGAAGACGCCTCGGACACCCACGTAAGAGAGCGCCATGTCGGCTTCGTGTTCCAGCACTACGCCCTGTTCCGCCACATGAATGTGTTCGACAACGTCGCCTTCGGCCTGCGCATGAAGCCGCGTGCCGAGCGCCCCAGCGAGAAGGTGATCCGCACCAAGGTGCATGACCTGCTCAAGCTGGTGCAGCTCGACTGGCTAGCCGACCGCTTTCCGTCGCAGCTGTCCGGCGGCCAGCGTCAGCGCATCGCGCTGGCCCGCGCGCTGGCGGTCGAACCGCGCGTGCTGCTGCTCGACGAACCCTTCGGTGCTCTCGACGCCAAGGTGCGCAAGGAATTGCGCCGCTGGCTGCGCCGGCTGCACGACGAGTTGCACATCACGTCGATCTTCGTCACGCACGACCAGGAAGAGGCGCTCGAAGTCGCCGACCGCGTCGTGCTGATGGACCACGGCAAGGTCGAGCAAATCGGCACGCCCGAAGAAGTTTACCGTCACCCGGCGACGCCCTTCGTCTACGGCTTCCTCGGTGCGGTGAATCCGTTCCATGGGCGCATCGACGGCAGTACGGTACGCATCGGCGACGATATCCTGCCGCATCGTGTCAACGACTTCAGTCAGGGCGACGAGGTCGTTGCCTTCGCCCGCCCACACGAGCTGGACATCGTCATCGACCCGGCGTCCACCGCCGGCGTATCGGCACGCATCGCCCGCGTGCTGTCGTTCGGCGTCACGGCCAGGGTGGAGCTGGACGGCCTCAATGGCGTGTCGGGTCAGCACTTCGAAGTGGAAATGACGCGCACTCGAGTCGAGGAGCTGGGACTGCAGGAGGGCCAGCCGGTGCGGCTGCTGCCGTCGCAATTGCGCGTTTTTGCGCGCTGATCGAGGATTTCCGGAAAGACACGCATCATGAATTTTCAGCAGCTTCGCATCATCCGCGAAACGGTCAGGCGGCAATTCAACCTGACCGAAGTCGCCAATGCGCTGTTCACCTCGCAGTCGGGCGTGAGCAAGCACATCAAGGACCTCGAAGACGAACTGGGCATCGAGCTGTTCGTGCGCAAGGGCAAGCGCCTGCTTGGCCTGACCGACCCCGGCAGCGAACTGGTCGAGATCGTCGAACGCATGCTGCTCGACGCCGGCAACATCAAGCGGCTGGCGGAACAGTTCGCCCGCCGCGACGAGGGCCAGTTACGCATCGCCACCACGCATACGCAGGCACGCTATGCGCTGCCGCGCGTGGTGACCGAATTCAAGCGGCTGTTCCCCAAGGTGCATCTGGTGCTGCTGCAGGCCAGCCCGGGTGAAATCGTCGAGCTGCTCAATGACGGCGAGGCGGACATCGGCATCGCCACCGAAACGCTGGCCGGCGCGCCAGAACTGGTGGCCTTCCCGTTCTATTCATGGCATCACGCAGCGATCGTGCCGGCCGGTCATCCACTCGAAAGCGTGTCGCTGCTGACGCTGGAAGCCATCGCCGAACATCCGGTGGTGACCTATCACGAAGGCTTCACCGGCCGATCGAGCATCGACGCCACCTTTGCGCGCGCCGGCCTGCTGCCCGACATCGTCATGTCGGCACTCGACGCCGACGTGATCAAGACCTACGTGGAACTCGGGCTGGGCGTCGGCATCGTCGCGTCGGTCGCCTTCAATCCGGACCGTGACACCGGGCTGCGCCTGCTCGACAGCGACCATCTGTTCGCCGCCAACACCAGCCTGATCGCACTGCGCCGCAAGCACTACCTGCGTGGCTACGCCTATCGCTTCATCGAACTGTGCGAGCCGTCGCTGAACGAAGTGACCGTCAAGGCCGCCCTCAAACCCGGGGCAGCGGAAGACTGACCCTCCGGCGCACGACAGCGCGGAACGAGCCCCCTGCAGCACCTGCTGCAAGGGGCTTTCTTCATTGCGCAGCCGCGCCGCAGATACCCACTCCGGCCTGCGGACCCGTCGCGCTGCGCTGCATAAGCTTTGCATGGAATGTGCGCAAAGCAATGCAGATCTAATTGGTTCGCACCGCCCGAAGCGCCGCCTACAGTGCGCTCCGTCACTACCCCACGGAGTTCAGAAAAATGCGTCACACCCTGAGGAACATCGCCGCCAGCCTGCTGCTCGGCAGCACGCTCGCCACCTCGGCCATCGCGGCCGACATCACGCTGCTCAACGTGTCCTACGATCCGACACGCGAGCTGTATCAGGAGTACAACGCCGCCTTCGCGAAGCACTGGAAGGCGAAGACCGGCGACACCGTCACCGTCAAGCAGTCGCACGGCGGATCGGGCAAGCAGGCGCGCGCCGTCATCGACGGTCTGGAAGCCGATGTGGTCACGCTGGCACTCGCCTATGACGTGGGTGCGCTGCACGAAAAGGGCAAGCTGATTCCGGCCGACTGGCAGAAGCGCCTCAAGCACAACGCGTCGCCCTACACCTCGACCATCGTGTTCCTGGTGCGCAAGGGTAATCCCAAGGGCATCAAGGACTGGAACGACCTGACCAAGCCGGGCGTAGAGGTGGTGACGCCGAACCCGAAGACCTCGGGCGGCGCACGCTGGAACTACCTCGCGGCGTGGGGTTACGCACTGAAGCAGCCGGGTGGTTCGGATGCCACGGCCAAGGAGTTCGTCAGGAAGCTGTTCGCCAACGTGAAAGTGCTCGACTCCGGTGCCCGCGGCTCGCTGACCACCTTTGCCGAGCGCGGCATCGGCGACGTGTTCATTTCGTGGGAAAACGAAGCCTATCTGGCCGTGAAGGAACTGGGCCCGGAGAAATTCGATCTAGTCACCCCGTCGATGTCCATCCTCGCCGAACCGCCGGTCAGCGTGGTGGACAAGGTGGTCGACAAGCGCGGCACCCGCGCCGTGGCGACCGCCTACCTGGAATACCTGTACAGCCCGGAAGGTCAGGACCTTGCCGGCAAGCACTACTACCGGCCGATCGACCCGACCGTTGCAGCAAAGTATTCAGGCCAGTACGCCAAGGTGTCGCTGTTCAGCATCGACGACGTGTTCGGCGGCTGGGACAAGGCGCAGAAGGAGCACTTCTCCGACGGCGGCGTGTTTGACCAGATCACCGTCAAGTAATCCGCATTCATGTCCATCCTGTTCATCCAGGGCAGTCCCGTCGAGCCCTCCCGCTCGGCGGCTCTGCTGGGGTTCGTGGCGAACGAAATCGGTCGCCGCGGCATCGACAACAGCCGCCTGAAACTGACCGATCTGCCGGCGCAGGCACTGCTGCACGCACGCTTCGCCGACCCGCATATCCGCATCGCCAGCGAGCGGGTACGCGGCGCCACGGCGATCGTGATCGCAACGCCGGTCTACAAGGCCGCCTACAGCGGATTGCTGAAGGCCTTCCTGGATCTGCTGCCGCAGGACGCGCTGGACGGCAAGGTGGTGCTGCCCCTGGCCACCGCAGGCAGCCCGAACCACGCCCTGGTGCTTGATTACGCATTGCGTCCCGTACTGCAGTCGATGTCGCCGTCACTGGTGCTGCCGGGCGTGCATGCCACCGATGCCACGCTGGCCAGAACCGAGGGCGGAGGCTATGTGCTGTCCGACGACATCATCGATCGCCTGACCCGCGCCTGCGACCGCCTGGTGTATGAGTATCGCGCACTGCATGAACGGCGACCGCCCGCGGACACCCCCGCCGACCCGGTTCCGTTCGATCAGGTCCGTTGCAGCATCTGACCCGCCCGGTCAGTCCCCGCACATCGGGTGACCACCACACGCATCGATGTGCACCGGCGCCGGCGCCGGTCACGCACTGAAGGACACGTCATGAATGTTTTCTGGTTCATCCCGACCCACGGCGACAGCCGCTACCTGGGCACCGCCGAGGGCGGCCGCCAGGTCAGCCTGGACTACATGAAGCAGGTCGCAATCGCTGCCGATACGCTCGGCTACGACGGCGTACTGCTGCCGACCGGCCGTTCCTGCGAGGACGCATGGGTCACTGCGTCGGCGCTGATCGGCTTCACGCAAAGGCTGAAGTTCCTGGTCGCCGTGCGCCCCGGCCTCACCGCACCGTCTGTCTCGGCCCGCATGGCCGCCACCTTCGACCGGCTGTCCGGTGGCCGGCTTTTGATCAACGTCGTCACCGGTGGCGACCCGACCGAACTGGATGGAGACGGCCTGTTCTATTCGCACGATGAACGCTATGAAATCACCGATGAATTCCTGCGAATCTGGCGCGGCATCCTTTCAGAAGCGCATCAGGGTGGTTCAATCGATTTCAACGGCAAGCACCTGACCGTCAAAGGTGGCAAGCAGCTTTACCCGACGGTGCAAAGGCCGTATCCACCGCTGTGGTTCGGCGGCTCCTCGCCAAGGGCACACGAACTGGCGGCGGAACAGGTCGACGTCTATCTGACCTGGGGCGAGCCGCCCGCAGCTGTCGGCGAAAAGATCCGCGACATGCGCGAGCGCGCCGCGCGCCATGGTCGCACCCTGCGCTTCGGCATCCGCCTGCACGTGATCGCGCGCGACACCAACGACGAGGCCTGGCGCGCCGCCGATGATCTGATTCGGCACCTCGATGACGCAACCATCGAAGCCGCGCAGAAGAAGTTCGCCCAGATGGATTCCGAAGGGCAGCGCCGCATGGCGGCCCTGCACGGCGGCCGGCGCGACCGGCTCGAAGTCAGCCCCAATCTGTGGGCCGGCGTCGGCCTGGTTCGTGGCGGCGCCGGTACCGCACTGGTCGGTGACGGCCCGACGATTGCCGAACGCATGAAGGAGTATGCCGAACTGGGCATAGACACCTTCATTCTGTCGGGCTATCCGCATCTTGAAGAGGCCTACAGCTTTGCGGAACGCGTGTTTCCGCATCTTCCGCGCGCGCAGCAACAGGGCTTGCCGGGATTCAGCCTGTCTGGCCCGTTCGGCGAAATCGTTGCCAATCATTACGTGCCGCGCGTCGCTGCAAGCTGATCGGGTTTGATGACGGGGACTTGCCGCAGCGCACATGCGCTGCGGCTTTTTTTTGCCATGTGCAGGGCAGGAATGCAGTCATCGCTTATCTCTCGTTTCGAAATGCAGTGCAGCACGAGGTAACTATCCAGCGCAGTTTTTCTTGGTTCTCCGGCTGCGCGGCGCTCCCTACCATCGCTTCTGTCACGGCACTGCCGTGCGTCCGACGTATCCGGACCGACCCCCGACAGAAGGAACGAACATGATCCGCACCGGTTTCTCGATTCTGCGCCGCGCCTTGCTCGGCAGCCTGCTGGCCGCCGCATTGCCCGGTCTGGTCCACGCGGCCGACACACCCAACCAGATCCGCCTCGACTACGCCTATTACTCACCGACCAGTCTCGTGCTCAAGCGCTTCGGCTGGCTGGAAGAAGCGGTCAAGCCGTCCGGCATCGAAGTGAAATGGACACTCAGCCAGGGCAGCAATCGTGCACTCGAGTTCCTGAACAGCGGCTCGATCGACTTCGGCAGTACCGCCGGACTGGCCGCCGTGCTCAGCCGCGCCAATGGCAACCCGATCCGGTCGGTGTATGTCTATTCGCGGCCTGAGTGGACCGCACTTGCGGTACCGAAGGATTCACCGATCACATCGGTCGCCGAACTGAAGGGCAAGCGCATTGCCGCCACCAAGGGAACCGACCCCTTCCTGTTCCTGCTGCGTTCGCTGAACGAGGCCGGTCTGTCTCGCAATGATGTGGAAATCGTGCACCTGCAGCACGCTGACGGCCGCGTTGCGCTCGAACAGAAGCGCGTCGACGCCTGGGCCGGTCTTGACCCGCACCTCGCTGCCAGCGAACTCGAGGCAGGTACGAAGCTGATCTACCGCAATGTGAACTTCAACACCTACGGCTTTCTGAACGTATCCGAAAAGTTCGCCCGAAACTATCCGGAACAGGTGCGTACCGTCATTGCTGCGTACGAGCGCGCCCGCCGCTGGGTCATCGCGAACCCGGATGAAGCGGCAAAGATTCTTGCCGAGGAAGCGAAGCTGAACCTGGTTGTTGCCCAGGCGCAGCTCAAGCGCACGGACTTCTCCAACCCGCGCATCGGTCGCGAACACCACGATGCGCTGCGCGCCGCCGCACCCATCCTGGTGGCTGAAGAACTGGTGCGCAAGGGCACCGACGTGTCGAAGGTGGTGACGGAACTGATCGAGCCCACCTTCACCTCGGCCGTGCTCGCGGCGAAGGACTGAAGCCATGAACACCGTCGCACGCTCCTCCTCCCTGCAGGCGGCGGTGCCGCCCGCGCCGCTGGCGGCCTCTCCAGTCCGGCGCGGGCACCCTCATCCGGCACTGGGCTGGCTGCTGCCGGTGCTGACCGTCATCCTGTTCGAAGTACTGGTGCGCAGTGGCGTACTGGCAGCGCACCTGTTTCCGGCACCGACCGAAATCGTGCGCACACTGTTCGATCTCGGCAGCGGACTGGCCGGCCACATCGGCGTCAGCGTCGCTCGCGTACTCGGCGGCTTTGCCATCGGCGCTTCACTGGCCGTCATCGCAGCTGTGGTGGTCGGGCTGGACCGGCGCGCCGAGGCGCTGCTTGATCCGACTTTCCAGGGTTTGCGCGCCGTGCCCAGCCTCGCCTGGGTGCCGCTGCTGCTGCTGTGGCTGGGCATCGACGAGACGCCGAAGATCACCCTGATCGCCATCGGCGCCTTTTTCCCGGTGTATCTCAACCTGCTGTCCGGGCTGCGCAACGTCGATCGCAAGCTGGTCGAACTGGGCGAGATTTACCGTCTGGGCCAGGTCGCACTGGTGCGCCGCATCCTTCTGCCGGCCGCATTGCCGAGTTTGTACACCGGTCTGCGCGTCGGTCTCAGCCTCGCGTGGATGTTCCTGGTTGCAGCCGAACTGATCGCAGCCACCCGCGGCCTGGGCTATCTGCTCACCGACGGTCGCGAAACGTCGCGACCCGACATCGTGCTGGCTGCCATCCTGCTGTTGGCGGTGCTCGGCAAGCTGTCTGACAGCGTGCTCAAGGCGCTCGAGCAACGCGCGCTGACGTGGCGCGACTCACTCGAAACCCGCCTGGTCTGAGGCTGCCGACATGTCTGCCTTGCTCGAAGTCCATGTCGGCCAGAAGCGCTTCGCCAACCGGCGCGTGCTGGACAACTTTTCGGCCGCACTGTGGCCGGGTGAAATCGTCAGCCTGGTGGGCGCCAGCGGCTGCGGCAAGAGCACGCTGTTGCGCATCGTCGCCGGCCTCGACCGCGATCACGACGGTCACGTGCTGCTCGACGGCGTGCCACAGCACGGTGTCAGTCGCGATATCGGCTTCATCTTCCAGGAGCCACGCCTGCTGCCCTGGCTCACCGTGGCGCAGAACGTCGGCTTCGATGCCGATCCCGAGCGGGCGCGTGACCCGCGGGTGCATGCGCTGCTCGCGGAGGTGGGACTGTCCGAGGTCGCCGATGCGTTGCCCAAGTCGCTTTCGGGCGGCATGGCCCAGCGGGTGGCCATCGCGCGCGGGCTGTTCAACCAGCCGCGATTGCTGCTGCTGGACGAGCCCTTCAGTGCCGTGGATGCCTTCACCCGCATCCGCCTGCAGGAGTTGTTGCTGTCGGTGGCCCGCGAACACGGCACCAGCATCCTGCTCGTGACGCATGACGTGGATGAAGCGGCCTGGCTGTCCGACCGCGTGCTGGTCATGGGCGAAGGCCACGTCATCCAGGAGGTGGCCGTGCATGACGCACGGCCGCGCAACCGTCGCTCGTCCGCCATGACGAACACCCGCAACACGATTCTCGAAGTCCTCGAAGGTGCGCACGTCCTCTGACGCGCGCCTGCCACCCCATACAAGGAAGCTCGCATATGTCACGCCATTCACCGCTGCGCCGCACCACGCTGAAGACGCTTGCCGCCCTGCTGCCCGCCGCCGCCTTCGGCCCGGCCGGATCGGCTACCAGAAATCATCCACGCTGATCACCATCCTGAAAACCCGCGGCACGCTGGAAAGCCGTCTGGCACCCCTGGGCGTGAAAGTGAGCTGGCACGAATTCGCCAGCGGGCTGCCGCTGCTCGAAGCGCTCAATGTCGGCAGCATCGACGTATCCGCTGACGTGGCCGATACGGTTCCGGTGTTTGCGCTGGCCGCTGGCGCCAATCTCACCTACATCGCCCAGGAGGCGCCGTCGCCGACCGCACAGGCCATTGTCGTGAAGGCGGATTCACCGATCCGGACTGTCGCCGACCTGAAGGGCAAACGTATCGGTTTTGCCAAGGCTGCCGGTGTGCACTACCTGCTGATCGCCGCGCTGGAAAAGGCCGGTCTGACTTTCAAGGACATCACGCCTGCCTACCTCGCCCCCGCCGACGGACGCGCCGCTTTCGAGCGTGACAGCATCGACGCGTGGGTGGTGTGGGATCCGTTCCTGTCTGCCGTGCAGCGACAGGCCGGGGCACGCGTGCTGGCCGATGGTACGGATCTGGCGCAGTACCAGCGCTATTACCTCGCAGCGACGCCGTTCGCACAATCGCGCTCGGACGTGATCAAGGTGATTCACGACGCGCTGAGCGAGACTGGCAAATGGGTGAAGCAGACCCCGAAGGACGCCGCGTCGCTGCTGGCGCCGGTCTGGGGTCTGGACGAAGCAACCGTCGAACAGGCCAACGGACGGCGCAGCTATGACGTCCGTCTGGTTCAGCCGGAACGCCTGCAGGAACAGCAGGCGATCGCCGACACCTTCACCCGCGAAGGGCTGCTGCCGCGCAAGGTGAATGCGGTCGCCGTGCCGATCTGGAAGCCCGCCCTTTGAGCCGCCTGCCATGAACGCCCCGCACTCCGCACACGCCATCGCACCGGCCGCTTCCGGCAATTCGGTCAGTCACACCGTCAATCACCTGTTCCGGGAGGACTTCGGCCGCCACACCGAGGCGGTCGAACACGCTGCCGCCCGACTCGATGCCACGGCCGTGCAGCGCGACAAGGACGGTGGCACCGCCTGGGCCGAAAGACAGGTGCTGCGCGACAGCGGGCTGCTGACGCTCGCGGTGCCCGCCACCTTTGGCGGTGCCGGACTGCCCTGGCCCGACATCTACGCCATCATCCGTCGCTTCGCGCGCGTCGACAGCTCGCTCGCCCACCTGTTCGGGTTCCAGCATCTGCAGGTCGCCAGCGTTTGCCTGTTCGCCAACCCGGTGCAGCAGGCCGATCTGCTGAGCCGCACGGTGAGCGAAAGCTGGTTCTGGGGCAATGCCACCAACGGCCTGGATACCCGCATCACCTTGACGCCCGAAGGCGATCACTTCGTGCTCGATGGCGTGAAGTCTTTCTGTTCCGGCGCAACCGGTTCCGACCGGCTGAACGTGACCGCGCCGCGCGGTGGCGATCCGGCCGACCGGGTTTTCCTCAGCATTCCGACCGACCGCGCCGGCATTACCGTGCATGACGACTGGGACAATCTCGGCCAGCGCCAGACCGACAGCGGCAGCGTCACCTTCAGCAAGGTGCGTGTGGCTGCCGACGAAATCCTCGGTCCGCCGGGCACACGCGGCACGCCGCGCGCGACGCTGCGTACGCTGGTGTCGCAGCTGATCCTGACCGAAATCTACCTCGGCAACACGCAGGGCGCGCTGGGCGCGGCCTGGCGCTATGTGCATGAAGAGGCCCGGCCCTGGTTCTCCAGTGGCGTGGCGCGTGCCGCCGACGACCCGTACGGCCAGATCCGCTTCGGCGACCTGTGGATACAGTACCAGGGCGCACTGGCACTCGCCGTGCAGGCCGAGCACGCACTGCAGCGCGCGTGGGACAAGGGCGACGCGCTGACGGCACGCGACCGCGGCGAGGTCGCACTGCTGATCTGGCAGGCCAAGATCGCCGCCGGTCGTGCTGCACTCGACATCACCTCGCGCATCTTCGAGTTGATGGGTGCGCGCGCCACGGCCGCCCGCTATGGCCACGATCGCTACTGGCGCAACGTGCGTGTGCACACCTTGCACGACAACCTCGACTACAAGCTGCAGGACATCGGCCGCTGGGTACTCGACGATCGCGTGCCCGAGCTGTCCATCTACACCTGACTCCGACCATGAGCTTCCTCTCTCCCGAAACCGGATCCCGCCTGAGGCAGCGCCTGCTGCCCTGGAGCCTGCCGATCGTGCTGATCATCGTGTGGCAGGTATCCGCGCAGGCGGGCTGGCTGTCCACCCGCGTGCTGCCAGCGCCGCTGGCCGTGGTGCAGGCAGCCTGGGCGCTGGCAATCAGTGGCGAGCTGCTGCAGCACACCCTGGTCAGCGCGCGACGCGCCCTGATCGGCTTCGCCATCGGCGGCGGCCTCGGCCTGTCGCTCGGCCTGTTGACCGGGTCGCTGCGTCGGGCGGAAACCCTGCTCGACACCACGGTGCAGATGATCCGCAACATCCCGGCACTGGCCCTGATTCCACTGATCATCCTGTGGTTCGGCATCGACGAGACCGCCAAGCTCTTCCTCGTGTCGCTCGGCGTGTTCTTTCCGGTCTACATCAACACCTTTCACGGCATCCGCACCGTCGATCCGGGTCTGATCGAGATGGGTCAGGCCTACGGCCTGCGCGGCTGGCAGCTCTATCGCGAAGTCATCCTTCCGGGCGCGCTGCCGTCCATCCTGGTCGGCGTGCGCTTTTCGCTCGGGCTGATGTGGGTGTCGCTGATCGTCGCCGAAACCATATCCGCGCAGGAAGGCATCGGCTACATGACGATGAATGCGCGCGAATTCCTGATGACCGACGTGGTGCTGGTCGGCATCCTGCTCTACGCCCTGCTGGGCAAGCTGGCCGACCTGCTGGCACGGGGGCTCGAGCGCTCCTGGTTGTCCTGGCATCCGAACTACCAGGCACGCTGAGGCATGAACATGTACTACCACCCTGAAGAGACCGAACAGGTCAGCGCGGCGGCCAACCACTCCTCGAACGGTGCGGGCGTGCGGCTGCGCGGGCTGGACAAGTCATTCGGCGAGCGACGTGTGCTGCGCAGCATCGATCTGGACATCCGGCCCGGTGAATTCGTTGCCATCGTGGGTCGCAGCGGCTGCGGCAAGAGCACCCTGCTGCGGCTGCTCGCCGGACTTGAAGTCGCGTCGGCAGGCACCCAGCAGATCGAGGGGCGACGCGATGATCTGCGCATCATGTTCCAGGATGCGCGCCTGCTGCCCTGGAAGCGCGTGATCGACAACGTTGCGCTGGGCCTGGCCCCTGCCTGGCGCACCCGCGCCCAGGACGTGCTGGAACGCGTCGGCCTCGGCGATCGTGGCAAGGATTGGCCTTCACAGCTCTCCGGCGGCCAGCGCCAGCGCATTGCGCTGGCGCGCGCACTGGTTCATTCGCCGCGCCTGCTGCTGCTCGACGAACCGCTCGGTGCGCTCGACGCGCTGACCCGCATCGAAATGCAGCAACTGATCGAGTCGCTGTGGCTGGAACAGGGCTTCACCGCCATTCTGGTGACGCACGATGTACAGGAAGCCGTCGCACTGGCCGACCGCGTGTTGCTGATCGAGGACGGCGAAATCGCGCTCGATGTCGACGTGCGTCTGGCGCGACCGCGCGAGCGCGCGAGCAACGGCTTTTCGGCCTACGAAGCGCGCATTCTGTCGCGTGTGCTGAGCGCACCGGCGCACGCCGAAACCGGCCCCTCCACAACAGATTCTTCATCCAACTTCCCCGGCATTTCGTGGGCAATCTGAAAGGCATCAAACATCATGGCAATCACAGCAATCAATGTCCGCAACCAGTTCCGCGGCAAGATCAAGGAAATCGTGCGAGGCGACGTGGTCAGCGAGGTCGATGTGGACACACCGGCGGGCATCGTCACCTCGGTCATCACAACCCGTTCGGTCGACGAGCTTGGCCTGAAGCCGGGCGTCGAGGTGGTGGCGCTGGTCAAATCGACCGAAGTGTCCATCGCCCGCATCAGCGGCTGAGCGCGGCGCTCGGAGACGCAGGTGACGCACATACTGGTGGTGCCCGGACTGCACGGGGCCGATGCCGGGCACTGGCTGACCTGGTTCGAACACGAGGTACCCGGTGCCACGCGCATCGATCACGACGAATGGGACGATCCGGTGCTGGCCCGCTGGGCCGGGCGGGTGAAGCAGGCGATCGACCGCAGCAGTGGCCCGATCTGGATCGTTGCGCACGGCTTCGGCTGCCTGGCCAGCGTGATGGCGGCCGCCGACCGAACCGACCGGGTCGCCGGTGCACTGCTGGTCGCGCCAGCCGACCCGGAACTGTTCAGCGCCGATGGCCTGCGCGTCAGCGCGGACGACAGTCGTCTGCGTTATCCGTCGATTTCGAGTT
>FWPV01005452.1_pt1 | contig 25409 bp, 22 predicted proteins | sample 2228371 | NCBI WGS metagenome assembly FWPV01 (sample SAMEA103939776, study PRJEB20133) | metagenome | reverse complement strand
AGGTCGTCACGCGCGATCCGGACGTGGCGCGCCATCAGGCGGCGCGCCACCTGTTGGCGATCCGACTGTCGGGCTTCGGGCAACCCGCCGCTGCAACGCCCGCAACCGACGCTGCGCGACCCGATGCCAGGCTGGACGCGAGCTGTTCTCGCCATCGCTTGTGGCGATCAGACGGGCAATGCCGCCATCGCTTCCAACCGCTCGTCCAGTTGGCGCAACGGCGACGGGGCGGTCGCGCGCGCGACGCGTTCCATCCGGCGGGCGATGCCAGCGCACGGCGGCCTGACCGATCCCCGACCAGCGCAGTCGCCAACCATCCGCCGTACACCCGTTCCCGTCCTCGGCGCAGCCAACGCTGGACCAGCGATGGCTCCCGGCGCAGCGCGGATACCCCTCTGGTGCCGGTTCGCCATGACACGCCGAAAAACGGCGTCAACAGCGCGATCCAGGTCGGCGACATTCGTCTGCGCGACGTGACGGTGGATGCCGTTCACGGTGGGGGGCCGCCGTGTCCTCCTTCACCCGCGCAAGCTGCCAATCCACACTGATCGACTCGCTACGCTGCTGACAGGCATCTCGACGTTCCGCCGGTCACCGGTTGTGCCGACGCCGACGCGTCTTGCGGCGCGCGCGCAATCGGGCCTGCGGCGCGCTTGGAGAGCGTCGATCGGCGACGCCCGATGAACCCCGGCGGTCGTCACCGATCAGGCGATGAAGCGACGGCATCGCGCGCTCACGACCTTCTTCAAGCGACGAAACGAAGGTCGTGCCATTGGCGTTCCGCACGTCACGCCCGCGTAGCGCTGAATCTCGATGGGATGTCGAGAGAGGCCGAAAGGCGCTTGCCGGTCGCTCGGTCAACGCGCCAAAGCGCTGCGGCGGCACGATACGGATCAACGTCTCTCGTCTGCTCGACGGTCAGGTTCGCGGCGCCTGTATCGTCTCGTGTCCGTTGTGATTGAGGACGCGCAGTCGGCGCATATGATCGCCAACCATGCGTCGGCGCAAGCGATGTGGAATAGCTCTTGGAGTGCGCTTCGGCGGCATCTCACGCCCAAAGCGGACGAAGCTGGGAATGCGATCGAAGCCGTCACCCCTCGCGTCACATCGCAGCGGCGCAGCAGGTGCGGCGCATGGGCACAGGCATCCCTGTCGGCGCGCGCGCATATCTGTTCATCGCTCGGCTTTGTCGCCGATCGGGATGTGCATGCAGCCATCACCATCGCACAGGCCGGACGGCGCCTTCGGAAACGGTTCAGCCATGAATCGAAACCGAGCAGATGCGGGGTTTCACCCCAGCAGAGCGTCACATTTCCATCGTTGTCGATGACCGACATGATCGTTGCGCCAGACTGCGCGTTGCGTCCGTTGCGGATCGCAGCCATGCGCATGATGCCCGATCATTCGCGCATGCATGCGTCATGGCTGGCAATGCGTTCGATGATTGATCCGTCGGCGGAGTCGCGCCCGCGAGCGACGGCATGGATGAAATGCTTTCGGCGTGGTGACACAGCGGCATCGGAGTGGCATGTGGCGCGTGGCATTGCCGTTGCCGCCAAGCACCCGATGGAGAAGCTGTCGGTTGACGATCGCATGTTGTTGTGGATGGCGATCGAGCATGCTGCCATCACTACGCGCGCCGGCGATCGACTTTTTCGGTCGCGAGCACTCGATATGATGCCGCGGCGTGGAATATGCTGTGTTCGGATGTCGCGTGCAAGAGGATTCTGAACCACGATTTGCAGACGACATCGCGCGCCATGTTGCGTCGTTGGCATGCGTTGCTTGATGAAACGGGCCGAGCGGCGCTGTGTGCCATTCGTTCATCGTTTCCCGACGCGTATTGGCGTGTGTTCCTGGTGACGACGAATCGCGCGCGTCCCGCTTTGTCAACGGAGAGCGATGACCAACGGTAACGATTGGCGTTGACTGCGCGCATCTTCGCTTTTCCCACACGCGATGACCGTTCATCCAATTGGGCAGCGCAGTCATCGGATTCGGTCTCGTCCATCGCGGGTGTGTGAGCTGTGGTTGCTGTTCACCATCATCACACGCATGCGCAGCGTGTGACACGACTTGACTTCGATGACACGGGACGTTTCCGCTCAATTGCATGAGGATGACAGACGTTTTCTTGCGATCCCGGTCTTCATCACCGGTTCCCGATCCTTCCCCTACGGAGTTGCATCCTTCCGGGCGGAGAACTGCTGTCATGGCGCGACGGTGATCATGTCCGCGAATCGATTCTTCGCTCTCGCGATCCCGATGGCATCGTGAAGATGAATGAACAACATCTGATGGTTCGGAGGTCAGGTGGTTCGTCGCGCCGTATACGATCGCAGGATTGATTTGCGGCTGCCGCAGTGTTGATCGCGACCATCACCGCCGCAGCGTCCATCCTGAACCGGACCGGCCAGGTTCGTTGGGGTAGACGTTCGCCAGTGGGATGGCTCATCAAGAAGCCGCCAGGGTTGAATCCTCGCGGAGTGTCATAGAGGAGAGATGAGGCAACATCGTCTCCGCCGCGATACGCATAGGTATTGCGTCGTATCGTAGAATGAAACGCAAACGGTCGCCGTCTGGTTGCCTTGGCTGCGGAATGCGATCGCGTCTGCAAGGCGCGACGCCAATGGGATGGCACAACCATCAATCGCATCGTTCCTTGTTTGCGTGGAAGAATGGTTCCCAAGCCGATATCGTTCCCTATCACAGCGGTCATTGTCGATCCGCATCCGATATTTCGGAAGGGTATTCGCGGTAGTCTGGAGGAGACGTCGGTTATTACCGTGGTAGGCGAGGCAGCCAGCGCTCAGGAAGCGATCACCATGATCGAGAATGCGCAACCGACGGTAGCGCTGGTGGATGTGTATCTTCTTGGACTGAATGGTCTGGAACTTGCGCGCATACTCAAGCGGCGCACTCCTCGCGTCAGAGTCATTGTGCTCAACGCCGAGACCGATCATGAGCAAGCATTGATTCAAGCAATGATGTCCAACGCGGCGGCATACATCGAGAAAACCATCTGTCCGAACGATCTGGCACAGGTCGTTCTCGACGTTGCGCAAGGACGCTATCCAATCATCGAAGCTGCGCGCGCGAGACTCGATGAGATATTGTCTGTTGTGCGCAGCGATCAGACATGGAATGCAACCGACGCCACAGATGCCATGCTTTCGTTTGCGCCGCTGACAACGCAAGAACTCGTGATTCTTGATTGTATCGTCCGTGGGCATTCCAACAAAGATATCGCTCGCTTGTTGAGCATTAGCAACCAGACGGTTAAGAATCATGTCTCTGCGATCTTGACAAAACTTGGGGCGCGCGATCGCACCATGGCGGTGATAGTGGCGATCGCGCGCGGCTGGGTCAGAATAGGATATACGCAGTTGCCAGGAAGGATCTCGATCAGATGTCCGGAACCTCCCCCGGAGGACGATTCTTCGGTCGATGCGAGATGACGCAGTGATGACATCATGCGTCCATGCCCGTGTGTCGAATATTCTGCGAAGCGGCAGTGCAATCATGCGCGTTGTCGCAAAAGCGTTTCACGACACAATGGCGCGCACGGAGCATGGACGCGACAGGAAAACGAAGCATGGTCGCTCCAGATCAGGGCGCAGTCATCGATCGGATGAAGAGTATTCGCGAACAACGGTGATCGAATCCTGCGTCATCCCGATCGAAGAGCAACTCCAGCGTTCTCGGCGCTCCAGGCCTTCAGATCGCCGGAGTTGCTCTTCGACACGCGAGGAAGCGTTTCGTGGCGTGGCGGATCTACTCGTGGGTGCGATGGCGAAGGTCGCGGGTGCGAGGGTCTTCCTTGCTGTATCGTGTCGCGCCCGTGTTCGCGGCATAGTGGGTAGCGCCTTGCTCACTGTCGGCCCGGCGTGGGAGTAAGGAGTTTTCGGTGAGGGTTTCGGCGACGAAATCGAGGTACTCGCGGATGTCTTCGTTGTCTTCCAGACTGTTGAACGGGATCGTTGCGCCGCTCACGGTTTTGACGCTCTCGCCGATGTCACGCAGCGTGGCGTCTATGCCCTTGACCAGTCCGCGCATAACGGAGGCCAGCTCTTCTCGTTCCTGCACGGTAAGATTGGCAAAGCCAATCAGCGCTTTCTCCTGGGCGCGGAGCAGAGTCGCGCGCAGAATGGCAATGTCAGCCTGGGTTTGCAGCTCATAACGACGCACCAGATGCGCCTGCCGCACCTGCTCGACGAGTTCTTCCGAAGTGACTGGGGTCCACAAGAGGGCGGGGATGATGATGAAGCCGATAATTCCTATCAACACTTGCTGCAACACAAGCCCGGTACTTTGCACGACCGGCTGCGATGCCCACCATGTCCATTGAATCTCAAACGAATAATAGACAAGGTAAAGAGCGGCAATCATGACCGCTACATATCCCCACGTGCGCGCGTTGATCTTCTGTAACAGCATCCCGCCGGGTGACCATGGGATAAGGAATGACATCAGGCTTGGCGGCGCCAGGACGAGAATGGCGGTATACGCTGCCGCGATGATCCAGTTTCCGGTGAGCTGGCTCTGCACCCCCCACCAGTATACCGCCGAGCCGATCATGGCGATGAACGCGAGAATTGCCAGGAGCGATTTGGAGGTAAATTGCCACCCCCCGCGGCGACGCTGCCCACGCACCATTTCTAAATAACGACTGCTCACGGCGGTTCCTTACTTCTCTAATGCGATCGAATATCTATAATGGTCAGGCGTGAATAGTTGCTCAACCTGACGCGAGCGTTAGCTCATTATAATCTAAAAGCCGAACTAGATTGCAACCAAAGCGCAGTGTAATCACTCCTTCGGTTGAACGTTATCAGTGAGAATCACGTATGCTTCAATCCACTGATCGTATCCGGCATTGTGAATTCGTTCTAAAATTACTGGCGATAACGCAGAAATTCCGTAACTTTGATTGACTTGATAGGGCACTTCAAGGGCAGGTTCGTTGCTAAAGCGTAAAATAAATGAAGCCTGGGCGGTGAATTCACCATTGAGAATACCAAGAACGACCGGTTGTTCATTGACCGGGTCGTACCAGTACAGTGGTGTGCCATTTGCCCTATATAAACGCAACTGCGAAAAAACTTTGCGTTCACGTTGCTGCGCGCGCCAGCGCTCTTCGTTGGAAAGCGCCGGCAGGGTAGGCAGGACAAGGGTGGGCGCCGGCGCCGGCGTTGCCGTGGGCGCGAGAGTTGCAGGGGGTTGGGCAGTAGCGACGATGACAGGAACAGTAGCTACAGATGGAGATCCAGGCACAGCGAGCGATGGCGCCGGCGAAACTGTGATCGCGGCAGTCGTGGCCTGGAGCGTTTGTGCGATTGGCGGTAGTGTTGCTGGCAATGGCCCGTTCACATCTAAGGCTGTTGGTAGTGTTGAAAGGCAACCACTCAGCGCGACGACCACAATCGCGAATACGAGCAATCGATTGCGGTAGTTCATCGCGAACAAATAAAAACGTGCCTAAAATGCTTTACAATCAAGCACAAACACTAGCTTTCGAGCAGCCAGCTCATATAATGATACATCAAATCATGCACAAAGTCAAGTGCGTCAATTATTTCATCTGTGAATAGTTACAGCGTTGCGAGGTGGCGCACGACATCGCTGGCGCCAACCACGTCACCGTATTTGCCGTCGATGTCGAAGAGATTGGCGAGGTGTGGTTCAGGCGCGCGGTCGCCGACACATTCATGCGGCACGATCACGCGGAAGCCGTGTTGCATGCCATCGACAGCCGTGGCCCGGATGCAACCGCTGGTAGAACAGCCGATCAGGATAATGGTGTCAATCCGCAGCGCGGTGAGGGTGGCGGAGAGATGTGTGCCGAAGAAGGCGCTGGCGTATTTTTTCTCGATAACCAGCTCGTCGGTTTGAGGGCGTAGCTCGTCTACGATCTCAACCAGGGGTGAGTCACGGGTAAGTTGCCGCAGCGCCGGCACTTTCTGGATGAAGATGCCGCCGTCACGACCGTCACGACTGTAGGCGACGGTCGTGTAGATGACAGGGATTGCGGCGGCGCGCGCGGCGGCCAGCACGGGCTGGCTGGCCTGAACCGCAGCGGGGACGCCAGGCGCGGCGTAAAGCGGTGAACCGGGCGTGGTGTAGGCCTTGATGAAGTCGATGACCAGCAGCGCCGGTCGTTCGCCAAAACCAACCCGACCGGCGAGACCATGCTGGCGATAATCCTGCGCGAGCTGATCGAACGGGTGCATCGTTGCTGTCCTTGCTCGCATCGGCGACGAATGTCTACCGCGCCGCCGATGCTGTCTGTTCCGCCGTCATTGCCTGGCGCCAGGCCGGGCCTGCCTGCGGGCCAACCCGACCCGGCGCGGTCTGCTAATCAGCCGTTACCTCTTTGTGTAGCTCAGCGCTGCGCGTTCGGCGCGCGGCACGCGCCATCGCCCATCGTACCGGTTGCGGTTTGCGCGGCGCCGGCAGACCGGTTTCCGCTTCAGCGTTGGCCAGCAGTTCCTCAAGCGGCGGCCCGAAATCGAAGCCTTTGATTTCGCCGCGGGCGGCAGCCAGCTCCGCTCGTTTGGCCATGGTTGCCTCTTCATCGATCGAGAGATCGTCTCGCAGCACGACCCCGTAGTCGCGTAACGCCTTCTCGCGGCTGACCAGACCGTAGCGCACGTCACGCTGCACCGCTTCGGCTGGCCGGGTGAGCGGATCTTTCCAGCCACCGCCACCGGCAGTGCGGTAGATCAACTGATCACCGGGTTCCACTGCAATTTGATCGCATTTGCTCGACAAAACCTGCGTGCTGCCGTCGGTGCGAACGAGCAGCTTGCTTGAGCGGCTGCCTGGTTTGCCGCCCACGTTGCCCCACGGCGGAGTCAGCCAGCGGTCATCGTGGATCGAGATTTCACCCGGTTCGAGGAAGGTGTAGACCTTCTCAATTCCATTGCCGCCGCGGTGGAAGCCGGCGCCGCCAGAGTCGATGATGCTGGTGTAGCGCTCGATCCGAATCGGGTAGTAGCTTTCCAGATACTCGGTCGGGATGTTGGTGAAGAGCGGCCACCACGAGTGCCCGTCCATGCCATCGCCGATCGGGCGGCCCGGAATCCCGCCGTAATTGATCTCCATCAGGTAAAAGAACTCGCCGTCTTTATCATAGCCGGAATAGAGCAGGTAAGGCGAGGTGCCGTAACCGGCGGCGGTGGTGAATTCCGGCGCTCGCTTGGCCAGCGCTCCACCCAGCACGTCAAACAGGCGGGTGAGCGCATGGGTGCGGCATCCGAGCGCTGCCGGAAATTCGGGCTGGATGAGGCTGCCCTTTGGCATAGTGACGTGGAGCAGCGGATAGAAGCCGTCGTTGAACAGGATCTGCGGGTCGAACACCATGATCAGGTAGACGCCGATGAACATCTTGAACATCGACTCATTCAGGTAGAAGTTGATCGGCCCCATCGCCTGCGGATCGGTGCCTGTCCAGTCGAAGTAGGCTTCGTGCCCTTCTCGCCAGATCGTCAGCTTCATCTTGAACGGCCCGTTGCCCAGTCCATCGTCATCGACATAATCCTCAAACGATTGCGGCTCTTCGGGCAGATTCCGCACGATCAATTCTTTCATCGCCCGGTAAGTGCGGTCGAGCAGCGCCTGGGTCGCAGCCAGGTAGACATCTTTGCCGAAGCGATTACACAGCTCGATCACCCGTTTCTCTGCGGTGCGGCAACTGGCGATGATGGCCATCAGGTCGGCGCGGTTCATTTCCGGCTGACGCACATTGTTGAGCATGATGTCGAGAACTGCCCGATTGAGCTTGCCGCGCTCGTAGATCTTCACCGGCGGCAAGCGCAGACCTTCGCCGAAGATCGTAGTGGCAGTGGTGGGCAGTGATCCGGGCAGCGGTCCGCCCACATCCTGGGCATGGCCGAACATGCTGGCCCAGCCGATCAGTTCTTGCTGCTCGCCCTCGCCGTAAAAGATCGGCAGCATCACCAACAGATCGTTGATGTGACTGATTGCGCCGCCGCATAGATATGGATCCGACAGTAAGATCACGTCACCCGGTTCGATAGTCTGATCCCAGTTGTCGAGCAGACCGGCAATGTACGAGCCGAACTGACCGACGATCATCCGGCCACGCGGATCGGTAATCATGGGAAACTGGTCATGCTGTTCGCGAATCACCGGACTCATCGCCGTGCGGTAGAGCACGGCGTCCATTTCGTAGCGCGTATTCTTGAGCGCATTCTCGATAATATCGAGCGTGACCGGATCGATGTCGATCTGGGGGATGCTGGCAATCTTGAGCTGCGTAGCCATGGTTGCTCCTCTTCCTTAGCTGCGGTTAATCAAGAGGTTGAAGTAGCGATCGACAGTGGCGGTATGGCCGGGTAAGACGACCGTCGTGCTATCGACTTCGGTGATGATAGCCGGACCCTCGACCTGCATACCGGGGCGGAGTTTACCGCGATCGTAGAGGCGCGCCGTGATCCATTCGCCATGACGATAGATTTGATGATCGCCGGTGTAGGCGCTGCTGGCGTCGCTCTCGCCCGGTTCGGCTTCGGGAAGCTCAACCTTCGTCACCCGACCAATCCCAACTGCGCGCAGATTGACGATCTCGACGTTGCTGTCGAGCATAAAGCCGTAGGTGCGGTCGTGCAGTTCGTTGAATCGTTGCGTCAGCGTCGGGATCAGATCGCGCTCAAACTCGGCTTCGCTAACCGCAATCGGCATCTCGTAGCCCTGCCGGTAGTAACGCATATCGACAAAGTAGCGAATCTCCTGGCGGGCCGGGGGAATTGCTTCATTGGCCAGCATAGCGCGCGCTTCGTCGCCCAGTTCGCGCAGGATCTGCACCATCTCTTCCTGTTCGACCTGATCGACGGTGCGGATGTAGGTGCGGGCGAACTCATCACGGTAGTCGGCGCTGAGGTCGCCGAGGGCGCAGAGCAGACCGGGCGCAGGCGGCACGATCACCGGGTAGCAGCCGAGCAGTTCGGCCAGTGCATTGCCGTGGAGCGGGCCGGCGCCGCCGAAGGCCATCAGCGCGAACTGGCGGGGGTCGAAGCCGCGTTGGACGCTCACCAGGCGCAACGCGCCAAACATGTTTTCGTTGACGATGCGTAAGATCCCTTCCGCCGCTTCCATCAGGCTCAAGCCCGTTGCGTCGGCGATCTTCTGCACTGCTGCTTTGGCCGCTGCCACATCCAGTTGCATTGCGCCGCCGAGAATGCTGGGCGGCAGGTAGCCGCAAACGAGGTTGGCATCGGTAACGGTCGGTTCGGTGCCGCCTTTGCCGTAACAGGCCGGGCCGGGCACCGCGCCCGCGCTTTGCGGGCCAACCCGAAGGGCGCGGGTCAGCGCGGGAACGTGGGCGATCGAACCGCCGCCAGCGCCTACCGAGCGCACATCGACTGAGGGCACTTTGACCGGGAAGTAGCCCAGCACCGTTTCGCGGGCGATGTTGGGTTCACCCATGCAGAGCGACACATCGGTTGAGGTGCCGCCCATGTCGAAGGTGAGGATATTCGGATACCCGGCGCGGATAGCAATATGCAATGCGCCGGCCACGCCTCCCGACGGGCCGGAGAGCAGCGTGTAGACTGGATTCTCTTCAGTCGTCTCGGCAGTCATCAGGCCGGCATCCGAGCGCAGAATATTCAGTTTGGCGGCTACTCCCTGCTGGCGCAGGCTTTGGTCGAGGTTATGGACATACGTCTTGACCTTCGGCTTGACATACGAATTCATGGTTGCCGTGAGCGTGCGCTCGTATTCGCGGAACTCCGGCAGCACATCATACGAAATCGTCACCGGCAGATCGGGGGCAACGCGCTGCGCGATCGCTTTGAGCCGACGCTCGTGATCAGGGTTCGCATACGAGTTGATGAGCGAGATGGTCAGCGACTCGATGCCAGCATCGACCAGCTCGCGGATCACGGTCTCGGCCTGCGCTTCATCGAGCGGACGCACCACCTCGCCGCGCGCGCTCATACGCTCGCGCACCTCACGGGTATCGGCCAGAGTCGCCGGCGGTTCAGGCTTGATCATGATCATCCAGCCGGCCAGTGGTCCCGGTGTTTGCGAGCGGGCCAGATGCAGAATCTGCTTGAAACCCTCGGTGGTGATCAGGCCAACGCGCGCGCCTTTGCCTTCAAGAATAACGTTGGTTGCTACGGTCGTGCCGTGCATGATCTGGGCGACCTGCGCCGGCGCGATGCCGGCCTGCTGACAGATCGCGGCGATTCCGGCCAGCACCGCCTCTGAGGGGTCGTGTGGGGTGGAAGGGGTTTTGTGGCGCCAGTAACGACCACTCTCTTCATCAAAGAGCATCAGGTCTGTAAAGGTGCCGCCGACGTCAACTCCGATGCGATAACTCATGGTTTCATTCCTCCCGATGGATGTAATGACCTGCTCAATCGGTGTTGCTCCCGTTTACGGTGTTTATCCCCCTGAAAGAGAGCGCGAACTAGTTGTCTGATCACTTTTGGCAGGGTGTCCGGGTGTTTGTTGGCGCAACCTGGGTGTAGACCGGCCCTGCTTTGCCAACCAGTGCCGGCACTGGGCGGCCAAGCGTTTCGCTGAGCCAATCCGCCGCCGTGATCAGAGCGGGCAGATCGATGCCGGTGGGCGCACCGATACCGTTGAACATGTGGGTCAGATCTTCGCTGGCGATATTGCCAACTGCGCGCGGCGCAAACGGGCAGCCGCCGATACCGCCGAGCGCCGCGTCGAATGAACGAATGCCGGCCTGCCAGGCAGCGAAGGCATTGGCATAGCCCGTGTTGCGCGTATTGTGCAAGTGGATGGTCAGGATGGCGCTGTCGACGCGGCGCAGGGCCAGCTCGCAAAGGGCGGCGACCTGAGTCGGCACAGCCATCCCGGTGGTATCGGCGAAGATGATCTCATTCGCGCCCAGATCGGCAGCATGTTCAGCGATCGAGAGCACCCGTTCCGTGGCCACATAGCCATCGAAGGGGCAACCGAACGCTGCGCCGATGGCGACGCCAAACGCGATCCCGTCGCGATGGATGCGCAGCGCGAGCCGACTGAATTCGGCCAGTGACTCGGCGGTTGAGCGCCTGAAATTGGCCTGATTGAGGCCATCGCTGGCGGCCAGCACCAGTCGCACGTGATGCATGCCGGCAGCAACTGCCAGTTCATAGCCGCGCTCGTTGGGCGCCAGCGCGGTGAAGCGAAACGCGTCGTTCGTTGCGCGCGCCGCCAGATGATGACCGCGTTCGCGCAACGCGCGGACAACGTCATCGGTAGCGGCCATCTGCGGCACCTGACGCGGATTGACGAACGAACCGAGTTCAATCCGGGGTACGCCAGCCGCCAGCAGGCGCTCGATCAGCTCGACCCGCCGCTCGACCGACAACACTTCGGGTTCATTTTGCAGTCCATCACGTGGCGCTACATCGATAATCGTCACTGGTTCCATCAGATCACCCGTTTTTCCTTGAGGACTGCGATCTCGGCATCACTCATGCCCAGCAAATCACTGAAAATCTCGTCGTTATGCTGGCCCAGCGCTGGGCCAGTCCAGTCGATGCCGCCGGGCGTCTCAGAGAGGCGCGGCACGACATTCTGCATCTTTATCTCGCCCAGTTCAGGGTCTGGCACCCCGATAATCGACTGGCGGGCAATGAAATGCGGGTCGCTGAGCATCTCTTTTGCCGTGTAGATCCGGCCTGCCGGAACGCCGTATTCGTCCATCTTCGCCTGCAACTGATCTGCGGTGTAATCGATCGTCCAGGCGGCGATCAGATCATCGAGTTCCGCCTGATGCTCGCCACGGGCCTGATGAGTGGCAAAACGCGGGTCGGTTGCCAGTTCCGGCTGACCCATCGCCTGAGCCAGACGCGCGAAGATCGTGTCGGCATTGGCGCCGATCACAAACCAACTGCCATCAGCGGTTGGGTAGATGTTGGAAGGCGCGACTTTGGGCAGAATATTCCCGGTTCGTTCGCGAACATGACCGGTGAACTGATATTCAGGGATCATGCTCTCCATGAGCGCCAGCACCCCTTCGTAAATGCCGATGTCAACCACCTGGCCCTGGCCGGTGCGCTGGCGCTGGTGCAGCGCAACCAGTGCGCCGAGCGCAGCAAACGTCGCCGCCAGCGAGTCACCGATGCTGATTCCGATGCGGGTTGGCGGACGATCGGGAAAGCCGGTTATGGCGCGGATCCCGCCCATCGCTTCACCAATCGAGCCAAACCCGGCTTTATCGCGGTAGGGTCCCGTCTGGCCGAAACCGCTCACCCGGATCATGATCAGACCGGGATTGAGCGCGCGCAGCTCTTCCCAGCCCAATCCCCAGGCTTCGAGCGTGCCCGGACGAAAATTTTCAAGCACCATATCGACTTTCGGCACCAGCCGTTTAACGAGAGCCTGTCCCTCTGGAGTGCGCAAATCGATCGTGATCGACTTTTTGTTGCGGGCCAGCACTGGCCACCAGAGGGTGCGCCCTTTGTAGCGATGGCGTCCCCATTCGCGCATCGGATCACCTTTGCCGGGCGGTTCGACCTTGATCACCTCAGCGCCGAAATCGGCCAGCAACTGGCCACAGAACGGGCCGGCGAGGAAGGCGCCCAGTTCCAGCACGCGAATATCATCGAGCGGTCGAGGCGGGCGTTGGCGACTCACAATACGTCACTCCTCACGGGATGCAGAGAGTTCCTCTGCACGCCGACTCTGCACAAGAACATCACGACCATAGAAAATGTGCTCGCGCATCATTGCCCGCGCGCGTTCGCCGTCACCAAGGCGAAGCGCGTTGAGAATGCTGCGGTGGAAGAAGTTGGAAATGCGGCGTTCTTCACTGCGGTACCAGTAGAATGAGCGAAACTGCAACGGCACGGCCACAATCTGATCGAGCATCGTGATCAGACGTTGATTGCCGGCAGCGCGAGCGATGGTCTGGTGAAAGATGGCATTCTGCTCAACCAGAAAATGCACTTCATCTTCGCGGCGCTCGAATGTCATGGTCAGCGACTGTTCAAGCGCGGTCGCCGCGCGTTCGAGCTGGTCAAGATCGGCAGCCGTGATGCGCTGCGCAGCCAGATAGGCGGCGTGCCCTTCGAGCAGCGCGCGCAGGTCGTAGATCTCAAGCAGATCGTCGATAGTGAAACTGCGCGCGATAGCGCCCCGGTTGGGGAAGAGCTGCACCAGGCCTTCGGCAGCGGCCCGCACCAGCGCCTGTCGCACGGGCGTCCGACTGACGCCGAGATCGTGGGCCAGTCGTTCTTCGATCAGACGGGCGCCGGGCGGATAATACCCCTCGATCAACAAACGGCGCAGGCGCTGATACACCTGGTCAGCGGAAGAGATTTCCTCTTTTGTATACAAATTATCCATGCAAACCGTTGTAGTAGTTTGTGTTGGGTGATCGCATTCGGAAGAAGAAAAAGGTGTTTATTTCTTCCAAAAGCGAAAAAGCTGAATTACTAATATAGTTATTACGTTTATACCTATGGGATATTGTATACAATATAGCAAGCGCCGGTTCGATTGTCAAGAGGGATGGGCGCAAGTTCAGGCAGAATGCCGGTGATCACTGGCCATGGCACGCCATCGCCCGGTAGCGACATTTCAGATGCTCTCGTTCTCTCTGGCTGAGCAGGAAGCCGCCGGTGAAAGGCTCAGGCCGATCCCGTTATTGCATCGTTCCCCGCGGCACGAAAGCAGCCTCTCAGCGCTATGCGCAGATGTCAGCGACGACAATCACGCAGCCATCCTGCGCGCGCCTGAACCAAAACCGGGATGGGCGATGCGCCGCAGGCGCGATCGTTGCGCAGAACAAGCTGATATGCGCTACAATGAGCGGCAGCAACGAGCTTACCCGCGAGCGTGCCATGGTTGCGCAGCGTCCGCCCATCTCAGTCGTGATTCCCACTTACCACGCCCTCCGCTTTCTGCCAGCCTGCCTGAGCGCGATCGAGCGCCAGCTTGCCCCTCAGGATGAGATCATTCTGGTTGATAACCGGTCGCGCGATCGCGCTGGGGCATGGGTGCGATTACACATGCCAGCGGTGCGCGTGATCGAGCTGCCCGCCAACGCCGGTTTTGCCGGTGGCGTTAACGCCGGGATTGCCGCCGCTCGCGGCGAGCTGATCCTGCTGATCAACGATGATGCGCTGGTCGAGCCAGGCTGCATCGATGCGCTATGGGCGGCGCTGGCATCGCACCCGGCATCCGGATGGGCAGCAGGGGTCTTGACCTTCAGCCGGCATCCTCGCTTTGTTGCCAGCGCTGGTATTCGGTTTGAAGCCAGCGGGATCGCAATCGATCGGGCGCCGGGCTGGCCGGTAGACCATCTGCCCGCGCAACCCCATCTGATCTGGGGCGCAAGTGGCGGGTTGACCCTCATCCGCCGCGCCATGCTGGATGACATTGGCCTGTTTGCCGATTTCTTCAGCTACCTGGAAGATGCCGATCTGGCGTGGCGCGCTCAGTTGCGCGGCTGGCAGTGCGTACTGGCGCCTCAGGCGCGCGCGCGTCACGTCTATTCGGCGACTGCTGGCATGTTCAGTCCGCTGAAACAGCGTCTGCTCGGGCGCAACCGCATCCGCATGCTGGTGCGCTGTCTGCCTGCGCCGCTGCTCGTCGCCTGTTTCCCGGCAATCGCTGCCTACGATGCGCTGGCGGTAAGCTACGCTCTTGCCCGTCGGCAACCGGCTATGCTGGCCGGTCGGTTGATGGCCGTAGCCGAACTGCCAGCGCTCCTGGAACAACGTCGCCGCATTCAGTCTCGCCGCACGGCGCCGATTGCGGCGCTGGCGCGCTGGATCGAGCGTCCTGCCGGGCCAATCGCCACAATGCGCGCGCAACGACGGTTAGCCCGCCTGACCGGCTGGCAATCCCGCTGACCGGTGACCATGCCGCGCGCCGTTTGCTCCCTGCGCATGCAGGGGATAGCTGCGGTTGTCACAGGCGCCTGGCGGGCAGTCACGCCAGCCCCGCCCCACCCTGAACGATCAGGTGAGGAAGATACGGGTATCGGTTGCTTTGAGCAGCGTCGATGATAGCCCTGGCGTTTGTATCAGATCGCCCCTGACAAACTGGTGACCACGCAGATCAGGATAGCACGGGAAAGGGGATGATCAGTCGCTCGGATCACGCTTGCGGCATTTCTGCTGCTGTCGGAGGGAGGGATTGCTGCGGGCGTGAGCGCCGACCTCGTGACGCCGTCCTTCTGCTCGGGGCCGAGGAGGGAAGGCAATTCGTGAACGAACATCAAAGTTCATGGGTCATGCATTGTGACACCAATTCAGAAGCAGCCGTCATAACCATCTTACCGCTGCGTAGAGAGTTCGTAACCGGTGACGGGAAATAATCTCGTGTAAATATTTCTCCATGCTGTGCAATTGATAATAATACTTTGATCGTTGAGATTTTGAAGGTGATTTTCCCCACTATGAAGAGAAATCTGTTATTTTGATTCATAGTAGTTCCGGAATAATTTGACTTATATGACAATTAACAACCTTGACAAGTGATTGCACACTTTTTGCAAATATTGCATCGGCCTGAACTATATGCTATACTCGCGCTGAAAAGAACATCCCGAAAGCCTCTATTCTCTACTGTAAAGGGTTGCCACGTCTGCTCGCGGCACATTACATGCTCACGCCCGGAAAAATGTAGTACACACCCTGCGCTACGGGTTCGTCGGTCTCAGTTGAACAGCTAGAAAGGTGTGCGTGATGGGTCTGCTCCGTTTCGCCGTCAAAACGTTTCGCCTCTCGCTGATGCGAGTAGGCGCCGGCTGGATGTTCGCTTTGTTGACCTTCAACTTCAACCGGGTGTCGATTGCAGACCTGGGTGCGATGGCCGTGATTGTCACGTCGTTGATCGGCCTGCATCATTTCATCTCGTTCTTCCAGGTGTACTGGGGCCGGTTTACCGATCGATACCCGATCTTCGGCCTGCGCCGCACACCCTATGTCATCCTGTCGAACGTCGGCGCAGCGCTCATCTTTATGGCGCTCCCCAGCATTGCAGTCGGGCTGGGCGAGCGCTCGCTGGTGGCAACCATTGAGGCGTTTCTGCTCATCTTCCTCTTTGGCGTGCTGATGGCAATGAACGGCAGTTCGTCGAACGCGCTGATTGCCGAGGTGACCACACCCAAAGAGCGCGGCGCGGTTGTGGCCTTTATCTGGGCGACGGTCATTATCAGCGGTATCGTCTCGGCGGGTGTCTCGCGGGTGATTATGCCCGTGTATACGCCTGAGTCGATGCAGTTTCTGTATAACCTGACTCCGCTGATTGTTACCGTCACCGTGTTGCTTGGCGTTGTTGGTCTGGAGAAGCCGATCTCGAAAGAGGAACATCGGCGGCTGCTTGAAAACGCTCCCGAAAAGGGCGAAGCCGGCCCGCTGGAGACATGGCGGGTGGCGTCGGGTCTGATGAAGCAGAATGTCCAGGTGCGCGGCTTCTTCGTCTTCGTGCTGCTGGCGATTATGGGCATCTTCCTCCAGGATGCCATCCTGGAACCGTTTGGCGCTGAAGTGTTTGGTCTGCCGCAGAAAGACACTGCTGCCTTTCAGCAGGCATGGGGCGCTGGCGCTTTGGTTGGGATGCTTGGGATTGGCATCCTGTCAAGCATCTTTCCGATTGCGAAGAAGACGATCGCAACATTGGGCGGCATGGGAGTTGCTGCCGCGCTTGCGTTATTGTCTATCTCTGCCATCACGCACCAGCAGGGCATCATTATGCCGGCGCTGATGATCATGGGGCTTGGCATCGGTCTCTTTAACGTCGGCGCGCTGGCGATGATGATGGAGATGACCATCGAGGGACAGACCGGTCTCTATATGGGCATGTGGGGCATGGCTCAGGGGCTGGGCAATGGCTTCGCCAATGTGTTGAGCGGCCTTGGCCACACGGTAGTCATCGAAGGCGGTCTCCTCTCGCCTGCGCTCGGCTATGGCCTCGTCTTCGGGCTGGAGGCGCTGCTCATGGTGACCGCCATCGGTGTGCTGCGCGGTATCTCGGTGCAGGAGTTCAAGGGTCTGAGCCGTCAGGATATCACGGCGACACTGGCTATGGATACGGCGTCCTGATTGCATTGTTGCGCGGTCGAGTTCACCACTCGCCTGCGCAGCCCTACCTGTTATGACACTTTCGATCGCGTTCGACAACATTGCTGATGTCTACGATGCTCAGCGCGCGCATCCGCCAGCCGTAGCGGAAGCGATTGGTCAAGCGATTGTGGCCCAAACCGGCCAGGGGGTGCGGGTGCTCGAGCTGGGGGTTGGGACGGGGCGCATCGCCTTGCCGGTTGCTGCTGCCGGAGCCACGGTCATCGGTATCGACATCTCGGCGGGTATGCTGGCGACGGCGCAGCAACGGGCCGGTCAGGCTGGCGCTCCCCTGCTGCTGGTTCGCGCCGATGCGCAGCGACTTCCCTTCGCTACCGGCGCGGTCGATGCCGTCCTGGCCGTCCATGTGCTGCATCTGCTCCCTGACTGGCGGGCGGCGCTGGCTGAGATGGTGCGGGTGACGCGCCCGGGCGGTCTCATCATTCAGGGTGTTGACTGGCGTGATCCGCAGTCGTGTGTTGGCTTGCTGCGCGGTCAGTTGCGTCAGGCCGTCATCGATCTGATGCCCGGCTCGCGCCCTCCCGGCGCGGGCGCGGCTGTCAGCCAGCATCTGGCCCGGCTTGGCGCGCCCGCCGGCGAGCCGATCATCGCTGCGCGCTGGGAACGACGCCTCAGCCCGGCAGAGGTGATTGCCGGTATGGCGGCGCGCATTGATGCCGAGACGTGGGCTTTGAGCGATGAGGTGCTGTCGGCAGCCATCGAGCGCGTGCAGGTCTGGGCGAGCCAGCAGTGGGCGAATCTCAACGAACCACAGGTTGTAGAGCATCGGTTTTTGTTAACAGTCAGTCGCACCGGCAGCGCGGTTGCCTCTGGTGATGAGCACGACGGAGTGCAGGCATGATGTATACCCCCGAACAACTCGAACGCCGCAATCGTTCACCCTGGACGAAAGCGCAGTTTATTCTTGCCCCGATTCAGTTCATCGTCTTCATTATCAGCTTTGCGCTGGTGATCCGCTACCTGGCGACCGGTGAAGGGTACTGGATTGCGACGGTCAGCGTCTGGATTAAGATTGCGCTGATCTGGGCGCTCACTATCACCGGTATGCTCTGGGAACACGACATCTACGGCAAGTATTTTATGGCTCCTGAGTTCTTCTGGGAGGATCTGGGCAATCTGATCGCGATTCTGACCCACAACGCCTACTTTGTTGCGGTCTGGCTGCATCTCGATAGCCGCACCGTGATGTGGGTGATGGTCTTTGCCTACGTGACCTACCTGTTCAATGCGGGTCAGTTCCTCTGGCGCGGCATCAAATCGGCGAAGCAACGACGGTTGCTCCAGGCTCAGTTGCAGGCGCAGGCGTCGAATTCAGCACGGTAACAGGAGCGATGACGCCGCGGTTGCGCGATGGCGTCCTAGAAAGTAGATTGAGCGTATGCCGATCAAATCGCGAGCGGTGGTGATTCCGAAGCGGAACACGATCGAACTGCGCACAGTGCAGGTCAATGAACCGAAGTCGGGTGATGTGCTGATCAAGACGGCGTTTACATCGATTAGCGCCGGTACCGAGCGGATGTTGCTCGATGGCCGGTTGCCGCAGCCGCAGTTGCTCTTCCCGGTGGTGCCCGGCTATGAGTCGGTGGGTCAGGTTGTGCAGGTGGGCAGCAAAGCGCCCAAGGAATTGCTTGGGCAGTGGGTGTACATCGGCGGCGCGCGCTGTTTTCGCGGGGTGAATGCAGCCTGGGGCGGCCAGAGCGAGTACATCACTGCCGAGCACGAGCGCGTGGTTCCACTGGGCAAGATCGATCCGGCGACCGGTGTCTTGCTGGCATTGGCAGCGACTGCGCTGCACGGGGTCAATGTTGGTCAGGTGCGGCGAACCGATCGGGTACTGGTGCTGGGGCAGGGGATCGTCGGCCAGCTTGCAGCGCGACTGGCCAAACTCGTCGGCGCGCAGCACGTTGCGGTGGCCGATCGGGTTGCAGTGCGCTTGCAGGCGAGCCAGGCTGATCAGGTGATCGATGTGACCCGCGAGTCGCTCGATGAGGCCATCGGCGAGTCAAAGGTCGATGTCTTGATCGAAGCGACCGGTTCAATGGGCGCGCTCTCAGGCGCGTTGCCGCTGCTGGCCAACCATGGCCGGGTGGTGCTGCTCGGTTACTACGATCACATCAACATTCCCTACGCGCCGGTATTTATGCGCGAGGCCCAGATCCTGGTGGCGCGTGAGTGGAAATTTGGCCCCGACGGCGATCTGCCGCGAGTGCGCGATCTGCTCGCCAGCGGTGAGTTGAATGTCGATGGCCTGCTTACCCATCGCGTGCCGATCGACCGGATTCAGGCGGCCTACCGGCTGGCGCTCGAAGATCCGGCCTGCCTGAAAGTAGTCGTTACCTGGCCGCAAGATGGCGCCGCCACGGAGTAGCAATCAGGGCGGCAACCGGTGTCGAAGAAGCGTAGAGAGCGAATATCGTGACAGCTCGATAAGCGCAATGGCGCCTGGAAAGCGATAGCAAGAATGCCGGCTCATCCGAAGCAAAAGCAAACTCAACCGACCGCGCGTATGCTGGCCGTCTACGGCAAAGGCGGCATGGGAAAGTCGTTCTTCACCACCAATCTGGTCAGTAAGCTGGCGTTGCTTGGTCATCGGGTGTTGCAGCTCGGTTGCGATCCCAAACACGATAGCTGTAATGCGCTGTTTGGCGGGGTCAGTTTGCCGACGCTGGGGGATGTCTGGCGTGAATTCAAGGAAGCCGGGCGCGAAGAGGAGCTGGCTGCTCATCACGTGATCTTCAAGACGACGATTATGAATGGCGCCGCAACGGTCTATGGCTGCGAGATCGGCGGCCCGGAAGTGGGACGAGGCTGCGGCGGGCGTGGGATCACCTTTGGCTTTGATATGCTCGAAAAATTCGGCCTCAGCCAGTGGGCGCTCGATTATGTGGTTATGGATTTCCTCGGCGATGTGGTCTGCGGTGGGTTTGCGACGCCGCTCTCGCGGTCGCTCGCCGAGGAGGTGATCATTCTCTGCGGCAATGATCGCCAGAGTCTCTATGCCGCCAATAATATCGCCAGCGCAGCCAAGTATTTCGCCAGTATGGGCGGGCGGACGAAGCTGCTGGGACTGGTGGTGAATCGCGACGATGGCAGTGGCGTGGCTGCTCGCTTCGCTGAGCAGATCAACCTGCCTGTTCTGGCCAGCATTCCGCTCGATCGCACCGTGCGTGAGCTGGCTGATGCCTGTAAGCTGGCCCTCAACGAGCCGCGCTTCGATGCCATTTTCGATCGACTGGCCCGGCAGATCATCAACCGCTCGCTGCCTGAGGTGAAGATGGAAGATGTGCGCCCGCTCGAATATAAGGCGTTCTTGCAAGTGTTTGGCGCCGAAGAGCCGGATATTGTGCCTGATGGCGCGACCGCCGAGGAACTGTTCGGCGGACGACAGGCGCGCAAGCCGGCGCCTGTGCTCACGCTGGGCCTGATGGAGCGGGCAGTGGGCGATAAGCCCGATATGGACGCGCCAGTTGGGCTTGTATGTGACAGAGGCTAATCACGATCCCAAGAAGGGAATGATGCTGACAGTTGATGGCCACACGACGATCTGTATGGGCAGTGCCGACGATCTTGATAGTAAGATCGCGATACTCGCTGCCCTCCAGCGTTCGGGTGAACAGTTCCGCTACGTCGATTTGCGCCGCCCGGCCAGCCCGTTCTATCGCTAGGCCAGGCGCAGGTTTGTAACCGCCGGTTGGATGATGGAGGTGAGCGATGCGGCTGCGCCTTGCAACCCCGCCCGTTGAGTATCGAGTGGCGCCGCTGGCGCTCAGATTGCGCTGGTGGATCGAGGGATGGATCTGGCGTTGGGGTCAGACCGCAGCGGCGCTCGGCGCCGAGAGTCCGGATTTGCAGAATCCGTTCTGGAGGCGGTAATGAGTGAACACGACGATATTCCCGACCTGAAGCAACTCAACCGCCTCTTGATTGAGCGTATGCGGGTGAAACGCCGCCCGGTGGCCATTACCTACTGCTTCGACGGGCCGCCGCCGGGGTACGAGCCGGTTAATGTCGTTGCATGCGCGATTGTGCGTGAGGCAGAACAAGGCCGGCGCGTGTATATCGATGCCGAACATCACGACTGCTGGGTTGGTCAGTATCACCTGGGTTTTAATCCTGATCCAGGACCGTACATCACTCAGGGTGTGTATCTGACTGATGCGCAAGGGTTTTATACCCCTGAAGCGGCAGCCTGCAACAAGCAGCAAAGCTATAGCCTACCCGCAGGCATGATCAAGGCGCTGGCAGCCGCACCACTCGATGAGGTGCCGGAGGGTGTGCCGGTTGACCTCATGGTGTGCGTTGTTGATCCGCAACGGGCGATGCAAATTGCGGGCGCGGCCAGCGTGCGGATCGGCACATTTCCGGTTGGTGAGCTGGGCGCAAGCGCTTGCGCCTCGATTTTTGCCGCACCCTGGCACACGAAAAACTCAGTGTTTGCCATTGGCGACGGCGGCGGACGGATGCATAACCGGCTTGATCCGAGCGAGATGTTCGTTTCCATCCCGCGATCACATTTGCGCTACGTGGTAGAATTAATAGAGAACTTCCGCATTGATCCGCAAAAGATGCGTGAAGTGATCATGCCGTCGTATGCCGCAAAGGCACAACAGTCGCGAGAGGAGTGAACCCTATGCCAAGCGGTCTCGGAGAAGCCACCCAGATGATCGGTCCGTTGACGCCCGCTATCCTGTGTTGGGCCTGTCTGATCCTGACGGTGCTTGCCCTTGGTCTGACCTTCCTGTGGACGAATATCACTGCCTACGCGCGTCGTACCCGTAACGGGCGTCGGCCAACTGCAGGATCGGTTGCCAGGACGCAGCGCTAGCTCGGCTCATTGCGGGATAAGGCTGCCCGTCGCCTCTTTGGTTGTCGGGTTCTCCTGACCTGTCCCGCTTCGTTCGAGGTCGTTGGACTGGGCGGGCAGATGCCCGCTCATTTATTTTGAACGTCGTTGTGTCGTTGTAATGAAGGTTCTGCGCTATGACCAAAGAGCACGATCAATCAGCAGCCGTGGCTGAGCCATCAACGAATGGCCAGACGCCGCCTGTAAATACGCCGGTTCCGCCGTATCCTTTTGTTGCCATTGTTGGTCAGGCCGAATTGAAGCTGGCATTACTGTTGTGTGTGGTGAACCCGACCATCGGCGGTGTGATGGTGATGGGTCATCGCGGCACGGCCAAGTCAACCGCAGTGCGCGCGCTGGCCGCAATGCTGCCGCCGATCAAAGCAGTGGCCGGTTGTCCCTATTCGTGTGCGCCCGATCGCACCGCTGGACTGTGTGAACAGTGCCGCGCGCTGCCCAATCAGGCCGGCAAGACGAAGAAGCCTGCCGTGATCAGCATTCCGGTGCCGGTAGTTGACTTGCCGCTGGGCGCAACTGAAGATCGCGTCTGCGGTACCCTCGATATCGAACGCGCGCTGACTCAGGGCGTGCAGGCATTTGCGCCTGGATTGCTGGCGCGGGCCAATCGTGGCTTTTTGTACATTGATGAAGTGAACCTGCTCGAAGATCATCTGGTTGATGTCTTGCTCGATGTGGCGGCATCGGGAGTGAATGTGGTCGAGCGTGAAGGCGTCAGCGTGCGTCACCCGGCGCGCTTCGTGCTGGTTGGTTCGGGTAACCCTGAAGAGGGCGATCTGCGCCCCCAGTTGCTCGACCGCTTTGGTCTGCACGCTCGCATCGTCACAATTACCGACGTGAATGAACGAGTCGAGATTGTCAAACGACGACGTGAGTACGATGCTGACCCGTTCGCATTTGTTGAAAAATGGGCCAAAGAAACGCAGAAGTTACAGCGCAAGATCAAACAAGCGCAGCGCCGATTGCCAGAGGTGGTATTGCCTGATCCGGTGCTCTACAAGATTGCGGAGCTGTGTGTCAAGCTGGAAGTGGACGGCCATCGCGGTGAACTGACGCTGGCCCGCGCGGCGACGGCGCTGGCTGCGCTCGAAGGCCGTAATGAGGTGACACTGGCCGATGTGCGACGGATTGCAGTGCTGGCCTTGCGTCACCGCCTGCGCAAGGATCCGCTGGAGACGCAAGATGATGCGGTGCGGATCGAGCGGGCGGTGGAAGAGGTACTGACACCGTGAGTCGATGATGAGGCGCTGGTCTGCGGGTGAGCGCTGGTGGCAGGAACTCATTTCAAGGCGTTTGCGCTGGATGTTCCTCTCCCGGTTGCCCTGCCTCACGACCGGCCCGATTTCTGGCGCAACACACAAGGAACCAGAGATCTATGGCGCAGAATGTTATCGAGGTACCGGCAGCTCCGCTGCCGTTCACAGCGATCGTAGGACTGGAGGCGGCCCGGCAGGCGTTGCTCCTGCTGGCGGTTGATCCGGCATTGAGCGGGGTAGCAATCGGTGCCGGCGCCGGCACCGGCAAGAGCGCTCTGGTGCGCGCCTTTGCCCGCATGTTAGCTGGTGGCCGCGAGTTTGATCCGACCTTGCCCTGCCATCTGGTGGAAATGCCGGTAGGCGTCAGCGAGGATCGACTGCTGGGCGGCATCGATATCGAAGCCACGCTGGCGCTGGGCGAGCGGGTTCATCGCAGCGGCCTGCTGGCCCGCGCCAATAACGGCTTACTTTACATCGATAGCGTCAATCTGTTAGACGACAGCACGATCAACCACGTTCTGGGTGCGCTCGATAGCGGCGTGGTGCGGGTTGAGCGCGAAGGCATTTCAGTGGTGGAACCGGCGCGGTTTGTTCTGCTGGTGACCTACGATCCGGCAGAAGGTCCGCCTCGTCGCCATCTACTCGACCGGCTCGGCCTGATCGTAGCCCCGATCGGCAAGGCGCCGGTTGCTACTCGCGCAGAAGTGGTGCGGCGTAATCTGCGCCCCACTACCGACTACGAAGACGATGAGGCGCTAGTGCTGGCAGGTGTGCTCGCAGCGCGCGAACTCTTGCCCGCAGTGACCATCAGCGATGAGCAGATTCGCCAGTTGAGCATGACTGCGCTGGCCCTCGGCATTGAGGGACATCGCGCCGATATGTTCGCAGTGCGCGCAGCGCGGGCTGCTGCGGCGCTCGCTGGTCGCGATGAGGTAACCAACGAAGACCTTGAGCTGGCGGTCAGGCTGGTGATGCTGCCGCGCGCAACCCGCATGCCTGAAATGACCCCGGAGGAAGCGCCGCCGCCACCGCCTACTCCTGAACCAGAGCCACCGCCGCCTGCCCAGCGTAATGAAGATGAGCAGCCTGAAGATGAAGATAAACAACCACCCAAACCACCCGATGAGGAACTGACGGTGGAAGACTTGATCCTGGCGGCGATGGAGACCGATGTGCCCCCCGACATTCTGGAGACGCCATTTACCGTTCGGCGGCGCGGGCGCAGCGGCTCACGCGGCACGATTTCAGGTCAGCGTGGTCGGCATATTCGTTCCGTGCCAGGAGCGCCGACACAGGGCCGGCTCGATGTGATCGCGACCCTGCGCGCGGCTGCGCCATGGCAGCGCGTGCGGGCGGCGGAATATCATCCGCACCGACGTGGGCGCATTCATCTGCGGGTCGAAGATCTGCATATCAAGAAATATCGCTCGAAGGCGGGAACGCTGTTCTGTTTTCTGGTCGATGCCAGTGGATCGATGGCGCTCCACCGCATGCGTCAGGCCAAAGGCGCAGTCAATGCGCTCTTGCAGCAGGCTTACGTCCATCGCGATCAGGTGGCCCTGCTGGCGTTTCGCGGCAATCAGGCCGATCTGCTGCTGCCGCCTTCCCAAAGTGTCGAGCTGGCCAAGCGCGCGCTCGATGTCTTGCCGACTGGCGGCGGCACTCCGCTGGCTGCCGCCTTGTTGGCTGCGTATCAGATTAGCGAACAGGCGCGCGCGCGCGGCATCTTCCGCACGACCATCGTCTTGATTACTGATGGTCGCCCGAATGTACCGCTGCGGGCCGAACCGGGAATGGACAAAGCCGCGCGACTCGAACAGGCCCGGCAAGAGGTGCAGCAACTGGCCGGACGGCTGCGCGCTGCCGGGGTAGGCGCAGTGGTGATCGATACCCAGCGCAGTTTCGTTTCGCGCGGCGAAGCTCAGCAACTGGCCGCCTGGTTGGGCGGTCGCTACGTCTATCTGCCCAACGGGCGTGGCGATCAGATCGCCAACGCAGTGCTGGCCGCCAGCGAAGAATGAATCGAGTGTTAGGGCGGTTTGTCACGTTGTGTAACGCACACCATCTCTTGCTTCGCCCCTCTCCTGCGCGCAGGAGAGGGGCAGAGTTCGCGGACAGATCAGCGCGTTCCATTGCCTTCTTATACCAACTTTAGATAGATAGTCACGTATTGGGCAGCCACGCAAACCCGGTCACACCCTGAACCACTGCGGGATG
>FWPV01005451.1_pt1 | contig 25412 bp, 18 predicted proteins | sample 2228371 | NCBI WGS metagenome assembly FWPV01 (sample SAMEA103939776, study PRJEB20133) | metagenome | reverse complement strand
CTCGGGCGACGAGTTCCTTGCCGACGCCGCTTTCGCCGCGAATCAACACGGTGGCCCGGGTGGCGGCGGCGCGGGCGATCTCCTCGTTGATGGTGCGGATGGCCGGGCTGCGGCCCACCAACTCGCTCTGCACTCCCAGCCGCTCGCGGAGTTGGACGTTTTCCGTCCGGGCTTGGGTCAGGTTCTCGGCCAACTCCTCTTGCCGGTTGAGATTATTTAGGGCGACGGCGGCCGTTTCGGCGACCGCCAGCGTAAATTCCAGGTTTTCCGGAGTGAAGGCCGCGGCCGCATCCGTCGTGTATAAGTGGATCAGGCCCAGCGTCTCGGTGCCGCGCCGGATGGGAGCGCAGATCACGCTGGCGGCGTGGATTTCGCCTTTGCTGTCCCGGCTGGCGATGGCGCTGTCGTCGAGCACGTTGCGAGCTAGGACGGCCTCCCCTTCGCGGAGCACCGTGGCGGCCAGGAAATTGGAGACGCGATGATACGCCCATTGCGAGCCGGTCTTGGAGGCCACCAATTTCAGGTCGCTTCCGCCGGAAATCCGCCCCGAACCGCGCGGCCGCAACAGGACCCCGCCGCCGTCGGCGTGCGTCATTTCGAATAGCACGTCGAGAGCCAAGCCGGCGATGGTAGGAGCGTCGGGGGCCTTTCCCATCTCGAAGGCCAGGCGGCAGAGACGAGCGGCGGCCCGTCCCGCCTCCGCCACGGCGGGTTCGTTGCCCTCGTCCGCATCCAGCAGCGAAGTGCGGGTTCTCCGATGCGTAATCGTGGTGGGTTCATACCCTCCCAAGACATCCACATCGCTCTCGGAGGGCGCGTTGGAGACGGCGGGCGGGAGATCGAAGGCCTCTCGGCCGGGCACCGTTCCCCCCTCGGGAAACGCGTCGCTCAGATTACGCACGAAGACCAGTTGCGAGCGCCCGATCCGGATGACGTCTCCGGATTCCAAGGGCCAATCCTTCTTGATGAGCTGCGTTCCCACCACCGTGCCGTTGCGGCTCTCCAGATCGCGGATGACCCACCGGCCCTCTGACAGGAATAGCTCCGCGTGACTGCGGCTGCAACGGTCATCTTTGATAATGATCTGGTTCGTCGGCGCTCGGCCGATCGTGATGACCTGGCCGGGCACAAGGCGAAAGACGTCCGTCCATTTCGAACCTTCCCGGATGACCAGATAAGCGATTTCAGTCAACCTTGATCCCTCACAATTTGCGGATGGCGCGAAAGCCCGACCGCCTTGCGGCGGTACGCGTATCTCGGCCGCCCCTCCATTCTACCGAAAAGTCCGCGGCGGACGCCAGTTCTCGGCGAGCCGCAAGCGCTTTGTTCCGTCGCGACTGAAACGGGGAACGAGGCAGGTCGGCGGGTCGCGGTGCGGACGCGACGAAGCGCGTCCCTCCAGGGGTGGCGGGATGATGGAGGGCCACGCTCCGCCGTGGCCGAGATCGACGAGAACGCCCGCAGTTCAAGCAACCCGAGATGCTCGACAAACCGGGCCGCTTGCTCTAAGGTGACGCCTCGAAGCGAAAGCTCGGGTTTCGATGTACATTAGAAGGGGAACGGTAGCGTTGTCGGGAAATCGCATTCGCACCCGCGTCGGCAGGAGAACGAAAGCCGTTCGCTCGCTAGAATCGTTCGTCCCGAGTCGGCCGGGACGGGGAGGCTGGTCGCGGATGTTCTCGCAATTCTGACGCGTGAATCGACTCGTCGCAGCATCGGAGCTCCCCCGTGACCGAGAAGGATGGATCACGTCCGGAATGGCTTCTTCCGCCGGGGGTGGCGAAGGGTGTGTGGGATTACGCCCATGCCGCCCACATCGCCGAGGAATACGACGACACGATCGCGGGCAGCCGGTTGTTCTTGTTCGACGAGCAGGTGATCGCGCGGCACTGCCGCAAACCGGGAGTCGTCGTGGACTTGGGTTGCGGCACGGGCAGGGTGTTGATTCCCCTGGCGAAACGGGGTTTTTGCGCGGTCGGCGTCGATCTATCGCCCCACATGTTGCGGATTGTGCGGGCAAAAGCCCGTGCAGCCAACGTCACAGTCCAAACCGTGCGAGCCAACCTGGTGGAGCTGGGATTCCTGGCCGACCGGTCGGCAGACTACGTTCTGTGCCTTTTCAGCACGCTGGGGATGATCCACGGACGGGAGCATCGTCGGCGGGTGTTAGCGCACGTCCGCCGCATCTTGAAGCCCGACGGGACGTTCATCTTGCACGTTCACAACGTCTGGTACAACCTCCTGACGCCGGCCGGTCGCAGTTGGCTGTGGCGGCATTGGCTTCAAACGCGATTGCTCCGCCGGGGAGACTTCGGCGATCGCTTCTTCGAGTATCACGGCGTGGCGAACGTCTACGTACACGCATTCACCTGGCGCGAGCTGCGGCGGGATCTGCGAAGCGCGGGCATGGTGGTCAAGCAGGTGGTGCCGCTCAGCGTGGAACGCAATGGACCGCTCGCCGCGGCATGGTTTTTCGGATCCGTCCGCGCCAACGGGTGGATCCTGGCTTGTGGATCGCGTTGAACGGCGAGAGAAACGAATCGCGCGATCGCTCTAGCGGGCCGGTCCCGGCAATACGACTGCGGGAAGGACGATCGTCGCGCTCGTGGGTCGATTGCCGGAGGTGACCGCGAGTGATCCTCCAGCCGGCGCGGAGTTTGCGTCGTTGCGGGCGGACGTACCGTCCCACTGCCGGTTTGTCGTCGCGGAGCGGTCCGAGGCCGGGCTTGCCGTGCTTTGCAAGGCGGCCAGAAAGGCGGGCGAGGCGTCCCGCAGGACGATGACTTCGCTCGGCTCGGTCGCATCATCCGTCGGACGCACGACGCACACGATTTCGAATCCCTGAGCGCGGCGTCGCGCGATTTCCTCGAGCGCGGCCCGTTCCTTCGCCGTCAGGCCGTCCAGGCCGGGCTGTGTCGGAGCCGGAGCTGCGGCGACGCGGGAACCGCGGGGCGTCTCTCGCGTCAAGGCGACGTTATTCCAGCCGAGGGAAGGATTTCGCGAGGGTGGGACCAATGCCGTCGTCCCAGGCTCGCGGTTGCGCTCGATACCTTGGACGGGTTGCAGGGGCGGGTCATTCAGGGGAATCGGCAGCGGCATGCCGTTTTGCACGGTCAACATGGCCGCGCGTTCGCGATCGGGGGCTTGGCCGGAAGGGCTCGTCGCGGCGAGGTCGGCGCCGGCATTTGCGGGATCCTGACTCGACGGCGGCCGGCCGCCGCCGGTGCTCTCACTCGGTGGCAATTCGAGAACGGAGGGGATGTCTCCGCGGACGGCGCTCACCGCCGCTACGCTGGGCGATGGGGCAGGGGAGGCCCCCGAGGCAAGCACGCCGTCCACCGGGAGGCCCCGGTAAACGAAGCTCAATTCCAAGCGGTCCAGCCGAGCGTGGATCTCCTTGAGAGCGGCATAGATTCCCTCGTCGAGCTGGGGATCCGCGGCGTTGCACACGCCGATCAAGAAACCCTCCGCGGAAAAGAGTCCACCGCCGCTGCGGCCGGTGACGGGCGCCCCCGAGGCCTCGATGTTGGCAGGTCCCAAATACCGGTTGAGCGCCGTGATCGTGCCTCGTCGCACGGTGGGGGAGGCTCCGCCGTTGCAGCCGACCGTGAAGACCGGGTCGCCTTGGGAAAGGGGGAAGCCGGGCGGAGCGACTCGGGCCGCCACCACCGGTATGGGCGGCCGGATCGTGATCAAGCCCAGGTCGAGACGATCATCGTAATCGAGCAGCTCGGCCGGTAGGTCGCTGACCGGTTGCGGCCCGAACAAGTCCACGCGAATCGGAGCCTTTCCCTGCGACTCGCGGAAAAGATGGCCGCACGTAAGGATCAGAGCCTCTCCGCCTCGGGCGTCGATGATGGTCCCCGACCCCGTGGAGCGGCCGGCCGCATCGGCGATGCGAATTCGAACGGTGACCGCCGTGAGGTCGGCCTCGGTAGCGGCGGCGTAGCGCACGCCCTCCGTGAGGCCCGGCAAGTTACCGGTTCCCAGGGCGGAGTCCGATCGCGGGTCGGGTGAGGATCCGCCGCCCACCGCGGGTTCGGCCTGCGCGACCGTAGGCCCTGGCGGAGGGGATTCCGCTTCCGCCGGAGAAACCGGCGACGCAGTCCGAGGTGCGCGGCGGCAAAGCTCCGTCAGGGTCGCCAAGGATTGGCCCCCGATCAGTCTGCCCGCCTCCCGGCCGTCCACCAACATGATGAAGGTGGGGAGCGAATGGACCCCGAAGCGTTCCGCCAAATCCCGTTCGCGATCGACGTCGATGCGTTGCACCGGATAACCCAGGCGCTCCAATTCGGTGACGGTGGGTACCATATCGCGACAAGGGCCGCACCAGGAAGCATAGAAGTCGAGCAAGACCGTCCGCCCGGCAAAGGGCTGGGGCGGCGCGGCGGCGCCTGTGCCCAAACAAGGACCGAATAGCGTGATCAGTACGACCGCCGCTCCGCGGAAAGGGAGCGAACGTTGGACGCGCGCCCGTTCGTGCACCGTCTTTCCTCCTGAAAAACCAGCGGAATCCTTTCCTGGTCGGCCGCCGTTTACCGTCCCGGAAATAGCGACCGACGGGGGACGGCGTGGACCGGCGGGCCGGTGCCGATCCGACCCGGCCGCGCGACCGCGCACGGCCTCGAAAGATCGCAAACACGAAGTTGCGGGAATGGGGCGATCCTTGAGGCCCCCTTATTGAAGGTCAATGCGGCTATTTTGGCAAGAGCGAAAATGCCGTCCCTGCCCCTACGCTGATTCTTTCGCGGCCGGTCCGGCGTCCCGGGTATGAACCGATCCCACGAATCGGCCAAGAAATGTGGAAAAACCGGCGACGGTTCGCGGACCGGCGCCGGTTGAGGACGTAGCGTGAATCTTGGACTTCGGAGGAGCCGAGCGACGGCTCCGTTCCATTTCTAAGCCTTTCCGCCGCGAGTTACATGGGCGGCAAAGGCGGGAGGGGCGGCATGGGAGCCAGCAGGGCCGTCTGCTGAGCACCCTGATCTGCTTTTTCCGCCGGGGCCGGGTCCGGTGCCGGGGCTTGAGGCAAGGGCTTGCTTTCCTCGACGGCGGGGGTCGGCTCGCTGCCGCCGGCGCACGCGCCGCAGGCTCGGGCCGCAAGGCAATCGGCGCAGACCCATTGTACCACGGCCTTGTACACCGGCTTTTCGATCTCGTATTCCTTCTTCACCAGTTTCTTAATGGTTCGAGCTTTGCCCGGCTGCGGAGGAATTACGGCGTTGGGAGTCTTGCCCAACCGGCCCAGCAGGCCGGCTCGGCCGCACGCCCCGCATTCTGAGTCGCCACAAGCAATGCCCTCGCCGCAACCACCGCCGCACTCCGTTCCGAGATCGCAGCCGCAGGCCGGGTCGGTGCAGCCCGCATGCCGGGGCAGGGTCGGCCGCATCGTGCAGAGATCCACGACTTCCACGCACCAGCACGACTTCTTGACCTTCTCCACGCCGCACTGGATCGTGCAGACCTTTTGTTGGCAGGGGCCGGGTTGGCCGCAGACCGCGCAGCGGCCGGGCGCACCGCAATCCGCCTCTTGAGCCCGGACCATCGCCGGGACGCCCCAGCACAGCCCCACCATCAATGCCATCACGCCGATCGTTTTCATCTTTCGAACTCCTTTTCGGCAGCGTGCCGTTACGGGCTGCCGAAGCTGATGTCTTCCGTTCACTGGACGAATTCCCTTCGAAAAACGCCGGGATGCGCGGCCGTCAGAAGTCGAATTGAGCTCGCATCTGGAATACGCTCAGATCGGTGTCGGCGCTGTTGTTCGCCGGGCTGACTTGGGCGTAAACGTAATTGAACATCAACCGCGTGTACGGATTGAGGTACCAGTTGACGCCCACGGTGTGATCGCTGCTGTTGCCGCCGAAGACTTGGGCGTCCGCGTCGTCGAGATCGAGCCACGAGTAGCGATAAGCCAGTTCCCACGCGCCTTTGCCCATCTCGATGTTGCCGTCGCAGGTGCGGACGCGGAAGAAGTTCTCGAACGGTTTGACCCGCGTGAAGACGCCTTTCTTGCGATCGTACGGGCGATGTTCCCCGGTCAGGAAGTAGCTCGTCTGCACGTAGGCGGCGTGGAAGTCGGCGTCGTTGACCGCGCGATTGTAGAACGCGGCGATATACTCGGCCTGGACGGAAAACGGCCCGTAGACGAAGGCGATTTCCGGATTGAGCAATTGGTAATCCTCGACGCCCGCGATAACGCCCGTATCCAAGATGTAGGGACCGACGTTGGTCTCGGCCCGAGTGCGAACGCGTTGATTCGGGTCATCCACGTCCCGATAACTGTAGCCCAGTCCCAAGTGCAGCAGGCCGCGGCCGTTGGTGGCCTCATCGTACCAGGGCAGATAGGTTCCCCGCATGGTGAAGGCATAGCCGCCGTCGTCGTCCGCTACATAAGGGGGTTTGTCGCCGATGGTGCGGAAGCCGCCGAAGGCGAAGGTAAACCGCTCGTTTTCCGAAAAGCGGTAGGCGGCGATACCCACGTTGCGTTGGGGCGCGAAGACGTTCAACAAGCTTCGCTCCATGAACGTGATGTAGCGCGAACTGGTCAACTCTTCCAGGCTGATCGGTTCCTTGTAATGCCCGATCTGGACCCGGCCCAGGAAAGGCAGATCGTTGATACCGAGATATACGTCCTTGAAGGCGGTGGATTGGTCGTTGGTGCTGTCGCGTCCGGCGAAGTCGACCTCGATCTTGTAGTCGAAGACGTCGAATCCGGAGCCTTGCGCGCCCAACCGGGCGGTGCGAAATTGCACGGTGTCTTGGGCGTCGCCGAAGGCGGCCACACTGCCCGCGCTCTGGCCGAAGAACACGCTATCGACGTAGACCCGACCGTCGACCGAGACGGAGAATTTCTCGGCGGCCTTCTTTTTCGCCTCGGCTTCTTTAGCCTTCATGTCGCCGAGGGCTTTTTCCAGATCCGCCACACGTTGGGCCAAGTCGTCCGCGCCGGCATTTTGCGGCTCGGCGGCGTAGTTGCCGCCCACCATGTACGATGGGTCGATCGGCCGCAACTGCTGGAAGCCTTGAGCACCGGCCCATGGGGCCAGGATCAGGGCGCCCAAACACCCTCCCAAAAACCACCACATTCCGTTGAGTCGCCTCATGGTACGCCCTCCGTGAGTGAACGTGAATTCTCGAGGTCTTGCAGGCCCGTTCCGGACCTTGGCACCGTGTGGGAACCTCCACTTTCTCGGATGCCTCTCAGCGTTTCGGGGTCGGTCTCGCGTTGCGGCCCATCCATCACGAATTTTTGGAGACAATGCGACCACATTAGCCCATCGGTCAAATCGTCAGGCGCGAAAAAAGTAGTTTTCCCCGGGCGATACATCTTGCCTAGTTCCTTGGGCAAAACCCCGACGATACCGGCGGTGACCGCGTTGCCCTTCGTGCGCGAAACAGGCCGGCCCCCGAGCTATGTGGAACTCGGCGTCTCCTTCGGCATCTCGTGCCGCAAACGGTCGTTCCGCTGCGGTCGGTTGCTTTACGCCGCCGATCTCCGCAACCGTCCGAACTCCGCTCGCGATCGGCGAAAAAATATGCTTTTGTGCAGGCATTGCTTGCGTCCGGCAGACCGGCCGCCTATCTTGGGATATCTGCGAAGACTTTATCGGGCTGCGATCAGGGCGGAGGATGCCATCCGCGCCGCAAGGAGAAAGGGACTACCGTATGATGCGACTGTTGGCCACGAGCCTGGTGTTGGGAGCCGTCGTCGGCGTGGTTTCGGCTCAGGATTGGAAGCCTGCGGATAACCCGCTCTTCACCCGTTGGGCAAAGCAAGTGACGCCGGACAACGTCTGGCCGGAGTATCCTCGCCCCACGATGGTGCGGCCCGATTGGACCAATCTCAACGGGCTTTGGGAGTACGCGATCGTTCCCCGCGAGTCGGGCAAACCGGAAATCTGGGAAGGCAGGATTCTCGTCCCGTTCGCGGTGGAGTCGGCGCTCAGCGGCGTCCGCAAGCCCGTCTCCCCCGATCAGCGATTGTGGTATCGCCGCACGTTCTCGGCGCCCGCGTTGCAAAAGGGAGAGCGGCTTTTGCTTCACTTCGGGGCGGTGGATTGGCAGACCGTCGTGTGGCTGAACGGTCAACGCCTCGGTCAGCATACCGGCGGTTACGATCCGTTCACGTTCGAGGCGACGTCGGCCCTCAAACCGGGGGAAAATGAACTGGTGGTGTCGGTGTGGGATCCGACCGACGCCGGTTCCCAGCCCCGCGGCAAGCAAGTGCTCCAGCCGAAGGGCATCTGGTATACGGCGGTGACCGGGATTTGGCAGACGGTATGGATGGAGAAAGTGCCGGCCGTCTACATCCGGGGTTTGAAGATCGTCCCGGACGTCGATCGCCGCGCGGTTCATGTGACGGCTCAAGCCGAGGGATCGCACTCGGTCCGCGTGGAAGTCTTGTGGGAGGGAAGTACGGTGGCGCAGGCCGAGGGACGCTCGAACGAGACGATTGCGGTCGCAGTGGAGGACCCGAAACTGTGGTGGCCGGACGAACCGAATCTCTATGACCTGAGAGTCAGCCTTCTGGAGGGCGATCATGCGGCGGATCAAGTCCGGAGCTATTTCGGGATGCGCAAGATCGAGGTGGCCAAGGACGAGCAGGGCATCCCGCGCATGATGCTCAACGGCAAGGCCGTGTTCCAGTACGGTCCGCTCGATCAAGGTTGGTGGCCGGACGGGTTATACACCGCGCCTTGCGATGAGGCTCTGAAGTACGACGTCGAGATGACCAAGAAATACGGCATGAACATGGCGCGGAAGCACGTCAAGTACGAGCCGGAACGCTGGTACTATTGGTGTGATCGGTTGGGGTTGCTGGTCTGGCAGGACATGCCTTCGGGCGACAGCGCCCGCGATCCCGCCGCCAAGGCAAATTTCCGCCGCGAGTTGCAGGCCATGATCGATGCCCGATGGAATCACCCCAGCATCATCGTTTGGGTGCCGTTCAACGAGGGCTGGGGGCAGCATGACACGTGCGACGTCGTTTCCTGGATCAAGGAATACGATCCCAGCCGGCTGGTCAACGAGGCCAGCGGTTGGACGGATAACGGTTGCGGCGATCTTTCCGATATGCACAATTACCCGGGGCCGGGCATGCGACCGGTGGAAGAACGGCGGGCCGGCGTCCTCGGTGAATTCGGCGGTCTGGGACTCCCCTTGGCCGGCCACACCTGGCAGGCCGAAAAGAATTGGGGTTATGTGGCCTATCCCGACCGTGAGAGTCTGACCGACGCCTATGTCGCCCTGCTGGCGAAATTGCGCCCCCTGGTGGGGCAGGGACTGTGCGCGGCCGTGTATACCCAGACCTCGGACGTCGAGATCGAGGTCAACGGTTTGATGACCTATGATCGGGAGGTGGCCAAGGTGGACGTGGACCGCGCCGCCGCGGCCGCCCGAAAACTGTACTTGCCGCCTCCCAAAGTGTCCGTGCTGGTGCCGACGTCGGAGCACGGTCCGCAGACCTGGCGGTACACGCTCCGGACCCCGCCCTCGGATTGGACGGCCCCCGAGTTCGACGACTCAGGCTGGGAGGCCGGTCCGGGCGGCTTTGGAGCGGAAGGGACGCCCGGCGCCGTCGTGCGTACTCCTTGGAAGACGGCCGAGATCCGGCTGCGGCGATCCTTCGAACTTCCCACCGTTCCGCAACAGGGTGAAGTCCAGCTCATCATCCATCATGACGAGGACGCCGAAGTCTTTCTGAACGGGAAAAAGATCTGCTCCTTGTCCGGCTATACGACGAACTACCAAGTCGTCCCGCTGGACGCCGCATCGGCCGGTTTGCTTAAGGCGGGAAAGAACGTCTTGGCGGTGCATTGCCGTCAAAGCACGGGCGGGCAATACATCGACCTGGGTTTGGCGGTCGTCGAGGAGGCGGCCCCGTAGGGCGGATCGGTCGCCTCGGCAGCCGGCGCCGAGACGGTCCCCGCCGACATGGTGGGGGACACGTGCGATCCGCTTTTGAGCTACAATAGATAGGTCGGACCCGCCGGAACGGCTCCGACGGTCGCCCGCCGACCGATCGGGGAACCCAGGTGGCAGGGAGGGGCACACCGCGATGGCGAGCGCGGCGGCGTCCCGGACTCCCGACCGGTTCCCTTGGTCCGCAACTGCCTTCCCTTGATCCAGCCGGTGAACGCCATGATGAGTTCCTACTATCCGCCGGACGGCGTCGTGACCGCGCAAGTCGTTTCCCCGCAGCCGCATCGTTCCCATCGGCCGACGTTGGTGATCGTCGTGCTGGGGCTGTTCTTGATGGGTTCGCTCTTCGCCAACGTGGTCCTGTTAGCCGCCCTGGGGCTGTCGCGGCTCGAGCCGAGCAAGGTGCAAGAAAAACACTTTTCGCACAACGCATCGGCCGCGGATAAGGTCGCAATCCTGTCCCTCGAAGGTCTGATTTTGGATGGAGAGGGTTTTGCCAAGGATCAGATTGATCAGGTGATGAAGGACAAGAGCGTCAAAGCCGTCGTCCTTCGCGTCGATTCGCCGGGCGGCACGGTGACCGGCTCCGATTACATCCTCCACCACCTCAAGAAGATGCGCAGCGAGCGGGGCATCCCCGTCGTCGTCAGCATGGGATCCGTCGCCGCCAGCGGGGGCTATTACATCTCGATGGCGGTGGGCGACACCGAGAGAAGCATTTTCGCCGAACCGACCACCTGGACCGGCTCGATCGGCGTTATCATCCCTCACTACGACGCCGCGGAGTTGGCCGCCAAATTGGGAATCAAGGAGGATTCCATCGCCAGCCATCGACTCAAAGGGATGGGCAGCTTCCTACGCCCGATGACGGAGGAGGAGCGCGCGATCTTCCAGCGGTTGGTGGATGACAGTTTTTCGCGGTTCAAGGAGATCGTTCGTGAGGGGCGGCCCCGTTTTCGGCAGAAACCGGAGGAATTGGACAAGCTGGCCACGGGGCAAGTGTTCACGGCTCAGCAGGCCAAGGATTCCGGTCTGGTGGATGAAATCGGTTTCCTCGAGGACGCGGTGGACCGAGCCATCGAATTGGCCGGCCTGGACCCGGAACAGGTCAACGTCGTCCGGTATCGCAAGGAACCGACGCTGGCGGACTTGATGCTGGGAGAAACCGTCAGCTCGCGGCTGCCGCATGCGGAATGGGATTGGCGCGTCCTCTTCGATGCGGCGGTCCCTCGCCCGTTCTATCTCTTCAGCCGTCTTCCGGTCTTGGTGGACAGCAGCCGTTGATGCGGACGCGGAGGAGTGGCAAGGCAAGCGGCTTGCAGGCGGTGCGGCGACTCCGGCCCCTTCAATCGCGGAGCCAAAAGAGGTAGGCGGCCAGCACGAGGCAAACGAGCAATCCCAAACCGCCTATCGCCCAGAGCCACCAAGGCGTGGGCGGGCCGGTGGACCGGCCTTTGCCCGTCACCCGTCCCGACCGCACCAGGTTCAAGAGCGGGTCTTCTTCGACTTGGAGTCCCGGGAACTCGACGGGCTGCGATGAAGACTGGGACTCGGCGAGAGGTTTTGCCACAGGTAACGGCAAGGACTTGCCCGAATCGCCTCTCTTGCCGCCGTCGCCCTGGACGGTGGGGACGGCCCCGCTGGTGCGCACGGTCGCCGCAGGCGATTCCGGGGTTCGGGCTTTCGTACCGTGGCGGCTCGGCGAGCCTCCGCCCGAAAGCGGCTTGGCGGATGGCAGTTTGCTCGACGAGGTGGGTTTGTCGGCCGCGGGAAGCGATTCCTCGCGGAGACTTTTTGCAATAGCGCTGCCCCGGCTGCTCCCATCGCTAATCGTGAAGCCGTGATCGGTCAGCCATTTGGAGAGCACGGCGGCGACCTGCTCGGCGGAGGCATAGCGGTCGGCGGGCTTCTTGGCCATCATCTTGAAACAGATGGCGGCCAGATCCTCGGGCACGTCCGGACGAATGCGGCGGATATCCGGCGGCCGTTCTTTCTGGTGTTTCATCAGCCGCTGCGGCAGCGATCCCTCCGGAAACGGCGGTTTGCCCGTCAGAAGGAAATACAGCGTACACCCCAGGCTGTAGATGTCGGCCCGAGCGTCGACGCCGTGGCTGTCGATGGCTTGCTCGGGTGCCAGATAATCGGCCGTGCCCAACACGTTCTCGTCGTAGGCGATGGTCAGCGACGCCGCCTCGTCGGCCGTGAATCGGGCCAGCCCCAAGTCCAGGACTTTGATCGTGCCCTTGCCGTCGACGAGCAGATTGGCGGGTTTGATGTCGCGGTGGATGAGGCCTGCTTGATGGGCGTGGGCCAGTCCTTCCGCCGCTTGGCGGATATAATCGGCCGCCAAGTGGGCCGGCAAGGGGCCGTCTTGCCGCACGATCCGCTGGAGGTCGCGTCCCTCCACGTATTCCATGACGAGGTAGTGATTGACCCCGTCATTGTCCACGTCATAGGCGCGGACGATGTTGCGATGATCCAACGCCGCGGCGGCCTGCGCCTCGCGGTGGAAACGCGCCAAATAGGAGGAATCTTGGACGCGATGCTTGGGCAAGACCTTGATCGCGACCCGCCGCTGCATCAGGACATGCTCGGCCAAGTACACGCTGCTCATGCCGCCCGTTCCAAGGTGATCCAAGAGGCGATACTTGCCCAGGAAAAAGCCCTTGTAACGGCCCTCCAACAGTTTTTGGCTTTGCCAGCGGGTGAGCAGTTCGGCGCGGCAAAGATGGTCCGCCATCTCCTCCGCGGTCAGGACGCCTTTATTGATCTCGGGCGGCAGTTGCGCCAAGAATCGCTGCAACCGGTCGCGTTCCACCAGTTGGCTGCGAAGGACGAGATCGAGAAACTGTTCGACCGTCATGGTGAGGGATTCCGCAAACCGGCGGGCGGACTCCGCCGACGGGGGCGAGGGCCGCCATGCTCCCCTCGCCGCGTGCTGCCCCTTCGCGGCTTTCGACTCCACCCTGCTTCCTAACATCAGAGTATCACGGAGACCGCAGCGAAGCTACCCGTTGTCACGGCTGCGGCAGTCGTTAGCATCGATGTCGGCCATGAGGGAGCGCGACCCATCGGTTCGCCCTGCATCGAGAAACACGATCCCGAGCGCTCCGCGCGATGGGACACGCTCCGCCCCGTCCGGCCCGTGCGGCAGGATCCCGGGCATGAGCGCACCGCTCACCCTCGGCGGCTCCGTTTACGACGCAGCGCACGACTGCCGGCGATGGGCGTGGATCTTTGCGGGCAATCGTTTCCCAAGCGAATCACCCCATGTTGCGGCGAAAACCGCATGTCGCGACGAGAACAGGGACCGACGCGCTGCTGAACGCCGCGCGCTTCACTCCTTCGGACGAGGGGGGACGGAGGGCGGGGAAGGGGGTTGCGGCTCCGAGCCGGACGGAGGTACCAGCCGAATCGTTACCCGGTACAACGTCGGCACCGCCGCTTGACGCTGGACGGGAGAATCGAGAGCGGCCGCGGACTTTTCGCCTCGCGGCGGAGCTTCGGGGGCCGACGGTGCGAGCGGAACGGCCGCCGAAGGTGCGGCTTCGGGGAATGCTCGCCGCGCCACGCCATTCACGGCCTCGGATGCCGATTCTCGAATCCGGCGTTGCACGAATCCCAAAGCGGTGGGAAGCGTGATATCGGCGACCTGGCCGGGCTCTCGTTCCAGCTCAGCCAGTACCGCTTCGACTTGCGACAAACCGCCCGTGAACTGGACGACGACGGCGCCGCCTTTTTCCTCGGGTTCCACGAAGGTATGGACGTCCGGTTCGCCCTTGGATGCCGCAGCGTCGCGGGAGGGTTCGGCTGCGCCGGCCGCACGGTCCTCCGCCGAGGGGGCGAAGGGCGCCCCCATGGCATCGGATGGAATCTCCCAAGCCTCGGCGGCCGCGCCGGGGGCGCGCGCCTGCGCCGCGGCGAACTCCCAGCCGTTGTACGGATCGGCCGAATCGGGCACGGAGTTGCGCCGCTGAATCACCCTCGCGACCACGGCTTGAGGGTCGGCTTGAGACGTCAGGCGGCAGACGATTTCAACGGGCACCACGCGCGGCTGTTGCGGCATAGGGGGGGGGCCTTGCAAATCGTACTGCCGCAGGATGGTCACGCCGGAATCGCCGGTGGGACCGCGCCGCGCGACCGCGGAGTCGTCGGCGGGTGGGGCCTTCCCGGGCACCGCCCCGGCAGCCGGCCCCCGCGACGCGTACCCCCCCAGGCCCATGCTCTCGCCGCCGCCCGCTTCCGCTCGAGTCTCGCTGTGGGCCAATTTCTCTGCCGCATCAAGTGCGGCGCCGGGCCGCCGCGATCGCGCCGCAAGCAGACCTTCCGCACGGGAAGCGGCCGTCACGCCCTCAGCCTCCGCGATGCCCTCACCCTCACGATTCTCGTCGGCGGATTCCATCGCGATTTCGCCCGGTAAAGGCTCGACGGGAAGGTGGGAGGGCGCAAACGCATCGCGATCGGTCGGTGATTCCGGAGCGCGGGCGACCTGACCGACGCGGCGATCGTGGAACTGCCGGGCCGCGTCCATCATTACGATCACAACGGCGAGGGAGGCTGCGATCAAGGCCCAGCCCAGGTTCCGAGGTTGCACGAGCCTGCGGAAGATCGCCGTGGGATTCCAGGCACTGACGGTAGCCGATTCCGCTAACTTTTCGTCTCGGACGGATGAGCCGACGGGAGGCGTTTGAACCAAACTCGCTTCGTCGGATCGCGAGGGGAAGCTAGCCTCTTCGCCCGTTCCGGTACGGCGGGCGATCTCGGCCCAGACTCGATCCGCGAAATCGACGGGGGCATTCACCCGAGGCAAGGACTGAAGGAGGTTCGCTTGCGCCCGCAACTCTTCCAGAAGTTTCCGCGCGGACTCGCTGCCGGCCAGCAACTGCTCCAGTTGGGCCTGCTCTGCGGCGGTAAGCTCGCCGTCGAGATAGGCGCTGAACAGTTCGTTTTCCGGCACGTCTTTCATGATACGGCTCGTTGGGAAGGGGGATTTCCCACCATATTCGCTGTCATCAAACCATGCAACGCATGCAAACGGCCCCAAAGCGACGGAGAAACTTCACGGAACTTTGCCCCGCATTGGGGCCGCCGCCAACGGAACCCATTGGCGCGGTACCGATCCGCGCCTTTGATGCCCGATGTTGCCCATAAAGTTCCCTCAAATTCGTGATTTTTCGGAGAAACGATGAATATGGGAGTCACAATTTCTTGACAATGGCACCAGGTTGATACCCTACTTTGTTTCTAATGATTTACAAAAGGTCGGCATAAGCCTCCTTGAGTTTTTCGCGAAGCATGAGGCGAGCGCGGTGCAAGCGACTCCGGACCGTGCCGATCGGGACATTGAGTATTTCGGCAATGGTCTCGTAACAACAGCCGTCGATTTCGCGGAGCACGAGGATTGCCCGATGTTCCTCGTTCAAGGCCGCGATGGCCTCCCGCACGCGACGGCAGCGCTCTTCCTGTTCCAGAGGGACCTCGGGGGCCGGCCCCCGGTCGGGAATCTCGTGTCCCGACTCGTGGTGGACGGCTTCCACCGATTGGACCGGCTTTTTCTTACGGCGATGGGTCGCCGCGACATTGAACTCGATGCGGTACAACCAGGTGTAAAACGCACTCTGACCCGCGAACGACGCCAGATTGAGGTATGCCTGGACGAAGGCCTCTTGAACAACATCCAGGCATTCATCAGGATCGCCGACCACGTGGAGCATGGTGTTGTACAGGCGGTCTTGATACTTTTGTACCACCCGCCCGAACGCCGCCGAGTCTCCTTGCAGCGTGGCCTGGATCAGTTGTTCGATGTCGTTCACGGCCAATCCGTAAAATGAGACGCATCTTCGGGAGAAGAAGTTCCGCGGCCCGGCCTGTCCGTATTTCACATCATGACCCTTCCCCCTCGGGATGTCAAATCCGTTTCCGCTGAAGGCGATAGGTGAAACCGGAGTATGACTTGCAACGGCGGGTTAGCCGTAGAGAGTTATCTGCGACCCTCTTAAATGAGGGTGTATTCCGCTTGCACGATGATTTAGGATGCTGGAAGATGTTGATTGGAACGACGTGATTGTTGGAATCCGGGCCGGGACCGCCTTGGAGTTCCGGATAAGGCTATGCCGTCGGGCGGTTCTCCCGGATTGCCCTCCACACCAAACAAGGTCCGCCACGATGTCCCCCTCGAGATTCGCCGAGACGGATGACCGCCCCGCCGAGGACGCCGCCATGACGCAAGAGATGGATTCCCGCGAGAAAGCCGCCCAACGACGACGCATCTTGCTGGTGGACGACGATCCTGAGATCGTCGAGTCGATGCGGATCGCGCTGGGAGCGTTGGGCTACGAAATCTTGGTCGCCCGCGACGGCAACCAAGGGCTGAACCTGGCCGACACCCAAGACCCCGATCTGGTCATCCTCGACATGATGATGCCCAAGCGGAGCGGTTTCCTGGTCCTCGAGCGTCTCCGCCAGACGCGGAAGGTTCCGACGCGGGTCATCATGATCACCGCCAACGAGGGCAACCGCCACAAGGCCTATGCCGAGATGTTGGGCGTGGACGATTACATACGCAAACAGTTTCCCATGGATCGGTTGATCGAAAGTGTCCAACGGCTCTTGGGCTGATTTCCCCCCACCGCGGCGCGATGCTGCGCGACGATTCGGAAACGCCTCCGTTCCCTTCCGCCTCTCGAGCGAGGACGGCCGCCGAGAGAATCCGCTGAAAAAGCTCCCTCTCCGGAATCGAGACGTACGTCCACGCGAACGGTTCGAGCATCGCCGGTCGGGCCGCGGCCGGATCTTCGCCTATCCATTCCGCCGGAGGCGTCGCCGTGGGGATAGGGCGACCGAATCCCGATTCTACGCGGTCAGGCCGGGTGTCGGGCGGTTGCGAAAGGCTACCATCGCGAGCTGCGCCGCGCGGTGGTCAACTCGGTTGCCGCATCGGGCTTGGCTCCGGCTTTTCCGGCCGCTCGATTTACCGGGGAACGCCGCGGCAAGCCCTCTCGCTTGTCGCGCCGGCTTGTGGCGCCCAATAATTGCCACAAGTTGAACGCCGCGACGAATGCGGGCTTGCGGGGAGCGGAAAGCACGTCCGCTTCCGCGAATCGGGGACGCTCTTCGTCCGCGGCATGGCAGGGGCTTCGGGGACGCTTCCGCATCGGTGGTCGCGGAAGCTTTTCCCGCTCGGGGGGATTTTCCCGCTCGGGGGGAGTGGTCTAGAGAGAAAGTAAGATAAAGCCATCATGAGTGATCGTCTGGAATCGGCGCCGCGACCGGAAATTTCGTTGACACCGACCGAGGGTTGGCATTGCTTGCACGTCTTCTACCGTTTCGACCGGATGCGATTTCGGACGTTGGGCCCCGCGGAGCGAGCGGACGGGTGCCGCGAGTTTTGCGATCTGCTCTCACCGGGGCGAGAGGGCGGACCCCTTCGCATGCAGACGTTCTTGGTGATGGGGCACAAGGCCGACTTCGGCATCATGATGCTGGATCCCGACCCGCTCAAGCTCGACGCCGTGCACCAGGACTTGTTGTACGGCTCGTTGGGGCCGGCGATCTGTCCGGTCTGGTCCTTCGTCTCGCTGACCGAGGTGTCGGAGTACCTGCCGGATGAACAACGGTATGCGGACCGGTTGAAGGAGGAGGGGCTGAAGCGGGGGGAAGAGGAGTTCGAGCGTCGCCTGGCGCAGTACGCCAAGCGATTGGGATACATGCGGCGCCAGCGGCTTGAGCCGGACCTGCCCAGTTGGCCGGCGTACTGCTTTTACCCCATGAATAAGCGGCGGCAACCGGAGGCCAACTGGTTCTTGCTCGATTTCGCCACGCGGGAGCGCCTGATGGCCGAGCACGGGGAAAGCGGCATCGCCTTTGCCGGCAAGGTCACGCAGTTGGTGACCGTCGGGATCGGTTTGGAAGATTGGGAATGGGGGGTTTCTCTTTGGGCGCGCAACCCTCAGTTCCTCAAGGATATCGTGTACCGCATGCGGTACGACGAAGCGAGCGCCAAGTACGCCGAGTTCGGCCCGTTCTACAGCGGTTATCTCACATCCCCGCGGGAAATCTTGGACCGCTGCCGGATTCGGGAGTGATCCTTCGCCGGGATTGGTCGGAACCCGTGGTCGGATCGTCTGCCGCGGCCCGCCCCGCCGCTGGGGGTTCCGACCTGGCGGAGGCGTTCTATTCGGGCCGGCACGCCTGGTAACCCGTCCCCTGGTCCCGCGCCGGGAATAACCGGCCGTCGCGGCGCATCTAATCGGTTGGGGGGTGCTCAGCGCGCGAACGATCGATCGGCGAAGCGGCGGGAGAAACGGCCGCCCGGGTGCGTCCCCTCGTTAGGCTCGCTCCCGAATCCGCTCCGTATGTCCCGTCGATCATCCGCACGGGTTCGGAATGAGTGGCCGTCAACCGGAGGGCAACCGGCAACATGCGGGTCTACGCCTATCTCGCCGATGTGGTCATCGCGGTACACTTCGCGTATGTCGCGGCGGTGCTGCTGGGTTTGGTCCTGATACCTCTGGGATTCTTCTTCCGCTGGAAGTGGGTTCGGAAGTTCTGGCCCCGCGTCATCCATTTGGCGATGATCGGCATCGTGGCCTATCAGGCCTGGTTGGGGATCGAATGCCCGCTGACGACGCTGGAAAAGCACCTGCGAACGCTCGCCGATATCGACGTGTACCCCGGCTCCTTCATCGGCCATTGGATCGACCGCATTCTTTTCTGCCAGGCGCCGCCGTGGGTGTTCGTGACGGCGTACACCGCCGTGGCGGCTGTGACGGTGTTGTTGACGCTCTTAGTCCCACCGGAGCCGCCCGCCTGGTGGCGACTGCCGGGACGGAACGCCGGCCCTCGGTGAACGGCATCCGGCGATTAGGCGGTTTCGCCCCATTGGTAGAGCTTTTCCAAGGTGTAGATTCCCGTGTCGTGACCGTCGCTGAATCCGATCTTGTAGGCGTAGTTGCCGACCGGTTCCACCAGACGGAAGGCGACGGTTTCAGGGATGTCGGCCAGCGGCGCGTCGAGGGGCAGGGCGGGCACGGAGTGCCTCCGCGCTTCGTTGCAGCCGGCGCAGGGACACAATGACCGCAGTCGCCGAGGCGCGTAGCGGCGGCGCTGCCCATCGCTCCAGGTGATGACCAGATCCCCGCTTTCCAAGCCCAATTCCAAAGGACGCGGTTGAGACATCTTGTTCGGTCACCTTTATGGAATGGTCCGCCGACCTTTCGGCCGGGAATATTAAGAAAAACTGGGCAGCACGGCGACCAGGAAGTCGGCCAACCGGTCGCCCGCCTTCACGGCATATTCATACAGCCGCCAAAGCTCTTTCAAGGTGGCCCAGCGGCGGAAGATCGCCCCTGCCGCAAAGCCGAGTTGTTGGGCGAAATACCGCTTTTCCAACAGGTACTCCACCTCTTTGGAGAGACGATCTTCCCAGGTGTCGGTGATGACGCGGACGGAAAGCATGGGGACCTTGGCGGCACGGCAGACTTCGGCCGCGGCAAAGGTCTCCATGTCGACGGCCCAGGCGCCGAAGTCGGCAGCCAATCGACGTTTTTCCGCCGGTTCACGGATGACGTTTGGTACCGTGAGCAGCGGTCCCGTCTTCCAGGGTCGGGCGCCGGTAGAGGCGGCCGAGCCTGCGGCAGGTTCGGCCGGGGTGCCAGGGCCGGGGTATCGAGCCGCAGCTTTTTTCCGGCGTGGTGCAGAAGCACGTCCGGGATGAAGATATCGTAGCGGCTCAGTTGCGGGACCAGGCCGCCCGCGAAACCCACGGCCAATACATAGCGCGGTCGATGCCCGAGGATCAATGCGGAAGCGGCGCGGCGGGCAGCCTCCTCGCCGGGACCGGCCGTGATGACCGCCGTGGGACACCCCCCGATCCTTCCCAGACATGCGGTGAAACCGTCGCCGGCGAGCTCGACCGCATCCTCCATCCGCCTTCGCAGGGGATCGGCCTCGGACGGCAGGGCCGCGACGATGCCCACCCGGACCGAGAACTCTTGCACGTCCTGACGGCGGTCGCCGGGTTCGGCCTGATCGGATTCCCGCTCCGGCCCGTGCAAAGACTCGCTGAGGGCTTGCCGCAAGGCTTCCCCCGCGGTTGCCTGAATCTGGGATCTCAGCCAGTGGTGCAAGACCATCGCGACGATTCCAAAGGTTGCACGCCGTTGGGAAGGTCTCGAGCGAGACCCTGCCCCCCACATGGAACGATGTCCGGCGCCCTCGATACCTGGTTGCGGGCGTCCCGCTGCCGACGAAAACCGAATAATTGGTATTGTAATCGGGATTCGAACGGGGTTTGGCGTGCCGCGGTGGCGGATCGATCCCCCGAAGCGGGGCTGCAACGCCTTCTCCGCGTTGCGTTAACATGGAAGATACTGCGGGAACGGCGAGAGGACGGCGCCGGTTCGGCAGGCGGACTCCGCGGTTGATCCGTCGGCAAGCGGGGAATCTCCCCGTCCCCGGCGCACCGAAGCGGGGTCGGCGAGTGTTGCGCCCATGCTAATCTTTCCCAGGTTTCCATGAATGCCTCGATCGACGAAATCCGCGGGATCCTGGCGGATGCCATGTTGGCGGATCGTTTCCCCCTGCGCCGTGCTCTGGAGCGATTGGCGCGAAACGGCGGGAGCGGTCGACGCGGCGCAGCGGCGTTGCAACGACTGCGCGAACGAGCGGAGGCCTCGGCCGCCCGCCGTGCCCAGCGCGCCTACGGCGTTCCTCGATTCGAATTCTCCGGCGGATTGCCGATTCTGGACGCGCTCGATGACATCGCGGCCGCCCTCCAGGCTCACCGGGCGATCATCGTTTGCGGCGAAACCGGATCGGGCAAATCCACGCAATTGCCCAAGCTGTGCCTGAAGCTGGGGCGCGGGATCGCGGGGATGATCGGCCACACCCAGCCGCGGCGGATCGCCGCCCGCTCGGTAGCCGCTCGCATCGCCGAGGAATTGGGCGTTCCGCTGGGTAAAGAGGTGGGCTTCAAGGTCCGCTTTGCCGACGTCACCGGGCCGGAGACCTACATCAAGCTCATGACCGACGGGATCCTCTTGGCCGAAACGCAGACCGATCGTTTCTTGGAGCAATACGATACGCTGATCATCGACGAAGCCCACGAGCGATCCTTGAACATTGATTTTCTCTTGGGCTATCTCCGCCGGTTGCTGGATAGGCGGTCCGACTTGAAGGTGATCGTCACGTCGGCCACGATCGACGCGGGGCGATTTGCGGAACACTTCGCCCTGGACGGCGTGCCCGCCCCCGTGATCGAGGTCTCCGGCAGGATGTACCCCGTCGAAGTGCGTTATCGACCGCCGATCTTGGATGATCCCGCCCTGGAACCGAGTTGGCAGGACGAGGTGGCAAACGCCGTGGAGGAGATGCTCCAAGCGACGTGGGGGGACATTTTGGTGTTTTTGCCCACGGAGCGCCACATTCACGAGACGGCCCGATTGCTGCGAGCACGGGGCATATCGGGCGACGATCGGCTGCGCGAAGCCGAGATCATCCCCTTGTATGCCCGGCTCTCCGTCAACGAGCAGCAGCGGATTTTTCGCCCGCACGGCCGCCGGCGGATCGTCCTCGCCACGAACGTGGCCGAATCGTCGCTCACGGTACCCGGCATTCGCTGCGTGGTGGATAGCGGCGTGGCGCGCATCAGCCGCTATTCCCCCCGCACGAAGACGCAGCGGCTGCCCATCGAGCCGATTTCGCAGGCCTCGGCGGAACAGCGGAAGGGTCGGTGCGGCCGGGAAGGCCCGGGCGTATGCATCCGCCTGTATGACGAAGCCGATCTCGAACGCCGGGACCGCTACACGGCCCCGGAGATATTGCGGACCAATCTGGCCAACGTCATCCTTCAGCTCAAGGCCCTGCGCCTGGGCGATCCGGAGACCTTCCCTTTCCTCGACCCGCCGCGCTCGGACGCGGTGCGCGACGGCTTCAAGACGCTTTGGGAGCTGCAAGCCCTGGATGAAGACGGCGAGTTGACCCCCCTCGGCCGAGAATTGGCCCGCATGCCCGTCGATCCCCGCATTGGGCGCATCATTCTCGCGGCGCGCGAAGAAGGTTCCTTGCACGAGGTGCTGATCATCGCATCGGGCCTGGAGGTCGATGATCCGCGGCTGCGCCCGCAGGACCGGGCCGCCGCCGCCGACGCCGCGCACGCCCGCTTCCAAGACTCGCAGTCGGACTTCTTGACCTATCTCAACCTTTGGGATTTCTATCAGAGCTTGAAAGCCAAGCTCTCGCGGAATCAATTGCAGAAGGCTTGCGTGCAGAACTATCTCTCGTACAATCGCTTGCGGGAATGGGCCGATATCTACCGCGAGCTGCAAGCGCTGGTACGGGAGGCCGGCGTGGCGTCGCAGCGAAGGACGCGGGACTATGCGGCGATCCACCGTGCCATTCTGACCGGTTTTCTCACCAATACCGCCTATCGCAAGCAAGGGCACGAGTATCAAACGGCGGGCGGCGGCAAGGCCCATCTTTGGCCCGGTTCCGCACTCTTCGAATCCAAACCGCATTGGGTCGCGGCGGCGGAAATCGTCGAAACCGGTCGCCGTTATCTGCGGACCTGCGCCCGCATCGATCCCGCCTGGATCGAGGATCTCGCCCCGCATCTCATCCGCCGGGATTACGTGGACCCGTATTGGAGCCGCCGTTACGGGGCGGCCATGATTCACGAAAAGGTCACGTTGCAAGGTCTCCCCGTCGTCCCCCGGCGGCGCATGGCCCTGGGGCCGATCGACCCCGCCGCGGCACGCGAAATGCTCATCCAGCACGGCCTGGTGGAAGGCGAAGTGGAATGCAAAGCCGCTTTCTTCGAGCACAATCGCCGGCTCGTCAAACGCATGGAGGAACTTCAGGTTCGTTTGCGGAGGGTCGATCTGCTGCTCGGTTCGTGGGCACAGTTCGATTTTTACGACCAACGCATTCCGCATGACGTGTATGACCTTCGCGGACTGCTGACCTGGTGGCGCGAGGCCTGCAAGAAGGACCGGTCGATCTTGCACATGTCGTCCCAGGATGTCGTGCGGGAGGATCCCGCCGCTGCCCCCGAGGCGTTTCCCGACCACCTTGTGGTCAGCACGACGCCGGTACCGTTGCGGTACCGTTTCGCGCCCGGCGAAGAGGACGACGGCATCACGCTGACCGTACCCGTCGAGCTGTTTCCCAGTTTGGATCCCGAGCGTTTGGCGTGGTTCGTGCCGGGATTGCTGCGAGAAAAGGTGGCGGCCTTGATCAAGTCGTTGCCCAAGGAGTTGCGGCGAAAATTGATTCCGGCACAGGAATCGGCGGAGCGGGCGGTCCGGGAACTGCAATTCGGTGAGGGGCGGTTTCTGCCGGCGGTGGCGGAGGTCTTGTCGCGGTTGGCCGGCCAGGACATTCGGCCGCAGGATTTCCGCGTCGACAGGCTTCCCGCGGAGATGCAGTTCTGCATTCGAGTCGTCGACGGCGAAGGAAAACCCTTGGCGGTGGGACGCGATTGGGAATCGCTGCGGCGGTCCTTGGGGGCCGAGGTCGGCCGGGCCTTCACGGCCGTGGACGATCCCCAGTGGCACCGCGACGGCCTCCGCCGATGGGAATGGCCGGTGCTGCCGGAGATGGTCGAGGTGATGCGAGGAGGCATCCGCGTGCGGGCCTATCCGGCCTTGGTTGATGGCGGCGACGCCGTCTCGTTACGGTTGGCGGACAGCCCGGGGCGGGCGGCCGTCCTCTCCCGCTTCGGCATTCGGCGATTGCTGGCCTTTGCCATGCAGCCCCGGCTCGATCCGCATTGGGAGCAATTCGCGGACCGGCGCCGCCTGCAAGTGCTCAGCGTTTCCTTGCCGGAATTCGACTTCTCTGCGGAATTGAAACTGCTGTTGGCGGACCGCGCATTCCTGGACGAAACCCTGGTCGGTCCCTGGGAGATCGGCCAATGGGGCGGCTTGCCGCGTACGCAAGAGCAATTCGACGATCTGTTGCGGCGCGGACTGAAGCGATTGCCGTTTGCCGTTCAAGAGGTCCTCACGCTCATCCGACCCTTGCTGGAACGGTATCACGAAGCCAGGGTAGCGCTGGCAAGCGCGGAATCGCCGCAGTGGGAAGAGGCGCGGGCGGACATGGAGGAACAGTTGGCGGAACTCACCCGACCGGGGTTTTTGACGCAGACCCCGTGGAGCCGATTGCGAGCCTATCCGCGCTACTTCAAGGCCCTCTGTCGTCGGATCGAGGCCTTGAAGCTGGGAGGCGTGTTCCGAGACCGGCAAGCGCTGGCTGCCTTTCGCCCCTACTGGCAGGCCTTCTGCGAGCGGCGCAAACGGCACGAGGAATTGGACGTCTTCGATCCGGAGCTGATTCGCTTCCGCTGGATGTTGGAGGAGTATCGCGTCTCTCTGTTCGCGCAGTCGTTGGGGACGGACTTCTCCGTCTCGCCGCAGCGGTTGGACCGCCAATGGGCCAAGGTCCGGGGGTAAACGAGGGCGGCCGGGAACCGACGCAAGCGGCCGGTGCGCCGTCGCCGCAGATGCTTTCAGGGGGCAGCCGGAAAGATGCGGATCGCTCGCCCACGACGCTCGAAGGACAGCCCGTGCGGTTCCAATACGGCTCGCCAAAGGTCGTCCACGGTTCCGTTGTTCACCGTGAAGGTGATTTTGTGATCCAGGCGCATGCCGCGGGCGGCCAGGGCGACGGCGTCGATTTGCAGGTCCATTTGCAGTTGCACGGCCAGTTGGCGGATGACGCCGTCCAGCGTGCCTTGTCCCTGCCGGACCGTAAAACGCCGGGTTAGAAAGGGGTCGGATGCCGTTGATGCGGGCGGTCCGCCGGGCGAGGTCGTGACCCCGGGCGACGTCCGAGGGGGTAGGGCACGGTCGAACCCGCGGAGCAGTTCGCCCAACCTCTCCAGCGACTCCAGCGGCCCTTGTGCGATCAACTCGCTCCCGGCGATTTCAGCCCGCACGCCTGGGACGGCGTCTTGCCAATGTTGAGCGAGGATGTCGCCGGGGGATGAACCTGCCGGCAGCGGGAGACGTCGCGTCAATGTCGGTTCCGCGGGGATCGGGACGAAGGTGACGGTATTCCGGGCCGAATCGACCCGAAACGTGCGATCAAAGCCGATTAAAACCAGCGTCATGCGGTCCGTCCAGGGCATCGCCGGGAGGCGGATCTCCGGCCAAAGGTCATGGGGGATATCCTCCAAGTTCTCCGGGGAAAGACCGGCCTCGCCGCACAAGTCGCGAAGGATCTCACGGGGCGTCCGGAGCGTGGGCCACGCGGCCGGCCTCCGCAAAGCGCGACGCCGGTCCTGCGGGGGAAATTCCTCCTGTCGCAACGCGGCCAAGGTTCTCAGCCGGGAAGCGGCCGTGGGAGGCCCGAGATAGACGATCGGATCCAAATACGAGACGCCCAACGAGAGCCTTGCCGCCAGCGATTCCAAGGCTTGACGCAGGCTGGGGGCGTCGAGAGAGAGCGTCAGACGCTGATCCGGGTCGATGCGGCGATCGAGAAAGATC
>FWPV01005450.1_pt1 | contig 25423 bp, 30 predicted proteins | sample 2228371 | NCBI WGS metagenome assembly FWPV01 (sample SAMEA103939776, study PRJEB20133) | metagenome | reverse complement strand
GTATTGTGCATTAGTCCTCCCCCATTTTCATCTGCCTTCAAACTTCTTTCTCCACATAGGTTTTGCCTTCTCAATGTCTCCTTCGTTTATTTGAATACCCTTCCATATCCCCCGAAGGGAAACATTTTTTAGTCTTTTTCCCTTTAATCTCAATTTCTACTCTCTTCCTTCAGGCAGACTGAACTTTGTAAGGGATTTATACATCCCGTCACTATAAATAGCCTCTATTACGTTTTGCGCTTTGACCATTTTTATACCACCTTTTGACTGTCTATAAACTTCAATTTTTCCGTGCTTTCATTATACTATATAGATAGATTGTATCTAACCCTAGCTGGGTAGCTTTAAGTTTCGCTCTCTTGCCAGTTCATTAACTTAACGAACCAAACAGAGTGAAAGTCTCTCGTCTTACTCCATTAGCGATTGGATCATTTTTCGGGCTAAGACGACTTTTTGCCTATCTGTTAATTTATTCGCGGAAGAGGTTACCCATGGACGTTACCAAAACGGACCTCGCTACCAAAGGACATTACTTCGGATTCACGACCAAAGTGGTTAATCCATCTAAACGGGCTTGATGTATTTTTTCACCAATTTTCTATATCGCTCTCCTAGTGCTTTGAACTCTGCCCTCTGCACTTGGCCTCAACCGCAACCTTAGTTTTAAACTTGATTATGCCTATTGCACTACTTTAAAATTTTTGGAGGTGCTGGGGGTACATTAAGAAGAACATCAATCCAAAAGTAGCTTGTCCCCTTTTTTCCTTTTTCCAAGAAAAATGGGATGTGCCCCAATACTGTTATTGAAGGATGTCGAAGGGTTGCGACGGAATGCAGCGCTACAGAATCAGCTATATTCAACATATTAAAAACAAAAATTGACAAATTTAATTAGTTAAGAACGTCCTCTGTTTGTCCCTCTATTTGGCAAGATATGTCCCATGTCACGAGCTGACCCCATTACCCATCCGACCTCGGCCTTATTCTCAACCACAGCCTTAACCTATTGTAGTACTCTCAAATTAGTGGGAGCCGAAGGATGCTTGACATATTCATAAGCTCCGATGTCATAGGCTTCACCCTGAGGACGATAGACGCCGATAATATCTCTTTTTACCATTGTATTATACCCCGCGTCTATGGCGGGTGAACCTTCTTTCAATCTAAAATCCCCCAGACCGGGATTGACAAACAAGGGATCTGATCTCAACGGGCTATTATCCCACGAGGGTGGACTTGCAGGATTGCCGTCTCCACCGTGGTACCAAAGGTTATTACTAGCGGTAGTTGGAGATTTTACATTACTACATGAGAAAGAAAGGTTATTAGTGTCAACAACGATATTGTTCCTGTATTCCCAAGTTCCACCGAAATTAGATGATACGTTAACGGCACAACTGCCAGAATAACCATAAATAGTATTGTTGTATATTTTTATATTTGCTTTATTGTTTGATCCTTGAAGAGTAATTGCAGGGTCATTCCAATTAGCTAAACCAGTATTAATAAAAAGATTGTTATAGATTTCCACATCCATAGTAAAACAAGGGTCTGTTGTACCTCCAGTAACAACGCATGCTCCAACGCCACTTTGGTTAATAACTACATTATCATGAAGTTTCATTGTCCCAGCAAAATCACCACAGATGCCTTCGTCATATATATGAAGAGCACCCCGAGCTTTGTTATCTATCAAATAATTCCAGGCAAGTTCATAGGATTCTAAAGGCGTTCCGGTTCGGTTTGATATATAAAAAGTATGGTGCATCTTTGAAGTAGTGATACATCCAAAATCATGTATATAGTTTCCAAATACCTTTAACCCACTATTCATTTGACCTTGACCTGTTCCGATAGCACCGGCTTGACCATCTGCACAGCCTCCTGGATAATTGGTAATTTCATTACCAATTATACGACCACCATAGGATGAACCTATTCCCATGCTATTCGTTTTGACTAAAAACTTTGCGAAATTCCAGTATTTATTTACTTGACAATAATTTCCAATGCCATAACCTGTTCCTTGTGCTAGAACTTTAGCCCCGGGATAGGCAATAACTGAAATCGGATTAGTGGGTGTTCCGCTGATTTCCGAACTACATGTAGTGCCATAGCGAAAACCATCTATTTCTTGAACACCGTCACCAATGTATATTATGTCCCCCGCCTTTATGCGTCCTCCTGCGCCCGAACCGATATAATCCAATGTCCGCCACGGAGAACTCCATGAACCATCTCCAGTACTGTCACTTCCCGTAGTCTTTACAAAATAAATATTCCCTGAACGAATAGTAAACGGAAGTGTGTTAGATGTTTGACTATTAACTACAACATAAATCGACGTCGCTCCGTCAGGTGCACTTGAGGGTATCGAGAATGATATTGTCTGCATCTTATGGGACTCATATAATTTAGCAGGACCAGCCAAAGGTGACCCATCAGCATTGCCCCAGTAATAAACATAGGCCGCCTCCTGCCCGCCTATATAAACCTTTGAATTCCCCTGGGAACTGCCAAGATTTGTGCCCCAGATCGTCACTATTGCACCTTGCCCAAGTTCGTCTCCGAGACCACTCTTAGGGCCGCTTGTAATGTCAGAGAAAAACAGCATAGGTTGTGAGGCATATGCAACAAACGGAAAAAATAACGATATGCTTAAGAGAAAGAATAAATTAAGCAACGTTTTCATGAGAACTCCTCCATTTAATATCCTTAATTTCTATTATTTTCACTTAAATGTCAACAAAAATAAGCGATACAAATCACAAAACTGACCTTGACCCAACTCTTTGGATAGCAAGCAAAAATAATGCCAAAAGTTAATCTCACAAAATTCTAAAATTCCTCAATGAAAAGCCATACTTAGAACTAACTTTAAAATTTTGTTACAAAAATGTGTAAGGTTTTCCATACACTCATCGTATTATTTCTAAAATATATTTTCTCCAAAAAAAATAGTAGGCATTATTACCAAGAACTTTTTTCATAAAATATTTTCCATAATAAAAAGCTATTAACCTTGTTTTTTCTAAAGTATTTGGACCAATAATTTTCTCGAAATCAATTTCCCTTGAGGTATATTTCATTATATATCTCCCTATCAAGTAGAGATCATCATAATTTTAAGATAATATGGAATTGAAGAAAACAAAACTAAGTATTTTATTTTTTTGCACAATTTATTACATTCCTATTATAACGACCTCCAGGAAACGAAAAAAGAAACCCCCTTCCCCAAAATGTCTTCAAGAGTACTTTTTGACTGGTCCAATTCCCGGTAGACCTCATCAATCCACAGCTCATCAAGAAAAACATGCGTTTTCGCGTGTGATTGAACTGATATTCCTGCTTCTTTGAGCTCCCTTAACTGGCCCGAACTCATATACCCTTGTTTACCTATCCAATCCAATCTGTAGTTATAAAGAAAGTTGCCTTAAAGTTAAATTTTCTTAAAAGTGGCAGAGCCAAGGTATAGTCAGATTCATGTCCATCATCAAAAGTAACTATTACACTTTTCTTAGGAATTTCATAAGATGTGTTCATAAAAAATTGTAATAATCATCGACAAGAATACACTTATAATTATTGTCATACAAAGTTTCCAAATGTCATAGACACTCTTTTCCCTCGATAGTATATCTATTGTTTACTCTTACTTTAGCCAACGCATGATAAGTTAATACCGGAACTTCCATATTTATTTCCTCAAACTTTTAAAAAAAGTACGTAGTTCCTTTTCATTTTCTCCGTTAAAACCTTTTTTCACAGAATGTATAATCTGTTTTTCCTTTCTTACTATATCCTCTTTACTAATAGGAAGATATTTTTGTGCTACCGCCATTGGATCGTTCGGACGACCGAAATCTCCAATTTTAAAACCGCTAGCAAACGATAACATGCTAAAAAGCACGTCATCCCCTATATTGACACAATATACCTCATTTTTTAGTATTACATCGTATGGATAGAGCTCAACAATTCTTTTAATGCAGTTGCTGGAAACAATAAACGCGCCACCAAGGACATGTTGACCTAATTTATAGTTATTTTTCTTTGCTGCAGGAATCCATTCTTTCCATATGATAGATTTCCGCGATATACTCTTCCTCAGATACACTTGGTACAATATATATAAAGCCCATTGCCACCTTGTCCTTTTTCTGCCGTCTGCACGCTCTTTATACGACCCGATGATACCAACATCTGAACCATTTTCCTTAAAATATTTCTCTACATATTCTACTAGACTTGAACCTGTTAACAGGGCATCAGTATCCATGAATATGAGAAAATCACAATTGAACTTTTTAAGAGCAAACTCTAATCCTTGATACTTCTTGCAGAACAGAGCTCCATAAGTATTATGAGGCCAAGAAGATGCATCTCTAGGCACAAAGTTAATAACATTGTCTGAGGCGTACATTTCTTCGAAGAATTTTATATTTTTTTTGTCTCTACAATCGTTTACACAAATTATAACAAAAGGTTTATTCATATAAAATTTGATACTGTCAATTGTATCACCCAACTGAACGATATCTCTGTCGTAGAATGGTATAATAAAAATTACTTTTACATTCTTCTTATCCATCTGCTACTCTTATCAATTGATGATAAACTGTTTTTTATAAAGTAGACAATAACAAGATGTGATACCCAAAATTATAATCAATGGTTTTTTTCAGCTATTACATATATGCAATGAGGAATAGGAAAAAATCTACCAAAATATCTATGACTACATGGTTCAAGGCCAACATTTTTCAAGCAAGAAAAAAGAGTCCTTTTAGTAAAAAAACGAATGTGAGGGCCCGTTGGATTAAAATATTTCTCAAAATTATAAAAACAATTAAAAGATCTTGGTTCTTCTCCGAATTAGTTGCTATAAGCAAAAGCATTTTTAATGATTAATGAAAAGTACTCTATATCGTGAAACCCATAAGCTTTACGTTTGATAACCTTAATCTTATTATTAATCCCTTCCATACGGCTTGTATGAATAGGAAATTTGCAATGGTTGATAATTTCATAGGCATATCTCTTCAGCATTTTGGCAAAGGCAATTACAGCCCTTATTCCACTTTCCTAAGCCAACGAACACCAATGCTCAATAGCATTCTCTGCACGTTTGGGGTACTTATATCGCCACAGCTCTTTAAGGTAATCCTTAAGGATATAAACCGTTGTGATTGCTTTATTAAGCTCAAGGAGAGATTTAAGCTTAGGTCTCTCTTCCTTAAGCAGATTCTCTTTATTTTTAAGCAAAAGGTATTTGCTTCCCTTGATCACCTCTTTGCCTTCTTTATTAGCCTTTCTGTATTCAGTATTAAGAACCCTGTCTATTACTTTGCTGAAGGCTTTAACAACATGAAACCGATCAAAGACTATAGAGGCCCCTGGACAACATTCTTTAACCGCCTTGATATAAGGGTCCCACATATCCATAGCAATAGCCTCTATGGAGTCTCTTTGAGCAGCAGTAAGAGAGTCAAAAAATGCTTTAAGGGTCTCATACTTTCTACCTTCCCCTATCCACAAGACTCTGCCAGTTTCCCAGTTAATACTCACAGTAAGGTAATGATCCCTCTTCTTCAGAGATATTTCATCCATAGCAAGAATCCTCGGATAACCTATATCTTCAGTGCAAAATCTGCCTTTAAGATAACCCTTGTGAATCTCCTTTATAGTCTTCCAGTCAAGACCGAGATGCTCTGCAACCTCTTTTACGGTCATAAATTTAGTGAGCTCAAGAATATAGTTAGCAAGCCTTTTTGTAACTCTATCATAGGGATTCATAATCCCAAGTTCCTCCACTACATTGCCACAGAACTGGCATTTAACAGCCCTGTAGATAACACAGAGAAAGGTCTTTGCATCAAAGATATTAAGATCCCTAACAGTTCTTTCATTGTAAGAGTGTATCTGTTTTGTGCTTCTTTTACAGATGTGACATGTAGGATTATATCTTTTGTCTGGCTCTACCTTTATTGTTACTGTATTTTTCATTATGTCTACTGTTTGTTCCATGACCTTTACTTTACAAAACTTAAAAATACCTTAATTTGTATTGAGGCAAAAATAAAATCAATTGCCATCATCACACCCAAAATCAAGTATTGCCGTTCCATCTTTCCGAGGGATATAACTGCTCAACTTTGGCCACTTTTAAAGAAATCCTTCATTTTTTGCCCTGTCATCCCTTGCCAATACTTTTCGTAGAAAGCTATCATTATAACCTCAACTCAACTTACTTTCTTATAAGTTTAATCGACCTTTAGAGCAGACATTGTCAAGTTTTTTATGCAAATTCTCTGAAAAGCTTTATTCTCAAAGGTTTTCATGGTTTCTAATTTAAGCTGCAATCCTTTCAAATCTTTTCAAGTTTTGGTACCTGCAAGGAACGCCCTCGCCTTTTTAGTCATGCTAACCCCATACTATCTCAGCTCTTTCATTTACCAATAAACCATTGTCAATGCCCTTTGCTCATCCATAAACCTTCCAATCCCTCTTACCCTTCCTCTCACCTCCCTGTAACTCCTTACTACAGCATTGGTGGTTCTTATCCGCTTCCAATAGCTGTAAGGATATCTGTAAAAAGTAAAACATAACTCTATGTCTTCCATCAGACAATCCAATGCAGAGGTATACTTCTTGCCCCACTCCCCTCTTAAACATCTCTAACTCCTCTTTTGCATGTTCATATGTTGAGGCATAGGATATCTTCCCTTATAGAGTCCTTTACTTTTCCCCTGTCTCCCTTGAGAACTTTATTCAAAACATTTTCTGTCTTGTGTTTTGTGCATCGCTGAATGTCAGAATCACGAAACAGCTCCTTCACTGCCTTCCCAAGCTCAGGGCAGCCATCTATCACTGCGAGTAATGGTTCATTTAGGCCCCTCTTGACCATATCCTCTAAGAATGCCCCGGCTACCAATACTGCCTCTTTTTCTCTTGTCCCTGCCTTCACCCCAAGCCTGACCCCATCAAGAATTAAATAAACACCCTTCAGATCTGATAAATCCCTCCTTCTCCATTTGTTGAATTCCTCTACTATCTTCTCTGTTATACTTATTACATTCGGACGGCTAAGTCCCTTCTTGCCCAAAAGCTTTGCTACTGACTTCTTCACCTTCCTACTGGACAGTCCATTCATATACAGCAATGGAATAACATCCTGTATCTCATCCATACAGATAACACTCGGAGCAACAAGTATCTGTTAATGAAATGAGCCTCCAGCATCCCTTACCTTCGGCATCCATATCTCTATGTCCCCACAGCCAATCTTTATCGTCCCTGGCCTTGATCCACTTCTGCTACCTCGAGCATCATCCTTACCCCTATCTTTGTTAGCTCTACCAATGTGCTCCTCTGCTTGAAATCCTTCAGATGTTTCTCAATATTTTTTCGACTTCTTTGATAAACTCTCTCTAATGGGTCTAATTCTCCTTTCTCCCGACAATTCGGGATTTTTTTAAACCATTGAGAATTATACCCTTTTTTGAATTTGCATAATTCATGTTACACTATCGTTGATTATTCTATAGTATTCAAAATCTCTTTTAATTTATTAAACCTAATTGACCACTGATTTTCAATTTCTTGCCTTAGTTCTTTAACTTGTTTTCTAAGGATGTCATATTTTTGAATAGTCATATCAATAGCTTTTGCTATGTCTTTAGAATTATTTTTTGTAATAACACTCCCTTTATAAAAATATTTAATTAAATCATCTTGTTCAGACAGAATTAAAGGTTTATGTAATGCTACACCTTCATACGCACAACATAGCAATGTATGAGGCCTTTCAGTCAAAGCCAAAACCACATCCCCTGACAGCAATAGACTTTGATAATCTTCTTCAGGTAAAAAACCTGTAAAAATGACATTTTGTGGAATATTTATTTGATCAAAATTCTTATATTTTTGATATGATCCTGTAATATATATATAAATATATTTATCAACATATTTTCCAGCTTCTACAACTTCATTTACTGGTTCATCTGGACTGAAAGTACAGGGAAATATGACGTTAAATCCGCCTTTCAAATTTATTGATTTTCCAACATTAAATTGCGGTAATTTATCCTGGAGGATGAATGGCTTCCCACCCATACTCTTTACCAAATCTTTTATGTAATTATTTGTAACAATTGTTAATTTTGCATTTTTTATGGAATATTTGCTCAAACAATTGGAGACAAAAATACTTAGCTTTGAATATTTTCTAGCATCAGATTCGGTAAAGATAAAATTTGAATGACGATCAACAATTACTTTGAAATTTAATAACTTACTCAGAAAACACGCCAGAGCCGCCAATACATTTGACGGATTCTGTACAAATACCCATTTTGGTCGTAAATGAATAATAAGTTTTATTGTTCTTAAAGAAGAATAATAAAACTTCAGAAGCCTGTTTCCATGATATATCCCATAATAATTTACTCCAAGAGCCTTTGATAGTTCTACCGATCTTCTTTGATTTTCCCAAGTTATCCATATTGCGTTACTATTATTAAACAATATCTACATCCCCTTTTAAAAATTACGTAAATATTTTATGCATAAGAGATCAAATAGTTGTCTGTGGCTGTACGGATGAATTTTTAATATTCAATAGACCTCTATCTACCAATCCCCATAAAATCCAAAAATAACTACCTAACACAAAATACGAGAATCTGTCTCCAAATAGATTAGCAATTGCTATGACTGTTACACATCCTATAAAACCCAAACCAAGAGATTTTTGAAAAGATGTTGTGCCAAATTTAGATAACTTCCAACCACTTCGAAATGACTTAAACAAAAGATATATAAATAAAGCAAAGCCTACAATTCCCTGCTCACTCAAAGTTCTCATATAAAAACTGTGAACGTCTTGTCTTTCATTAAGAGTCTCTCCACTATCAAGAGTGGCGCCACCAACTTCTATGCTGTATCCTTGAAACCCGACACCAAATATCAAATTCTTTTTAAACAAATCAATTGCGAGTTTCCATAGATCTATTCTGCCACTTGCTGAGTGTTCAAGTTGCCCTTCCTCGGTTCGTGTCATCTCAATCCTATCAACAACTGATGCAGGTAGCAAAGTTTGCCATGCAAAAAGAATTGCAACAGCTAAAATTAACAGGCTTCTTTTTTTTATGATACCAAAAAATGTAAGAGCACTGAAAGCACTTATATAAGCTCCTCTCGAATAAGAGAAAAAAATCGGATGAAGGCAAAATAACACAGTCATTAAAAATAACCACTTTCTCCATCTATTTTTGTCTAGAAGAAAAAGTCCAAGAAAAAAGGCCCAGCAATAAGATATAAATGCTCCAAAATGATTTGCATTCAGACCAACGGACCAAAAAGGCCCTTCACATCTTTTATCCCAATTGAAAAGTTCCCCTGCCGAAAAATTACGTATACTCCTGATTGCTATAAATAATACAACTAAGGACATGATTACCACTAAAACCTTCTGTTGATCTTCATTCTTGATAACATTTAGAACAAGAAAATACATAAAAATCATCATTGCATAGTTTTTCCAATCATATAGCAGGGTATTTGAGGTGGTAATAGGCAAAGGTAATGAAAATCGAATGCTGCTATTCCATAGAGATAAATAACTGATTATAATAAAGGCGATTATCAGACCTGAATTATCTGTCTTAGCAAAGCCTTTTTTCTGGATAAACATACCAATTAAAACTGCTACAAAGAAAAAATCCATAAAATCTTTGCCCATGGGAAAATCGTAGAATTTATGCCATAGATTTGGCAAGGGAATGACGGAAATCATAAAGAGAAGGCCCCATGTTGCTTCCTTGAGGATAGTTATAAGCACAAGTACAAGACCACCGATGAATAAGACAGGAATGAGTGCTAATTTTAGATAATGTTTCAGTGCTGTCAGCATTTAAGGATTTACTCTGATAAAAAATTAATAGTTACGCTTTTTTAGTTGAGATATCACTTTTATCTTTGAGAGAAGTTCTTTTTCTCTATATAACATTCCTAGCAAAATTATTACAATGCCTACACTAATTTTGGCAATAAGATTCATCCCGGCCTCTGAAGTTTCAATTTGTTTAACCACAAAGAACATCAGAGTAGATAAGACAGAATAATAAAAGAGAGTTTTTACATCAATTCTTATAAGAATATATTTAAATGAGAAACATATAGTTAGTATTGTAGCCATAATACAGGATGTCAGAGTCGCAATAGCAGCTCCCGTCAACTCATATTTAGGAAGTAAAATTAGATTCATAACTATATTAATAATTACTGCTGAGAACATAATAATGAGAATGGTCATTGATTTCTTTTTTAGGTATAGGCCTGCATTGAGAATATTATTGATACCTAAAAAGAAAGTACCTATCAGTATAATCGGAGAAAAAGTTGCAGCAGTTGCATATTTTTGTGAGGCAAGAGTAATAATTAGATCCTCAGAGACTAGATAGTACCCAGCACATATCGGTATAATAGCCATTAACAGATAGTGCAAACATTTTTCCAGGAATTTCTCAGTTTTTTCTTTTCCTTCCCGTTCATAAATATCTACAAAAATTGGTATCACGGCATAAGTCAGCGAAAGATTTATGGCTACAGCAATATACATTGCTAAATTATATCCAATCGAATATAAACCGAGTGAACTTTCTCCCAGATACGCAACAATTAAATATCTATCAACATATGTCAAAAGCAAATAAGATATTTCAGTAAATAACAAGGGAATCCCAAACTTTGTCAACTTCATGGTAAGACTACCTGATACTTTTGTAAGGTTGATTTTATAATTTGTAAAAAACCAGTAAAACAAAATTAGTGATACTATGATTTCAGAAAATACAATGCCGATAAAGTATCCATAAAATTCGTGAAATATGTAAATTAACATTAACAGCGAGAGTGCGATAGATATTATTCTCCCCAAAAGATTAATCAAATTAAAAAATAATGTCCTTCCAGTGGCTCTTAATACGTTCAATACAATAGTTTTTAATGGTTCTAAAAAGAGACTGACAGCCATAATCATGAAATATACAATATACCTATCACTTATAAAAAGATATTTACTCATTGATGAAAATATAATGATGTATATAAGGACAGTAAGTGCTGAAAAAAGCAATCCTCGTATAAAAATAGTTGATGAAAAGAGAGTTAGACGTTCCTGACTTTCGCTAAATTCTTTATAAAACCTAATAATTCCATCAGATAACCCCGCTTTGGCGATAGCGACAGAAAATAACATGGTAGTGGATATTAAACTGAGAATTCCATATTGTTCTATGCTTAATATCCTTGTTAGTATTGGAAAGGTAATGAAACCAAGAAGTTGAGTTGAGATATTACCTGTTAGATAATGGCTAAAGTGAATAATGAATTTTTTTAATGAAGACATAATTATCCATTAAATTGGATTTTTACTAGACAAGACACCTACCTTTTGTTTTAAATTCATTTACATCCTTTCGCGTAGGAAATGAAAAATAACTGCCTTCTCCATCCATTTTCTTATATTGGACTTTTCTCTGACGAAAATCTTCAATAACTCCTACCATCAGCTTCGCGCCTTCTTTTTTGGTTTTTACAATAAGGCTGTTCAAGGTTTCATTAGACTCGATGGGGACAAAGTGTTGTGCGATTATATCACCTGTATCTATGCCTGTATTTATTTTGTGAATGGTAATTCCTGCCTCTCTTTCTCCATAGTAAAGTTGCCAGAAACTTGGCAATATCCCACGATACTTTGGCAACGGAGCATTGTGAATATTGATACAATCAAGTTTAGGGATTTTTATCAAATCTTCTTTGAAAATTACGGGAGAAGCGACAGAAATAAAAAGGTCTGGATTATATTGCCTGATAAAAAGCTGGAAATCTTTGCTATTCAGGTCACTTCGTTCTATAACATTCAAGCTATAGGCATAAGCCAGTTGTTTAAGGGTATAAGTTTTCGGTATCACTCCTGATTCATTTGTTCTTATCTTCTTTCTCCCCATCATTTTTAAATATGTATACCTTGAACCCATACGCAAAAAATCAAAAAATCCGTAAAAGTCATACATCTGTTTTGCGAGCTTTAATATGGATTTCTTTCCCATTGGCTTAGATATGACAATAGCCTTTATCTCATCCAGAGCTTTATATAGCCTTAAAAACTCATCAAAAAAGACCTTAACGTAAAAGGGATCGTCCTGTGTAAAAAAGATTATATTCATTCTTTAACTCCTCAATTCAGTATTCATCTCTGTGGTTGCCATGTTACTATATTTTCTTTCTTAAGGAATTTGAAGATACTAACTAAGGATGCCAGGTTAACGATGCAAAAGTATAAAGGTAAGTAGAATATTTTTTTATGTACTCCTCTTTTTTCTAATATATAGCCAATATATGCCAAAAAGCAAATAATAAGTTGTAGCGCTAAAAAGATAATATACAATCGAGATGTCGTAATCAAAAAAAAATTTGAGACAAATGCTATAATGCAAAAAACGGGAACAAGCCACCGAATAACTTTATGGGAAATAAGTTGCATGGATACAAAAGGATGTCTGAGAGGATTAAAAAGGTTACGAGCAAATAGCATACCGTTCATTCCCCTGACAATAACCCTTATCCTCATCTTAAATTCCTGTTCTGTTTTCTCTGTTGTTTCTTCAAAAGCCAGCGCAGAAGGTTCAAAAACAATTCTATATCCCTTTTGCAAAATGGTTAGAGGTTCTACAAGGTCACTTATTATCGTTGGAGGCAAATCAGTATAAAGGTCTTTCCTTACAGAGTAGATACAACCACAGCAACCGGTGATGGTCTTTATCTTTGTCTGTCTGCTTTTGATAAAATTTTCTATGTTCCAGAATAAAATAGTAGCAAATCCTACCGAGCTACCTGTTTTATTTATATATTTATACATTCCGCTAACAGCACCAACAGAGGGATCAGCATAATTTCTTACGAGTGCGCGTATGGCACCACGTTCATACAAAGAAGCAGCATCTGAAAAGACAATAATGTCACCCTTACAAATCTTAACAGCGCTGTTCTGCGCAGCAGTCTTGCCAAGACGCCCCTCGACGCGGTGTAATACCACCCTCACCCCTGCCTTATTATTTTTATACCTCTTAACAATATCATCTGTAGCATCAGTTGAACCATCGGAAGCTACAACGATCTCAAATTTGTCTTTTGGATAATCGAGTTCTAAGGAATTTTTAAGCTTGTTTTCAAGATCCTTTTCTTCATTATAGGCAGTGATTAAAAGAGAAACAAAAGGTTCAATCTCCGATGTCCTGACTTTTTTATTTATAAAAAATGATATAATGGTAATTAATAAAGGATACCCTACGTAGGCATAGCCAATTAAAATAATAGAAGACCAAAAAAGTATCTCTAAAGCCATCAATTTATACCCTTTTTTATCAATACAAACGCAATTGATTTATTGTCATTGACAACCATTGAGATTCCGAAATCGCAGATCCTGAATCAAGTTCAAAACCCGGTTCGGAATGACACCTTTTGTTTTGTTATGCTGAACTCCTTCCAGCATCTTATTTAATGCGTTTGTATCAGCTCTTTATAAACATCTATATAATCCCTGGCCATCTTTTGGGAAGAAAAATTATCTTTTACCTTTTGACATCCTTTTTCACCCATTTCCTTAGCTATATCGGGGTTACTTAATAAATACAATAAAGACTTTTTGATGCCTTCCACGTCTCCAGGTTCAATGAGAAGACCATTTTCTTTTTTATCTGTAATCTTTCTTTATCTGTAATCAATGTGGGAACGCACCCATGCGTGTTGCAACAATAGGTAACTTAGATGCCATAGCCTCTAAGAGCACCATTGGCAAACCCCCAGTAAGAGATAGAAGGACAAAAATATCCATAATAGAATAAAGCTCTGGTATGTCGGTTCTCACTCCGGTAAAGATAAAACAGCAGGATTCAGCGGATAACGCCTCTAATTTTGTCTTAATGGACCATCTCCTATTATAAGGAATACTGTCTCGGGATATTTTTGGAGTATTTTCCTGGCTGCCTGCAGAAGATAGACATGTCCTTTTTCTTTAGTAAGCCTTCCAACAGTTCCTATTACTCTAGAACCTTCCTCAATGCCGAATTCGCTTTTGATTTTGATTTTATGCCTATTTGTGGTATTTGTAAATCTTTCTAAGTTGATACCGTAATAGATAATTTTGACCTTTTTGGGAGAAATGTTGTGCTTCAAGATCTCCTGTATAACACTATCTGATACAGCTACTATTTTGTTGGATCTATTTAGGAAGATTTTATCCAGTCTTGCGTAAAATTTCATTTTCTGGCTCTCACCCAACCAGTTGTGACATGTAGTAACCCGATATACCTTCATTCCAAGTGATGACGCTAACGCGTATAGATTTGATTTGTAACCATGCGTGTGAATAATATCGATCTTCTGTTGTCCTAAAAATTTTCTAATTGACACAATTGTCTTTAAATCCAGTTTACCTTTGCAAGGAAATATTTTAATTGGTAAATTATATTTTTTCGCTTCTTCTGCAGCCTCCAGATGAGGATTGTGTAGATTTTTTAATACTCCAATAAAAGGTGAAAAGCTTGTGTCCCTGAGTTCTTTTGACAATTCAATAAGAACGTTTTCAGCTCCGAAAAATCCACTGCTACTTATCAGATGAAGAACCTTCATTACCTTTAGTCCTATTTCGAGAATCAAGAAGATTGTATTCCATTAAGAAAACTAATAAACCAAAAATAAAGATGATTAAACCAGTAAATTGATGGAAAAACCTTGAGCTACTTCAGAGCCAAAATAATTGGAGAGTATGCCTGTGCCAGTTACCCTGAGGATATTGACCAACAGAGCTAATGGTATTGCAGACATTACAAGGACTATTTTATTCAGCCTTTTTCTGCTGATGAAGGCGAACAGGAAACCTAACATTAGATAAAAATAGAGAGACCTTATGCCCTCCAGGCTTCTGTTACTTCCAGTTGAGTCGAGGACAGAAACAACAAATTCCCCTCTCGAAATGCAGGAACCCCCAATAACTGAATTATGTACATCGAGATTTTTGTTATAAAAAGTTTCAAGGGGTTTGTGATCAGAACATAATATGCACTTGGAATAGGAAACATAAACAGTAAGAAAAAATTGAAAGTGAGAGTTCTTTTGTGATTTGCCAACCTGTAAGGAAAAATAACAATCCCAAAATACCTACGATCATAGACAGATGTGTGAGTGTATGGAATTTAGTTATGAAGGATACCAAATATGTTATAGTACCAGCAACAAGAATAGGCAGCCTTACCCATGATGGTTTTGCTGGTAAACGCAGAAATTTCCCGCGCTTTTGCCATACCATATATAAAGATATCGGTATAACAAAAAATCCAAGAGAATAGTCCTCCTGCGTGCTCCATGTATTAATTAATTTGAGGATGACCGGGATGAATGTCCTGCTCGACATTTTTGGAACAACTATTTTGAGTTTAAAGTTAGTCCCACCAGGTTTTCAAGTTTATAATAATTAGCCGGGACATCATATCCCAGCGCCTCATGCGGCCTATAGGTGTTGTATTTTACTCTATAGGCTTCAAGATCGATCTCTGCAGCAATAGGGTCTGTATACTCCCTCCGATATATCCTTTCATATTTCTGGCTCTGATTGAACCTCTCAAGCATCCCTATGGTCTGTGGATGATGTCCTCTTGCCAGCACATGTCTGAATATCGAACCCTGCATGTATTTCCTGAAGGTCTTAGACTTCATTGCTGGTCCTTGATCACTGACTAAAAGCACTTTCTCAGGAAAACAATCTTCTCCTAATACGCTCTGAGCCTCTCGTTTTGCCATCTCAAGGGCATCAATAAGGTCTTCTGCTGTATGGCTTGCCCTTATAAGACATGCAAGCACATATCTTGAGAAGTAATCAAGCACATTCGTTGAGTAGTATGTTCCGTATTCTGGTATCTGAAACTCCGTGAAGTCTACCTGCCATAACTGGTTTATCCCCTCAGGTCTATGCAGATACTGTTGCCTGGCCTCTGTCTGTTCTTTAAGTTCTTTGGTGTAATTACAAGGCAGAAGCAGCCCCATCTGTTTCATCGCCTTGTATGTCTCGTATTTCGTTATCTCAATGTTGTGCCTGAAATTCAGCAACGCCCATATCTTCTTGTGCCCGTATTCCTGCTCCCTAAGAGAAAGATGCTTAATCGCTTGTCTCTTCTCCACTCCTATCTCCTTTAGAGCCTTCTCTTTCTTCTGATAATCCTTGAGACCAAAGACCTTCCGGTAATACTCTGTCCTTGGAAGCCCGAGTATCCTGCAGGCCCTGTTGATCGAGATCTGTTCTTCTTTCCTTGCTGCCTCTATCACTGTGTAATCCTTTATGACCCTTGTATTCTTTTTAAAAAACGGTTCTCTACTGTAAGTTCTCCTATCAATGCTTTTAAATCTTCGTTTTCCTTCTTTAATGCCAACTCTTGATCGCCTATTTTGCCATTTCCTTTAAGCCCATTGAGTCCGCCCTCCAAAAACGCCTTCTTCCACTTGTAATACATGACATCGCTGACCCCATACTGTCTGCAAAGCTCTGCTACGGATGCCTCATTCCTCAAACCTGCCAATACCATTTTTTGCTTCTCTTCTGCACTCCATTTCTTCCTTGCCATCTGCCTCCTCCTTCCGGAGGACTAACTTACCAGTTGTTCCTAATTTCGTCAAACCCTACATGAACAATAGAGTAACAAAGAAGGAAATCGACACAATCTTTATTTTATTTTGGAATGTAATGTTAGACTAAGGTATTGTGAAACTATCTATTTTCATAGAAAAATCTATTAAGCTCTGGATATAAATCAGATACGAAGGGATATAAATAATAAGAAGCTGTCTCATCTACAGACTTGCCTTCTGGAACAATCAGATTGAGACTTATGAAAGCGATGTCATCCTGCTTCCTAATGGGTTTATATCATAACATCGTTAACCTAAAAAATGTCATAACATCGTTAACTAAATTCTAAATCGCCTTAAACTCCTTCCAAAAACTTTTGGGAGGAGAGAAAGGCGATGAATAATCAAAATGAATATGAAAAACGCTGTAAGGCAATCCAACTTTATGGTGAAGGATTCGGTTTTAACAAGATACTTCAACTGGTTCAAAGGAGCGGAGTTTGGCTCTCCAAATGGCTCAAACGATTTAAAGAACATGGGCTTAAAGGTCTGAAAGATAAGAGCCGTGCCCCAAAAAGAATCTGGAGAAAAACTCCAGAGCAGATGGTTAAAAAGATACTTTTTATCAGGAAAGAACTGGAATCTCATAAGAGCCGACGCTCTGCTTTCTCTGGAATTGGAGCGGAGGTTATTCAATGGGAACTTAAGCAAAGAAAGGTTCATAAAATTCCATCCATTTCTACTATCTCCAGAATTCTTGCACGCTATGGGGAGACTGGTAAAGTTAAGATTAAGGCCGGAAGAAATAGCAATACTGAGCCTTATCCTTCCATTAAGGCAGAGAAGATCGGAGACCTCCAGCAGACAGACGTTGTTGGCCCCAGATATCTCAGAGGTCAAAAGGGTGTTACACAATTCTATTCCTTCCATACTGTGGATGTGGCAGGACATACGGCTTTCACAAGTCAATTTTCTGATAAACAGACTATCTCCCTCTGTAAGCATCTTATTGAAACGTGGCGATATATGGGAATTCCCAGTGTATCTCAGATGGATAATGAGATGGCTGCTACGGGTGGAGGGCGCTACCCTTACAGCATTTCCCAATTTATACGTCTCCACTTGCTCCTTGGAATCCATCTGGTATTCATCCCACATGGAGAACCAGGGAGAAAAGCCTCTGTTGAGAGTTTCAATAATCTCTGGCAGGAAAGGGTCCTTAGAAGACATAATTGTCCTAACCTTACTGTCCTTAAAAGAATTAATGAAAGGTTCCTGCGGTATTATCATTATGAGAAACCTCACAGGGGGCTCACCCAAAAGGAGCATGGCACAAGATTTCCCGGGATACTCAGAGGCCGCCTCTGGAAGGCCCTTAGACATCTGCCAAAGGGTTTTACACTTGAAAGATATATTGACTCCACTGGACATCTTAATATTCCTATTGCGAAGGGAAAGGTCTCCTTTATCCGGAAAGTTGATTGTCATGGTAAAATTGAGGTCAATGGTTCTACTTATTTCATTTTTCATTAGTAGAAAACTTGAGAGGCAATATGTTATTGCTACTATTTTTACTCATAGAAAGAGATTGGTTATCAAACAAGAGAACAAGATTGTTAAATCTTTCCCTTTTCCAATTAAGGGCCATATTGTTAATCCTCTGTTTCCAGTTAGAAGGAGGAAGAACTAATTTAGTTAGCGATGTTATGAGATTCCTGAGCATTAAGAATCAGTTAACGATGTTATGAGTGCAATCACCTAATAATTTATCAATAAACAAATAAATTTTTTGCATCCGACGGTGCGCAAAAACGTTCTTCCCGGATTGATACCAGAAAAGAGTAATCATGGTAGTATCGAATTTTTCTAAAGAATCTGATTTACTTTAATTTTAGAAACATCAAGCAGATTAACAGGGATTTCTTTTTCAATTATTTTCTCTATATTCCAACCCTTACCCGTAAAACAGACAACCGGAGAGTGAGAAAGATCTGCCTTTTCAAGCGTCCTGTAGTAGGCAATAAATAGGGTAATCGGTGGGTCAATATTCCCATTTCGATAGCTCCTGTCTATAATCTTGTCTGGAGACAACACTCTTAATACTTCTTTATCATAAATAACTTCTTCTTCGGACCATTAGATATATGATAAGGGAATTCATTGTCTACCCTTTGTACTGAATATGAACTGAAAAGAATATGTTTATAAACAAAAAGGATTGAGATACATAAAATGATGGACGCTATAATGAATCTAATATGGTTTTTCAATAGCTATTCAAAACGGGCTCAGAAAAATTAGTTTCATAGGATCTTAGATATTGAGAGCAGGTATAAAATCCACATGCCTTAAAACATTTTATAAACGATGACAATCTTTTTACAGTCTTCTTTAGATTTGCATAATGCCTGAATCTATAAAACATTGGGGCTTCTTTTACTACAGGTTGTTCTGGATCGATTTCCCAGGGATGCAGATAAAATAGGTAAGTTCCTTGTTTTCTTAAAATTGACTGAACCCCCCATTTGAACAATGTTAAAGGGATCAGTCGGAAATATCCACCTCCGCCCCAAGGCAACACATATTTTCCCAGCCTCAAATTGCTAATCGGAAGCTCATAAAAGTTGTCAGAAATTTTGAATGCCATCCCATTTCGAGTTTTGAGGGATAGATCTACCTGTCCATACCGTTTATTCAACCCAAAGGAGTTGAAACTCGAATCGTAAAAATATCCAGAATCTTTAATAATTTTCAGGATATCATCATTGATGGAGAAGCTGGGAGCCCGATATCCATAAACAGGAACTCCTGTGATATCCTCAAGAAGATTCTTGCTATCTTTTAAGTCATTTTTGAGATATTCAACTGATTCTTCTCGACAGAGTCTATGGTAAAAACCATGAGAGGCTATTTCATGTCCTCGAGCTTGTATTTCCCGCACTAATTGTGGCAAACGCTTTGCAATCCATCCAAGAATGAAAAAGGTTACCTTGATTGAATTTGTTGGCTTTATTGAGTCGAGTAGATTGAGGATGTGATGAGTATTTTTTTCAACACGCAATTCAAAAGACGACCAAGAAGAAAAAGAAATGCATTGCCTAAAATTCTCTACCTGGAACCAGTCTTCAACGTCGATAGTCAAAAGAATATAGCCAGTTTGTTTTTTTCGGCCCATAAATCTAATTAAGAAGAATCAATTTAGACCTTGTATCTGTTTTATCCTATATTTCCTATTTGCTGAAACCTTCTAACTTTTTAGACGAAACGGTGAACAACAGAATTTCTTTTCCCTCTCTATTTCGTACTATCTTTAATTCATTAAACTTTCCTGCTATCTGTTTAATCGGTAAATTTTTAAATTCTAATTAAACCCATTCTTTGTTATCCAATATTTTTATATCAACCTTATCATCTGAATACGACCTCACATCGTATAACACATTTGATTTTATGTATTTATTAAGATATGGTTTAATTATGAAATCCCTATAAAGATTAGGGTCTCCAGTTTTTCCAGTTTCAGCAGCCTTCATTATATTGTTATGCCTCTCGTGCAGTTACATAATGGAGTTTGAACTTTTTACCATCATTATATTTTCTCTCTAAATAACTTTACATTTTATCTGAAGCAGGGCCTAACAATGTTTCGAGGTCTTCTACTACTGCTCCGTGGGTAAACAATTCTACAAATACCCAGTCAGGTCTACCAGGAATATGAATATTTGTATCTATCCATAAATCAACACGTAATTCTGTTGGCTGACGGATAAGTCTGATTTCACCTTCTTCTACCATAGGGTGCCATTTAAACCTCCAGTCACTCCAGTCGATTTGGAAAGGGCCGGGAATCATCATCAACCCTTTGTTTATTTTCCCCGCTTTTGCATTTGGGCCTGTATCGTAAGATTTCGGTTTGTTAGAATCATCAATCGCATAATATATCCTGTTAATCTTTTCAGGTTTGCATGCCCTATTTTGTGCAGGCAATCCAAAATCAGCGTAGCAACCACTCTTCAAGCGAATAGAGATTTCATCATTTACTCCACACCTCACATCACAATTATCCAGAGTCCACATTCCATGGATAATCCCATAAGTATTTACAGGATTTTCTTCAGCTGTTCTTAATGTTCCAATTATATTAAAATTCTTGACTGCATCTCTTAGTTTCTCTTCTAAAGATCTACTCGTATCATTTCGATGAGGCAAATGCAATTCGATTTCTTCAAAGCCGTCATAGACCAATCTGGAAAGTTCTTTGAGGTTGTTTCTATTCATCGCATCATAAGGATAAAACCATGTGTGCTGAGGATGCTTGCCATCAGCATCTATATGTTTTGACGCTAATTTAGGGTATTCGGCTATCCATCTTTTTAAGCCAATGTCACCTTCACTCCTAATCCCTTTTGAAGGACCTATCTTTGGTTCAAAATGATCCACGAACACGAGAATAATATGGATTGGTTTCAATATCATTCTTGATCGGTTGATGTTCTGCAAGTTCTTGCTTGTTCTATGGTTTTAAATATGCAGTTATTTATATCCGTATCATTAAGCAAATTTTCTAAAAATATGACATCCCAATTTTTAAAGTCCTTTATTAAAAAATAGATAATAGCTTCTATTATTTGTTCACAATCCTTTTTGATAATGAATCCACATGCAGGTGAGTTATCATTTGACATGAATTGAATACTTTTGACAGGCAACCCTCTGAAACTGCTCTTGCATGCCATTAAGGGTGTAATACCTACAAGCTTGTCTCCATTTTTGATCAATAAGATAAACATATTTTTTTCCTTCTCCAAAGGCTTGCTACCATGAACTAAACTACTCATGGGTCATGAATACCTTATCATTGCACGATTCTTCCAATAGTTTATTCCAAACATATCGCAGATTTTGAAACTCTTCCAAGTCCGATATGATCTGTAAAATAGCTCACCGATTCATAGGTCATAGGCTTAGATAGTTTTCACAAGTTTATTTCTTAAAAGTGTCGGAGATTCCACTCTACCTCATTCAAAAATCGTTCTAAAGCTTCAGCGTTATATAACTGGAGTACTCATACCAACAGCTCCCTTTTTGACAGAAACTCATCCTGGCTTCTCTCACTGTTTCATCCTACTCAAAAAGGTTAAGGTTGAGGTTAAGGAACTGTGCATAGAGCATAGAGATTACGGATTGCTGATAATCTTAATGTATGCCGTTAATAAAGACCGAAAAACAAAAAGATAATACAGCTTATAGCGGCTTTCACATTAGATGGAAAGGTGATAAAACAATGACATATCTCGGTATTATTTTTTTTGCTATTGTTATTTTAGTCTCACTCATTCTCCTTATCTGGATAGAGCTTGACAAAAAAAATTTCAAAGATAAAACCACTAAAGACTAAACATTCTTAAGAGACGAAACCGGCTAAACAGGCTTAACCGGGTATTCCGAGATTTTATCCTTTTCGTCATATTGGTCATGGGGTCAAATCTTCATTGTTGACATCTTTCCAGCCTTCGCGAGTCTCAGGATTTGAACCTTCAAGAATCAGAAGAGACCTTGCTGCATTTAATGCTGCATGGTATGCACGGTTTATTGAAGACCTGTATCTTCGCTCATTGAAAATTGCATGAGCATCTGACAGGAATTCTTTTGCCTTATCGATTCTTGCATCACTGAGAGAGTTCTTATCTTTTGTTTCGAGGATCAAAAGGCTACCCCTTTTCTTGTAATATTTTCTTAGAAAGTCGTATTCACGTTTTTCTCATATTTGAATGATTTTGTATCTTTTATTACAGAGGCAAACATTATACCGCTCTGTAATTCCTCTTCAATAAAGATACTCATTATTTCATTTTCAATAAGAGGTTCGCGGTTTTTAACAACAAGGACATCAAAATCTGACCATTCTCCATGCTCTCCCCCCACCATTGATCCAAATGCATAAACAGCCATTATCCTATCAGGAAATCGATATCTGAGTTTCTCTGTTACTCGTTTAAAAGCACTTTTTTCGTATTCATACATGTGAAAATTATAACACGTCGTCGCTGATCAATATCGCTAATCGCAACGGCACGGTCACGTCTTTTTCAAGCACAACCTTTATCTCTTGTGATGTAAGCTCAGCTGCCTTGACGACTATTGGATGACGGAAATCGTACCATCTGGTCTTACGGGCACTCTTACAATCAATTGAGGGCTTCTCCAGACGTCTGGAGAACATTCACTAATTATACAAGACTGCCTACCACCTGCATATGGTAACTGGATCGACAAATTGAAGAGAACTATTAAAAACAGACATTAACTTTTTTACCTTTCTTCTCCTATCGTGCCCCCCTTCCCAACAGCACCACTTTAATCGTTTCCATTATAATGAGGATGTCGAAAAAGAGCGACAGGTGTTTTATGTAATAGAGGTCATAACGTAATTTCTCGATTGCATCTTCTACAGATGCACCATAGCGATAACGTATCTGTGCCCAACCTGTTATTCCTGGCTTGACAGAGTGTCTTTCAGAATAGTATGGGATTATTTTCTTTAGCTCTTCAACAAACTCTGGCCTTTCAGGCCGTGGTCCAACAAGGCTCATATCCCCTTTAAGAACATTATAAAACTGAGGAATCTCGTCAAGCCGGATTTTCCTTAAAAATCTTCCGATCCTCGTAATCCTCGGGTCATTTTCTTCTGCCCACACCGCTCCGGTTCCGTTCTCAGCATCGTTTCTCATGGTCCTGAATTTATACAGGACAAAGTTTCTCTCTTTCTCCCCTGTACGAAGCTGCCCGAAGAAGACAGGTCCCGAAGAATCAATTTTAATAAGCAATGCAATTAATGGAATGAAAGGTATAAAAATGAGTAACCCGAATGATGCAATACAAATATCGAGTATCCTCTTAAAGAAACGTTTCAACCGTGTTATTCTGAATCCGTCAGAAAAAATGAGCCAGCTCGGTGTTATTTCCTCAATAAGAATCTTTCCTGTCATTTCTTCGTAGAAAGAAAATGCATCAACAACCTCAATGCCACTGAATTTGCACTTTAGAACTTCTTTCAAAGGGAAAACACCCCTGCGTTCAGAAAGAGAAACGACAATTTTATGTGCATTTTTTTCTCTTACTATATCCAATATTCCATTATGATTAATCAGAGTTGAGTCTGATGATATATACAGTGGCTCACCCCGTAGATTAACATAGCCTGCAACAACATAATGATTATTTAATGATTTGATAGCCTCTCCAATCTTTTGTGCCAGTTGCCCTGTTCCAAGTATGAGAACCTTTTCTTTGAGTCCAAAGAGCTTGAGAGATCTGTAACTAATATGCCAGAAGAATTGAAGAAAACCGAAAGATGAAAGTGAAATAAAGATCAGGCCTCTTCCGAGTTCGATCGGTGGAAACATATAATATATCGTGGACAGGAAAAAGAAAGAAATCAAAATTCCAAGATATACTTTAAGAAGAATCTCTTTTCTCCCACTATTTTTCTCCGGATTATACATGTCGAAAAGAAAAGATGAAAATACAATAATGATTCCAAAAATTAACAACTGGGCTGTCAGGTTAAAGATTCCCTCTGTTACTCGCAATGAGCCCAGCCTCAGAAACAAAGCCAAGATTAGGGCAAGGACTGAGAGGAGGAAATCTCCTATTGGTAATGCTATTGATTTTTTCATTTTATGGGAAGTTAAATCAGATGAAGCTTCTTATGTATTTCCTGAGCATGATTAAAACTCGTTATTGGCTGGTCTTGATGGTCATAGAATCACCAAATTTCATTTAAAAAAAGGTCTATTTGAGGTTAAACCTGAATCGCACATTTTACTGAATCTTATCTTTGGGTCCTGTCTTTTTTCTTCACATATATGAAAATGGATTTGGATTTAACAATAGGCTTAGGTTAAGGGTGAAAAGCAAAGGGCAGAGAACAGTGAGCTGGCACGGAGTTCATCTCCTCAATGACTGCTACTCCTTAGGATTTAAACGATGTTTTCTATTACAGGAATTTCATGACCATGTCAGAGACCGATAATTATCCAACCCTCAAGTACTGATTTTAATTTTTTGACAGTCAAAAAGTGACTTGCCGAGTGCTATTATGCTAGGACAGTCAGGCATCTCTCCGCAATAAGTTCCCTCTTCCAATTTTTCATAAATAGCTCTTTCCGTTGCTTTTTCAATATAGTCTAAAATAATCATAACCCCTTGAGTAAAATAGCATGTTCAGCATGGAATTCCACATTTAATATCAGCAACATGAAATAACATATTCCCTATTTCAATGTAAGGTATACGCCTTTTGAAAAATGTATCATATAAAACGAAAAGAACAGAAAGTGCGTGGAGTCTCCATTCTTCACATGCTGACTCAAAAACTTGTGAAGTATTCGTCTACAATAATTTCTGATCCATGGCAACATATAGACAGTTTTTAGTCTCAGAAACTAATTGTCTGGCATATAAAAGAGTCTTTTGAATTCTATATTTGATTGGCTATCAACCCTATCAGAATATATTTTTGGTTCTTCTCCAAAAAGTTGATGGAGAAGTGGTATAAATAGTAGAGATCGCTATCTTTTCTAGATAAGGTATTTGAGTGATCAAAATAAATCCAGAGGAGGATAAGCGATGTCTAAGATACATATTAAAGCTTTTTTCAAATTTTGTCGAGTAAAGGTTATAAAACAGGTAGCTGATATTCTGAATAAGATGGTAACCATAAAGATAA
>FWPV01005447.1_pt1 | contig 25431 bp, 22 predicted proteins | sample 2228371 | NCBI WGS metagenome assembly FWPV01 (sample SAMEA103939776, study PRJEB20133) | metagenome | reverse complement strand
GTCTGCACCGCATCCGCCAAAGCCGGCAGGTTGTGCGCGATGCCCGGAATCAGCTCCAGCTTGTGTTCGATCTCCAGCTCATCAAGCAATTGATGCATCTTCTGAATACCCGGCAATAGTCCGTCGTCCGCACCGCAGATCATCCAGATGGGCAGGCGGCCGCGGATGCGTTCCGCATTCCTGCGTGCCCACGTCGATGGGGCGTTCTCGGCGAAGCGCTGCGGCTCGCCGTTGAACATGGTTTGCAGAATCTGAGGATGGCGCGCACTTAGCCCCTCGGCGTCCACCAATGCGGGTGCAAAGGCGACTACCGAGCTGAACATATCGACATATTTAAAGGCGAACTTGAGTGCACCAAACCCGCCCATGGACATCCCCTGGATGGCACGCCCCTCGCGCTTGGGAATGGTGCGGTAAGTGCGATCAATGTAAGGGATCAGCTCCTTGATGATCGTCGTCTCGGATAGGATGCGCCCGTCGGCCGAGTCGCTATAGAATCCACACCACCACCCGTTGGGATACACGATGATCGTGGGCGGCAGCGCGCCGCTTTGGATGCCCTGCTCCATGAATTTGGCAGGAAAATAATCGGTGCTCTCGCAGTTGTTGAGGCCATGCAGCCAGTAGATTACAGGGTAGCGCTGCGCGCCGCCCTCGTAGCTGGGCGGCAAGTAAATGTTATACCCTATATCACAGCGCATGGCGTCGCTATAGTAAGTCTTATGAACGACACCCGGTTGTGGATTCGCAGGGGGGTTGACCCATGCCCAGGGCCTGTATTGCATTGTCATGTGAGGGTTCCTTTATCGCATAATCTAGGCCAGCAACAGATACGGCGACTCGATATACTTCATGATCCCCTGCAAAAAGCGCGCGGCGGGCGCGCCGTCCACCAAGCGATGGTCGAAAGTCAAGCTCAGCCACATGCGCTGGCGCACGACGATCTGCCCATCCACAACCGCCGGCTCCGGGCGGATACGCCCTACGCCCAGGATGGCACACTCGGGCAGGTTGATAATGGGCGTGAACTGGTCTACGCCGAACATGCCTAGGTTGGTGATGGTGAACGTGCCACCGGTGAGGTCGTCGGGCAGGGCTTTGCCCTCGCGTCCGCGTGCCACCAACTCGCGGAACTGCTTGGCAAGCTCCTTTAGGCTCAGCTTATCGGCGTTGCGCAACACGGGCACGATCAGACCGCGCTCGGTGTCCACCGCCAGGCCAACGTTCACCTCGGTCAGGTGCCGGATCCCGTCGGCTTCCAGGCGCACGTTCATGTAAGGGAACTCGACCAGGCAACGCGCTACGATCTTGGCCAGTATGTCATTATATCCGATATCAAAGCCCAGCTCCTTGGCCAGGGCCTCCTTGAGTTTGGTGCGCAAGGCCACCAGTTCGGTGGCGTCCACCACGCTCTGCAGCGTGACGGCGGCGGTGGTGTGCGCCGAAGTGGCCATCCGGTCGGCGATGATCGCACGGATGCCGGCCATGGGCACAAGCTCGCCTTCGGCGGGCCGCAAGGGCGGCGGCGCAGCAGCCGGGGCCGGCGCAGGGGCGACGGCAGCACGCACCTGCGCGGCGGTGATGCGTCCCGCCGTCACAGGCACCTGTGGCAGCGGGATGCCCATCTCTTGCGCCACCTTGCGCGCCAGTGGGGTAGCGGCAGGCTGGCGCTCGAGAAAGCCCAACACATCGGCCTCGATGATGCGCCCTTGGGGGCCGCTGCCGGGCACATAAGCCAGGTCAACGCCTTTTTCTGCCGCCACGCGGCGTGCGCGTGGGGAAGCAAAGATGCGTTCGCGGGCGATGGGTTGCAGCGGCTCGGCAGCGGGCTGCGGAGCCACAGAGGTCGTGGCAGCGGCCGGCGCAGCGGCCTGTGAGGCCAGCGGCTGAGCGGATGCAGCAGGGGCAGGTCCGGCCTCCGCCAGCAAACTGCTGATATCCTCGTTCGGCTGACCGATGACGCCCACAGGCGTCAGGACAGGCACCTTGACACCTTTGCCAACCAGAATTTTAAGCAATACACCGCTTTCTTTGGCTTCCGCTTCCAACACGGCTTTATCGGATTCGACCTGGAACAGCGTCTCGCCCTTTTTAACAGGGTCGCCCTCCTTTTTGAGCCATTCCACGATCGTGCCTTCTTCCATCGTTTGCCCCAGCTTGGGCATAATCACTTTGCTCGCCATATTCTCTCCTTATTGACCCTAAAATAAACAGGGATTGACGGATCAATAGGGATCGGGGGCGGGGTATGGAGCTTGGAAGACATCTACACCCGATCCCCTGTACCCGATCCCCGAACCAGCATTCCAAGCGCTACACACTGGGATCAGCGAAGCACCTGGCGCACGCCCTTGATGATCGCCTCCACGTTAGGGATGGCCGCATCTTCCAGGCTTTCGGCCATGGGCACGGGCACGTCCGCGGCACACACGCGCACCATGGGGGCATCAAGCCAGTCAAAGGCGCTCTCGTTGATCAACGTGAACACTTCGCTGATAAAGTTCCCCGTTTTGTATCCCTCGCTCACGCCCACCACGCGCCCCGTCTTACGCACAGATTGCACGATCGTCTCCAGGTCGAGCGGTTTGAGCGAACGCAGGTCAACTACCTCGATGCTGATGCCCTCTTTGGCCAGCTTTTCCGCCACCTCGAGCGCGCGCCACACCATGCGTGAGTAGGTGATCAAGGTCACGTCCTTGCCCTCGCGCTTGACATCGGCCAAGCCAAGGGGGATAACGTAATCCTCAGGGGGCACAGGTCCCTCGACGCCGTAGAGCATCTTGTGTTCGATATACATAACAGGATTATCGTTACGGATGGCGGCCTTGAGAAGCCCTTTGGCATCATAAGGCGTGGCAGGCATCACCACATAGATGCCAGGGAAGTGGGTCCAGAGAGCCTCCAGGCTTTGCGAGTGATGCGCGGCGATGCAACGCCCTGCGCCACCCTCGGTGCGGATAACCATCGGCACAGTCGTCTTGCCACCGAACATGTAGCGGTTCTTGGCCCCCTGGTTGGCGATCTGATCCATGGCCAGCGGAGTAAAGTCCACATACATGATCTCGGCTACCGGGCGCATGCCCGTCATGGCCGCACCCACCGCCGCACCGCCGATGAGCGCTTCGGAGATGGGCGTGTCGATCACGCGCTCACCGCCGAACTCTTCGAATAGGCCGCGCGTCGCGCCATAGGCCCCGCCGTATAGGCCCACATCCTCGCCCATGACGAACACCTTGGGATCGCGCAGCATCTCCTCGCGCAGGGCGTCGCGGATAGCCTCCCAGTAGCGCTTCTTGGGAAGGCTGGTATCCGTGCGCACGCACTCGCGTAGGCGTCGCTCGGCCTCGATCTGGGCCGGAGTGATCGGCGTCGGCGCATATACATCTTGCTCCAACTCGGCCGGGTCGGGCTGAGGCGATTTGAGCGCGAAATCGGTAGCTTGCTCGATGGCCTGCTTGGCTCCTTGCTCGATGGCGTCCAGCTCGGCCTGGGTGGCCACGCCGGATTCGAGCAGGCGCTTAGCAAAGCCAAAGATCGGATCGCGGGCGTGCCAGCTCTGTTCTTCCTCCTTGGTGCGATACTTGCGCGGGTCAGAGCGCGAGTGGCCGTACCAACGATAAGTCTTGCACTCGATCAACGAAGGGCCTTCGCCTCGGCGTGCGCGCGACACAGCCATGGCCACGGCTTCGTACACGGCGATGGGGTCCATACCATCCACAACGACGCCGGGCATGTCATAGGCCGCAGCACGCGCGGCGATGTCAGGGATGGCGCTGATCTTATTGAACGGCACGGACATGCCGTAGAGGTTGTTCTCGACGACATAGACGACGGGAAGCTTCCAGGCGGAGGCCATGTTGAGCGACTCGTGAAAGTTGCCGGTGTTGGAAGCCCCGTCGCCAAAGAAGCACACCACCACGCGGTCCTGTTTCTGTAGCTTCATCGAGAGGGCCGCGCCCGTGGCCACGGGGATGTTGCCGCCCACGATGCCCGTCGCGCCCAAGTTGCCCTTTTCTACATCGGCAATGTGCATCGAGCCGCCGCGCCCCTTGCAGTAGCCGGTCGCACGGCCGCACAGCTCGGCCATCATCTTGTTGAGGTGCTCTTGCTTGGCTTCTGCCCCCACGGCCAGGCTGTCGCCGCGCGCGTGGCAGTGGCCATGCCCGCGGTGGGTGCTGGTGATGAGGTCATCGTCGCTCAGCGCGGCGACGGCGCCCACCGCCACAGCCTCCTGGCCGGCGTACAGGTGCGAAGCGCCCTTGATGATGTTCTCCCCCAGCAGGTCATAGACCTTTTCCTCGAAGAAGCGAATCTCCCACATGCGCCGCAGGATGTCGAGCAGTTCCTGCTTGGTCAGTTCTCGTACTTCGGTCGTTGTTTTTTCAGTCATGATCAGCCTTCTATGTCAGCAAATGATGTAACACATTCCAGTATGATGGCTATGCTCACACTTGGCATAGACGAGCCTTTGTCGGCTCTTTGATTCTAGCCCGATGCACGCTTCCCGCAAAGGCTGCGTTCCCGTATAGATGAAATACTTGCCCGTCCAAATCGGCGAGGGATGAAGGAATGGTTCATCCTAGCGCCTCATCCCACAACCGAAGAATGCGCACTGAAGCATACACCTCCTGCGCCTGCGCTATGTTCGGCCCCGCCGAGCCATCCTCCATCGCCGCCGACGTGCCCGAGGCCACCGCCCAGCGCACGATCTCTTCGGCGGGCATTCCGCGGCTCCAGGCCCACAAGGCAGCTGCCATAAGCGCGTCCCCGGCGCCCACCGCGCTCACCTCACGGATCGCGGGGGGCTGGCCATACCAGACGGAGGCGTCATCCGCATATATGGCCCCTCGACTGCCCAACGAAAGGAGCACGCGCCGCGGACCCAGCGCCAGGATGGCCCGCGTCCCGCGCAGCCACTCTTCCGGCGCGCCAAAAGGCATCCCTACCAACGCCGCGGCCTCCTCGGCGTTAGGCTTGATCCAATCGGGGCGGGCCGCGCACCCCGCCGCGAGCGCCGCTCCGCTGGTATCCAGTGCGGCCAACGCGCCCCGACCATGCACGGCGGCGATCAGCCGCGCATATGTATCGGGCGGCGCGCCGGGCGGTAGGTTGCCCGAAAAGACACACACATCGCCCACACCCACACGTCCCGCGAGCGAATGCTCGAAAGTATCTAGGTCAGCAACGCTCACCGTCGGCCCGGGCTCGTTGAGCTTGGTCGTCACGCCGGTGGCGTCGTCAATCACGGTGATGTTGGAACGCGTCTCCCCCACCACCTCGTCAAAGTGACACACAAACCCGCGGGCGCGCAGCCCCTCCACCAACACGCGCCCTGTCACGCCCGCCGCGATGCCCAGTATAACGCTTTCGACGCCGAATTGCCGCAGCGCCAGCGAGACGTTGACGCCTTTGCCGCTCAGATCGGTGCGCACGCTCGTGGCGCGGTTCAGCCCACCCACGACCAACCGATCAAAATGCAGCGTGCGGTCAATCGTCGGGTTCAGCGTGATCGTGTAGAACATTGCCACCGCGCTTCCTCGCCGAGCAGGCGATAACGCTTCAAGATGGCGCAGCCGAGCGGCTCGTCGTGCGCGATTCGGCACACCGCCTCCATCACCGCCTCGACGCCCTCTTGCTCGATGCGCTGTTGTAACTCCACGGCAATGGGATCCTCCGCCGCGTCAAAGGCCAGCGCCGCGGCGATCCCCCACGCCAGGGCGAGCGGCATATTCCCTGCGGCCTCGGCAGCGCGTGCGGCGCCCACCAAGCGGTCGTCCGGCGCGAGTTTGCGCAGCGGGTCGCGCGCCAGGCGCAACACGGGGTCCGCCAAGGCGCGGTTGGCGCAGCGCGCCAGAAGATCGGCCACGTGGTTACGCAGCCAGGCCTCGTTCGCTCGATAGGCGGCGACGATGCCGCGTAGCGACTCTTCCAGCGCCGCGTTGAGGATAGGGCGAATTTCGGCATCTTCCAGCGCATTGTAGCCGAAACGATATCCGCGCCGATATCCCAAATAGCCCAAGATGGCATGCGCCATATTATGCAAATAGAGTTTGCGCGCTGTGTACAGGGCGATGTTATCCACGGCCTGCATCCCAACGATTGCGGGTATCTCGCCCACAAAGCCATGGCGATCCACGGGCAGCTCTTTATACGGCTCGACGATGATCAGCGAAGGGTCCCGGGCACGTAGCTCCGGCGGCAGCTCGGGCACCATGCGCCCGATGACGGTATCTACGAAACCGACGTGGCTGGCCAAATAATCGCGCGTCGTGCCGTCCAGATATTCGGCTAACATGCCGCGAAAGATCGAGGCCGCGCCCTTTAGATTTTCACACACGATCAGGTTGAGCGGTGCGCTAACCTGACGGTGCGCGCGCAGAGCGATGCCCTCGGCCACGAGCGGGGCAATATGCGGCAATGCGCGCGCGCCGACGGCGGTGGCCCCCAAAGTGGCTTCGGCCAGGGCACGCGCCACGGCCTCGCGCTCGCGGCTCAGCAAGCCCGTCACCGGGCCAACGCGCACCTCCTCAGCATGTTGGTTATCTACCAAGCGAATCGTATAAGCGCGGCGGGAGCGCAACACCTCGATCAGCGGCTCGGCGATGTCCACAAAAACGACTTCGTAGCCCGACTCGCTGAAGAGCTGTCCCAGGAAACCCCGCCCCACATTGCCTGCGCCAAAGATGACCGCTTTTTGAGACATGCGCGCTCCGTTCAGTGCATCTCCTGGCCACCGGTGACGTTGATAGCCTGCCCCGTCATATAGGACGACTCGTCCGATGCCAGGAAGACCATCACGTTCGCGACGTCCTCGTACACGCAACCGCGTCCCAGGGGCACCTGCGCGAGATACCTGGCGCGCACCTCTTCTTTGCTAATGCCCCAACGCTTGGCGTACTGGTCGTAGAGGCTATCCACCCAGAGCGGCGAATCGAGCAGGTTGCCCGGGCAGATGGCGTTGACGCGCACGTTATACTCGGCCAGCTCTAGCGCCAGGCTTTGCGTCAAGCCGATGCCGCCGAACTTGCTGGCAGCGTAGGCCGAGTTCTTGCTCGACCCGCGCTTGCCGGACTTGCTGTTGATCTGGATGATCGTGCCGGATTTTTGGGCCTTCATCACGCGCGCAGCGGCGCGCGCCACGTTGAAATAACCCACCAAGTTGACCTCGCTCACCTTGCGCCCACGCTCAGGGGCGATCTCGGTGATCGCGCCGGCGATGAGAATGCCGGCGTTAGAGATCATGATGTCGAGCCGCCCAAACTCGGCGACGGCACGATCTACCATGGCCTCGCACTGCGCCAGGTCGGTCACATCGGCATGCGCCCAGGTGGCTTTGACGCCGTGCGACGCGGCAATCGCTTGCGCCACAGCTTGCGCCTTTTCATCGGCGATGTCGGCCACGAGGACGTGCGCGCCTTCCTTGCCCAGGCGATGGGCTAGTGCTTCGCCCAGGCCCTGCGCGGCCCCCGTGACAATGGCCGCTTTGCCCTGCAAACGGCGAAACTCGGTCATGGCAACAACTCCTTCAGAAACTCGGCCTCGGCTTCCACCGTCCAGGATTGGCGCGGGCCGAGCTTGGCATACACGTTAGGCAGCACGCCGCTCAATTCCTCCAACGGCGTGAGAGGGAAATCGAGGATCTGCGGATACACGACCACCTTGCCCGCGAAGGTTTGGTTGACCACACCCTCAATGCCCTTCTTGGCTCCATTGAGGCCCGCGATGGCCGCCACGGAGAGGTTGGGGTCAAGTTGGCCGCTTTCGGCCAGGTCGAGCATGGTACGCAGGTCGCTGATAGCCGAGCCACTCGTGCCCGTAAAGCGCACCCCTTTACTCACCACCACACGCAGGTCAATCGGTGCGCGCACGCCGCGCGAAAGCCCGGCAAAGACGTTCATCACCGCGCCGTGCGCAAGCATTCCGATCGCCCCGGCGATGACCCCTGCACTGGGGGCCAGAACGACAATGTCGTCGAACCCGGCGCCGCCGGTGGCCTGTAGAAGGCTGGCGTTAAAGGCGGCAGGAGACTGGCCTTGGGTAGGTGTGCGCAGGAGCACGTCCGTGACACCTCGCTTGGCCTCAATCAACTGGCCGAATTTTTCGCCGATCACCGCCAGCCGGTCGGGGAAGAGGTCAGTAGCCACAATCAGGCGCGGCCCCTCGCGCGATTGTAACGCGCGTTGGACGTGCATCTGCCCCATCGGGCCGGCGGCCCCCAGGAAGGCCGCCTTGCCGCCGGGGCGCAATTGGGTGCGAATGGGCACATAGGCCGCCGCAATGACGGGCTCCGTCGTGCCCGTCAGGCTCAAATGGTCGTAATGAAGGCGCCCCACGTCCACCTGGGCGGGCCTATCAAACGCCTGCTCGCCCACCAGGTTGAGTACGCAGCCACGCGCGGCCAGCGGCTCTAACAGCTCATAGAGTGCCGCGTCCGCACCGAGATAGACGATATCGTCAAACCCCGCCTTTCCCGCTGCCGCCTGAGCTTGGGACACGCTTTCAGGGCCGGGGATGGGCAGCTCGGCCAGGGCAAAACCGTCGGCTTGGGCGCGCTGCCGCAGTTCTTCCAGGAGCGGACCGCCCACGCCCATCGTCATCACGCGCGCGGGGGGCTGGTCGCCGACGTAGGGCGCGCCCAACGCATAGGAATCCAGCGCCCCTGGCCCCGCCGCGATGAGCACGCTGCCGCCCGCTTTCCATCCGGCGCGGTACACGACGTCGTAGGATGCCGTCACGCAGGCCCATGGCTCGGTCAACGCTGCCTGGGCATAGCCTGTCTCCGGTTTGACGGGCAGCAGATAGCAGCCCTCATCGCCCTGAAGGATTTCCTCGCCGATCAGGTTGTATTGCGAGAGGCCACCTTGCAACAGATACCCATACGCAAGGTTGGCTCCTTTATAGTAGATGTCGGCTTGGACGATGTAGCGCTCGCCCACCTTGAAGCGATTGGTCAGGTTGCGGCCTACCTGTACAACAGTCAACGCGACTTCATGGCCTAGGACGACGGGATTGGCCTTCAGATCGCGGCCCGTCAGGCGTGGATGCGTGCCGCCCGCCTGGATGACCTTGGTATCCGAAAAGTACAGCGCCACGGCATCGGGTTGTACGAGTAACTGGTCGGGGCCGCAGGGGGGCGTATCCACCAGGATAGGCCGGTCATTAACTCCCAGGTTTTCCAGCCCGGCGCCGTACAGGGGCCACAACCAGTAACGCGGCGGCACGGGGCCCTTGGCCTCGCGGTAGGCGATCAGCTTAGGATCAGAAAAATAAGCGCTATTTTGCATAGAGCTCCTTAAAAGAAAGGGCGAAACGGAAATGGATAGGATTTACAGTTACACCCCTTTTGGCATCTAACGACGTTGTTACGAACTGCCTAACTGCCTCCGCCGATAGGCCTCATCCGGCCGGCTGTGGATGCGGCGCACATTCTCCTCGGTGAGGAAATGCGGCCCGCCGAAAGCATAGGCGCCCATCAGGATACGGCAGGCTTTGACGTACATCGCTGTGACGTTATCCACTTCCTGCGCCGAGCCGCCCAGGCCGATCAGCCCGTGGTTCTGCATGAGCACCACCTTAGGCGGCGCGCCCCATTCCTCGGCATAATGCCGGAACGCAGCGCGCACGGCGCGCGCCAGGGGCAGGCCGGGGTCGGTGTAGGGCACATAGGCTGGGGCCGGGCCGCAGACCACGATCTCGTCAGGGAAGAGCCGCCCGGCAATGGCCTGCTCGGCGGCCACAGAGCACATCAGCGCGTTAACCGCCACCGGATGGGTGTGCCCAACGAACTTGGCGCCCGCCTCGGAGAGAGCCAGGGCATGCAAGACCGTCTCCACCGAGGGGCGCTTGGGGGCCGAGGGGTCCACCTTGGCAGCTTCCAGAGCATCCCTGATCTCGCGATCGGTGAGACCTTCTCGGTCCGCCAGGGCGCACACCGGCTCCAGTCGCACACGCACAAAACCCTGGGCGTCAATAGTGCGTAGCTCGGTGCCGCTGGCCTTGACCCAGAAGGTTCCATCGTCGCATAGGGCCGAGGTGTTGCCCTCGCCCAATATGGCCAGATCGCGCTCGGGCCGTCCCAACTCGCGCGACATAGCGATCAACGCCAATAGCACGCTCTCTGCATTGGCCATGAACTATGCTCCCGAAAAGCCGTAGCTGCCGCCTTGCGCGGCCTTGCGCTCGGCGCAAACCTTGGCATAGTAGCCGCTGGCGCGATAGGCCGCGAGTGGATCGGGTGCTAAGCCCATCTCCTCGCGCACGGCGGCCAGCAGAGGGCGCACATCTGTGCGGTACGCCTCGAGCAGGGTCTCCTCGGCGGTGACCACGTCGCCGGCGAGTTGCGCTTCCCTCAGCTTTTTGCGGTCCACAAGCAGGGCGCGCGCATAGGCCTCCTGCACATTGATCACGGATTGAATCATAGACTCGATCTTGGGCTTGATGTTGATGCTCTCATCAATCATGTAGGCCACGTCCATTTTGACGGCCGGATCCGCTGCGCCCGCCACCAGCTCATTGAATATAAGGAACAATTCGTAGGGGTTGATCGAGCCGACGGTCAAGTCGTCATCGGCAAACTTTTTATTGTTAAAATGAAAGCCGCCCAGGCGCCCCTCATCAATCAAAAGCGCCACAATCTGCTCGATATTAGTGCCCAGCGGATGGTGCCCCAGATCCACCAGCACCTGGGCACGCTCACCGAGCTTTTGTGCCATAAGGATGGCCGTACCCCAATCGCCGATGTCGGTCATGTAAAAGGCCGGCTCAAAGAATTTGTATTCGATCAGCAGGCGTATGGGCGCGGGCATGGCGGCGTAAATCTGGGCCAAGCTTTCTTGCAGGCGATGCTTGCGGTCACGAATGTCGTCTTGGCCGGGGGAGCTGGTACCATCGGCCAACCATAGGCTGATGTCGCGGGAGCCTAATGTCTTGGCGATTTCGATGCATTCGAAGCAATGCTCGATGGCCTTGCGCCGCACGGCGGGGTCGGGGTTGCACACACTGCCCAGCTTGTATTCATCCTCTTGGAACAGGTTGGGGTTGATGGCCCCTAGCTTGATCCCCAGATTATCGGCATAGGCGCGCAGCTCGCCATAGTCGTCCACCTTGTCCCAAGGGATGTGCAGGGCTACGGACGGAGCGATGCCGGTATATTTGTGCACCTGCGCCGCGTCGGCCAGTTTCTCAAAGGTCGTGGTGGCCGCGCCAGGCTGTCTGAACACCTTGAAGCGCGTGCCCGAATCCGCGTACCCCCATGAGGGCGTCTCGACGCGCTGCGCTTTGAGCGCCTTTTTGACGGTCTCTACATCAACGCCTCGCGCCGAAAGATCATCAGCCAAAACGCGATAAGCAGCTTTCCAGTTTTGCACGGCTGTTCCTCCTTTGCATGAGAGCATATCGAAGATTGTGAAACAGAATCTAAGCCAGGATGACTTGAATTCCTCGGTCGCGCAAGGCGCTCACCATGTCTGCAGGGGCGTCGCGATCGGTGATGACGCGCGCGATCTCATCCAGCGAGGCACACGAAGCAAAGGCGACTTTGCCCAGCTTGCTGGAATCGAGGATCACGTTGACTTCGCGCACGGCGGAGACGAGCTTGCGTTTGAGCACCACTTCATCGCGGTTGGCATCTGTCAAGCCCTCTTGAAGGGTCAACCCGCGGCCGCCGAAAAAACCCTTTTGCAAGTTGCCTGTGATCGTCACAGGGCTATCCCACGTGCCCACCACGGAGGCAGCCTCACGCCAGATCGGCCCGCCGGGGATAATGACCGAGATGCTGGGAGAGCGCAAAAGCTCTAGCGCCACATAAAGCCCCGTGGTCAGCACGGTCAACTCGCGGCGCGAAAGCAAGTGACGCGCCATGTGCCAGGCCGTAGTACTGGCGTCCAGGACGATGGCCTCGCCGTCGGATACGAGTTCCGCTGCCGCGCCGCCGATGCGCTCTTTGGCCTGTGTATTGACGCGCTGGCGCACGGAGAAGGAGAGCGCCCCCTCGCCCAGGTGCAAAGCCACCGCGCCGCCATGCGTGCGCAAAAGTTGCCCAGTGCGCTCGAGCTCCTCAAGGTCGGCGCGGACGGTCACTGCCGAGACGCCGAAAGATTCGCACAGCTCGGTGACCGAAACATACCCCGTCTCCTGGAGTTGGGCGATGATCGTGTTCAACCGCTCTTGCCGGTATGGACGACGTCCTGCGTTTTGAGCTTTCATTTATTTACGAATCTCTTTTTATGCTTGCAATGACGATTGTATCACGGCAATAGACGGGTGTCAACTCGCGTTGCATCGTTCGCGGGACGACGCGCCAACCAAATGATGCGATTGGTCGAAGACATAGGCGCATGGAAGGTGAAACAATCATACTGCGCCTCGACATCAAAACCCGCGTCGGCCAGCAGGGTAGCCACATGTTCAGGGGGGTAGGCCTGTTCCGTATGGTGCTCGACGATCTTGCGATAAAGCTCGCCCTGGCGTTGAAAGCAGGTGGCCACTACGTTAACGCGCTGTTGCCTTGCGTCGTAGGTGCTGCGCAGAATGACGGTGAGATCCTCTTGGTCAATGAGATACGTTTCATCATCCCAGAGAGTGGCCATTGCCCAAGCCGTGTTCATGTCAAAGATGAACAGGCCGCCCGGGTGGATCGCGGCGAACACGCGGCGAAACACAGCCAGCAAATCATCGCTGGTGAGCATGTAATTCATGCTGTCGTACAGGCAGGTAGCCAGGTGGACGCGCTCGGGCAACACGAACTGACGCATATCCTGGACACTCCAGATGGGAGCGGCAGCGCGGTTGCCCACTTTGGCGCGCGCTTGGGCCAACATCTCGGCAGAGCCGTCCACGCCGTACACACGCCAGCCGGCCTCGGCGTAGGCGATCGCCACCGTCCCTGTGCCGCAAGCTAGGTCGAGCATCACCTTGCCTGCGACGGGGTGTCGCTCGAGTAAGCGCGTGAGGTAAGGGATCATCTTCAGGCTGAAGGCGATCTGGCCCGATTGGTCATAGACGGCGGCATAGCCCTGGTAAATCGTCATAACCCACTACCTACAGATTGAGCGGCACAGCGCGATAGCCCCCTTCGGCGCGCTGCAACTTGATCCAGGGGCGCACGGGGTCATGGGGGATGATGAGGATGGCCCCCTGCGCGACGGCCCACTCGGCCACCTCGCGACGGCTCAAGGCGTGTGCTTCTTGCGACCAGGCCCAGCTATGGCCCCATTCGAGGCGCTCCATGTTGCGCGCCAGGATCGCCAGGTCGCCCACACACAGTGCCTGTTGCCCGTCGGAGCGGATCAGGACAGATTGGTGGCCAATGGTGTGCCCCGGCGTGGGCCAGCAAGCCAACGTCTCGCTCAAGTCCAGCCGTCCGTGGATCAAGCGCAACTGACCGCGCTCCAGGAGAGGCTGAAAACGCGTGCGCCAGAGATCGTTCCCCGCGGCACGCGAGGCGATGATCTCTTGCTCTTGGATCACATACTCGGCGAACGGGAAGGTTGGCAGCCAGCGATCGCCGCGCTTCAGGGTGTTGCCGCAGGCGTGGTCGGCGTGCTCGTGGGTTAGGATCACGCGGCGGATCTGCTTGGGCTGCACGCCCAAGCGCGCCAGCCCCTTGAGCACGCTCTCGGGTCGGTCAGGGTGTTCCTCCTCGCCAAAGCCGGTATCCACCAACGTGTACTCTTGACCATCTCGGATGAGCAGCGCATTAACCACGATCGGCACATGCCCCGCAGCATCCACCTCCAGGCCGACGCTCCATTGACTGATAGGCGCAGGGTAAAAGATTTGGTTTCCGTCCAGATCGCCGCGCTCGTCCAGGATCAGGTCGAGGCGGATGGTGCCCAATTGGAGCGATTGACTCATGCTGTCTATCCCTCGCAGCAAAGTTTGACGAGGCTATTTTAGGCTCTATATCCCTGATCTTCAAGTGCGTCAGGCCGCGCGCAAAGCCGGAGCCACACAAGGGGCAACTTTCTGGCGGCGAATGTGTTACATTGTTCACAAGGCCAGCGCCGAGACCGGTAACGCAAGTTCGGAGAGCTGGTCCATCCAGATTCAGAGCATTGTGGAGGCATGTCATGACAAGACGAGTTGTGGTGACGGGCATGGGCACCGTCTCGCCCCTTGGCAACAACGTGGCCACGACGTGGGACGCGATCGTGGCGGGGCGCTCCGGCGTTGGTCCTATCACCAGATTCGACACCACGGGCTACAAGACCACCATTGCAGCGGAGGTCAAGGGGTTCGACCCTAAAGAGCACTTTGCGCCCAAGGACATCCGTCGGCTCGACCCCTTTGTACAGTATGCCTTGGTGGCCGCGCGCGAGGCCGTGAAGGACGCGCAGCTCGACTTGAACGGCGTGGCCGAGCGGACGGCGGTGATCATCGGTTCGGGAATCGGGGGCATCTCGACGGTCACGGAACAGACCATCGTGCTCTACGAGCGCGGCCCCAGCCGCGTGAGCCCCTTCTTGATCCCCATGATCCTGCCCGAGACCGCGGCCAGCATGGTGGCCATCGAGTTCGGACTCAAGGGTCCCAACATGGCAGTGACCTCGGCATGCGCCACGGGAGCCAACGCCATCGGCGAGGCGGGCGAGATGATCCGCCGCGGCGTGGCAGACGTGGCCGTCTGTGGCGGCACCGAAGCAGGGATCATCCCCGTGGCGGTGGCAGGCTTTTCGGTCATGCGTGCGCTCTCGGAACGCAACGATGAGCCACAGCGCGCCTCGCGCCCGTTTGATCGCCAGCGCGACGGGTTCGTCATCGGCGAGGGGGCCGGTATTCTCATCTTGGAAGAGCGCGAGCGCGCCCTGGCGCGGGGGGCCACTATCTACGCCGAACTGGTGGGCTATGGCAGCACGGACGATGCCTACCACATCACCGCTCCCGACCAGGACGGCAGCGGCGCGGCGGCCTGTATGCGCCAGGCGTTGGCTTCAGCGGGTATGCGGCCTGAACAGATCGATTATATCAACGCGCACGGCACAAGCACGCCGCTCAACGACACGATCGAGACGCGCGCTATCAAGACCGTCCTAGGGCAACATGCCTACCGCATCGGCGTCAGCTCAACCAAGTCTATGACGGGGCATCTTCTAGGCGCCGCAGGCGCTTTGGAGGCCATCCTAAGCATCAAAGCGCAGCAGTGCGGCATTATTCCCCCGACGATCAACCTCGACGAGCCTGATCCCGAGTGCGACCTGGATTACGTGCCGCATCAGGCGCGCAAAGCCGATCTCACCAACGTGATGAGTAACTCCTTTGGCTTTGGCGGGCACAACGTCTGCCTCATCTTCCGCAGGGAGGCCTAAACTGACGCGGCGAGCTGAAATCATCGGCTGGGGGATGTATGCCCCCAAACGCGTGTTGACCAACGATGATCTGGCGCGCATGGTTGACACTTCTGACGAGTGGATCCGCACGCGCACGGGCATCGAGCGGCGGCATATTGCCGGTGCACAGGAATCCACTGCCCAGATGGCCATCGAAGCGGCGCGCGCTGCTTTGCGCACGGCAGATGCCGATCCGCGCGAGATTGACCTGATTATCGTCGCGACGGTAACGCCCAACCACATCTTTCCCTCAACGGCCTGCCAGGTGCAGGATGCGCTAGGCGCGACCCGCGCGGGGGCCTTTGACCTAAATGCGGGGTGTTCGGGGTTCGTCTACGGCCTGACGGTGGCCCATCAGGCGATCTGCTCGGGGGAACATAACCTGGTGTTGGTCATCGGGGCGGATACGCTTTCGCGCATCGTGAACTGGCAGGATCGCTCAACCTGCGTGCTTTTCGGGGACGGCGCAGGGGCCGTGCTGTTACGAGGCAGCGAAGGCCCCGGCGGGGTGTTGGCCACATTGCTCGGTTCCGACGGGTCGGGCGGGCAGGCGCTTATCATCCCTGCGGGCGGCTGTGCCATGCCCGCCAGCAAAGAGACGGTGGAGCAGGGACTGCACTATCTGCGCATGGACGGCCAAGAGATCTTTCGTTTTGCCACGCAGATGTTGGGCCAGGCCGTAGAGCAGGTGATCAAAAAGGCCGGAATTCGTCCCCAAGATGTGGACTTGATCATCCCCCATCAGGCCAACTTGCGCATCCTGGCATCGGCGGCCAAGCGCACGAAGGTGCCTATCGAGCGCTTCATGGTGAATCTCCAGGAATATGGCAACACCTCGGCGGCTTCCGTGCCCATCGCGCTGTGCGAGGCTATTGAATCAGGGCGCGTCAGCGCGGGGCAGAACATCGTCATGGTGGGGTTTGGCGCCGGCCTGACGTGGGCGGCCGCCGTGGTCAAGTGGAGCGTGGCGCCGGCGGAGGCGGTTTCGCCCGCCTATCGCGTCTGGTGGCGCGGGCTACTCTACTTCTGGGCCAACATTTATGGCCGCCTGCGTCGTGCTATCCGTCATATCACTGTGTTGCTCATCCGCGAGGCGGATCGGCTCGACAAACATTAGGGCCGCGCTTGCGCGCGGCCTAGACGGCTACTGGGGGCGGGATTTGACCAGCACCATCCACTCGCCCTCTTGGGCGACCTTGCCGTACTGGTTCAGCACGGCCACGTCCATCACGACCATGCCGCCCCCCATAGCAGGGACGGCCCGCGTCCTGGAGACCGTAGCGCGCAGATGGATCGCGTCGCCGAAGAAGATGGGAGCTTTGAATTTCCAGGTCAGGCCGGTGAAGGCCAGCGCTGTGCCCCTCAAAAAGCCTTCTGCCAGGCCGGAGGCGATAGACAGGCCCAACAAGCCGTGGGCGATGCGCTGGCCGTAGGGCGTCTGCTTGGCGAATTCGGCGTCCACGTGTAGCGGGTTGTGATCGCCGGAAAGTTCCGCGAACCGCATCACGTCGGCTTCCGTGACCACGCGCTCGGGGCTTTCCACGGATTGGCCCGGCACAAACTCCTCAAAGTACAGCCCGTGAGGTTTTGACTCTGACATTCTATCTCCTTACGATGTGCGGATTCATTCACTCCGGCAAGTCCAGAGGGTATCTGCCGTACTGTTTAGCCGTCTCGATCATGGCCTGATAGTTCTCTTGTGGCCAGGGCATGCTCTGGTCGGGAGCCATGAGATAACCACCGCCTGGAGCCAAGATGCGCAGCACGCGCAGCGTTTCTTGGCGAACCTGATCAGGCGTGCCGATAACCAACAGGTGCGAGTCAATGCCGCCCTCCAACGCCATGCGACCCGCCGAAGCGTCCGCCTTGACGCGCGACAGGTCGTTGGCGCGCGCCTGCACAGGGTTCAGCACCGTGACGCCGATGGAAGCCAAATCCGCGACAATATCCTGCACACACCCACAGGAGTGAAAGCGCACCACCTTGCCCTCCGCCAGCACATGGGCGAAACAGCGTTTGTACTCCGGTAGGATAAACTCGCGAAAGATCGCGGGCGACATCATCAAGGCCCGCTGGCTGCCCAAATCCTCGGAAAAGCCAACACCGTCCACCCCCAGCTCCAGGTAGCGGTCAAAGACGGCGATATTATAATCGGCAATGCGGCGCAACAGCTCGTGCATCTCCTGAGGATGGGTGTAAAACGCCATCAGGCATTCCTCCATGCCCATGAGCGCCCAGGCGCGCTCGAACATGAAATACATCAACTGGCCGATCACCAAAAGGCGGTCACGGTCGGGGCGGTTCAGCGTGGCGCGCATCTCCTCGCCGATGATCAGATCGCCTGGGTCGGGAAAGCGATAATCGGCCAGGCGCTCCAGGTCGGACAGGGGATTGATCTTGGGAAAAGGGACAAACTCTTCTAGCGTGATGCGCCACCCGATGCCCCAGGCGTCGGTCCAATTGTCCTTCTTAAAGTTGCCATCGAACAACACGCGGGCAACGATCTCCTCGTCGGGGCGTGGCACATAGGCCGGGTTGTCGTAATAAATAGCGCGCAAAAGGTTCTCTTTGGGATCCATACTTTAATCTCCTGCGGCACCAAAGGCGCCTTTCATCGCAAGCATAAGCTAGATTATAATATGGAGCGTCGAATACAGTATATCGAATGAGAGTAACGTTCTCGATCGCATGAGATCCAAACGCCAAACACGCCTAGGGTGCATAATATCGGCGCTGCGGGCGCTCCTCTTATGTAGCCTCGCGCTCATCAGCAGCGTCGTTTTCTTGCGCTGGTGGACAGACTATCGCTACAAGAAACGCACGTATACATTGCAGACCGTCCCGCCCCGACGGGTAGCGATCGTATTCGGCGCGGGCATCTGGCCCGACGGACGACTGAGCGACATCCTGGCCGACCGCGTGGATACCGCCATCGAATTGTATCGGCAGGGCAAAGTGCAAAAGCTGCTCATGACCGGCGACAATCGCTTTATTAATTACAACGAGCCAGGGGCTATGCGCGAATATGCCATTGCGCGCGGCGTGCCCTCGAAAGACATCGTCCTCGACTATGCGGGGCGCAGCACCTATGACAGTTGTTACCGCGCCAATTACATCTTTGGCGTGACGGACGCCATCCTGGTTACGCAGGCCTACCATCTGGATCGCGCCCTATTCCTTGCCAATAACTTGGGCATTGACGCCATCGGGGTGGCCGCCGATCGGCGCGATTACTTGCGCATACGACAATACTGGTGGCGCGAGCTTTTTGCCACCACGCTGGCTTGGTGGGAGGTGTACATCTCTCGCCCCACGCCCGTGCTGGGAGAGAAGCTGCCCATCTTCCCAACGACCCTGTTGGAACATCAGCCATGCGTGGCGCGCCATGAATCCAAAGCCTCCAACACCTGAGCGGGCGTGGCCGTGCCCGTCGTGCCGATGCAGCGAATGGTGACCGAAGCCACCAAAATGCCCACCAAGGCCGCCTCCTCCGGTGTAGCCTCGCAGCATAGGCCGGATACGATGCCCGCCAAGGCGCTATCCCCCGCGCCCACAGGATCGATTTCCCCTTGGACAGGCACGGCAGAGATATGTTGACACGCCCCGCCCTCGCAAAGCAAAATCCCTTGCTCCCCGACGGTGACGAACACCGGCCGTCCGGCGCGCGTGCATAGGGCACGCCCCGCCGCCTCGGCATCCTGCAATGTGATCGCGCCGGCGTGATCGGGATGGATGGCGCGCACGGCCTCACGCTCGTTGGGTTTCAAGATCATGTGCCGATATTCGCCGATGCGCACGCGCGAGTCGGCGGCAAAGACCACGCCGGGATAGCTCTCGGCCAGGGCAATGAGTGCCTGGCGCACACGGTCGGTAACCAGGCCACAGTTGCGCTCCTGCACTTGGTCGGCGACGATGACGCCCTGCATCCGTGGCACCAGCTTGCTCAGCCGCGCGATGACCGCCGCATCCAGCTCCGGCGGCAGAGGTGTGCGATTCTTGATGTCGAGGCGCGATAGCTCGTGCACGGTGCCATCCGGCTCGCGCATCATCGGCTTGGTATAAGTGGGGGTGTAGCGCGCACGAGTGCGCAGCAGGGGAGATACGTCCACCCCGCGCTCTGACAGCCCGCGCAAAAGCTCATAGCCCTCGCCGTCGTCGCCGATGACGCCCAGAGCAGTAACCTGCACGCCTAGGGCGCGCAAGTTCGAGACAACCGTGCCTGCCGCGCCGGGGCTGGCGCGCACCCTCACCACCTGATGGGCTTCCAGGCCGGTCTCCAGCGAAACCTCCGCCAGGGTGCGGTCTATGTCGAGGTACTTGTCCAGGAAATAATCTCCCACGACGAGCACGCGAGCGCGCTCAAAACCGGATAAGATGTCTTCCAGGCGCGATCGTTCCATTATCTTGCCCCCAACGCTTCGAGGATGTGATGATGGAGCACGGGGACGGTTACGCGATGGTCGGCGCGGATGTAGAAGCTCTGCCCGCCATCCTGCACCGTGCGCACGAGTATTGTCTTGTAGGGGCGAAAGTAGTAGCGCGCGTCGCTTTTAGGAGCCTCGTGGCGTAGATCCTCGCCCAAATCCTGCAGGTCGAACACGGCCGTGGTGAAATGGTTGAGCGGCCGCCCCTCTTGATAGGCGACGTTGCGCGCCATGGCCAGGGCCTTGAGATACACCTCCGGCCCCATGATGGCAGTGCCCATGCTGAGCAACACTCCGCCCTCCAAGCGCATGATCTCGTGGGCAAAGATGAGAAAGTCGGTGTAAGAGGCCGCCCCCAGCGCGGCGCCGTCGCAATTGGGATGCTCGTGGATGATGTCATAGCCCAGGCTGACGTGCACCGTGACAGGGATGCGCAGCCGATAGCCTGCCGCCAGGATACTCACGTCGCGGTGGGGCATGCGCTCCTCCCAGATGGCGCGACCCACCGCCTCGCCCAGGCCAAGGCCCTCCTGCGCGGCGCGGACGGCAATCTCGTTGATGCGCCCCGTCTCGGTCCACAGGCCAAACTGCCCCTCACGGATGTAGCGCGCCACGCTTTCGGTGGTAGCGCCGATTAGGGCAAGCTCAAAGTCGTGGATGCAGCACGCGCCGTTGAACGCTATGGCCGTCACCACGCCGCGCTCCATTAGGTCAATGACATAGCGCGACAGACCGTTCTTGATGACGTGCGCACCCATCATCCAGATGACGGAGTTCCCGACGCGGCTGGCGGCCACCATGCGGCGCGCCACCTCGGCCAGCTCTGCATTGCGATAGTCCGGGATAGGGTCATCCAGCTTGGCAAACTGCGCCAGAGAGTAATCGTGCACGCGCTCGGCCAACGGCTTGAGGCGCAAGCGCGATCGGTCGAAACGTGGATAAGGCATCTTGTTCACCTCCCTTGTACACGCATTTTAAACCGACCCAACGTTTGCGCAACTCTGGGGCGTGGGTTGCGTAGTAATTACGGAAACGAAATGTGGCCAACGAAAGCACACGCTATGGTTAGCGCAGGTGGCTTTTTCTGCATCGGATGACTGTAAAAAGCGAGCTCGGCCGACGAAGGCCGGTTTCGCTTTTCGTTGAGCGAGGGCTCAGCCCGCAGTTTTGGGCGATTCACTCTACATGGAGGTGGCACGATGAGCAAACGGACTTATGAAGGCATCAGCGGCGGCATCTTTCTGATCGGGCTGGGGCTTCTCTTTTTGTTGCGCGTTGGCTTCTGGCCGTGGATCCTGGTCGTGTTGGGGCTGGCAGGGCTGCCCGCGGCGCTGGCTAATCGCCAAGGGTGGGCCGCGTGGCAGGGGTTCATCTGGATGGTCGGGTTGGCGATCCTATTCGCCTCGGGCCGTTTTTGGCCCATGATCCTGATCTTGCTTGGGGTGAGCGCACTGGTGGGCGCGCTGACACGCCAAAGCGAAGGCAGCCCGTTCACCAGCCACCCCCATGAAGAACATCAGGAGCCATTCTCGGTGGACAAGTCCGAGTAGCCCCGTAGCAGACAAAAGATCAAAACAACGGTAGGCGCGGCGTCGTGCCGCGCCTACCATGCAACTAGGCGCGGCCCCACTTTTTGTAGGCGTCCTCGAACGACATGCCCCTGGCCATGTCGTCACGCATACCTTGTTCCCTTCTCTCGATCTCCTCGGCCTTGATCAGCGCTTCCATCGCGATCTCTTGAGGGATCACGATAACACCGTCCGCCTCGGCGACGATCCAATCACCCGGGGCAACGCGCACCTGGCTGGTCAGCGTGCCGGGCATGGCAATGGCCTCATTGACCCGCTGAATGCGCCAACGGGGGTACGACTCGACGGGCGACGTGCCGCGAGCGCACACCACGTAATCGGGGATAACTTCCAGCCCCCAGGCGTCGCGGATAAAGCCGTCAATCACGATCCCTTTGGCGCCATGCTGCTTGAGGTTCCAGCTGGTCATCTCGCCGAACTTGCCGGTCCATTTTTCACCGCCCCCGTCCACGACGACCACGGCGCCGGGGAAGAGAACATCCCTCAGCGAAATCATGCTGCCGACGCCCTTTTTATCGGCTTCGATTTCCTCGCGCGTGCGCGGGTCACGCCCACCCGCTACGGGGACCGCCTTGCCGGCCAGGTGTTGATGGGGGAAGAGTGGCCTGATCCCCAAATCCAGGCACTGGTTGCCGTAACCCATCTTATCTAGGGTGTCGTAGATGTTGGCTACGCGGATCTTGTTCCAGCGAGCCTGTAGCTCAAGTACGCTAAAATCCTTCTCGTTTTGCGACATGGCAATCCTCCGATTTTTGAGCCTAAATGTTGATCGCGTTCGCCTCGACCTAAAAGGCACGCTCACGATCAGGAATCTATTGTATTTTGAATGCCCCGTTCAAGTCAAAGCGAAGACGCGGTCCCGTGACCTTGATTTGACGCCTATCTTCTCCCGTGCTACACTCGCTCACAATTGAATAGATCTCGACGCTCTTATCCAGAGAGGTGGAGGGACCGGCCCTGCGAAACCTCGGCAACCCGGCGGGAGCGAGCCATCCTCATCCGAACCCAATCGGCGGCTCGTCTCCATCCGAAAGGTGCCAATTCCGGCAGCGCCCCTGAGGGGGGATGTCTGAAAGATGAGAGGAGTGGCAGCGTTGTTGCGTGTAATCCTCTTCATCTGGCCAGGCCGATGAAGAGTTCTTTTTTGTCAACATACGGCCTCATCTCTGGAAAGAGATGAGGCTTTTCTAATCCCATCTTGCTACGAGGAGGTCCCATGTTCATATCTCCCGAAAAGCGCCGACCTGGGCAGCCTTCCACGCAAAGCGTGCATGCGGGTGAAACCAAGCGAAAACCTTATGGCTGCTTGACCATGCCCATCGCGCAGACCTCGACCTACTGCTTTGAGAATACTGCTGCTCTCATCGAGCACATGCGCCGCAAAGAACAAAACCTTGACCCCGTGCGGGGCGAGTACGGGCGCTATGGCAACCCCACGCAGGAGGCCGTTGAGCTCAAGTTGGCGGCCCTAGAGGGAGGTGAGCGCGCCTTGATCTTTTCCAGCGGCATGGCGGCCGTGACGTGCAGCCTGCTGACCTTCCTTTCCGCCGGCGATCATTTCATTTTGACGGAGGATTGTTACCGCAAGACGCGCCAGTTCTCGCTTGAATTCCTACGCAGGTTCGGGATCGAGTGCAGCATCGTGCCCCTGGGAGATGAGGCCGCGCTCGAGGCGAGCATCACCCCGCGCACGCGGCTGGTATTCACCGAATCGCCCACCAACCCCTACTTGCGCGTGGTGGATCTGCCGCGCCTGGCAGAGATCGCCCATCGACACGGCCTCTTGACGCTCATTGACGCGACATTTGCCACCCCCCTTAACCTCAAGCCGCTCGATTATGGCATGGATTTGGTCATTCACAGTTGCACCAAGTACCTCGGCGGCCACAATGACCTTTTGGCGGGCGTGGTGATCGGGCGGGCAGAGCATATCAAGCGCATCCGAGAATCCAATAGCATGTTGGGCGCGGTGGGCGACCCGCAGACCATGTACCTATTGCTGCGTGGGCTCAAGACGCTCGCCCTGCGTATGGAGCGCCACAACGAGAACGGCCAGCGCGTAGCCGAGTTCCTAGAGGGGCATCCTGCGGTGCGGCGCGTGTGGTATCCCGGCTTGTCCTCGCATCCCGATCATGCCATCGCTCGCCGTCTCATGCGGGGATATGGTGGGGTGGTGAGCTTTGAGCTGGAGGCCGATCTGGAGGGTACGTCTCGCTTTATTGACGCGCTGCAAATTCCTTACATTGGCCCCAGTTTGGGGGGCGTGGAGAGCATCGTCGAACAGCCTGCGTTGATGTCGCACTTTACGCTGAATGAGGAGGAACGCGCCGCGCTCGGCATCCGTGGCGAGCTGGTGCGCTATGCCCTGGGAGTAGAGGATGCGGACGACCTCATCGCCGACCTTTCCCAGGCGCTGGAATGTGTCCCGGCCGCGCGCAAGACATCTCTCGTAGCGGGCAGATAGCGCCTGGCGCGATCAACCGCGAAGAAAAAAAACGGCTCCCGCCAAAAATTGGCGGGAGCCGTTTTGAATCAGTTAACGTCGAGCCGAGATCAGGCGCCCTTCTGGCCCCAGGACTTGGGTTCCGGTAGGTCGATGATTTCCTGTAGGTGATCGTCGACCGCCTTCCAGTTGGCATCGTTGAACTCTTTGTCTCCGTAGAGGATCGGCGGGATCTCGTTGGCGCCGACGTCGCGCCACTCGATATAGCGCGTGTTGGCCGGCACGGGGAAGACGTCCTTGCAGCCCCGCATCAGCTCGGCGATCTGCTTGTAGATGGGGTACTTGGCAAGGATCTCCGGATCCGTCCAGCTCTCCAGCACGGCGCCGGGCTGCGACCCTTTGGTGAGCACGATCCACTTCATCGCCTCTACACTGGTGACACGCAGCAGCAGACCAAAGGTCTCCCTGGGGTACTTGGTTTTGGCATAGATGCCCACACAGTTCGCATACGGGATGAACGCGCGGCGCGGCGGGTTCTCAAAGGCCGACGGCCCCTTGGGGGCTAAAACCATACCCATGTTGATCTTGTTGGCCTCTGCGCCGGCGAGCATGCCCGTCGTAGCACCCGGGTTACTGGTGATCGTGGCCAGCTTGCCGGCGAAGAACATCTTGGTCGCGCCCTCAGCGGCATCCTCGCGGGAGGGGTTGTTGCCGTTCTTGATCTGCTCGCGGCACCACCTGAGCCCGTCCTGGGTCTTCTTATCCATCAGGAGCGATTTCTTGCCCTCGGGGTCAATATAGAAGCCGCCCCAGTTGCGAATCCAGCCATCCGGCGTGTGCCCGCCGCCCAGCGACCACGTACCACCGAAGAAGCCCTTGCCCTTCTTTTTGACGCAGGCGGACATGCAGTCCACGAACTCTTCCATCGTCCAGTCGTCGTTGGGCTCTTTGCCCCAGGCATCTTTGACCCAGTCTTTGTTGTAGAAGGTGATGATGTCGTTGATGCCCGCACGCTCGCCCAGGCCGCTCAGTTTGCCGTTCGTCCAACGGCGCATCCAGTCAATGTTAAACCACTTGGTCAAGTCGAGCTTGGCCTCGGACACCAGGTCCTCGATCACCAGATAAGTGCCGCGCCGAGCCAGGTAGGGCCAGAAAGCGGTGTCCTGGATGGCCAAGTCCGCCATTGTGCCGGAGATGAGCTGGGTCTCGATCTTTTTGGGGATCTCGTTCCAGTCGGTGTCCTCGGTTTCGACGATGATCTTGCCGTTAGATTCATCAGAGTAGCGCTTGGAGAACTCGCGCTGCGCGGCGCCCATATCGCCCTGGCGCGTGATGAAACGCAGCTTGATCGGGCCTTCGGCAGCCTTTTGCGCTGGCGCGGGCGCTTCGGCCTTGGGTGGCGTGGTCGCTGCGGGTTTGGGAGCCTCTTGAGCAGGCTGAGTCTTGGGGGCACAGGCCGCCAGGATCATGGCCCCGGCGCCAGCCAGGCCCCAACGCAACATTTCTCGACGTGTTACTTTAAGCATTTTGGTTCCTCCTCATGAACTGTAAATGGTTGATCTAAACGTACTACACTAAGATGGACTTTTGGCACACCCCCTCTTCACCAACTGAATTCCACAAAACCATGACCTGCCTAGCCCTTGATA
>FWPV01005446.1_pt1 | contig 25432 bp, 19 predicted proteins | sample 2228371 | NCBI WGS metagenome assembly FWPV01 (sample SAMEA103939776, study PRJEB20133) | metagenome | reverse complement strand
ACGGATTCTCCCGGCATCACCGGGATCGGATTAGCGGAAAGGTCTTCGGTGTGCTGACCATCGGCATCTGGAAGATTTGTGCCAATGGATTCGGAATAACCAACAGGATAGAAAAAGTCAATCGCGTCTAAAATTGTGTTGGTTTTTGTATCCCAGCTTATTGACAATTCATTGAGTGGCTGGATATTCTGCGTGTTATTTTGAAAGTAAAGATAATAGTACAATTTATCTTTTGTAGCTCCGGTATCCCATTCCCATGCACAAACGGGGGGTAAAGGTGTGTTCGTTATCGTTGGGGTTTGCGTTATGGTCGGTGTTCTGGTCGGAGTCGCATTAGGATCAACCGTACGGGTTGGGGTAGGAGTGTTTGGCGGAGGTCCCATTGTAATAGTCGGAGGAATCCCTCCGGGATTTGCACTGGTCGGCGCGAGGGTCCACTCCAGATAAACCTGCCTGATGATTGTCCTTCTGGCCGTCGATTGCAGCGTCAGCTGCGGGATGACGCCGGTGATCGACCGGAAGCGGATGGAGGTCGTGACGTGCACCCGGTCGCCAAGCCCGACAATTATTTTACCGTTTTCATCTTTACAATCTTTAATAGTTCCGTACCCATCGTCATACTGGACGGCAATATTCATATCCCCGGCGAAAAACCCGACCCGCCTGGCCGCGTCCTGCAGCCCGGCGGTGTCGCAGAGCGTCTCCACCGCGGCGCCGTAGCGGGCGCCCTCGCGCGCGGCGGCGAATAACGAGGTGTACATCAAAAACATCCGCCCGAATTCAATAATTCCCAACACCAGCAGCAAAAACACCGGGATCGCCAGGGCGAATTCGAGCATCCCCTGGCCGCGGCGGGGTTTAATCCAGCCCAAACGGCTTTTCCGGTTGGCCATCCTCAACCTCTCTCTTCCCATTTCGACGGGTCCCTGTCTCCATCGATCGGCAGTAAACGCGAGAGAAAACATTCCTCTCGCTGTAAGCTTAACAGACGGCGAGGATCAATCCTATTCGTATTGACCCCTATTTTTTCAACCAAAGGATACTGATTTTTCCGCCAGGATGTCCATGCCCGGTTATTGGAGCGAATCCTTAACGCTCTGTCAGCGCGTTCGGGGCGCGGGCTGGCGGGAAAAGAAAAAGGCCGGGGCATCCCGGCCTCTTGCGCTGGGGGGCGAAGGCTACTTGTGCAGCTCGAGGTAAGCCGGCCAGCCGGCGTCCTTATCCTCGTTGTACTCCAGGTTCACATAGGACGTGCCCGAGATCCAGACCGTTTGCCCGACGAGCGACACGCCCATGGTGGTGGGATTGGTGCTGTCCGATGTGCCGGTAATTTTATAGTAGCTGGTGGGGGCCCAGAGCGTGCCGCCAAAAACGTTGCCGGCGTTGCCGTTGATCTTGATATCGGCCGAGATCGTGCGCGGGACGTACAGCAGCACATCTTCGATCGCGTAATTTTCGGGCGTGCCGCCGTTCAAATTCGGCGCCGACAGCTCGGAATTGGCGTGCCCGTTGATCGTGAGGTCTGTGCCGGTGTAGTAGATCGTGACGCCCGTGCCGTCGATTTCGCCGCCCGCGTTCATCTTCACCGTCCCGGTGACGCAGTACAATCCCGGGTTGAGATGGACTGGGTCTTTGAAGTCCCAGTTTCGGTATCTCCCTGGGTCAATCGTCCCGGCTGCTCCGTCGGAATCGCCGTAATTGGGAAGGGCGGCGCAGCTCGCGTTGAGCATGTCGAGGTCGATCAGCTCCTCGCCGGTTAAGGGGTGGTAATTGGGATCCATTAAAGTCGGCCCATCCATGGTCATGTTTTCGGTTTCACAAGGGGTGCCCACGTGGCAGGTGACATTGCCCCCCGTGACGGTCACATCGGCGTTGCTTTGCATCTTCACGCAGTCGTTGGAGTAAACACCCCCGCCAGAGAGGACGGTGACCAAGGAGCCGGAGTCAAAATGGACGCCGCCGCCGACCTGCTTGTCGCACGTCTTGCCCATCCCCACGATGGTGGCGCCGTTGCCGGCTTTGATCTGCGGTTTGACCCGCATTCTCGAAGAGACCGTGTTGCGCATCACCCCGTTGGTGAACAGGTGGGCGAAGGAGGTGCTGGTCTCCCGGGAAAGCATGACTTCCACATCGAGATATTCGCCGGCGTTATCGCAGGTCACTTTTACGCCGTGATCGTGGCCGGGGGTGCCGAGCGCGTTGTCATAGGCAATGACAAAATCGTTGAGACTCGCGCTGTTGATCGCGGCATTGACCGCGGCGTTGATGCTGCTCTGCAGGGCGCTGCTGCCGCAATTCCAGGAGACCGGGCCGATGTTGTTGTCCTGGACAATTTGAGCTGCCGCCCCCGCCCCGGCCAGGCTGGCGGCGTCGGCTGCGCTCTGGGTGTAGCGCCGGTCGGCGAAGATCATCCCGCCGTCGATCGCCAGGGCGGTGAAGCCGAGCAGACCGATGACGACCAGCACCATCAGGATCAGGATTTGCCCTTTTTCAGAAGAATAAGCCTTGTTCATACCTAGCCTCCAATTTTAAGGAGATTATCTGCAAGCCGGCCGGACGATCCGGTCGGCGATTTCGACGTGCATCGGGACGCTTGTGCCGGTGAAAGCGCTGATGAACGGCATGGTGATCTCGGTGGTGTGGTCGATGATGACCGTGACGCGGTTGCCCACGCAGCCGTAATAGGGCAGATCGCTGCCGCTGTAATCCGCGGCCGCCGCATCGCCGCAGGATACCGTTCCGGTCCCGCCGTTGATGTCGGTAATGGTCACGGCAACCGAGTAGTTGCTGTCCGGCAGATTGTGCATAACCCGGTCGACGATGTGGTTGCAGTCGGCCGGGAAAACGGCGGCGTACCCGGCCCCCTCCTGGGCGGCGTCGCGCATGGTCAGGTACTCGTACATCATCCGGCCGAGGTCAACGATGCCCGCCAGGAGGATGAGCAGAACGACCATGACCATCGACAGCTCGAGCAGACTTTGACCTTTTTCAGACGAGGGATTGTTCAGTTTCTTCATCGCCGGCCTCTCGGATTAGGGGTAATTCAGTACGCAGGTGTAACCGTTGGGATAGCTGATATTCAAGGTGATGTCATTGATGGTAATGTTCTGCTTGGTGAACACGAACCGAAGGTAGGAATCGCCCGGATTGAGCTGGAGGAATGGATCGGGGTACCAGAGGAGGTATCCGTCTTTGTCCGGCCCGGTCCATTTGGTCGCGAAATTTCCGCCGACCGGCTTGAATTCGATCCTCGCCAGTTCGCGGTTGCCGTCCGTGCTCCAGCTGACGGAGACCTGGGTCAGGGTATTGATATACATGGTGGAGTTGGTAATCTTCAGGTCGTAATATTCGGTGGTTGTCGTCATGCCCACCTGCCAGGACCCGCTGTCGCAAACAGGCGGCTCGGGCGTATTGGTGATCGTCGGGGTCTGGGTCGGCGTGCCGGTATGGGTGGGAGTCGCGTTCGGATCCGGCGTACGGGTGGGCGTTCTGGTGGGCGTATTAACGCCCGGCGGCAGCCCCCCCGGAGGAAGGGTGGGCGGGACGGCGCCTGCGCTGGAGCTGGTCGGCACCAGTGTCCACTCGAGGAAAACCCGCTTCATGATGGTGCGCCTGGCGGTGGAGTGAAGGTTGAGATTCGGGATGATCCCCGTGATCGATTCATAGGAAATGGACGCCGTGACGTTCACCCGGTCGCCTACAACCGTTTCTTCGCAGGCTTTCACATTGCCGAAGCCGTCATCATACTGGATGCCAATATCCATGGCCCCGGCAAAGAATCCCACCCTGCGGACCGCGGCTTGCAGCCCGGCGGTGTCGCACACGGTCGTTACGGCGGCTCCGTAACGGGCGCCTTCGCGCGCGCCGGCAAACACCGAGGTGTACATTAAAAACAACCGGCCGAATTCGATAATGCCCAGGACAATCATCAAGAAAATAGGGATTGCCAGGGCGAATTCGACCATACCCTGCCCGCGGCGGGTTTCACTTTTGCGCAGATGTTGAAGCCATGGGTTCATTTTCACATTCACATCCTCTCCTCGCCGGCTGGCGTTTCCCGGGTGGCCGCGGGGCGGTGGCGAGCATCCTCTTCGGCTGGCTGTCCGAATGACGCGGATTGCTCGATTTGCTCCCCGCCGCGGCTTGCGCTGAACGCCCGCCGCCGAAAGTAGAAATAATGTAATAAATTGGTAATTTTTTGGTATTTTCCTGCAATGAAAGAATACCGGATCAGGCCCCCAATTTCAATCCGTACTAGTACTTAATTGTGATTTAAGGTATTACGGATATTTTGCAGTATTTAATTAGGTACTTAATCGGTTTGGTCTAGTTTGGCTTTCGACCCTGGATTTTCCATACCCCCGGCCCCGCTTCATTTTTCCATCGGCAGCAGGCCTTTTTTAATCGCAAAACGGATCAGGTCGGCGTGCGAGTGAATGTCCAGCTTACGGTTCAGGTTGGCCCGGTGCGCCTCGACTGTCCGGGTGCTGATCGACAGGCGCTCGGAAATTTCAGCCGTTGAACGCCCCTCGGCCACCAGCTGAAGGATTTCGCGCTCGCGCCCGGTCAGCGTCTCGTACGGGTCGAGCGTGCCGGTCCTGGCCCGCTCGACGTAGGCGGAAATGGCGCGTTCAGAGAACGGCGCGCTCAAATAGCGCCCCCCGGCGGCGACCATGCGGATCGCCTGGGTCAGTTCGATCGCGGTCGTGTCCTTGAGCAGGTAGCCCGACGCCCCTTTCTTCAATGCCTCGATCACGTAAGCCTCGTTGGCGTGCATCGAGAGGATCAGCACCTTGGTGATGCGGAAAACCTGGCGGGTGATCTCCAGGCCGTTCAATCCGGGCATCATCAGGTCGAGGACCAGTACATCCGGCTTGAATTCCTCCACCATGCGCACCGTCTCCTGCCCGTCGCTGGCTTCGGCGACGACTTTGAGATCCGGCTGCGAGTCAATCAAGGAGCGCAGCCCCTGGCGTACCACGATGTGGTCATCCGCCAGCACGATCGTGATCATCCGCAGTACCTCCATTTTCCATCGGGTTGACCGGCAATTCAACTACCAGCAAGGTGCCCCATCCGGGCACAGAATCTATTGTAAGCGATCCGCCGACAAATGCAACCCGCTCGCGCATCCCCACCAGCCCGCGCGATCGCCCGCTCTCCAGCGCTTCGCCGGCGGTAAAACCGACCCCGCGGTCCTCAATTTGAATCGTCAGAGTCTGGTCTTCGTACAGGACGCGCACGGCGGCTTCGCTCACCCCGGCGTGCCGGGCGACGTTGGTCAGGCCTTCCTGAACAACCCGGTAAGCGGTGGTTTCCAGGGCTGGAGAAAAACGCCGGCCCTCCAGACCCATCTGGACAAATTGGACGCGGATTCCGGTCAGGCTGGTGTAGCGGTCGAAGTGCCAGAGGAGGGCAGGAAGCAGGCCCAGATCGTCCAGCATGGACGGGCGCAGGTCGAGGGACAGGTTGCGGACCTTCTTGATCAGCTCCTCCGCCAGTTGGCGGGCGTCCTCCAGGTGGCGGGGCAGATCCTCCGCCGGGATGCCGCCGGCGGCGTCCAGCTGGATTTTCAGGCCGGTCAGCAGTTGACCGATCTCGTCGTGCAGCTCGAGGGCGATCTCCCGGCGCTCCTCTTCCTGGATATCCACCAGCCGCCTGGAGAGGTCTTGCAGGCGGGCCTGGTCGGCGCGGACCTGGCTGAACAGACCCGCATTGTTCAGGGCGATGCTCATCAGATTGATCAGAGCCTCGAAAAGTTGAACCGCGCCGGGCAGGAAAGCGTTCCGATTCTGGCTGAAAACCACCATCGCGCCGCGCGATTCGCCGGCGGCCACCGGCAGCGCCAGCAGCCAGTCAAAGCTGCGCTCGGACGGCGCAAGGGTCTCCCATATCTTCTCCCCGCGGCGGGTGGATTTGCCGATCACCAGCGGCTCCTTTTCCAGCAGAGCCAGCACCGCCGGGTGCTGGACCGTGGCCGTCTTGCCCTGGGCGATCAGCGGCGGCAGCTTACCCAGCTCAAGCCCCTCGGCGGCCATCGGCCGGAGGATCAGATCCTCTTCGCGGAGCAGACCAAACCAGGCGGCGCTGACCTCAAACTGCTCGACCAGCAGGCGGCAGCTTTCATCCAGAATCGTCTGGACATCCAGCTGGGATAGAAACACCCGCGAGATTTCATTGAGCGCGTTCAGGTCGCGCACGCGCTGGCGCAGGGCGTTTTCCAGCGCTTTGAGCTCGCTGATGTCGCGGGTCACCCCGACCACGCCGGCCCTGCGGCCCTGGTCATCCGTCACCGGCGAGAGCACCGACTGAAAGTTGATTTCCCGCCCGTCGGTCTGAGCGCTCCACTCGTAGGCCAGATGCTGACCCGCCAGGGCAAGGCGCAGCGCTTCGAGGTGGTTGCGCAGCGTTTCGGCGGTCACGCTGAGGGCGATGCCGTAATCCTCCAGCGGCAGGGAAGCGGGATCGGCGATATTCAGGCTCCCGGAGAGAGGGATGGTCTCGGGCAGACCCAGCCTGCGGGCTTTCTCGCCGTACAGGTTGATCTGGGTGATGTTTTCGTCGACGGTGAAGACCATGTCGTCCATCGATTCGACCAGCCGGCCAAAACGCTCCTCGCTTTCCTGGCGGCGGCGCTGCGACTGCTGCAGGTCTGCCAGCATCTGATTGATATCTTCGCCCAGGCGGCCGAGTTCGTCCCGCCCGGTAACGGCGACCCGTTCGGAGAGGTCGCCGCGCCGGCCGATCTGGGCCACCTGCCGGCCGAGCTTTTGCAGCGGGGCCAGCACCAGCCGATCAACCGAGAGGATGGTAATCACCCCGAACAGGAATACGCTGGCGGCCAGAGTGATCAGCAGGAAGTCCAGCACAAGCTGGCTGTTGCGGGCGACTGCGCGGCTGAGGGTCGCCCGCAGGACGTAGGCCGGGCGGCCGTCCAGGTCGCTCAGCAGTTGAAAGGCGTACATTTCAGAATCGCTGACCGGCAGGGTGATGACCGGGTTTTCAGCGCTCAGAGATTTCGCCCCTTCGGAAAACCCCGGCGCCGTCAGGGCGCGGTCGTACTCGCTCAGCGTCAGGGGAAGCCGGGAGAGGCGCGAGATGCGGTCCAGCTCGCGGGAATCCAGAAAGCCGCCCGCCAGCAGCGCGCCGCGGTCGGGACCGCCGCCGTCCCCGGGCAGCACCGGGGTGGAAACCAGAAGCAGCGGACCGTTCTGCGTGCGCAGCAGTCCGCGCGCCGTCCGGGCGTCCTCTCCCACCAGAGAGGACCCGCCTGCCGCCAGGTAATCCAGCAATTCGGGAGGGATGGGAATTTCCTCCTCTCTCGCCAGGTCGTAGGCGAAAGCTTCGACCAGCGCGCCGTCCTGGTTGACCAGAGCCAGCAGGTTCACGTCCAGGTCAGTGAAGCGCTGCGGGGTGAAGTCGGGGCTGGGCCCTGCGGTCTCGCCAGCCGCCAGACGGGCATAGTCGCCTCCGCGGCGGCCCAGGCTGACGGCGGTCTGGGCGAGCAGGTTGTAGCGCTCGTCGATCGCCCGTTGGACGTGGCTCAGGGTCATCTGGGCGTACTGCTGCTCCTGCTGATGGAAGAGCGGCCCGAGGTTGGTCTGCAGGGTAAATGACACGACCGCCACCAGACCGAGCAGCGTCAACAGGATCAACCCGACAATCGTCCAGCGAAGTTTCATGGATATGGAAACCGACCGGGGCAGGGGATGCTTTGGCTCGTTGTACAGTTCGGTGGTTGCAACATGCGGGCCCGCATTCCCCCGGCTGGAGGTAATTATAGATGGATTTAAGCGGAAATACCAGTCAGGAAATCTTTACGGGCCGTGGGGCATGTTCCCGCCCGTCCCGCCGCACGCCCCATTCATTCAGCGCCAGGGCGGCCAGGACGACTGCCCCGCCGATCAGCAGGCTGGACAGGTTGGCCTGCTCGCCGAAAAAGATCAGCGAAACCGCCACCGCCAGGGGGATCTTCAGGTCGTTGAAGATGGCCAGCGCGCCGGCGTTGACCTTTCGGGCGCCCACGTTCCACAAAAAGAAGCCCAGCCCCGAGGCGACCGCGCCGAGGTAGAGCAGGGTCAGCAGCTGGGTGGTGTTCAGGCTGAAGCCGCCCCAGGGGGTGGTGAACAGGGCGGGCAGGCCGGCGGTCAGCGCGCCGCCCAGGTAAAGCAGGGCGAAGACGCGCAGGTCGGCTAGCCCGGCCTTCTTCTGCAGCAACTCCTTGTAATACACCTGCCCGAAGGCGAAGCAGAGGTTGCTGGCCTGAACGATCAGAAAGCCGCGCAGCAGTTCGGGGCGGAACAGGTCGGCCTGCTTGACCACGGCGGTGCCGGCGACAGCGAGCAGCGTGGCCAGCAGGCTCACTCCGTGCAGGCGGCGGCGGAAGGCGTCGTGGATCAGGGTGACGTACAGCGGGGTGAAAATGGTGAACAGAGCGACTTCGTAAGCCTGCAGGTAGCGAAAGGCGTACAGGTAGGCGGCGTACATCAGCCCGTACTGGACCGCGCCGGTCAGCGCCAGGCGCAGGCGCAGCCCGCGGGAGACGCCGCGCAGGCGCAGGAAGGGCAGAAAGACCAGCAACGAAACCGCCAGGCGGGCGGCGGCGACGAAATTGGCGTCCAGCCCGGCGAGCTGGTTTTTGATCAGCCCGAAGGAAAAGGCCCAGATCAGCGAGACGAGGAAGAGGTAAAGCACGGCGGGAGTCCTTGGCGGAAAGTAGGGGGATTATAAAGGATAACTCCCGACCATGCCAGCCGGTTTTGCCCGCCGGGAGCAATATGCCAGCCGGGTAAATGACACTGCACAGCCGCACCCTAGCGGCTCATCATCAGCGGCAGGTAGATGCGCGGCCAGGCGGCGGTCCCCCGCAGCGCGATCCGCGCACTGACCCGGGGATCCCCCCTGGATATTGCCTCCAGGGTCAGCTCCTCCCGGGTCCCGTCTGCCGCATCGAGCGGAATGACCGCCGTCACCAGCACCTCTTCCGTTTGCCCCGCGGCGAGCTCCAGCGGACCGGTCAGCGGCCCGGCCGCCCAGCCGCTCAGCGAGGATAGATGGAGGTCCACTGTATCCGGGACATTGCCGGCGTTGGTCACCTGGACTGAAAACCTGATCTCGTCCCCCGGCCTGCCGCGCGCTTCGGCCTGCGGGCTGCTCAAACTGAGCCGGTAAAGCCTGACCCGCGTTTCAAGCACGGCCCCGGCGTTAACAGCGTGATCTGGAACGTAAAAGACATCGATATTCGCCCGGTCAAAATCGTCCGGGCCGGCATCTTCCGGGATCAGGACCGTCACAGTGACATCGCCGCTCTGCCCGGGTTCAAGCCTCAGGAGAGCGGGTTCGATCTCGGTCGGCCACTGGAAGCCGCTCGCCGCCAGTTCGAAATCGGCTGCCTCCGGCCCGGTGTTGGCCGCTCGCAGGGTATAGATGAGCGTTTCTCCGGGCGAGCCGGTCAGTTGGGCGCTTGCCGGTTCGAGAGTCACCCCGGGCGGGGGTGGGTACCAGCAGCTTTGCACCGCAACGTCGTCGATATACCAGCCTTCCCCTTCCGGAGTCGAATCGTCGGTGCCCAGCCGCCAGCGCAGGCGGATCTGCTGATCGTGATAATCATCCAGATTTACGACGAAATGGCTCCACTCGCGCTCTCCGCACCAGGCGCTGCTCCCGCCAAGCGGGTTGTGATGTGCGCTGCTGATCACTCCATCGTACGGGATGGACAGGAGGCGGCTCTCCGGGATCGCCTGCCAGCTGACTCCGCCGTCGGTGCTGATCTCAAGCAGTCCGCCGTCCTTGCATTCCGCGGCGTTTTCAAAGGAATGCCTGCTCCAAAAACCCAACTTGATCGGCGCTTGATCCAGGCCGGGCAAGAGAATGCTGGGGGAAACCAGCGTCTGCTCGCCCGGCAGGGAGAGATCGCTGCTGGCGAAGAAAGACCATACCGGGCTGAAGCTGTCGGCTGCTTTCAGCGCCCAGGTGTTCCCGATTCCGGCCGTGCTCCAGCCGCTCCCGCCGGATTCGAAATCGGTTGCGTAGCTCTCAACCGGAGTCCCACCGGGGCAGGCCAGCCCGGCGGATTGGGTCGTGAAGCGCCTTGGTAGGCTGTAGGCCCCTGGCCCGCAATGGTTGACCCCGCGCACCCGCCACCAGTAGGTCGCGCCCCAGGAAAGATCGTCCGAGGGGACGTATTCTGCTGCCGTCAGGCCGCCTGCTGCGATCCCAATGGATTGAAAAAGGTGATCGCTGGCGATTTCGATTTCGTAGCTCGCAGCATCGGGAGAAGCCTCCCAGGAAAAGCGCGGGCGCAGTGGAGCGTTGAGGAAGAAGGCCGGCGGCTCAAGCAGAGTCACCGCGCCTGGCGCGCGCCCGTCGATGGTGACGAGCAGTTCAGCCGTGCGAACGAGGCTGTCTCCGACGCCTCGTACTGTCAGGAGGTAGCTGCCCAGATCGAGGCCGCTGGCGGTGATCGTCAGCACAGCAGTTTCACCCGGCCTGATGGGATCGGGCTGGATCTCACAGCTCATCCCTGATGGTAAACCTTCCATGAACAGCGTGACCGGCGAATCGAAGCCGTAGCGACCAATCACCTGGAGCGAAGTCTGCGCCTGACCGTCGCCGCAAAGGGACAGGCGGTCGGGCGATAAGGCTAGAGCGTAGTCTGGGGCGTTGGGCTCGAGCGCGATCTGCAGGCTCGGGTCGCCGAAGAGCTGGTAGTCTTGCCAATATTGGCGGGCATTCTCGGGGTAGCGTTCCCCGACCATTTTCAGGCCGTAATGAAGCGCCTGCCCCAGAGTGGCGGGATCGGCGGGTGTTTCAAATAATTTTAAGAAGATTTGTTTTTCAAGTTCGATTTGATGTTCGATTACAGCGATTGGCGATGACGAACCGATGAAAGTCAGCGCCCCGGAGCCGGGCCGCATCACCCAGGTGTCGGCCAACGATTCGATCTCGGAAAAATCCGAGGTCGAATTCGCCAGGCTGAGCACCAGAGGGACGGGCGGGCCGGTCAACTCACGCACGTCCTTTTGAGTGATCGCAGGCCCCAACCAGGCTGTACTGCTGCCCAAACCGTTGTACACCGCCAGGGCCGGCCCGGCGTTTAATCCATCCTTTACGTCGGCGTTGGTCGCGCCGTAGGTGCGCGGATAGAGCTTATCGCCGCCGGGTTGGGGGTCGTTTGGAAAGCTGCCGTTAAAGTTGGTCACCATGTGATCGGCAACGACCTTGTTGTGGGCTTGTTCAACAGCTTGATAGAAATTGGGGCTATCGGTCGCGATGAACGACGCCCGCTTCGGCCAGGTTTCATCGGCTTTGTTCTGTTCATATGCGAGGATTTTGCTGACCCATTGATCCAAATCCGCAGTGTTGCGGAACGGCAGACGGCCGGCGTAGAGGTCGGGAATATCGTCGCCCGGGCCGCCCATGGTTGCGTAATACAGATCCGTCCCGGTGCCGTGGTCGCTCTGCCAGACCGGGATGAAATTGGAATCGCCGACCAGGAGCAGGTACTGTTGCAGATTCGGATCAGGAACGTACCAGCTCTTGACGTAGTCCTGGATATATTGTTGTGTATTCCCGCCAATCTGGCTCAGGTAGACGAGGGTCACGGCGTAACCCTGTGCCTGCTTCAGGGCGGCGAAGTCGTCCAGGCGGCCGGCGAACAGGTCAGCGCTTAGGATGAGATAATTTCCCGCCGCCTCGGTCTGCAAGGAGATTCCAGGCGGCGGTGGGGCGGCGGTCAGCGGGCTCAGGGCAAGCGCGAAGGCGGCGAAGGCAAGCAGCCAGCGCTGGAATGGGTATTGCACGGTCATCCTGGCATCCTCCCCGGGGCAGTGCTTGGGCGGCAGCAAAGCGGCGGTGAAATCCTCCCAATAATATATTGTAGCTTAACTTGAATTTTACCAGCCCGGGCGAGGGCGCGAATTTACCGGCGGGTTCAAAAATCCGGGCTGGCGGTGGCGGATCGAACCACCGCGCGCGCTGAAAAAGCCATCCCCTACCCGGGGTCGGAAGTGGAATGATCGGGCCTCGGAAATCCGCGATCACGACCGATCAGGCGGCCCAGCCTCGTTCAGCTCGCGATGGTGTACTCTGTGAACGGGTCGATGAACTCTCCCGGTGCGTTCAGGTACAGTCCGCCGTTCTTCTCAACGATCTCGAACTGGACTTCGATTGGCGGCTTTCCGAGCGCGCTGAACTTCAACCGGTAGGTTCCCGGCTCGACGGCCAGATGATAGGTGATCGGGTAAAATGTCTCGTCAACGGCCAGCAGGGAGAATTGATTCGCTTCTCCCAGCGCGCGCAGCTGGCCGGATTCGTCCAGGATGGTGAGAAAACCGTTGTAGTTGTCCGTCCCGGGATATTCAAACCTGCCCGAATTGTGCATTCCAGCGGCTACGGACAGCTCCCCGGGTTCCTTCATCGTCAACTTGACTCGCAGCTCGAGGGAATCCTCGACAGTTTTCTGGCCAGAATCCATACACCCCGCTGACAATACCACCCATAAAACGCTGAACAATAATAGGAACCGCTTCGACATGGGCTTCTCCTCCTATTACGTCTTCCGGGGTTGATTTTACCACCATCGTGAAATCGGACAGATCTGTGCTAACCGACGAAATTGCAAGGACTTCCGAAACATCATTCTATGCAATTTCAGGAGAGGACATGCCCGCCGGGTTGCCAGGCCCGGCCCGAACTCCCGGAAGGCGAATCGGACGGCCCCCAGCCGCAACGGACCAGAGTAAGGCCGCCAACCGCCTATCCCCAGGTAGTGTATCCTGCGTTGATCACGTTTCCTCAATCCCCCGGTTATGTTAACAATCAAGGCTAAATAATCACCTATAATGAGGTATCCCCCCGGCGCGATGGGCGTCCGATCCATCTCGGCTGCTCCCGGAGAAATCGCCATGAAACTCCGCCTGATAAGTCTGTCAACCCTGCTGGTTCTCGCGCTTGTAACCAGCGCATGCCGGATCTCCGCGCCGCCCGCGCCTGCCGCTCCGCCCGAGCCCAGCGAAACGCCGCTGCCCAGCCCCGCGCCCACGTATGCTCCTCTGGAAGAAGCGCCGGCTTCCAACCCGGAGGCGCTGGCCGCCTGCGACCTGGAACGGCAATCTCTGGCGATGCTGCCAGACCAACTGCCGGACTGGAACCGCCTGGGCGTCGACGCCTGCTATGACCTGCGCTTCGACCTGAGCGAGGGCGGCGCCTACAGCGGTTCGGCGCGGATCACCTACACCAACCTCTCCAGCCAACCGCTGGAAGACATCGTCCTGCGCCTCTACCCCAATGCGCCGGTAATTTACGGCGGGCAATTGACCCTCCAGCAAGCCCGAATTGACGGCCAGGCGCTGACGCCCGAATCGCTGCTGCCCGACGGCAGCGCCGTCCGCCTGCCCCTGCCCCAGGCGCTGGCCCCTGGCGATACCCTGACCCTCGAGCTGGCTTTCAGCGGGATTCTGCCGCTCGATTCTCCCGGCGAAGATACCTATGGGGTCTTCACCCTGAACAGCAGCGGACCGATCGCCATACTGGCCAACAGCTACCCGCTGATCGCGGTCCGCGAGGGCGGCCAGTGGCGGGCAGACCCGGTCCTGCCCGAAGGGGATCCGGTGATCAGCAAAACCGCCCTGTACCTGGTCGAGGTGCGCGCGCCAGCCGATTGGAAGGTCGCCGCAACCGGCATCACCCTCGACCATGTCCGCGAGGGCGATAAAGAAGTGTATCAATTGGCCGGCGGGCCGGTGCGCGAGTTCGTCTGGGCCGCCAGCCCGGCCTTTGAGGAACGCAGCGAACGGATCCGCGGCACGTACGTGCGTCACTGGGCGCTGCCCGAAACCGAATCCTCCTGGTCCGAGGCGCTGCAAGCCGCCGAGGATTCGCTGGAGATCTTCAGCGACGCGTTCGGCGGTTACCCGTACGCCGAGCTGGATGTGGCCGCCCTGCCGCTCAAGAACGCCAGCGGGGTCGAATACCCCGGGTTGATCCTGATCCGCGACCAGCTCTACACCACCGCCGAGAGACCCAGCCTGCTGCCGACCGTCATTGCCCACGAGGTTTCCCACCAATGGTGGTACGGGCTGGTCGGCAACGACGTGGTCCGCTCGCCCTGGCAGGATGAAGCCCTGTCGACCTTCTCAGCCCAGCTCTACCAATCGAAGGTCAACCCGGCCATGTACCGCGGCACCCGCGCGTATTACGAGAACCGGGTGGCGGAAATCGAATCGCAGACCGGCGAACTGCCGATCGGCCTGCCGGTCAGCGCGTATTCCGGTATTCCCAGCGCCTACGCAGTCATTGTCTATCAAAAAGGCGCGCTTTTCTTTGAGGCGCTCAGCGAGCAGATCGGCGAGGATGCCTTCTTCGACGCGCTGCGGGAATATTTTTCCGCGAATATGTACCAGATCGCCAGCCCGGATGAACTGCTCGGCAGCTTTGAAAATACCTGCGGTTGTGATTTGGACCAGCTGTACGGCGAGTGGGGGGCGCGCTGAGCGCCCCCAGAGGTTCCGATTCCGGCGGTTAGCTGACCTTCTCGACCGGGAACTGCACCTCGGTCACGTAGCTCGGATCATCCTGGCGTACCGGCCCCTTGCCGGTATAGATATATATTTCACGCTCAGGCCCGCAGACGCGGTAGCCGTTCTCATCGATCCACTTGAGAACGGCGTTATATGCGTTGGTCAGGGTGGTAAATGGTCCGTGGTGGACAATCGAAGCGGCGGTGATCGCCGGCAGCTCGTAGACTTTCATCCTTCCGCTGCTTTCCACCGGCGCGCTGCCGACCGGCTCGCAGACCTCGCTGTCGATGTTGCGGTCGCGGTATTCAGCGTCGTGATAGATCGTGAAACAAGGCCCGCTGGGCTGGACGCGCTGACGGCCGAGCTCGCTCTCCAGCGCGCCCCACAGCTCGCCCTGCTCGGGATAGGTGGGGATGACCCCACGCACGCTGGCCACCCGCAGGGGCGGCACCTGTTTGATGATGATTTCATAATCTGGCATATTTCCCTCCGTTTCGATGAGTCTCAGCCGCGCTTCCACCCGCGCCAATCTTTCGCGTTCCTGACGGACGCGCTGGTCGATCTCCAACTGGCGGCGCAGCAGCATTCCGCGCAGTTCAATGGCGTCCAGGTCGCGGTCGAGCAGGATGCGGATTTGCTGCAGGCTCAGCCCGAGATCCTTGAGCGCCAGGATGCGGTTCAGGCGCGGCAGTTGATCGGCGGCGTAGTAGCGGTAGCCGCTGAATGCGTCCACCTCGACCGGCTTGAGCAGGCCGAGCTGGTCGTAGTAGCGCAAGGTTTTGACCGGAACCCGGCTGATCTTGGAAAAGTCTCCGATCTTGAACATCAACTCCTCTTCAAGCGCTTGAGCACATGCAGGATACACCCTCCAGCGGCGGGAGAGTCAAGAGGGAAAGCCGCCAGCTTGAGAATAGCATATTTTCTTCTTTGCCGCGGGTTGCGAATACAGCGCTCTCGATCTGAACTGGGGCGAAAAGGGCCAAAGAGAAGACCGGAGAGGGCGCGCCTCCCCCACCAGCCACAATGCCGCGCGCGCCGCTCCCCGTACCTAAAATGTGTTAGAGAACGAATACCCAAGACGACCTCCAAGATCACCCCGGATTCCTTGACAAACCGGACGATGAGATGGTAAATTGGGTCTGTCACTCGAAAAACTGGAAAGGTGTTGTTTGTTTAAATTAGTCTCGGCGCTCGTTGTAATCGAATAGCATGGACGCGCCTGCCGGTTAAAGGCAGACCGCAAGGTCTGATGAGTTAATTGACCAGCCACGGGAGCGTTCATGCTCCCGTGGCTTTCGTTAACCGACAGGTTAAGCCCCGGTCTATTGGATTTGCGCAGCGCACGAGCAAGCACCGCTCCACGCTAGACTTCTTCACGCCCAATCGCCAGCCACGGGATCGCATTCCGCGGCTGGCTTTTTTATTTTTTACCGCCCCTGCGCTTCAAACAGCGCATGCAACCAGAGGAAACGCTGCAATGAAACATCAGGATCTTCCTACCGGCGCCTTCGGCGTCGTGACCAAAATCAACCCGCCAGGTTATTTCGTCCGCGCAGACGGGCAGGAGTTCCCCTGCCGGTTGAAATCCCCCCTGCGCAGATACGGCTCCACCCCGGTCGTCGGCGATGTAGTCCAGTTCACCCTCCAGGAAGACGGCGGCGAGATCTTCAGGGTGCTGCCCCGGCGCAATGCGCTCTCGCGCCGCTCGGCGGTACCCATGCCCGGCGCCCGCCCTCACGAGCAGGTCGTCGCCGCCAACCTGGATCTGGTCGTGCCGGTTTTCGCCGCGGCCAACCCCGAGCCGCACTGGCGCCTGCTCGACCGCTGCCTGGCCATGGCGGAGCTGATCGACGCACCCGCGCTGATCTGCATCACTAAAGCCGACCTGGTCCGCGACGCCCGCGGCAGGTTCTCCGCTGAGCTTACCGAATCGCTAGCCGAATACCGGCGGATCGGCTATCCGGTGATGGTCACCAGCGCCCAGGACGGCTGCGGGATCGCAGAGCTGCGCCAGGCGCTGAACGGCAGGCTGTCCATTTTGCTGGGCAAATCCGGGGTCGGCAAGTCCTCGCTGCTCAACGCGCTGCAGCCCGGGCTGGACCTGCGGACCGCCGCGGTCAACCCCATCACCGGGAAGGGCCGCCACACTTCCTCGCAGGCGGTGCTGTACGCGCTGGATTCGGGCGCAGACGTCATCGACACCCCGGGCATCCGCGAGTTCGGCCTGTGGGGCGTCTGCCCGGATGATCTGGCGGAGCTCTTCGTCGAGATGCGCCCGCTGCTGGGCCAGTGCCGTTTCGGCCTGGGCTGCCGGCACGTTGATGAACCCGGCTGCGCCGTCCGGCAGGCAGTGACGGCCGGGAAGATCAGTCCGCAGCGCTACCAGAGCTACATCAAACTGCTCCTGGAGGAGGTGCAGCCGTGAAACGAAACCTGTGCTTCTCTCCTCACGAGCGGATCGAAGTCCGCTCCAAAGCCGAGCAGCGCTGGTCCGCCCGGCGAAATGCGCGGGGGGCAGAGGCCGGTTTCCGCTGCATCCGCTGCGGAGCCTGGGTCTCCGCCAACCCGCTCTTCGCGGGAGTGATCAACCGCAATCACTGCCCTTACTGCCTCTGGTCACGCCACCTCGACCTGTCCGCCCCCGGCGACCGGTTGTGCGCCTGCAAGGCGCCCATGCAGCCGGTCGGGCTGACCCTCAAGCAAAGCCCGAAGAGATACGCCCGGTCGGACTCCGGCGAGCTGATGTTGATCCACGCCTGCGTCGAATGCGGCCGCGTGTCTATCAACTGCATTGCCGCCGACGACCTGGCCGAGCGGATCTTCGCGGTGTACGAGCAGTCGCTGGAAAGGTTGGAGGCCGTCAAACGGTGGATTTCCGGCCAGCCCATCCGCCTGCTCGGCGATGCTGACCGCTGGCTTGTGAAGGCGCGGCTGTTTGGTCTGGCAGACTAGCTGCCTGGCTGCCCGCCCTTCCAGACGCAGCTGGTCACGGTGGTCAAATAGCGAAAACCGCGCCGTTCCACGATCGGTTTGCTCATCCGGCCGGCGTCAATGGTCAGATAGCGGTAGCCGCGCTGGCGGGCTTCGCGCGCGCGGACGGCCAGCAGGGCGGTGTACAGCCCCTTGCCGCGCTGTTCGGGCAGGGTTGCGCCGCCGTACAGGCTGGCAAAATGACTGTTCGGAAGGAAATAGATCCAGGCCGCCGAAGCCGGCTGCCCGTCCACCTCGGCGACAAACACGCTGAGGTAGCCGGGAATCTCCAGGTTTTCGCCCAGGCGATCTTCGATCCATGCGAAGCTGCCGCCCCACACGCTTTCTTCTATCCGTATCACCTCGCCGAGCTGCTCCCGGCGTTCGATGCGCCGCAGGGAAACGCCGCCTGTTTCGAACAGGCTTTCCGGAGCCTGGTTCAGGTCGAGAACCATCACCGCCCCGGGTTCGTCTTCGGGTTTAAAGCCGTGGGCAATCAGCCGTTCGAGCAGGTCGGACGGCTGGTCGTGGCTGTAATGATCCCAGGAGAACGGTCCATTCCAGCTGGAAAATCGTTCGATCTGCTCGCGGATGCGCTCGTCGGCGTTTTCCGCCGTCAGGCGGCTGTAGCTGATAAAGCTCATCCCCGGGCCCGGGCGGAGGAAGCGCACCAGATCCGGACCAGCTTCCTTGATCATCCCGGGATGGTCAAGTTCGATCCTCATTTCGCGGTCGTACAGGGCGAGGAGTTGGGAGTCGTTCATAACCTAGCTCTACCTTTTTTCGCGAATCGATTAAACCCATAAGATGTGGCCGGCTGGACGCTATCTTTGAGGGATGAGCTGACGCCTGAAGGTGTTTATGATAACATAGAGCCCTGCGCACCGCCGCGGTCAATTTACGCAGGGAAATGGATATTAATGTTCAAGAAGATCATCAGGTTCCTGGAAATTCTCGTGTTGTCTCTGCTCGGCCTGACCGCCGCGCTGGCGGTCTTTATCGTCCTCTCCCCCAACGGGAAAATCAACCTTCCGGTCAAGCACAAACCGGCGTTCACCCCCCCTGAGACGGCCTCGTTCCCGGGCAGGTTAACCACGGATGGAAACCGGCTGGTCGATCCGAATAGAAATCCCGTATTTCTTCGCGGGGTGATGCCCCAGGGACCGGCCGAGCTGCACGCCCGCAACCGCTTCGGTCGCAAGCTGCTCGACAGGATCGCCGCTGCCGGCGCCAACGTCGTCCGCATCGCCGTGGATCCGGAATCCTACGCCGAGGATCCCGACTATCTCTGGCGCTATCTTGACCCCATGGTCACCTGGGCGGGCGAAAACGGCATGTACGCGATCATCGACCTGCACTACATCGGCAATATCGCCACCGGCGCAGGTGAGGAAATGATCTTCCTGGAGGATCAGTCCCCGCGGGAGTTGAGCCTGGCCTTCTGGACGCAAACCGCGGCCTACTTCAAGGACGCCCCGCACGTCATCTTCGAAATCTTCAACGAGCCGGCGCTTATCGACGCGGAAACCTGGCGGGAGAACGCGCAGGTCCTGATCGATGCGATCCGCGCCCAGGGCGCCGGGCAGCTGATCGTCGCCGGCGGGGTGGAATACTCGCGCGACCTCTCCTGGGTGATCGAAACCCCCCTGGAGGACGATAATTTGGCCTATGCCGCCCACATCTATCCCGGCCATTCGCCGGCCCTGTGGGGCTACTGGTTTGGGGAGACAGCCAGACTCTATCCGGTGCTGCTGACCGAATGGGGCTTTATGGAAGCGGACGGCAATCCGAAGCATGAGTATCTGGTCGGTGACGCCAAAAGTTATGGTGAGCCGCTGACCGCCTACGCCGGCGAGCGCCTGGCTGGCTGGGTCGCCTGCTGGTACGACGACGCCTGGTTCCCGCCGATGTTCGCAAAAGGGATGAAGACGCCCACCCCATTCGGCGAGTTTTTCCTCGGTCAGATGATTCGATAGCGCAGCCGGGCTATTTAGACCTGTCTGACGCCGGCCCGGAACTCTCCACGTGCCGCCTTCGTCATGAATATGCGGAAGATGAAGAAGGAGGTCAAGATGGACGACTCTCCCCTGCGCAAGCTAGCCGTGACCGCCATCGCCCTGATCCTGGTCGCCGCGGCGGCCCTGTTGATCCACTTTTGAGATGGTGGAGCCGCCCCATCCAAAACCTTCATAACACAATCCTCATCCCCGCCTTTCTTCACGGTGAAACAAGCCGCTGGCTTCGCTGCCCGTGAAATAAATCATGGTATAGTTTGAAGACAGAGTCGTCCGTCGAGAATGAATCGATGAGGAGCCAGTGTCCATGCGAAGAACTGCCGTGACTTTGCTACTGGGCGGGTTGCTGCTGGCAGCCTGCGCCTCTGCCGTTCAGACCCCGCAGGTCGACCGGAAAACCCCGATCCCGCGGGGATCGTACGCCACGCCGCCGGCCGGTGAACCCCTCCTCGAGCCGACCCCGCAGCTGGGCGAGATTCCCCCCGCCGCGCTGTCAGCCCAGTCGGCGCTGGCGGAGCTACTAGGGCTGGACAGCGCCGCGGTTACCGTGCTGGCGGTTCAGCCGGGCCAGTGGTCCGATTCCTGTCTTGGATTAGGCGGCCCGGCCGAGATCTGCGCCCAGCAGGTGGTCGAGGGATACCAGGTGGAACTGCAAGCCGCCGGCGCGCTGTTCACTTACCGAACCGATCTGGACGGCGCAAACCTGCGCATGGTCCTCCCTCCAGCCGCAGACGCTCAGGCGCCGGTCGAGGTAGCGCGGGCTGTGCTGGCCGGGCAGCTCGGCCTGAGCGGCCCCAGGCTGGTGGCGGTGATCCAGGCTCTGCCGGTCTTTTGGCTGAACGCCTGCCTGGGGACCTCCTCGCCAGGGTTGGCCTGCGCCGAGGTGATCACCCCCGGCTTCCGCATTGTGCTCGAGGCGCAGGGCACCAAATACGTATTCCACTCAAACGAAGACGGTTCGCAAATCATCCAGATTGAAACGCCCTGACCGAGCCTGAGGCGGCTTCTGCGCTTTGACCGGTGAATCGAAACCCGATCCAGCCCGGGGTCCGAAATCACCCGCGGTGAACCGGCTGCGCCGGGACCGTTTTGGCGTTATACTTAATCTGCGCGGGTCTGGCAGGATAAGAAAGCGCGCACGACTTCCCCTTCGACAGTAAAACGCCCCTTGAGCGACACTCAAACCGCTTCCCACCCCTCGGTTGACCTGATCGTCCCGGTTTACAATGAAGCCGAAGCGGTCGCCGAATTCCACCGGCAGCTGAGCGCGGTGATCGACGCGCTGCCCAATGAAATTTCCATCCTCTATGTTGATGACGGCTCAACAGACCAGACCCTTCCCATTCTGAGAGAAATCGCCGAGACGGATACCCGCGTCACGGTCATCGAACTGAGCCGCAACTTCGGTCATCAGGCGGCGCTGACTGCCGGTCTGGACCAGTCAAAAGGCGATGTCGTCATCACCATGGACGGAGACGGCGAGCACCCCCCGCAGCTCATCCCACAAATGCTGGAACTGGCCGCCGCCGGCTATGATATCATCCTCACCCAGAGGCTGGAAGCTCAGCGCGGCTCTGCCTTCAAACGCTGGACCTCGGAATTGTTTTACCGGCTGATCAACCGGATAGGAAGCACACGAATACTGCCGGGCAGCGCCGACTTCCGCCTGATGACCCGCTCCACGGTGGATGCGTTGTGCAAAATGCGCGAGTACCAGCGCTTTCTGCGCGGCATGGTCGCCTGGATGGGCTACCGCACTGTGATCCTGCCTTATGCGCCCGGTGAAAGGCTGGGCGGAAAATCGAAATACTCTCTGCGCCAGATGCTGCGTTTATCGATGGACGCGATCTTTTCCTTTTCACTCGTCCCGCTGTATATCAGCATCACCATTGGCGGCGTATTCTTACTGCTGGCGCTGGCCGAGATGATCTACGTGCTCAGCTTCTGGATCAGCGGGCGGCAGGCGTCCCTCGCCCCTGGTTGGAGTTCGTTGATGTTTGTCTTGCTAGTGGTCGGGGGCGCATTAATGATGACCCTTGGCTTGATCGGCATCTACGTCGGCTACATTTTTCAGGAAGTCAAAGACCGACCCGTTTATCTCATCCGTAACATCCATAAACTGAGGCCGGAATCGAAGGATGATTGACCGTCTCCGCCGCTGGCTTTCCGCCCCGCTGAAAGACAGTTTAATCTTGCTGATGTTTCTAGGCGCGTGCTTGCTGGCGTACGGTCTGCTGTTCCTCTGGCAGGGTTATTATTGGGATGATTACCCGCTGACCTGGATCGCACACACCTACCGGCTTGAAGGTTTGGCGCGGTATTTCTCCACCAACCGCCCTTTGTGGGGGCTGTTGTACCAGATTTCGAGCCTTGTCCTCGGCGAAGCCCCCTGGCAGTGGCAGCTCTTTGGCTTGTTCTGGCGCTGGCTGAGCGCGGTTCTAATCTGGCTGACGCTGCGGTGCGTCTGGCCGCGCCAACCCTTCGCGGCAGTGCTGGCCGCGCTCTTCAGTCTGGTTTATCCCGGATTTGGCCAGCAGCCTATCGGCAGGGTTTACGGGCACTTTTTCCTGGTGTTATGTTGTTTGATTTTCTCGCTCTACGCCAGCCTGCGGACTCTGAGAGGCGGCCGCAGGCAACGGCTGTGGCTGGGAATTGCCCTGCTGACTTCGCTGGCTAACCTGGTTACCCTGGAATATTTCTTCCTTCTCGAGCTGGTACGCCCGCTTCTGTTCGCTTTCTCCCCGGCGATGGCTGGATTCAAACCGCGCGAACGGATCCTTAGGGCGCTGAACGCCTGGCTTCCTTTTGCGCTGATCTTCCTGGCAGCAGCTGCCTGGCGGTTCTTCTTCTTCCCCTACCAGACCAATAACTACCAGCCGCTGGCGCTAGAGCGCATCCGGGAAAGCCCTCTAAACGGCATGCTGCAGCTGCTGTGGACCTGGCTGCACCAGACGTGGACGGCAGGGATCGCTGCCTGGGCGAAAGCCTTCACTCCTCCTGACCCGGGTCGGCTGGGTCTTTTGAATTTCGCCCTCTACCTGACGGCGTTCCTCGGCGGGTTATGGATCACCTTGCTGCTTCTAATCAAATCCAGCCCCCCGGCATCCAGCCGTGAGGACGGCCGGCGCCGCAGCGGGCTGGAGATGGCCGCCTGCGGGCTGTTCGCCCTGGGGATCTCCGGCTGGCCCTTTTTCCTGACCGATCTGCCGGTCGGGCTGGTCTTCCCCAACGACCGTTTCACGCTGCCTTTTATTCTTGGCAGCGGGATGCTCCTCGCCGGTCTGTTCTCGTTTCTCCCGCTCAAGTCTTCCCTGCGAATTGGCCTGGCGGCAGTGCTGATCGTGCCTTCCATCGGTTACCAATTCCTCAATGCGACCCATTACCGGCGCGATTGGTCCCTGCAAAAATCCTTTTTCTGGCAGCTGGTCTGGCGGGCGCCGGGGCTGGCCGAAGGCACCACCTTGCTGACCAACGACCTTCCGATGAAGTTCTACAGCGACAACTCGCTGACCGCCCCGCTTAACTGGATCTACGCCCCGGAAAACCGATCTCAGGAAATGAGCTACCTGCTGCTGTACCCGTCTCTGCGGCTGGGCAGAACCGAGCTGCCCTCCCTGCAAACCGGTCTTCCGATCGATTTAGATTACCTCACCGCCCGGTTTCACGGCAGCACCGATCAGACCGTCGTTATCTATTTCCAGCCGCCGGCCTGTTTGCGCGTAATCGACGGCGAGATCGAAGCGGACAATCTTTTCGTGCCGGTGGACATCCGCGAGGCAGCCGCCCGCCTGGGATCTACGGAGTGGATCCTGCCCCATCCCGGCGATCCGGCGGAACCGCCGGGGTTTCTTTACGACCCCGATCCTGCTCACGGCTGGTGTTATTATTACGAAAAAGCCGACCTGGCCCGCCAGGACGGCGACTGGCAGCAGGTCGCCGCCCTCGGCGACCAGGCCTTTTCACTGGACGACTATCCTAACGATCCTGCCGAGCGGCTGCCGTTCATCGAAGGGTACGCCCACGTGAATCAATGGGAGCGCGCGGCGGAGCTCAGCCGCCAATCGGCGGATATTTCGCCGGCGATGCATCCGGTTCTCTGCCGCCTCTGGCAACGCATCGCCAGCCAAACCCCCGCCAGCGCGGAGAAGGATCAAATCTTGCAATCCATGCTCAGCGAATTGAGCTGTGCGTCAGGGTAAAATACGATCAACTCTTTCAAGGAGACCTCAATGAAAATCTTGATCACCGGCGGAGCCGGTTATATCGGCAGCACGGTCGCTTCCGTCCTGCTGGATAACGGCCACACCCCCATTCTGCTCGACAACCTCTCGACCGGGCGGGTCGAGTTCACCCGCGGGCGGATCTTTTACCAGGGCGACATCGCCGATGCGCACATCCTCGAGCAGATCTTCACCGACCACCCCGAGATTCAGGCGACCATCCACTGCGCCGCATTGATCGTCGTTCCGGAATCGGTGGAAAAGCCGTACGAATACTACCGTGAAAACGTCGGCAAATCCATTGAGCTGTTCCACCACCTCAACCGGCTTGGCTATAAAAAGGTGGTCTTCAGCTCTTCCGCCTCGATCTACGGCGTAGTGCCCGGTTTTGTCGTCGACGAGAACGCCCCGCTGGCGACCACCAGCCCCTACGCGCGTACCAAAATGATGATGGAGATGATCCTCCGCGACTTCTGCTCGGCCTACGGTATGCGCGGGATCGCCCTGCGGTACTTCAACCCGATCGGTGCCGACCCGAAAATGCGCTCCGGGATCCACGTCGCCCAGCCGACCCACGTGCTCGGCAAGATGGTCGACGTGGCTTTGGGCAAGCTGCCCTACTTCCAGCTCACCGGCGTCAACTGGCCGACCCGCGACGGCAGCGGCCTGCGCGACTACATCCACATCTGGGACCTGGCCGAAGCCCACCTGGCGGCGGTGCTCAACTTCGACCAGGCCTTCGAGCGGGCCGGCAATCCGCCCGACAACTACCTGGTGATCAACCTGGGCACCGGGCGCGGGGTGACCGTCCGCGAGCTGATTGCCGCCTTCGAAAAGGTCTACGGCAAGAAACTTCCAGTAGTGGAGACCGATCCGCGCCCGGGCGACATCGCCGGCTCGTGCGCCAGCGCCGAGCGTGCCGAAAAGCTGCTCGGCTGGAAGGCGAAACTCTCCATTGAGCAGGGCATCGCTGATGCGCTCAGGTGGGGCCAGGAACGCAGACGGGTCTTGAATATGGAGTAATCCTGACCGCTCGCCCTCGGTCAGGAGGCCTGCGTGAGCGGAATTTCAGTTGGGATATAGCGCCTGATACGCCGGATCGCCGCGCAGGGATTCCAAATCCGAATCCTCCTTCGACCACTCGGTCAGGCGGGGGTTCAGGTGCAGGGCCTCGCGCAGTTCTTCCAGCGCGCGATGTTTTTGTCCGCTCAGGGCGTGGGCGCAAGCCAGGTTGTAGAGCACGGTTCCCTGCCAGGCGGGACTGTCATCCAGATCCGCGGTCGAACGAGCCATTTCCTCGATCATCGCGGCGTAACGGGCAAGATCGCCCGCTTCTCGGTAATGCTCGCCGAGGTGGATGAGAGCATGGTTAAAGCCGTTGCCGACGATATTGCGCCAAATCGCCTGGTTTTCCTCCCAGGGGAGGATGTCCGTCCGTTCCAATCCTTCGCTGCCGAGCTCCCTGACCGCGTTTATCAGATTCCGGCGGGCTTGAGCGGAAAAATCCAAGACCTGCTGCCAGGATTCCGCGCGGTGCATCTCGAATATGTTGCTGTTCTCCGCATTGAAATCCGGATACCCCACCGGCGTCCCGCCGCGCAGGCGTGTCTGGATGTTCTCCGCCAGGCGCCCGTTCCAGGTTTCGATGTGGGCAATCACATCTTTGCGCGACCAGCGGTCGAACGTTCCGGGGCGGCCGCGCTCCCGT